>Ga0308175_100001840_pt1 | contig 14340 bp, 14 predicted proteins | sample PhyCR1_3_FD_203893 | JGI IMG/M metagenome (GOLD analysis project Ga0308175, IMG submission 203893) | Soil microbial communities from UC Gill Tract Community Farm, Albany, California, United States - DLSLS.C.R1 | ecosystem: Environmental > Terrestrial > Soil > Agricultural land | place: USA...
TGCCGGGCGCTCTCCGCGCACCTCCCCGTCCCTTGCCGGCTCAAGTGGCCGAACGACCTGCTGGTCGAGGTGGAGGGGAGGCGCCGGAAGATCGGCGGCATCCTGATCGAGGCGCTGGTGCGGCCGGGCGAGCGCACCCAGGGGCTCATCGGCTTCGGCGTCAATCTCTTCCATGAGGCGGAGGATCTGCCGGAGACCGGGACCTCGCTCCGCCTGCTGGGAGCAGACGGAGCCAGCCTGGCTGATCTCACCTGGGACCTGGTGGAAGGGGTGGAGGCCGAGCTCACCCATCTAGGGGACCCCGTCTACGCCGTGGAGAGCTACCGGCCGCTGTCGGTCCACCAGCCCGGCGAGCGGATCGTCTGCCGGTTCGGGGACACGGTGATCGAGGGGACGTTCGCGGGCTTCGACGAGGCCGGCCGTCTGCTGCTGGACAGCGAAGGGCGGCGGATTCCGGTGGCCGCCGGAGAGGTGATCGAGGGATGAAGAAGGGGAAAGAGAACGGCGGCGGGCTGCTCGTCCTGGTGGACGTGGGCAACACCAACACGGTCTTCGGCATCTACCGGGGGGACGAGCTGGTGGAGAGCTTCCGCCTCTCGACCGACACCGAGCGCACGGCGGACGAGTATGGGGCGCTCCTCCTGCCGCTCTTCACCATGCGGGGGATCGACCCCGCGAGCGCCGAGGCGGTGGTGATCTCCTCGGTGGTGCCGCCGCTCCACCTGACGCTCGACCGGCTGGCCAAGCGCTACTTCGGCAAGAAGCCGCTGTTCATCGAGCCCGGAGTGCGCACGGGGATGCCGATCCGCTACGACAACCCGGCCGAGGTGGGGGCGGACCGCATCGTCAACGCCGTGGCGGCCCGCGAGCGCTACGGCTCGCCGGTGATCGTGGTCGACTTCGGCACCGCGACCACCTTCGACGTGGTCAACGCGGCCGGGGAGTACATGGGGGGGATCATCACCCCCGGGATCGGCATCTCGGCCGAGGCCCTGTTCGCGCACGCCTCGCGCCTCTACCGGGTGGACGTGCGCAAGCCCACGGAGCTGGTGGGGAGCAACACCGCCGCCGCCATGCAGGCCGGCATCTACTACGGCTACATCGGCCTCGTGGACGGCATCCTGGAGCGCCTGCTGGCCGAGATCCCCAACGTCAAGGGGATCGTCGCCACCGGCGGCCAAGCCCCCCTGATCGCCTCCGGCTCGAAGCACATCCGCGAGGTGGACCCGGACCTCACCCTGACCGGTCTGAAGCTGATCTATGAACGAAACCGAGGTTGAGGAGCCGCCCCACTCCTACTTCCAGGCCATCGAGGAGATCTTCGTGGAGCTGCGAGGGGCGCCGCTGCTGCTGTCTCCCGCGGATTGGCAGGTGGCGCGGCGGTGGCAACGGGAGGGGATCCCCCTCGATCTGGTGCGGAGCACGCTGGAGGAGGTCTTCGCCAAGCGCAAGGAGCGGGGGGCCAAGGGGAAGATCTCCAGCCTGCGCTACTGCGCGCCCGCCGTCGAGGCCGCCTGGGCCGATCTGCGCGAGCTGACCGCGCCCGCCCGCCGCGCCGAGGCTCCCGCCTTCGAGGTCGCCCCCCGCCTCGCCTCTCTCGCCGCGAGCCTCCCGGGCCGGGAAGCGCTCTCCGGGCACGTCGCCCAGCTTTCCGGCGATCCCCAGGAGGTGGAGGAACGCCTCGCGACGCTGGACCGGGAGATGCTCGATCAGGCCTGGGACGAGTTGGACGGCGAGACGCGGTCCGAGGTCGAGGCGGCGGTGGAGAAGACCCTGGCCTCGCTCGCCGGCAGGCTCCCCGTGCTTGAGCTCGCGAGCTCCCGCGAGCGCCTGGTCCGCCAGACCCTCCGCCGGAAGCTGGGATTGCCGGTGCTGTCGCTGTTCTCGCCGGAGGCGCAGAGGCCGTGACGGCCTACCGCTCCGTGAGCTCCGCCGCGCGGGCGAAGGCGCCCTCGAAGTAGACGGGCTCCAGCCCCGACGCCCAGTAGTCCAGGGCGGCACGGTTGGGCTGGCTGGTCTCCTGGTCGGTGCGCAGGAAGACCCCCTCGCCGCCTTCGGGGTGGAATTCGATCCAGCCGATCCAGGTGCCGTCCCCTCGCGCCTGACCGTAGGTCCGCGGCACGTAGACCGTCCCCTCGTCATCTTCGACCCGCGCGCTGTGCTCGTAGATCAGCTCGGGCATTTTTGGCCTCCTAAGTATCTGGCACGTAAGGTTTTGTCAGAGGAGCCCATTTTTTACGTCTTCAGAGGGGTATGAGACCCCTCAATCTCCCCAACCTCGACCTGCGCAACAAGCCCATGCTCCTTCCGGCCGCGGCGTTCGCGGCCGGCACCCTGCTGGCGTTTCAAGTCTCATACCTGTCCATCCCTCTGCTCGCGGCGCTGGCCCTCGCCGGGCTGGCTCTCGGCCGGCGCGCCGGGGTCTGCCTCGCCTTCCTCGCCTTCGGGCTCCTCGCCGCGGCGATCCGGCTCGGCCTGCCGGGCGATCCGGCCGCGTCCCTGCGGCGGGACCGTCCGGTGGAGGCGGTCCTCCAGGTGGCCGGGCACTGGACCCCCGACGACGAAGGGTGGTCCGCTCCGGCGCGGGTCGTCCGCCTGATCCAGGAGGACCGGCTGACGGCGCCGCCGATCGAGATCATTGTGCACCTTCCCGATCCCGAGGAGCTCCCGCCGCCGTTCGGCACCACCCTCCGCGCCAAGGGCTATCTCGCGCGCTCGCCGGCCTTAAGTAACCGCATCCCGTCGCCCCCCGGCCCCTGGCGGCTGCGGGTCAAGAGCCGTCAGCTCCTGGAGATCGAGAGCCCGCCGGGCCCCGTGGCGTGCCTCTCGGGCGCGATCCGGCTCCGGGTGGAGGAGGCCTACCGCGCCGCCGGTCCGGGGAAGGGGGAGGGGAAGGCGCTCGCCCGGGCGCTGGTGCTGGGGGACGTCTCGGCGCTCCCCCTGGCCTGGAAGCGGGGGCTGCGGGTGACCGGGATCTACCACCTGATGTCGGTCTCCGGCGTGCACGTGGCCCTGGTGGCGGGGCTGGTCTGGCTGCTCGCCGGCTGGTTTCCCCGGCCGTTGCGGCTGCTCCTGATGCTGGCGGCGATCCTCCTCTACCTGCTGCTGGTGGGGCCGCTCCCCTCGCTCGTGCGGTCGGCGATAATGGGGGCGCTCGCCGCGCTGGCCCTTCTGGCCGAGCGCCCCCCGGCCGCCGCCAACGCCCTGGGCTGGGCCGTGATCCTGCTGCTGCTCGATCAGCCGGACCTGGCGCTGTCGCCCGCCTTCCAGCTCACCGTATCCGCCACGGCCGGCCTCCTGCTGCTCGCGCCACCCCTCGCCCGGCGCTGGCAGGGGCGGTGGTTTCCGGTGCGGGCCGCGGAGCCGATCGCCGCCAGCGTGGGCGCCCAGCTCGCGACCCTCCCCTGGGCCCTCCCCCGGTTCCACATGCTCTCGCCGCTCGCGCCGCTGCTCAACCTGCCGGCGGTGCCCTGGACCGGCCTCGCGTTGATCGCCTCGCTCCTCTGGACGTCGATCGCATTGCTCTCTCCCGGGCTCGCGGGAGCCCTGCTCCCGGTGCTCGACTTCCTGGCGGCGCCCTTCTCCTGGCCTTCGAGAACGCCGCCGGAGGTCTGGCTTCCGATACCTCTCGCCCTCTCGGCGGGGTGGGCCTGGGCGGTCGCGGCAGGCGTCGCGGCTCTCCTGCTGCTGCCCCTTCGCCGCCGGACCGTCCTCGCCCTTGCCGCCCTCGGTGTTCTCGCCGTCTTTGCCTGCCGTGATTTGAGCCACCCCGATCCGGAGCTCGCGATGCTAGACGTCGGCCAGGGGGACGCGATCCTCCTGCGCGACGGCGACCGGGCGATCCTGGTGGACGGCGGCGGCTCGCGAGGAGGGGACATCGGCGGCCGGGCCCTCCTGCCGGCCCTGCTGGGAGAAGGAGTGAAGCACCTCGATGCCCTCGTGATGACCCATCCCGACAACGACCACTGCGGCGGACTGGTCGACATCGCCGCCTACCTCCCCGTGCGCGAGGTCTGGATGGCTCCCGGCTGGGACCACGCCGGCTGCGCGGGGAGGCTCCTCGATCTGCCCGGCACGCGAGCCCGGTTCCTCTCGCGGGGCCAGCGGCTCACCCTCGGCCGCTGGCGCCTCACCGCCCTCCATCCCATGGCGGACGACCACCAGCCCGTCAACGAGCGCTCGCTGGTCCTGCTGGCCGAGACCCATGGCCGGCGGGCGCTCCTCACCGGCGACGTCGAGAAGGGGGCCGAGCGCGATCTCGTCGACTGCTGCGCGAAGGACCTCCATGCCGACCTCCTCAAGGTCGCCCACCACGGCAGCCGGACCTCCTCGACCGAGGACTTCCTGGACGCCGTGGCGCCGCGGCTCGCCCTCATCTCGGTGGGGGTCAACAACCTCTATCACCACCCCGCGCCCGAGATCGTCGAGCGGCTCCGGGATCACCGCGCCCGGGTGCTGCGGACCGACCGGGCCGGGGAGATCGTGGTGCGGTTCGGGAGGGACAGGCGGCTGCGGATCGAGATGCCGGGGGCGCCGAAATGAGAATGGGGCTACCCTAGTCCCCCCATGCACCCCCTCCTCGCCATCGTCGGACCCACCGCCACCGGCAAGAGCGAGTTGGGGATGGCCCTGGCTGAGGAGCTCGGGGGGGAGATCGTCAACGCCGACGCCCTGCAGGTCTATCGGGGGCTCGACATCGGCACGGCGAAGCCTTCTTCCGCCGACCGGGAGCGGGTGCCGCATCACCTGATCGACATCCTGGAGCCTCAGGAGGTCTATTCGGCGGGGGAGTTCGCCCGCCGGGCCCAAGAGGGGATCGCGGAGATTCAGGGGCGGGGGAGAGTGCCGGTCGTGGTCGGGGGGAGCGGGCTCTACCTGCGGGCGCTGCTCTCGGGGATCAGCCCGGTCCCTCCCGGCGACCCGGTGGTGCGTCAGGAGCTGCGCGAGCGGCTGGCCGCCGAAGGGCTGGCGAGCTTGCGGGAGGAGCTCGAACGGCTCGATCCGCCAACGGCGGCGCGGCTTTCGGCCGGAGATACCCAGCGGGTCCTGCGGGCCCTGGAGGTGGCGCGGGTCACCGGCCGGCCGCTCTCCGCGTGGATCGCCGAGCAACCCTTTGGGACTCAAGCCATTGCGTCGATCCGCGTTGGATTGACGCTTCCGCGTGCCATCTTATACGATCGAATCGCAGGCCGTGTGGCCCGGATGTTGGAAGCGGGGTGGCTGGAGGAGGTCGAAGGACTGCTCCGGCTAGGTTTGTCTTCCCGGCTTCCAGCATTTCAGGCTATAGGGTATCGTCAGCTCGTCCGTCACCTGGAGGGGGATGGGTCTCTCGAGGAGGCGGTCGCCGAGATCGTCAAAGAGACTCGGCGGTTCGCCAAGCGTCAGGAGACCTGGTTTCGGAAAGAGCCGGATGTCACCTGGTTCTCGGCCCAGGAACTAAAACGGCAGATTCCGGGGGTACTAGAACATGCCAAGCACAGGGGTCTCGGGAGGGCGTATGGCTAAGCACAACATCAATATTCAGGATGGGTATCTCTTCCAGAGCCTGAAGGAAGGGCAGACCATGTATCTCGAGCTGGTCACCGGCCGGCACCTGCTCGGGCGTTTGAAGAGGTTCGACCGCTTCGCCGTGGTCCTCGAGAGTGAAGGCAAGGAAATCCTCATCTACAAGCATGCCATCGCCACCATTTCCGCGGCGCCTCCCGCACCCTGAGGTCCGGCGCCGCCCAGGGCGCCGGATCGCGGCGGCCGCGGTCCTCGGCGTTCTGCTGGCGGCGGCCCTCGCCTGTACTTCGGCCCCGCCACCCTCGCCGTCCGTCCGGCAGCCTGCTCCGCAGGCTCCGGAGCCCCTTGCCCTGGAGGCGGCGGACCGGCCCTACGTGCTCGACCCGATGGAGGGGTACAACCGGGAGGCCGACGCCCAGCTCCGCAACCGGCTGGAGGGGGCCTGGCACGACCTCGTCGACACCGGCGATACCTCAGGGGCCCTGAAGGCCTCCACCGAGCTCCTGCAGGCGAGCCCGGACTTCCTGCCCGCCCAGGTCCTGGCGGCCCAGGTCGATTTCGCGGCCGGCGAGAACACGCATGTGGTCGAGCGCCTGCTGCCGGTGGGCGACGCGCTGCCCACCTACACGGCGAGCCAGATGCTGATCGGCCGCGCCGCCGAGCGCCTGGGCGACGTGGCCCTCGCCTACTCGGCCTACCGCGCCGTGGCGGCGCGGAGCTCTCTCGCCCTCAAGCGGGCCGGCGAGCTCCACCCCCGCGCCATGGAGATCGTCTCCCACCGGCTGGACGAGGCCCTGAAGGCCCAGAAGGTCGACGAGGCCCAGAAGCAGCTCTCCCTGCTCCAGAGCTGGGGGCCGTCGGAGACCATCACCCTGGAGGCGGCCCGCAAGGTGGCCCTGGCGCGCGGTGACCGCGCCTCCGAGCTCGCCGCGGTCAAGGAGATCGCCGCCCGCAGCCCCGGGGACCGGGCGCTGCTGGAGCGCCGCGCCGAGCTGGAGCTGGAGGTGGGGGACCCGAGCGCCGGGCTGAAGATCGTCCAGGACCTCGCCGCCCGTGATCCCAAGGACCCGGCCATGGCCCGGAAGCTCGAATCCGCCAAGTTCCGCTGGCGCCTCTCGCAGCTCCCCCGAGACATCCAGGAGATCGCCGCCAAGCCGGAGCTCAACAAGGGGGATTTCGCCATCCTCCTCTACTGGCTGGTGTCGCAGGTGCGCAACAGCCTCCCCACGGCCGGGCGCATCGCCACCGACGTGCTCGACAATGCCCACCGGGAAGAGATCGTCCGCGTGGTCAACCTCGGCCTGATGGACATCGACGCCACGCAGCACCGCTTCTATCCGGGCTCGCCCCTGCGGCGCGGCCAAGCCCTGCGGGTGGTCGTGCGCACGCTCGCCCGCTTCGGCGCCGCCTCCTGCGCCAACGGGAACGCCGAGGGGGGGGACATCTGCGACGTCTCTTCCGCCTGTGGCCTGCTGATCGCGGGTGAGGATTGCGAGGCGACATCGCCGCTCTCCGGCGCCGATGGGGTGGAGATCCTCCGCCGCAGCCTCAAGCTCCTGGGCGGCTCATGACCTTCACGATCCCGAACCTCCTCTCCCTGCTCCGCATGGGGCTGATCCCCCTGTTCGTCATCCTGGTGATGAACGGGAGCGCGGGCAAGGCGCTGCTCCTCTTCGTGGTCGCCGGGGTCACCGACGCCCTCGACGGCTTCATCGCCCGCTTCTGGAAGCAGCAGTCGCTCCTCGGGGCCTATCTCGATCCGATCGCCGACAAGCTCCTGCTGACCACCGCCTACGTGGTCCTCTCGATCCCCAGCCTCAACCACGGCACCCAGATCCCGGCCTGGATCACCATCCTGGTGATCGCCCGCGACGTGCTGATCGTCGTGGTCGCCCTGGTGCTCTACTTGGCGGCGGGGATCCGCAAGTTCCCGCCCTCGACCTTGAGCAAGATCAACACGATCCTCCAGGTGGTGGCGGTGGTCCTGGTCCTCGTCTCGGGGGTCTTCCGGGACCTCCGGTGGATCGAGCTGGTGGCCGATACCACCCTCTATCTGGTCGCCGGCCTGACGGTGGCCTCCGGGCTCTATTACATCTACCTCTACAGTCACAAGGCGGTCCGGGAGGAGCTGCGGGGGATCAAGAAAGGAGCCTCCGGCGATACCCGGTTCTGATAACATCGTGGGGAGGTCACTGAAGCCCACACGATGTCCGACTTCGTCCATCTCCATCTCCACAGCCAGTTCAGCCTGCTCGACGGGGCGAACCGCCTCGACGACGTGATCAAGGCCGCCGGCGAGGCCGGCATGCCCGCCGTGGCGCTCACCGACCACGGCAACATGTTCGGGGCCATCGAGGTCTACAACAAGGCGCGCGCCGCCGGCATCAAGCCGATCGTCGGCATGGAAGCCTACGTGGCCCAGGGGAGCCGCCTCGACCGCACTCCGGGGCGCGGCAGCAGCAATCACCTGGTCCTCCTGGCCAAGGACGAGACCGGCTACCGCAACCTCCTCAAGCTCACCTCCTCCGCCTTCCTCGAGGGGTTCTACTACAAGCCCCGCGTCGACAAGGAGCTGCTGCGCCAGCACAGCGAGGGGCTGATCTGCCTCTCCGCCTGCCTCAAGGGGGAGATCAACGAGCACATCGTGGCCACCCGCGAGAAGGAGGCCGAGGCCGCCGCGAAGGAATTCCTCGAGATCTTCGGCGAAGGGAATTTCTACCTGGAAATGCAGGACCACGGGATCCCCGAGCAGCGGCTCGCCAACGAGGTCGTGCGCCGCATCGCCCAGCGCAACAACATCCCCCTCGTGGTCACCAACGACTGCCACTACCTGCGGCGGGACGATGCCTTCGCCCACGACGTGCTGCTCTGCATCGGCACCCAGAAGACCTTCTCCGACCCCGACCGCCTGAAGTACGCCTCGGACAACTTCTACATGAAGTCCGCCGAGGAGATGCACAAGATCTTCCCCAACGACCACCAGGCGATCGAGAACACCCTGGCGATCGCCGAGAAGTGCGATCTCGTCATTCCGACCGGGACCTACCATCTGCCCGAGTTCCCGGTGCCGGAGGGATACTCCCTCCAGAGCTACTTCGAGAAGGTGGCCCGGGAGGGGCTGGAAGAGCGGCTGGGCGAGCTCCGCCGCCGCCGCGCCCAGGGGCTGGTCCGCCACGAGGACGACGCCTACCGCCAGCGGCTCGACTACGAGATGCAGGTCATCAACAAGATGGGGTTCCCCGGCTACTTCCTGGTGGTCTGGGACTTCATCCGCCACGCCCGCGAGAACGACATCCCGGTGGGGCCGGGGCGCGGCTCGGCGGCCGGCTCCGTGGTCGCCTACTCCCTGCGCATCACCGATATCGATCCGCTGCAGTACGACCTGCTCTTCGAGCGGTTCCTCAACCCCGAGCGGATCAGCATGCCGGATATCGACATCGACTTCTGCATGCGCCGCCGCGGCGAGGTCATTCATTACGTCGGCGAGAAGTACGGCCGCGACCGGGTGGCCCAGATCATCACCTTCGGGACCCTGGCGGCCAAGGCGGTGATCCGCGACGTCGGCCGGGTGATGGGGCTCCCCTACGCCAAGGTCGACCGCATCGCCAAGCTGATCCCGGACATGACCAAGTCGCTCGCCGCGGTGGCCAAGGAAGAGCCGCTGGCAGGCGAGGCCGCCCGCGATCCCGAGATCAAGCAGATAATCGACGTGGGGAGCCGCCTGGAGGGGCTCACCCGCCACGCCTCGGTCCACGCGGCCGGCGTGGTGATCACGCCGCGCCGGCTCGACGAGCTCGTCCCCCTCTACAAGGTCACCAAGGGGGACGAAGAGCAGGTCATGACCCAGTGGGACATGACCATCATCGAGAGCCTCGGGCTCCTCAAGATGGACTTCCTGGGCCTGCGCACCCTGACGGTGATCGACGACGCGGTGAAGATCGTCCGCCAGCAGGGCATTCCCCTCGATCTGGACGAGATCCCGCTCGATGACCCCGAGACCTTCCGCGTCTTCTGCGAGGGGCGCACGAGCGGCATCTTCCAGTTTGAGTCTCGCGGCATGACCGACCTGCTGCGGCGGGTCAAGCCCGACCGCTTCGAGGAGCTGGCGGCCTTGAACGCCCTCTACCGGCCGGGCGCCATGACCCTGATCGACGAGTACATCCAGCGCAAACAGGGTAAGAAATTCTCCTATCTCACGCCCGAGATGAAGCCGATCCTGGAAGAGACCTACGGCATCATGGTCTATCAGGAACAGGTGATGCTGATCGGAGTGGCGGTCGCTGGCTTCACCATGGCCGAGGCGGACATCCTCCGCAAGGCCATGGGCAAGAAGAAGGCCGACGTCATGGCCAAGATGAAGGCCAAGTTCGTCGACGGCGCGGCCGGCCGCGGTATGCCGCGCGAGAAGGCCGCGGGGCTCTGGGACAACATCGAGCCCTTCGCCGGCTATGGCTTCAACAAGAGCCACAGCGTCGCCTACGCCAACCTGGCCTACAAGACGGCCTACCTCAAGGCCCACTACCCGGTGGCCTTTATGGCGGCGATGCTCAACTCCGAGCTCAATTCCACCGACGCCATCGCCAAGTACGCGGCCGAGTGCCGCAACATGGGGATCCGCCTGCTGCCGCCGGACATCAACGAGAGCGGCTGGTACTTCACCGTGATCGGCGACGAGGTCCGCTACGGCCTCGGCGCGGTCAAGGGGGTGGGGGAGGGGGCGATCGAGGAGGTGCTCGCCGCCCGCCGCCGGGTGGGGCGCTTCCGCAGCCTCGCCCACCTCGCCACCGAGATCGACCTGCGGACGGCGAACCGGAAGGTCTTCGAATCCCTGACCAAGGCGGGAGCCTTCGACAGCCACGGCATCCACCGCGCCGCCCTCCTGGATTCCCTCGACGGCCTGCTCGACTACGCCCAGCGGCGCCGCCGCGAGCGCGAGGAGGGGCAGCACAGCCTGTTCGGCGCCATGGTGAGCGCGGGCGAGTCGATGGAGCCGGTGCCGGACGCCGCGGTCAAACCCTGGCCCGAGCGCGAGCGAATGCGCAACGAGAAGGAGGCGCTCGGCTTCTTCCTCACCGGCAACCCGCTCTCCGAATACCAGGAGGCCCTGGAGCGGTCGGTCAGCCATACCACCGCCTCCCTCAAGGAGGGGCCCCCGGACGGCACGGTCATCCTGGGCGGCATGGTCACCGGCTTCAACCGGGTGAAGATCAAGAGCGGCGCCAACGCCGGCCGCTTCATGGGGCGCTTCGTGCTGGAGGATCTCGAGGGGAGCATGCCCGTGACCCTCTTCGCCAACCAGCTCCAGCAGTTCGGGCACCTGATCTCCGACGAGGCGGTGGTGCTGGTCAAAGGGCAGGTGCGCGAGCGGGGGACCGACTCCGAGATCACGGTCGAGGAGATCACCCCGCTCAAGCAGATCGCCGGTCGTCCGCTCGCCGGGGTCGACCTCAAGCTCAACCCCAAGCTCTCCACCAGCCAGATGCTCAAGCTGCGCGACCTGCTCACCGAGCACCCCGGCGACGTCCCCGTCACCCTGGAGATGCGGGTTGAGGATCGCACCGTCCGCATCGCCACGCCGGACAACCTGAAGATCGAGCTCGTCCCGGCGCTGGTCACCTCGATCGAGGGGATCCTCGGCCAAGGGAGCATTCGGGAGCGGTAGCGGGCGATGTGAGGTGTGGTGACAAAAGGCACACAGAGGTGTAGTATTCCGGAATGAAGCCGTTCCGGTGGAATCCGGAGAAGAACGAAGCTCTCAAAGCCGATCGCGGTGTCTCATTCGAAAGCGTTGTAGTGGCTATCGAATCCGGCGGTTTACTCGACATCCTGACCCACCCGAATCCGGCGAAGTATCCTCGACAGCGGATCCTCGTCGTCGCCGCGGATAACTACGTCTTTTTGGTGCCGTTCGTCGAGGAGGAGGATTACTTCTTCCTCAAGACCATCATCCCGAGCCGTAAAGCGACGCGGGACTACTTGAGCCAAGGTGAGCCCGATGCCGAAGACTGATGCGTATGAGCTCGAAATTCTCAGTGCCTTCGAGGAAGGGAGGCTCAAATCGGTGGCAACCAAGGCCGAGCTCGCCAAACTCAAAGCGGCTGCTCGTGCCACAGCCATCAAGGATCGGCGGGTCAACATCCGTCTGTCATCCGGCGATCTGAGCGACATCCAGGCCAAGGCACTTGAAGAAGGTATCCCATATCAAACGCTCATTGCCAGCGTACTTCACAAGTACGTGACGGGCCGTCTCGCCGAGCGTCCCGCGCCGAGTGGCAGGCAAATGTCCAGCCACAAACCGAAGGGGCGCACTGCGCCTGCGGGCCGATCTAGATCTTGATGAGCACCGCCGCCGGTACAGGATCGTCATCAATCCCGGCAGGCCCGCCAGTCGTTTCAGCACCGCCTCGGGGCGACTCGGAGCCCTGATGGCTCTGGCGTCCATCATTGGGTCGTGAGGATCTGGCGCAAGTGGCTCAGTCGCCGCACGCGAGACTCCAACTTGACCTGGGAGCGGTTCAACCTTCTTCTGAAGCGTTATCCGTTACCCCACCTGAGAATCTGTCATACGGCCTGAAGCCGCGTAGCAAAACCGTGACCTGAAGAACCGTATGCGGTAGTTCCGCACGTACGGGTCTGTGGGGGGCCTGGGTGGGCAACCACCCAGGTCTACCCGGCACTCGAGTAGACATAGTAGTAATAGAGAAGGCTCGATCCGCGTGAGCGGCACGGGGTGACGCAGACGGGAGCGCAGCAGACCTCGATCGCATTCACGGTCGGGTCACGCAGGCCGCCGTCGTCTATGATCTCAATAGCAGCGGCTTCGTGCGGTCTTGATCGTCTCGCTGCTGCAAATCTCCACCAGAACGGCCGACCGCAGGAAGGGGTCCGGATCACCCGCAGAGGGACCGGCGGGTGTTTCGCTTTGTACACCTCCATGCCATCCGCCCACTTGCCTATGCGACATTCCGAATGGCATTGACGCGAATCTTATTTTCAGGATAACCTATAGCCAAGCTGCCCGAAAGCAGAAGAGAAGAGACACTGCCGGCGTGATGACTGGAGATTTCATATGTCCCGGCTCACCCTCGGTGTCTGCTCACGTCAAGCATGCAGCTCTAACGAATGCCATTCCAAAGGGAGGTAAAGAATGCTCAGGACACTCGGCCTTGTCGTCGCGGCCGCCCTCTTCACAGCCGGCTCGGTATCGGGAGCCTCGCCAGAGAGCGTCAAGAAGATGAGCGAGCTCGGCAAGCCGACATTCATGTGGAACAAAGCCAAGGACACGGCCAGCGAATGCACCGCCGGTGGCGTCATTCGCGATGACGGAACCTTTGAGGATGGGGTACGGGTTCCGTTCGTCTCCGACGCACGCTTCGTGCAGCTATTAATTCCGCCGAGCTATCCCGCGCTCCTGGACCGCGTCTGCGTCTGCTGGGATTCCAGCGCGAGCCTCTCTTCTCTGTCCTACAATCTGCTGGCCTACGATGACAATGGCAACAACGGCCAACCCGGGACCTTCCTGGGCGGGAAGCAGGTCAGCGCCGTCAATCTCACCGCCTTTATGGACGAGCTCTTTGGCTATGAGTGCTCGGATCTGAACGTAATGGTACCGTCAGGCGGCCTTTACGTGGGCGTCCAATGGAATGCCGCCGCCAACGTCAACTACTTTCTCTGCACCGACGAGAGCTTGTCCACTCCCACTGCCACGATGTACACCTCGAGCACTGGAGGGACGATCTGGGCTCCCGTCACCAACAACTATCCCGACACCCGAGCCCTGGGAGTCCGTGCGCACTTCACCCAGGTTCTGCCTCCTCCGGACCCTCAGCCCCCCTCCTCCCCCGCTCTCACTTCCTCACAATACCCGGACTTCCGCTTCTGGGTTCGAATCAGCGATACCCGGCCGGGCACGAACGTCGCCGATTGCCTCCCGGAAACAGTCTGCGTAGCCGGCGCAATCCCGACGCGCGCCGAGGTGTTCGTACGGATCGTCGGCCCGAAGTCGAACGGTTATCTCTGGCCCAATATCGTAAAATTCAACACCACGAAGACGGAGGTCTGGATCCAGCAGATCAGCACCGGTGTGACTCAATATTACCTGCTCCCGGCGCTGCCCACTGACTCAGACACTCTGCCAGGAGTTGTGGACAAGACCGGATTTCTGCCCTGATCTCTCCACCTCGAATCGGCACCTCGAAGGGGCCCTGTAATATCGGGCCCCTCAGGCGCGTTGTACCTGCGATGGCTGGCTCGCGCCGGTCCCGGGGTTTAGTGGGGAATAGGTCTACCTGGTAGGGTCTTTAGAATCCCCACCAGCCAGGTGCTCAAGCTGCGCGACCTGCTCACCGAGCACCCCGGCGACGTCCCGGTCACCCTGGAGATGCACCTCGCCGACCGCACCGTCCGCATCGCCACGCCGGACAACCTGAAGGTCGAGCTTGTCCGCGCTGGTCACCTCACGACCTACGATGACCAGCGAGTAATTCGCAATGGACGTCACGTTGACCCCTGAGCTCGAGCGCCTGATCCACGACAAGGTCGCCAGTGGCCTCTACACCTCGGAAGATGAGGTGCTTCGGGAAGCTCTCCGGTTGCTCAAGGACCGGGACGAGCTTCGGATCCTCGCCGTCGAGGATTTCCGGTGGGAGGTCCAGAAAGGCCTGGATCAACTGGACCGTGGCGAATCGGTCCTTCTCGACCGAGCGTATCAAAACAGAAGGGCGGCGTCGGCTGGCCGCCTCACCAATCGCAGCCCAAAAAGCCTCACGACCTGCCTTCCCGGAACACCCTCTCAATCGTAGCGCGGGCTTTCTCCCGCACCTCCGGGGCGACCGC
>Ga0308175_100001841_pt1 | contig 14340 bp, 14 predicted proteins | sample PhyCR1_3_FD_203893 | JGI IMG/M metagenome (GOLD analysis project Ga0308175, IMG submission 203893) | Soil microbial communities from UC Gill Tract Community Farm, Albany, California, United States - DLSLS.C.R1 | ecosystem: Environmental > Terrestrial > Soil > Agricultural land | place: USA...
ACTCGGCGGCCACGCGGCCGACGATCTGCGCGATCGCCTCGGGCGCGATCGTGATCCGCCCGAGCTCGGATGGGATGGTCAGCGCCGTCTCGGCCATCGGGTCGTTAGACCTCCCTCGGCGCGCCGAGGGTTGCGACTAGACGGCCTTCTGAACCTTGTTGCCCTTGAGGCAGCGCGTGCAGACGTATGCGCGGGTCGCCTTGCCGTCGAGCAAGACGCGGACGCGCTGGAGGTTGGGGTTGAAGCGCCGCTTCGTGGCCACCATCGAATGGCTCCGGTTGTTGCCGAAGCCAGGCTTCTTCCCGCAGATTGCGCAGACCTTGGACATCGGCCGCGGAGTGTAGCTACTGCTGTGTGGCTCCGGCCGCGGCCCGGAGCTGCGAGAAGACGTCGGCCATCTCCAGCGCCGTCCGTACCGCCTCGGAGGCCTTGTCCAGCCGGGCCTTGGCCTGCTCTTCGTTCTCGGTCGTGAGCACGCCGAAGGCGACGGGCACCCCGGTCTCGAGCCCGGCCAGCTGCAGCCCGCTCGCCGCCTCGCTCGCGACGTATTCGAAGTGCGGCGTCTCACCGCGGATGATCGCGCCGAGCGCGACGATGCAGGAGTAGCGGCGCGTCTTCGCCAGCGCCATCGCCGCGAGCGGCAGCTCGAACGCGCCGGGAACCGGGATCACCGTAACTGCCTCGCGGCCGACCCCGAGGCGCTCGAGCTCGTCGAGCGCCCGGCGCAGCAGCTCGCCGGTCAGCTCGCCGTTGAAGCGCGCGACCACGATCCCGACCGCGCGCCGGTTGCCGGTCGACTCACCCTCGATCACGCCGTAGCCGTCGGGGACCCGAAGGTCGCCGGCCGCGTGCTCCGGCGAGCGCAGGCGCGGGAGCTCGTCCTCCTCGGCCGGGACATCGTCCTCCTCCGGCTCGGGCTCGGGCTCGGGCTCCGGCGCCGCTTCGGCCTCCGGCTCGTCGTCGGCCTCGGGCTCGGGCTCTGCCTCCGGCTCGGCGTCCGTGTCCTCCCAGACGTCCTCGCGCCGCTCCTCCTCCGGCTCCTCGTTCAGGCCGAGCCGCGGCTGGTCGAGGCCGTCGCTCACGAGCCCTCCGGGTCGAAGCGGAGATCCTGGTGGTGGAGCCGGTGCCCGAGCTTGTCGCGCTTGGCGGCGAGGTAGCGGCGGTTCTCGGAGTTCGGCGGCACCTCGATCGGCACCTGCTCGACCACCGTCAGCCCGTAGCCCTCGAGCCCGCTGATCTTCTTCGGGTTGTTCGTCAGGATCCGGATCGTCGAGAGGCCGAGGTCGGCGAGGATCTGGTTGCCGATCCCCCACTCGCGCGCGTCCGCCGCGAAGCCGAGCTCGAGGTTCGCCTCGACCGTGTCGAGGCCCTGCTCCTGCAGCTCGTAGGCGCGCAGCTTGTTGAGCAGGCCGATCCCGCGGCCCTCCTGGCCCATGTAGAGCAGCACGCCGCGGTCCTCGCTCGCGATTTGCCGCAGCGCGTGGTCGAGCTGCTCGCCGCAGTCACAGCGCAGCGAGTGGAAGACGTCGCCGGTCAGGCACTCGGAGTGGACGCGGACGAGCACGTCGGCCATTCCGTCGACGTCGCCCTTGACCAGCGCGAGGTGGTCCTTGCCGGTCAGCTTCTCGCGGAAGGCGACGGCGGTGAACTCACCGTACGCCGTCGGCAGCCGCACCGCGGTCGTCCGTTCGACGAGCTTCTCGTGCCGGCGGCGGTACTCGATCAGGTCGGCGACGGTGACGAGCTTCAGCCCGTGCTCCTCGCAATACGGAATCAGGTCGGACACGCGGGCCATCGTCCCGTCGTCGTTCATCACCTCGCAGACCACGCCCGCCGGGTTGAGGCCCGCGAGCCGGGCAAGGTCGACCGCGGCCTCGGTCTGACCGCCGCGACGCAGCACACCGCCCGCGCGGGCCCGCAGCGGGAAGACGTGCCCGGGCTGAACGAGGTCGCCGGGGCCCTTGCTCGGGTCGATCGCGACCTGAATCGTGCGCGAGCGGTCCTGCGCGGAGATGCCCGTCGAGATCCCGTCGCGTGCCTCGATCGAGACCGTGAAGGCGGTGCCGAAGGGCGTCTCGTTGCGCTCGGTCATCGGCTGCAGCCGAAGGTCGTCGCAGCGTTCCTCGGTCAGGCAGAGGCAGATCAGCCCGCGGCCGTGCATGGCCATGAAGTTGATCGCCTCGGGCGTCGCGAACTGGGCCGCGATCGTCAGGTCGCCCTCGTTCTCGCGGTCGGCGGCGTCGACGACGACCACGAACCTGCCGTGGCGGATGTCCTCGATCGCCTCCTCGACGGTGGCGAAGGCGGTGGAGCGGTCGGTCGTGTCCATCTCGCGGTGGATCGTAACCCTCAGGCGGAGGCGAGCCGCTCGGCGTACTTCGCGAGCAGGTCGACCTCGACGTTGACCTCGTCGCCCGGGCCGAGCGCGCCGAGGGTCGTGTGCTCGAGCGTGAACGGGACGAGCGCGACCTCGACGCCGCCGTCTTCGAGGGCGGCGATCGTCAGCGAGACGCCGTCGACCGCGAGCGAGCCCTTCTCGACGCAGTAGCGGTGGAGCTCGGCGGGCAGCTGTAGGCGCAGGCGCGCGCCTTGGCCGTCCGGGTCGAGGCCCGTGACCCGCGCGCGGCCGTCGACGTGGCCCTGGACGAAGTGCCCGCCGAGCGGCTCGCCTGCACGGAGCGCCAGCTCCAGGTTCACCTCGGCGCCGGGCTCAAGCGCGCCGAGCGTCGTGCGCGCGATCGTCTCCGGAACGGCATCGAACTCGAGCGCCTCTCCGTCGACCCTGATGACGGTCAGGCAGCAGCCGCTGACCGAGATCGAGTCGCCGGGAGCCGCCTTCGCGGTCTCGCCGGCGGCGATCCGCAGATGCACGCCGGCGCCGTTCCGATCGGCGGAGACGACGCGGCCGCGCTCGCGGACGATTCCGGTGAACACGAGCCGAAGCCTAGCCAGGTGCCTGTGGACGCCTCTTCACGCTCTCGGCACGAAGCGTCACAGACATGTGCGCCGTTCCGGGATACGCTCGCCTCGGGGAGGAGGCCGGGCGAACCGTAGTACGGAGCCGCCGAGGGTCAGGGCTCGTGGAGGTAGGCCGTGAGGAGCACGTCGTCGCCCACGGGCTGGGACGTCAGCCGGCTCAGTGCGAGCGGCTTCTGGAGCACCGCGACCGGCCCTGCGCCTTCGCCCCCGAGCGTCGGCGCGACGAACACGAGCAGCTTGTCCACGAGGCCGGCCTCGAGAAAGGAGGCCGCGAGCGTCGGGCCGCCTTCGAGCAGCAGCGAACGCACCCCATCCGCGGCAAGCGTGCGCAGCTCTTCCTCGAGCGGGCCGCTGCGCAGTTCGAGCTCCGACCCTTCGGGCAGGGGTCCGCGGCCGAACGCGAGCCGGCGTGGCTGTGTGACGACGCCGACGTCGCGTGCCGTCAGCGCAGGGTCGTCCGCCCGCACGGTGCCCATCCCGACCGCGACCGCGTCCACAGACGCCCGCAGCTCGTGCACCCGGCCGCGGCTCGCCTCGCCCGTGACCCAGCGCGAGCCGGGCACGGTGACGCGCCCGTCGAGCGTCATCGCCACCTTGTAGGTCACGAACGGCCGCCCGCGCGCGATCCAGACGCGCCAGGCCTCGTTCTGCACCCGCGCCTCCCAGAGATCGGCGACCTCGACCTCCACCCCGGCCGCGCGGAGCCGCTCGAAGCCGCGCCCGTCGACCTTCGGGTTCGGGTCGCCGACCGCGGCCACCACGCGCGCCACGCCTGCGTCCACGACCGCCTCAGCGCACGACGGTGTATTCCCATGATGCGAGCACGGCTCGAGCGAGACGAAGAGCGTCGCCCCGCGCGCACGGTCACCCGCCGTCGCAAGCGCCGCGACCTCGGCGTGCGGCGAGCCGCAGCCCGCGTACCAGCCCTCGCCGACCACCTCGCCGTCGCGAACGAGCACCGCGCCGACCAACGGATGCGTCGGCTCGACCGACCCCCGCCCCCGCTCCGCGAGCTCGAGCGCCCGCTCCAGGCTCACGCGAGTGCCTGGACCAATCGACGATATGCGCGCGGCAGGTCCTCGCGGCCGAAGATCGCCGCCCCGGCGATGAACAGCGTCGCCCCCGCATCGCCCAGCGCGCGGATGTTCTCCGGCCCGACCCCGCCGTCGACCTGCACGTGTACCGACCGAGGCAGCAGCGAGCGCAGCTTCGCTACGCGCTCGACCGAGTCGGGGATGAACGCCTGCCCCGAGTAGCCTGGATGGACGCTCATGCAGAGGGCGATGTCGACCGCCGCCTCGCGTGCCGCGTGCGCCGCCTCGTCCACGTCCGTCTCCGGATTGAACGCCATCCCGACCTGTAGTCCGTGCTCCCGCGCCAAGGCGACGACATCCGGCAGGTTCGGACACGCCTCGAAGTGGACGGTGACGCTGTCGGCGCCGGCCTCGGCGAACTGCGGGATATGCCGCTCCGGCCCCTCAACCATCAGGTGGACATCGAGTGCGCCGCCCTCGCGGTGGACGAGCGGCGCGATCCACTTGAGCACGATCGGCCCCATCGTCACCGGCGGGATGAAGTGACCGTCGCCGACGTCGAAGTGGAAGACGCGGCACTCGGCGCGTAGCAGCACCTCGACCTGCTCGCCGAGCCGCGAGAAGTCGGCCGCGTAGATCGACGGCTCGACCTCGACGGTGCGGATCCAGTCGTCCCAGCTCATCCGGCGGATGATCGCAGCCGGGCGATGAAGAACCCGGAGGTGTGGTCGCGGTGCGGCAGCGTGAGCAGGAACTCGGGCCGAGCGGCGTGCGCGAATTGGGGCCACTCCTCGCCGAGCGGGTCGGGCTCGAGGCCGCTCTCGTCGACGACCGCCTCGTTCTCGTCCGCGTTGATCGTGCAGACCGAGTAGACGACCGCGCCTCCGGGCCGCACACGCTCGGCCGCGACGCGGAGCAAGTCTCGTTGCAGCTCAGGCAGCGGCTGGCCGCGCCAGCGCAGGTCCGGGCGCGCGGCGAGCACGCCGAGGCCGGAGCACGGCGCGTCCACGAGCACGCGGTCGAACCCGCTCAGGCCATCGGGGAGGGACAGAGCGTCGGCATTGAGGACCCGCACGTTGCTCGCGCCGAGACGCTTGCAGTTCGCCTCCAGCTCGCGGGCGCGTCCCGGGTGCTTCTCCACCGCGACGACCTCCTCGGCGCTCTCGGCGAGCTGCGTCGCCTTCCCGCCGGGCGCGGCGCAGAGGTCGAGCACGCGCTCGCCGGGCTGCGCGCCGACGGCCAGCCCGGCCAGCTGCGAGCCGCGGCTCTGCGGCCAGACGAAGCCGGCTGCGAGATTGCAGTCCTCGATCCGCTCGACCCGTAGCGCGCCGGGGATCTCGGGATCGAGCTCGCCGCAACCGACCGGCCCGCGCCGGCGGGCGTTCAGCCGCACGGCCCGCTCGGGCGGTTCGTTCTGCGCTCGCATCAGCTCGCGGGCCTGGTCCGGGCCGAGATCGCGCCACCAGACGCCCGCGACCCAGTCCGGATACGAATGGCGCAAGGCCGCCTGCTCGGGCGTCTCCTCCGGCAAAGCCGCGACGAGCTCGCGCAGGCCGAGCGCCAGCCGGCGCATCACCGCGTTGGCGAACTTGACCGCGCGCTCGAGCCCGGCGGTGCGGACGAGCTCAACGGTCTCGTTCACGGCGGCGTGCACAGCGACCTCCGAGTACGCGAGCTGGTACGCGCCGAGCCGCAGCGCCGCCTGCACCGGATGGTCGAGCCTGTCGACCGGCCGCCCGCCCAGCTGCTCGATCCCGTGGTCGAGCGTGCGGACGCGCTGGATCGTGCCGTAGGCGAGCCGCTGCGCCAGCGCCCGGTCCCGCGGGTCGACCCCGTCGACCGAGCCGCGGAAAGCGCGGTCGGCGTAGGCGTGGTCCTCGAAGACGCGGCGAATCGTCTCGAACGCCGCCCGGCGCGCCGGCGAGACGCTCAGCGGACGCCCCGGAGGAACGCGTCGTAGTCCATGCGCCTCCCGCCGTCCGGCTGCACTTCGACCGGCACGAGCTCGTCGCCCTCCACGCGAGCCCGCCAGATCGTCACCGGCCGGCCGTGGAGCTCGCCACGCGCGCCGATATGCGGCGAGAGCGCTCGGATCCGGTTCAGCAGCTCCTGCGGCGGGCGGCTCCAGTCGAGCTCGCGGTCCTCGGGGCGGATCTTCTCCGCGTAGGTCACGCCCTCGCCGGGCTGGGGCCGCAGCGTCGGCTCGGGCAGCGTCTCCTCCAAGAGCTCCGCGGCCAGCTCTCCCGCCCGCGCCGAGACGGTGCCGAAGTCGTCCTCCGGCGTGAGCGGAAACGCTCGCTGCGCGGCAATTGGCCCGGCGTCGAGCTCCGGCACGAGCTCGATGATCGTCACGCCGGTCTGCTCGTCGCCGGCCATCAGCGCGCGCTCGATCGGCGCGGCGCCTCGCCAGCGTGGGAGCAGCGACGGATGAACGTTGAGCCAGAGCGCCCGGTCGAGCACCATCTCCGGGATCAGCACGCCGTAGGCGGCCACGACCACCGCGTCGACCTCGGGGTCGTAGCCGTCGAGCCGCTCCGGCTGGCGCACCTCGATCCCGAGCGGCTCGGCCGTCTCCTTCGCCGGCGGCGGCGCGACCTTGCGCCCGCGTCCCTGCCGGCGGTCGGGCCGCGTGAGCAGGTATGCGATCTCGTGGTTCGCCGCGAGCCGTTCGAGGACGTCGGCGCCGAGCGGAGCGGTCGCCGCGACGGCGAGGCGCACTAGCGAACCAGGATCGGCTGCGGGCGCAACAGGCCGAGTGCCTCGCGCCGGGCCTCGGGCGTCGTCCGGTCGAGGATCAGCACGCCGTCCAGATGGTCGAGCTCGTGCTGCGCGATCCGCGCCGGCAGGCCCTCGAGCTCGAGCCGCAGGTCGTTGCCCTCCACGTCCTGGCCCTCGAGCGTGAGTGACACGTGCCGCTCGACGGGAATCACGACGCCCTGCAGCGAGAGGCAGCCTTCGGTGTCGCTCTCGCGCTCCTCGGAGGTGGCGGTGAAGGTCGGGTTGACGACGATCACGGGCTCCTGCTCGATGTCCGGCAGAAAGGCGAAGACGCGGCGGAGGACGCCGATCTGCGTGGCCGCGAGTCCGAGCCCGTTGGCGTCCTTGAGCAGGTGGCTCAGCCGTTCGGCGAGCCTGCCGACATCGGCGTCGGCGTCCTCGACCTCGCGCGCCCGCATCCGCAAGACCGGGTCCGGGTACTGCCGGACCTGCGCGAGTGCAAGCTGCCGCCGCGCCTCGGCTTCGGGGTCGAGCTTCTGGTTCCGGACCTCACCGGATTCTTCGTCCGCCACGGCTCGGATTGTATGGAGCGTCAGAGGCTCTGGGGATCGACGTCGACGACCGCAGTGACGCCGGCCTTCGACATCGCGGGCGCGGCTGCCGCGAGCAGCTGCGCCACCCGCGCGGCGACCCGCCGCGGCTCGTCCGTCTTCGAGACGAGCTGCGCCCGGTGCTTGCCGCGCAGGCGCAGGAGCGGCGCCGGGCCGAGCGCATCGGCACCGAGGCCGGCCTTCAGCTCTTCCAGCAGCGTCGCAGGCCCGGGTTCGTCGGGCCCGGTCGCAACCACGCGCACGAGGTGGCGGAAGGGCGGGTAGCCGAGCTCGCGCCGCCGCGCCAGCTCATCGGCCAGGAAGCGCGGCACGTCGTGGTTGGCGGCGAGGGCGAGCGGCCGGGCGTCCGGCTGGAAGGTCTGGACGAGCACGCGGCCCGGCGCGTCGCGCCCACTCCGCCCCGCCAGCTGCGTGACGAGCTGGAACGTCCGCTCCTCAGCGCGGAAGTCGGGCAGGCCGAGGCCGGTGTCGGCGTCCACGACGGCGGCCAGCTCGACCCCGGCGAAGTGGTGTCCCTTGGCGACCATCTGCGTCCCGAGCAGCACTACACGGTCGGTCTCGCGGAAGCGCCGCAGCGCAGCGGCGAGCTCCTCGGGCTTCGCCGCCGTGTCCGCATCGAGGCGAATCAGCTCGAGCTCGGGAACCTTGGCGGCGAGCTCTCGCTCCAGCCGCTGCGTGCCCGCGCCGATCCGGGCGATCTCGGTCGAGCGGCAGACCGGGCACTCCGCCGGCTCGGGCTCGACGTGGCCGCAGTGGTGGCAGTGCAGGCGCTCGTCGCGGTGCAGCACAAGGGCGACGTCGCAAAGTGGGCAACGGAACGTCGTCCCACAGGCGCGGCAGTGGAGGGCCGGCGCGATTCCCCGGCGGTTGAGCAAGAGGATCGCCTTCCCGCCGCTCTCCGCGATCCGCCCGAGCTCGGCGAGCAGCGGCCCCGAGAGCGGGTAGCCGGCCTCGCGGCGCAGGTCGACGACGCGTACCGGCGGCAGCTTGGCGCCGAGCCGCTCGCGCAGCTCGAGCCGCTCGAGCCGCTCCCAACTCTCGGGTCGCGGCGTCGCGCTGCCGTAGAGCGCGACCGCACCCTCCAGCGCCGCCCGCTTGGCCGCGACCGTGCGCGCGTCGTAGCGTGGATCGGACTCCTGCTTGTACGACGGGTCGTGCTCCTCGTCGACGCAGATCAGGCCGAGGCCGTGCATCGGCGCGAAGATCGCCGAGCGCGCGCCGACCACGACACGCGCCTCGCCGGTCGAGATCCGTTCGCGCTCGTCGCGGCGCTCTGCGTCGGTCAACCCCGAGTGCAGGATCGCGACCGAGTCGCCGAAGCGCGCGCGGAAGCGGCCGACGGTCTGCGGCGCCAGGGCGATCTCGGGGACGAGCACGATCGCCCCGAGCCCGCGCTCGAGCGCCGCCGCCGCGGCCTGGAGGTACACCTCGGTCTTGCCGCTGCCGGTCGGGCCGTAAAGCAGGTAGTGGCCGCCGCCTGCGTCGAGCGCTCCGACGACCGCCTGCACCGCCGCGACCTGGTCGTCGCTCAGCCGCTCCGGTTCGGCCTCGCCTTCGAGCGACTGCCGCACGCCCGGCGGCGCCTGCTCCTTCCGCCTGGCCGGCCGCACCGGCGCGACCAGCTCGAGCGCCCGCGCCGGAGTCGAGCCGTAGTACTCGGCGAGCCAGAGCGCGAGATCGACCAGCGCCGGCGGCAGCTCGTGCACGACCTTCTCCACGGGCCGCGCGTCGACACCGGCCGGTGGCGCCTCGACAACGTCCACCACCACCCCGCGCGTGCGGCCACGCCCGAACGGCACCGAGACGACGGCCCCCTTGCCTGCGCCGTCAGGGAGCTCGTAGGTGAACTCGCGCCCGCCAAGGGCGCGCGTCGTGACGAGCGGGACTACGGTGCCGAAGCTCAGGCCGTCGAGACTAGACGCCGGCCGCGACGAGTACGAAGTCCGTCGCGAACCCGAGCGTCAGCCCGAGCAGCAGGCCCCACGCCGTGATCGTCTTGGTCGAGAAGAGCCGGCAGACGTTCAACAGCTCCATCACCACGTAGAGGATCGAGCCCGCGGCGAGCGCGAGGAAGAGGATCGAGACGGCCGTCGAGGTCCAGGCCTGCCCGACCACGGTGCCGAAGAAGGTCGGGAAGCCGCCGATCACACCCAGCAGGGCGAGGAAGCGCCAGCTCGGCGGCTCGGCGTCACCCGAGAGCGGCGCGACAATCCCGAAGCCCTCGGTCGCATTGTGCAGTCCGAAGCCGATCACGAGCACGTAGGCGAGGCTGAGGTTGTCGAGCGACGCCGCCTGGCCGATCGCCAGGCCCTCGGAGAAGTTGTGCAGGCCGATCCCGGTGGCGATGAAGAGCGCCAGCCAACGCGCCGGCGTGAGGCCCGTGAAGTGCGAGCGCTCGAGCTCGGTCGCCGAGGCCGCGCCCGGGCCGAGGAAGCTTTTGCGGCGGCGCGCCTTCATCCATGAGTCGTAGTAGACGAGGCTGAGGAGGCCGACCGCGAAGCCGCCGAACGCCAGCGCCGCGTAGCCGCTGAACTGGCCCCAGTCGCGGGCGTTGAGCGCGTCCTCGACCGGCTCGATCGCCTCAACGAGCACGTCCCAGAAGAGGAAGAGCAGAATGCCCGTGGCGGTCGCGCTGAGGAAGGCCTTGAAGCTCTGGCCGACGTCGTGCAGACGGCCCATCGGCAGGCCGATAAAGATCGTCGCGCCCGCGAGCAGTCCCAGCAGCAGGATGTGTCCGGTCGACATTCGCTCGCACCCTAGCATGTCGTGTAAGGGTGCCCTTACAACTACACGCGAGTACAGTTTCGGCGTGGCCCAAGGGCATTCCGTCGACGAGTACCTGGAGACGATCTACTTCCTCGCCTTCCCGATCGGCGAGTACCGGCCGCAGACGCAGGGAGCGCCAACGCTCGCCTCCCGCGTGGCCGAGATGCTCGGCGTCTCGCGCGCCTCGGCCGGGGAGATGCTGAAGCGGCTCGAGGCCGAGGGGCTCGTCGAGCGCGGCGAGCACAAGGAGGCGATCCTCACCCCGGCCGGCCGCGAGCGGGCCGAGCAGGTCGTGCGCAAGCACCGGATCGTCGAGCGGCTGCTGACCGACTTCATGGGCTACACGGCCGCCGAGGCGCACGTCCATGCCGACGAAATCGGCGAGAGCTTCAGCGACGAGATGATCGAGCGCGTCAGCGAGAAGCTCGGGAACCCCGACCGCTGCCCGCACGGCTGGCCGGTCGACACGGACTTCGAGCAAGCCGAGAACCGCGAACTCGCGGCGCTCGCGGACCTCGAGCCGGGCACGCGGGCCGAGATCGTCCGCCTGGCCGAGCACGACGGCGACCTACTGCACTGGTTCTACGACCAGGGCTTCGTGCCGGGAGCGTCGGTCGAGGTCCGCGAGACACAGCCGGCGGCCGAGCAGCTCACCGTCCGCCTGAACGGCGACGAGCAGACGATCGCCGAGAAGGCCGCCGCCGGCCTGTTCGTCCGGCCCGCCTAGGCCGTCGCGGAAGCGGTGCTGCCCGCGGCCTGCCGGAGCACGTCGGCCTTGTCGGCGCGCTCCCACGTGAAGTCGTGGTCGTCGCGGCCGAAGTGGCCGTACGCGGCGGTCTTCGCGTAGATCGGGCGGCGCAGGTCGAGATCGCGCAGGATCGCGGCCGGCCGCAGGTCGAAGTACTCCTGGATCAGCTCCTCGATCCGCGTCACGGGGACGTGCTCCGTGCCGAACGTCCGCACGGCGACCGAGACCGGGCGCGCGACGCCGATCGCGTAGGCGACGTTCACCTCGCAGCGGTCGGCGAGCTCGGCGGCGACGACGTTCTTGGCCACGTAGCGCGCGGCGTAGGCGGCGGACCGGTCGACCTTGGTCGGATCCTTGCCCGAGAACGCGCCGCCGCCGTGACGGGCAGCGCCGCCGTAGGTGTCGACGATGATCTTGCGCCCGGTCAGGCCGGTGTCGCCCATCGGGCCGCCGATCACGAACTTGCCGGTCGGGTTGACGTAGACGAAGTCACGGTCCCCGAGGCGCTTCTCCTCGTAGAGCTCGCGGGGCAGGATCGGGTGCAGAACGCGCTCGACGAGATCGGGCTTGATCAGCGTCTGCGCGTCGCAGCCGTCGGCGTGCTGCGTCGAGATCAGGATCCGCTCGATCTCGACTGGCTGCTGCCGTCCGGCCTCGTCGACCTCGTAGCGGACCGTCACCTGGGCCTTGCCGTCCGGCCGCAGGTACGGCAGCTCGCCGACCTTGCGCACCTCGGCCAGCCGCTTGGCGATCTTGTGCGCGAGCATGATCGGCAGCGGCATCAACTCAGGCGTCTCGTTCGAGGCGTAGCCGAACATCATTCCCTGGTCGCCGGCGCCGACGAGGTCGAGCGGATCGTCGTCGGCCGGGTCGTGCTGCGTCTCGTACGAGGCGTCCACGCCCTGTGCGATGTCGGGCGACTGCTCGTCGAGCGCGACCACGACGCCGCAGGTGTGCGCGTCGAAGCCCCACTCGGAGTGCGTGTAGCCGATCTCGGCGATCTTCTTGCGCACGAGCGCCGGAATATCGACGTAGGTCTCGGTCGTGATCTCGCCGGCGACGACGACGAGGCCGGTGGTGATCAGCGTCTCGCACGCGACGCGCCCGGTCGGGTCGTCCGAGAGCACGGCGTCGAGCACCGTGTCCGAGACCTGGTCTGCGACCTTGTCCGGGTGACCCTCGGTGACCGACTCCGAGGTGAAGAGGAATTCGCGTGCCGCCATTGCGGCGAATCAGGCTACTTGATCTCGAGGAAGGCGTCGAAGGTGCGCGTCTCGCCCTCTACGTTCGTCCAGGCGAGGAGCGAGCGCAGCGGCCTGAGGTTCTCGGTCGTAGAGCTCGGTAGGTTCTGGCCGGACAGGCTCGCGAAGCCCTCGAGCAACGGCAGCGCGTCCTTCAGGTCGATGTAGACGACGCCGCCGGTCGAGTCGGGCATCCCGGCCGCGTCCTGCGCCTGCTTGAAGTCCTCGCTGTCGGTGAGGTGGTCGCCCTGACCGTAGTCGGCGATCCCGCTGACACCGCTCGTGATCAGCACCTTGTCGTCGACGCTGCCGTAATGGATCGCGAACTGGCCGAGGTTGACGGTCTTGACGGAGTGGCCGCCCTGCGTGCCGGGCTCGACCGGACTGCCCGAGAGCTTGGCGAGCTTGTCCAGCGTCGCCAGCGCTGCGCCCTGGTCTTTCGGGTCGAGCACCAGCGTCAGCTCCGGAATCACAGCGCCCGGCCGCGCGTAGAACGCGACCTGGCCGCTCAGCAGCGCGAGCACCTGTTCCAGCGTCACTCCGTACTCCTGCTCGAACTTGGCGATCGCAGCGGCGGCCTGCGGATTGGACTTGAGCTTGCCGAACTGGTCGGTCGTGCCCTGGCCGTCGAAGTCGAGCAAGGCGAAGGCGTCGCCGGGCACGCCGCCGATCAGCGCCGAGGCGAAGTCACCGCCGCCGGGGCCGCCGCTCGTCGCGCCGTGGACACGCACGCCGTCGTCCTCCGCGCTCGCCGAGGCGGCGACATACTTCAGCTTGTCGAGCCCGAGGGCAGCGGTGCCCGAGGACGACGACTGCGGCACCAGTGCGTTCAGCCGCTCTCCGTCGAGGTAGACCTTCGCGAGCGCGTCGCCCGGAAGCTTGTTCATCGCTTCCTTGAAGTCGGCGTCCTCCGCGAGCGGCGCATTGCCCTCGAGCGCCCGGCTGATCGAGGCCTGGCTGTCGGAGAGCGCATACCAGCCGTCCACTTCGCGGTAGACCGCCCGGTCGCCCGACGAGTCCTTCGCGTTCAGCTTCACCACGAGCGCCTTGAACTTGGCGGGGTCGTCGGGCTTCGTCAGCGCGACGGCCTTCGTCGACGCCTCGTTGCCGGCGCTCACGACCGCGACGTCGAGCTCGGGGCCGAGCGCCGGCTTCACGTCCGTCTCGTAGTCGACTCCCTGGTCGGTGAGCTGCTGCTTCAGCTTCGAGATCGCCTGGTCGCGGCCCGGGAACTTCTGCGCCAGCTCGTCGAGCTGCTTCCACTGGCTCGAGCCCGTGTCGGTGTCCACGGCGACGAACGCGACCACGCCGGACCGGACGACGCTTGCGCCCGCGGGAATGGAGCCGCCGCGGCTGCTGGTCTTCGACGAGCTGCCACAGCCCGCGAGGAGCGCGGCGAGGACGAGAAACGGCAGAACGCGGCGCATGGTCACTCCCGGGTTGGCTGGCGGCCCATCAACCTTGCAGCTAACTCGTTCAAATCCTGCCCGTCAAGAACGTGACAGACCCCCTCGGTGATCGGCAGCTCGATGCCCACTCGGTGCGAGAGCGCGCGCAGCACGGGCGCTGTGGTCAGGCCCTCAACGGTGCCGATCTGCGCCGCGGCCTCCTCCGGCGAACCGCCCTGGGCGATCAGCTCACCGGCGCGGCGGTTGCGGCCCTGGCGACTCCAGCAGGTGACCATCAGGTCGCCCATCCCTGCGAGCCCGGAGAACGTCTCGGTGCGGCCGCCGCAGGCCTCGCCGAGCCGGGCCATCTCGGCCAGCCCGCGCGCGATCAGCGCCGCCTTCGCGTTGTCGCCCAGGCTGAGACCGTCGACGCCGCCGGCCGCGAGCGCGATCACGTTCTTCGCGGCCGCGCACAGCTCGACGCCGACGAGGTCGTCGTTGACGTAGACGCGGAAGGCCATCGAATTGACCGCCTGCTGCAGCTCTTCGGCGAGCCTCGCGTCCTTGCTCGCGATCACGGCCGCCGCGGGCAGGCCCTCGGCGATCTCCTCCGCGAGGTTCGGGCCCGAGAGCACCGCGACCGCACGGCGCTCGACGCGCTCGGAGAGGCGACCGCCGCTCTCGGGGTCGAGGCCCTTGGTCAGGCTGAGCACCGGCGCCGCGCCCGGCAGCGCGCGCACCACCTCGGCGAAGGCGTTGCTCGGCACCGCGACCACGTGCAGGTCGGCGCCTGCGAGCGACGGGTCGTCGACGGTCGTCGCAGCGATTCCCTCGAGGTCGAGGTCCGGCAGGTAG
>Ga0308175_100001843_pt1 | contig 14328 bp, 13 predicted proteins | sample PhyCR1_3_FD_203893 | JGI IMG/M metagenome (GOLD analysis project Ga0308175, IMG submission 203893) | Soil microbial communities from UC Gill Tract Community Farm, Albany, California, United States - DLSLS.C.R1 | ecosystem: Environmental > Terrestrial > Soil > Agricultural land | place: USA...
GAGGAACTTCCAGGCCGCGGCGAGGATCGAGGCTATCGCGCCCAAAATCATCGGCGCGAGAAAGATGATGTTGCCCCATTGGTCCAGGAAGCTCTCCTGGGTGCCGTTGTAGAACGCGGCCGCGCCCGGATGAACCGGAAGATAGGCGGAAGCCTCGATATCGGGCGCCTTGACCTGCGCCAGCAGCGGATATTCAACGAGCAAGTCACGCCGCGCCGTCATCAGCGCTTCCGTGAGATCCGTGATGACGGTGTTGTCGAGTTTCTTATGCACCACCAGATAAAACGACGTGCGCAGCGTCGTCACATCGTCGGCGGGATTGGGCGGCGCGCCCCGTAGCGTCCCCTTCGGGACGTCAAAGCTTTCATAGGCGCGATCTTTCTCGGCGATGGCGGCGGCCTGATCGAGCGGAATCAGCACCGGCCCGGCCTTGGCGCTTGGCGGAAAGAAGCCACGCAGCATCGACAGATATTTGTCCGACAGCGGCATCACGACGAGAAGCGCCCGGACCTCCTTCGATTCGAGCGCGCGGCGTATGTCGGGCAGCGCGAGATTTTTGAAAGTGACGCCGGCCTGCGCCAGACCATATTCGTCGGTCAGAATTTTGATCAGGCGCTTGTTGGTGTCGAGGCCGATTACCCCGACCGCCAGCCGCTTCAGGCCGGCCATATCGGTGATGGCGGATCCAGGCGGCACCATCAACAGCACCACGCTTTGAGCAACGATGGCCACGGCCTGCGCCTGCGCCGGATCCACCACATCGCCCCTGACGACCGCCAGATCGACCTTGCCGGATGCGAATACGGCGGCCGCTTCGAGCGCAGTTCCCGCTTCGACGGGCGAGAGACGCACCGCTGCTTTCTGCTGAGCCAGTTTGCTCGCCAGCGCCGATATCATCCGGCTCGCTTCGCCGTCGAGCGACCCTACGGCAATCGTCAGCGTGGTCGGTCGGGAATACCAGCGCCATGCAAACAGGCCGGCGCCCGCGATCAGAACGACAAGCCCTGCAACCAGCGCCGTGCGCAGCAGCAAAGGCAATTCAGTCCGATCTGCACTCCGTATGACCACCCGATCAATTCCATCCGCCATCCACTGGATCGGGACGCTCATGCCCACGGCTTGGAGGTCGCTTGATCTATATCAATCGAGATTGCATCGGGTTCTGTCCGGATACAGCCAAGCGCATTTCGGGAGAGTTCATGTCGCGATTTCCAATCCTGCTTGCTGCCATGTTGTCACTGACTGCTCCGGCGTCGGCCGAAGACAAGATGGTCGTCGACATGAGCAAGATGACGTGCAGCGAGTTAACCAAACTCGGCTTCCAGGATTTTGCCGGTCTCACGATGTGGTTGAGCGGCTACCATAATGCGAGCGTGCGCAACACCGTCATCGACCTCTATCAGTTCGCCCAGGCCGCAAAGACCGTAAAGGACTATTGCGCGACCAACCCGCGCGCGACCGTCATGTCGGGCGCCGAACGCGCGCTCGGTATCAAGATGCCGCGGCCACGCCAGCCCTGACCCGGATCAGCGGGGATCCTCAACACTGAAGAGCGAGCCGGGTGCGGCGTTGGCGCCGAGGTGGGTCAAGGTCTTCATCAACACCTCGAACAGCACGGCGGTGGACCAACCGAACATCAGGATGCCCGTCATCGCGGCCATCGGCCCGAGCAACTGCCACGCCTTCACCGGAACGGTGTCGCCATAACCAAGCGTCGTGTAATTGACGAATGCAAAATAGAACAGATCGGTCCCCTCGGGCGCTGCGCCGACGAGCCAATAGGCCAGCGACCAGACCACTATCTCGAGCGTATGGGTGACCGTCAGCACCAGCACGATAACGACCATCACGCTCATGAGCTGCATGCGCGGCCAGGAAGCGGGTCTCAATCCGATGCAGCGGGCGATGCTGATCGCGGCGACGGTCGCAAGGGCGTGCATCACGATGTTGAAGCCGCTGACCAGAAAGCCGACTGCGAGCTGGATTGCCATCGTATCCTCTTGAAACTCCGGCGCCGCGTCAGCTCGACGTCTTGTTCGGCATCTTGGCGTCGTCGGCAGGCTGCGCCTTCGCCTCATCGTCCCGCACCCACGCCGTAAGCAATTCCCACGCGACGGCGAGGATGATCGGTCCGATGAAGAGACCGACGATGCCGTGCGCCAGCGTGCCGCCGATCACGCCGATGAAGATCACCAGCGCCGGCGTGGCGAGGCCGCGGCCCATCACGATGGGCTTGAGCACATTGTCGGCGAGCGATGCCGGCACCAGGCAAACCGTGATCAGGAGAGCCGTCGCGAACGACTTGGTCGCCCAAAGCCAGATGATCACGGGGATGACAATGATGGCCGAGCCGACCTGAATGATCCCCAGCACCATGACCAGAAGGGCGAGCAATCCGGCGTGCGGGACGTCGGCCAGCTTCAGGATGATCCCGATCAGCAATCCCTGCGCCACGGCGATGCCGATGACACCCTGTGCCACCGAGCGGATGGTGGCGCCCGCCAGCTTCAGGAAATCCTCGCTTCGCTCGGCGACGACGCGCGATAGAAAGCTTTTGGAGGCGGCAACCAGCCGCGGCGCCGCCGGCAGCAGAAACCCGGTCAAGGCCACGGCAACGAGAAATTTAAGGGTGCCGACGCCGGCGTCACCGGCAAGTCCCAAAATCTTTCCTGCCAGCGGCTTGAGTTGCGGCGTCACCTGCCCGAGCAGCGTATGCAGATTGGTCGACGCCTGTTCCCAGAACGCAAAGATCTGCGGGCCAACGATCGGCCAGTCCCTGATCTGCGCCGGCGGCGCTGGAATGGCGAGCGTCCCCGCGCCGAGTTGCGAAGCAAAACTGCGCAATCCTTCCACGGCGCCGAGACCGAGCCAGGTCGCCGGGCCGATGACAATCGCGAGGTTGATGATGGTGAGAAAAGCGGCGGCCCATTTCGGCCGGCCGCCGAGCACGCTCGCGAGCCACTGGAAGACGGGATAGAGCGCGACCGCCAGCACCACGCTCCAGGCCAGGATCGGCACGAACGGTCCGATCACCACGAACGACCAGTAGATCAGGAGAACGAGCAGCGCGAGGCGCACCGCAAGCTGGATTTCGTCCTCGCCGGCCAACAATTGGCGGATCGTTCGCAATCGGTTCCCCTGGCTAGCACGCAGCGACGAGCACAAGTGCTGCAGGAGCGACGCGGATACGACAAAGCATGGCGCGCTCCCAAACGAAGTTGTTCCGATGCAGACTGCCCGCGAAATGCCGCATGGACGATTGACGTAGATCAATGAAAGGATGATCGCGCCATTGTGGACGCCGGAGGGGCGGATTTTCCCGGACTAGCGCTTGGGCCGCTCCAGCCGCTGGCGCTGCGCCCTCATGCGCTTGATCTCCTCGTCGAGCGCACTCATCTCCGCGTCGCGCTTTTCGGATTTCGACCTGGTTTCATCGTCGCGTCGAATCTTGTTGAGCGCCTTTTCCACCGACAGTTTTTCCGTTTCGGCCATGGCTTCTCATACTCCGTGCGAGATCAGTCTTTCCATTTCCTATTTGCCGGCACTGGTGAACGCCGTTTCGAGAACGTCTCCGATCGGTTGCCATGTGCGTCCGTCGAACTGAACCAGCCGCATGTGCCTGATCGGCCTGAAATTGAACGGACCAGTCGTGATCTTGATGCCAGGCAGCAGAGCGGATCCTTGATAATCCTTCAGGGCAGTCGCCTGCTTCATGACGTTGTCACGCGACAGATCATCGCCGCACTGCTTCAGCACCTGCGCCAGCGTCTCGGCTGCCGCGTATCCGAACATGGCGACGCTTTCAGGTTCGCTGGCGGCCTGATGATACTGCTTGAAAAACGCCTGCCAGCCCCCATTACCCTGCTCGTCCTTCCAGGCTGGATCGTTGGCATCCTTCAACCAGGCCGCGGTGATCACGCCCACGGCGTTTTCCGCACCGGCTGGTGCCAGTCCACTCGCGATCGACGACGCCATCTGGTTCATGATGATGACGGGACGCCAGTTGAGCTCGGCCGCCGACCGGATCACCTTCGCTGCGTTCGACGGCACGCCCGCGAAGACGACGATTTCCGCCCCTGACCGTTTCAGGATCGAGACATGTCTATCGAGATGTTCGTCGGTCAGGTCGTACGCGATGTCGCTCCGGATCATCCGTGCGGTGTCGCCGAGACCATCCTGCAGTCCGCGGATGATCTCGCGGCCGAAATGATCGTTCTGCCAGAGCACCGCGATCTTCTTTCCCGGATAGTACGCCTGAATGTAGTTGGCGTAGATGCGCCCCTCCTCCCGGAACGAAGGCTGCCAACCCATGGTCCACGGGAACATGGAAGGGTCGCTCAAATAATCGTCCCCGGACGCCACGAATAACTGGGGAATTTGCCGTTCATTGAGGTATTGCCGCACGGCAAAATTTCCCGGTGTCCCGAAGGAGCCGAACATGAAGGCCACGTTGTCCTGCTCGACCAGATCGCGGGTCAAGTTCAGCGCGGAAACCGCACTCGATTTGTCGTCGTACGATATGAATCGCACCTTGCGGCCGTTGATGCCGCCTCGCGCGTTGATCAATTCGAAATAGGCCGCTTCGGCTTTGCCGATCGCCCCGAAAATGGCGAGGCCTCCGCTGTAGGGCATCAGATTGCCAATGCGGATCTCGGTGGCGGTGATTCCCTGCTCGCGCACGCGATCGGAACTCGCGCCCAGCGATGCCAGCGCGATGGAGACGACCAGAAGCGTTCGGACAATATCTTTCATCGCGAGAACCCGACCGGCGCATAAAGTTCGAGTTCGCAGCGAGAATCGCTTGATCTAGATCAACCATCGGCCGGCTTGCGGCCGCGGCAAATCGCGAATGCGAACAGCCTTACTCTTGACCTAAATCAAGGGAACTGCCCGGCGCGCCCCTGACATTTCCGGACGATCGTTTCATCCCGATCGATTGCGGGAGCCGGACCATGAAGTCAGTTTCAGCCGAAGAAGCCGTTGCGATGATCCCCAACGGCGCGAGCATCATGGTCGGCGGCTTCATGGCTGTCGGCACGCCGCAACGCCTCCTCGACGAACTGGTGCGGCAGAAGAAGTCGGATATTTCCCTGATCAGCAATGACGCCGCGACTCCCGGCAACGGCGTCGGAAAATTGTTCGAGGGCGCGCAGGTATCCCGCATGATCGGCACGCATATCGGCCTCAATCCGAAAGCGCAGCAGCAGATGCTGGGCAACCAGATCACGGTCGAGCTGGTGCCGCAGGGCACCTTCGTCGAGCGCATCCGCGCCGGCGGCTGCGGCCTCGGCGGCGTGCTGACCCCGACCGGCGTCGGCACCCTGGTGGAGGAGGGCAAGAAGCGGATCGAGGTCAACGGCAAAGCATATCTGCTCGAAACCGCGCTGCGGGCCGACTTCGCGCTGGTGCATGCTTTCCTCGCCGACTACGCCGGCAACCTCTCCTATGCGCTGACCGCCCGGAACTTCAATCCGGTCATGGCCATGGCGGCGGACACCGTGATCGTGACCGCCGAACATATCGTTCCGGTGGGCGTCATCGCGCCCGATCACGTCGTCACACCAGGACCGCTGGTCGACTATCTCGTCGGGAACGGGTGATACATGGATGCACAAACCATCATCGCCAGGCGCGTGGCGCAAGAGTTTCGTCCCGGCAACCTGGTCAATCTCGGCATCGGCATTCCAACGCTGGTCGCGAACTACCTGCCCGAAGGGCTGAAGGTCTTCTTCCAGTCCGAGAACGGCCTGATCGGCACCGGTCCGATCCCTGAGCAGGGTATGGCGCATCCGCTGCTGACCGATGCCGGCGGCCGGTCCATCAGCGCCCTGCCGGGTGCTGCGACCTTCGACAGCGCGATGTCATTCGGGCTGATCCGCGGTGGACATGTCGATGTCACCGTGCTCGGCGGCCTGCAGGTCGACGCGGGCGGTCACCTCGCCAACTGGATGATTCCCGGCAAGATGGTGCCGGGCATGGGCGGCGCGATGGATCTGGTGACTGGCGCCAAGCGCGTCATCGTCGCCATGCAGCATGCCGCGAAGGGCAAATCCAAGATCGTCGCCAAGTGCACCCTGCCCCTGACCTCCGCTCGCCCCATCGACATGGTCGTGACTGACCTCGCCGTCATCACCTTTCCCGATGGCCGGGCGACGCTTCTGGAAACTGCGCCCGGCCTCAAGATCGCCGAGGTGTTGGCGGTGACCGAAGCCGAACTCATCATTCCGGATCGGGTGCCGGAGATGAGGCTCTAGGACGAGGCATTCCGATGCGGATATTCAACGGATTTGAAGACCTCCGGGCCGCCGTCGGAACCGAGATCGGCGTCAGCGACTGGATCGAGGTGACCCAGCAGCGCATCAGCGCCTTCGCCGAAGCCACCTGCGACGAGCAATGGATTCACGTCGATCAGGAGCGCGCCAAAGCCGAGATGCCCGGAGGCACGACGATCGCGCACGGCCTGTTGTCGCTGAGCCTGACGCCGATGTTCATCCGCTCCGTGATGGGCCTGAAGGGATTGAAGAACACGCTGAACTACGGCGCCGACCGGGTCCGCTACCTCTCGCCGGTGCCGGCCGGATCGAAACTGCGCGGCCGCGTCAGCATCGCCGAGGCCGAAGATGTGCCTCCCAACGGCCTGCGGGTTCACTATCGCGTGGTGATCGAGATCCAGGGCGGACAGCGGCCGGCCTGCGTCGCCGAACTGATCGGCCTGCACTACAGCTAGATCTCGCTAATCGACGATGTGGTAGCCGCCGTCGACATAGAGCACGCTGCCGGTGATCAGCTTGGCCCCGTCGAGAGCCAGAAACGCGGTCGCCTTCCCGACGTCGTCGATGCTGACGAGGCTGCGCGCCGGTGCCTGCGATTGCGCCTTGTCCATCAGTTCGTCGAACTCGGGGATACCAGAGGCGGCGCGCGTCGCGAGCGGGCCCGGCGAGATCGCATGGACACGGATCCCCTTGGGGCCGAGTTCAGCCGCGATGTAGCGCACCGCCGCTTCGAGCGCAGCCTTGGCGACGCCCATCACATTGTAGTTCTTCACCACCATCTGGCTGCCGTAATAGGTCATGGTGAATATCGTGCCGCCGTTCTTCATCAGCGGCTCCGCCAGATGCGCCATGCGCATGAACGACCAGCAGGAGACGTCCATGGTCTTCTGAAAGCCTTCGCGGTCGACATCGACGACGCGACCGTGCAAGGCGCCCTTCGGCGAGAACGCGATGGAATGCAGCAGGAAGTCGAGCTGGCCCCATTCCTTCTCGATATGCTGGAAAACCTTCTCGGTCTCGCCTTCGACCATCACGTCGAGTGGCAGGAATAACGGCGATTCCAGCGCCTTCGCCAGCGGCTCGACATGCTTCCTCGCCTTCTCATTCAGATAGGTGACGGCGAGGTCGGCGCCCAGCGCGCGAAACGCCTTGGCGCAGCCCCAGGCGATCGATTGGTCGTTGGCGATGCCGACGATCAATCCCTTCTTGCCCTTGAGCGCGACGCTGGTCTCGGGAAACACCGGAATGGTCATGACACTCTCTCGTGTTTTGTGGACGACGACGGCTGGCTCATCAGCAGCGCAAGCGTGTGCTGCGCGATCATCAGCTCTTCGTCGGTGGGGATGACGTAGACGGGGATACGGCTGTCGGACCGCGATACCCTGCCGGCAGGCGCGGCATTCAGCGCGGGATCGAGCGCGATGCCGAGCCATGCGAGCTTTTCGGATATGCGGGCCCGGATCGACGCGGAATTCTCGCCGATGCCGGCGGTAAACACAAAGGCGTCGAGGCCCTGCAGCGCAGCCGCCAGCATCCCGGCGTTGAGACCGATCCGGTAGACGAAATAGGCGATCGCGAAAGCCGCGCGCGGATCATTGCTGGCCTCCAGCTCCCGCATGTCGTTGCTGACGCCGGAGAGACCCTTGAGGCCGCATTCACGGTAGAGGAAGTCCTGCACCTTCGTCGCGGACATGCCTTTCTCGGCGATCAGATACAGCACCACGCCGGGGTCGAGCTGGCCGGGTCGCGTTCCCATCGCAAGCCCGTCGAGCGCCGTAAAGCCCATCGTGCTTTCAACGCTCCTGCCGGCGTTCATGGCGCACATCGAGGCGCCGCTGCCGAGATGGGCAACGATTACCCGTCCGCCCGCGATGTCAGGCGCGACCTGCGGCAGCCGTTTGGCGACATATTCATACGAAAGGCCGTGGAAACCGTAACGCCTGACGCCCTCCGCATGAAGCTGATGGGGGATCGCGTAGTAATCCGCGAGCGCGTCATGATCGCGGTGAAACGCCGTATCGAAACAGGCCACCTGCGGCAGTTCCGGAAAGTTGTTCAGCAGCGTTCGGATCGGCGCGAGATTATGCGGCTGGTGCAGCGGCGCCAGCGACGCATAACGCTCCAGCCGGGTGACCAGGGCGTGATCAATCCGAACCGGACGCTGATGATCCGGCCCGCCGTGAACCACGCGATGCCCGACGGCGATCGGGGTGATGCGCTTTTCATCGCGGAGCCACGCACCCACCACCGCCATGGCGGCCGGCACGTCCGCGACAGCCTCGATCGGATAAGCGCGGTCGGCCAACGGTCCGCCGTCCGGCCCGCTCGCACGCAATCGCGGCCGGCTGCCGATGCCGTCCATCTGGCCCTTGATCTGACGCTGCAGGCGGCCTTCGCCCTGCACGTCAAACACCTGAAACTTGACGCTCGAGGAACCGGCATTGACCACAAGGATGGTGTTCATGGCGTTCACGCTGCGGCTATCGGCGCCTTGCGCCGGCGGGCATCGGCCAGAAGGGCGGCAACCGCTGCGGATGCCATTCGCGAACGGGCCGAATCCGCCCGCGATGTCAGCACCACCGGCACGCGCGCGCCCAGCACGATGCCGGCGCCGTCGGCCTTGGCGAAATAGGCGAGATTCTTGGCAAGCATGTTGCCGGACTCGAGGTCGGGCACGACCAGGATCTGGGCGCGGCCGGCAACTTCCGACTTGATGCCCTTGATACGCGCGGCGTCCATGTCGATCGCATTGTCGAAGGCCAGCGGACCGTCGAGCAACGCACCGGTGATCTGCTTGCGGTCGGCCATCTTGCACAGCGCGGCGGCTTCGATCGTTGACGGAATCTTCGAGGTGACGGTCTCGACCGCCGACAGGATCGCCACCCGGGGCGTGGTCCCAAAGCCTGCGTCGTTGTAGAGATCGACCGCGTTCTGGATGATGTCACGCTTGCCATCGAGATCCGGAAAGATGTTGATCGCAGCATCGGTCACGAACACCGTGTCGGCATAAGCCGGTACGTCCATAACAAAGACGTGGCTGACGCGCCGGTCCGTCCGCAGCCCGCCCACCTTTGCGGTCACGGCCCGCATGATTTCGTCGGTATGCAGGCTGCCCTTCATGAGCACTTCGCCCTGGCCCGCATGGATCAACTCCACGCCCTTGGCCGCGGCAGCCGCCTCGGTGGCCGGCGTATCGACGATTTCGTAGCCCGATATGTTCAGATCGTACTTGGCGGCAACATCCCTGATCCTGGCCGCTGGACCGACAAGAATGGCCTCGATGATTCCTGCCTCCGCCGAGTCGATCGCTCCCCGCAACGAACTCTCATCGCAGGGGTGCACCACAACGGTCGAAACCGTAGGAACGCCCTTTGCGGCGGCGATCAGGCGGTCATATTTCGATCCCGTTCCACTGGCCGCGGCTGGCATCGCATTCATTGGCGCACTCCGGTGTTCAAGCGAGGGACTCTCGGCGCCCCGGAGATCGGGTCGGAGAGAAATGCGGCATTCGATCGGTCGCGTCTTTCAATGAGTCATGTCATTCAGTGAGGTGCCGGTCGGCGGCACTCTTGATCTAGGTCAACGGAAGCGGCGCTGCCGAATGTGCCGGCGACACGACGTCGCAAGTCGTCATGCTTTTCCTGACTCGCAGACAACCAACCCTCCCGGGCTTGACATAGATCAAGAGGAGCGAGGTATCGCCGCTTCTAGCTTTGGCCAACAATCTGGCACGCCGCCGATGCACACCATCGATGCGATGCCACCATCGAGATTGCTTGGCCAGGGAGACACGCCATGAAGGGCAGCGCAGCGCTTAGGAAAGACGACACCACGATCGATAGCTGGAGAGGTTTCGAACGGGGTGACTGGGTTACTTCCATCAACGTGCGCGACTTCATCGTTCGCAACGCTACCTCCTATTCCGGGGACGAAAAATTCCTCGCCGGCGCCTCGCAGCGCACAAAGGCCGTCTGGGCCAAGCTGCAGCCCTACTTCGCCGAAGAGCGAAAAAAGGGCGTGCTCGCCGTCGACGCGCAAAACCCCTCGACGTTGCTGGCGCACAAGGCGGGATATATCGACCGCGACAACGAAGTCATCGTTGGCCTGCAGACCGACCAGCCCTTCAAGCGGGCGATCTTCCCCTATGGCGGCCTGCGCATGGTGGAAGCGGGCCTGAAGGCGGCGGGCTTCGAGGCCGATGCCAAAGTGCACGAGGCCTTCACCAAATATCGCAAGTCGCACAATGACGGTGTGTTCGACGCCTACACCCCGGAGATCATGAACTGCCGCCGGTCCGGCATCATCACCGGCCTTCCCGACGCCTACGGCCGCGGCCGCATCATCGGCGATTATCGCCGTGTTGCGCTGTATGGCACCGACCGCCTGCTCGAGGTCAAGCGCCAGGAGCGCGCCCAGATCGATGACATGTGGCCAACCGATGAAATCATTCGCGTCCGCGAAGAACTCGCGGAACAGATGCGCGCCCTGGAGGATCTTGCATCGATGGCGCAGCTCTACGGCTACGATATCACCAGGCCCGCGGTGAACGCGCAGGAGGCGTTCCAGTGGACCTACTTCGCCTACCTTGGCGCGATCAAGGAGGCCAACGGCGCGGCGATGTCGATCGGCCGCATCTCGAGCTTCCTCGATGCCTACATCGAGCGCGATCTCAAGGAAGGCGCCCTCGACGAGGCCGGCGCGCAGGAACTCTGGGATCAACTGGTGCAGAAGCTGCGCATCGTGCGCTTCCTCCGCACGCCGGATTACGACGCCCTGTTCAGCGGCGACCCCTACTGGGCGACCGAATGCGTCGGCGGCATGGACCTCGACGGGCAGACCTTGGTCACCAAGAGCAGCTACCGCATGCTCCATACGCTCTACAATCTCGGCCCCGCGCCGGAGCCGAACATCACGGTGCTGTGGTCCACCCACATGCCTGCGGCCTTCAAGCGCTACTGCGTCAAGGTCAGCAAGGACACGTCGTCGCTGCAGTACGAAAACGACGACCTGATGCGTCCGCACTGGGGCGACGACTACGCCATCGCCTGCTGCGTATCGGCGATGCGGCTCGGCAAGCAGATGCAGTTCTTCGGGGCCCGGGTGAATTTTGCAAAAGCCCTGCTCTACGCCGTCAACGGCGGCCGCGACGAGGTTTCCGGCGATCAGATTGCGCCGCGGACCGCGCCGGTTTCCGGCGACTTCCTCGACTATGACGACGTCATGGCGAAGTTCGATACGACCATGGAGTGGCTCGCCAGGACCTACGTGCATGCCATGAACTGCATCCACTACATGCACGACAAGTATTTCTACGAGCGGCTGGAGATGGCGCTCCACGATCGCGACTTACTGCGCACCATGGCATTCGGCATCGCCGGGCTTTCGGTGGTCGCCGACAGTCTCAGTGCCATCAAATACGGCAAGATCCGCGTCGTCCGCGACGCCTCCGGACTGGTGACCGACTACCAGAACGAAGGCAACACTTCGACTCCCCAGTTCGGTAACAATGACGACCGGGTCGACCTGATCGCCGCCGAGCTCGTGACGCGTTTCATGGAGAAGATCCGCAAGCATCCGACCTATCGGAATGCGACGCATACGCAGAGCGTGCTGACCATCACCTCGAACGTCGTCTACGGCAAGGCAACCGGCAACACGCCGGATGGCCGCCGCAAAGGCGAGCCGTTCGGACCCGGCGCGAACCCGATGCATGGCCGCGACAGCCATGGCTGGCTGGCATCATGCCTTTCGGTCGCGAAGCTGCCCTACAAGGACTCGCTCGACGGCATCAGCTATACGGTGTCGGTGGCGCCGCAGAAGGCGCACCTGTCCGAAACCCAGTTGATCGAAGAGGCGACCAAGGCCTTCGACGTCTATTTCGGGCGTGGCGGCTTCCACATGAACCTGAACGTGATCGACAAGGAGACGCTGGAAGACGCCATCAAGAATCCGGACAAATATCCGCAGCTCACGATCCGCGTATCAGGCTACGCCGTCAATTTCGTCCGCCTGACGCCGGAACAGCAGCGGGATGTGATCAGCCGCACCTTCCACGGCCAGATCTGAGCCGGGGTCTACGATGTCGACCCCGCAGGCGCTCGAATCGGGAAGTCGTCACGATCTGCGTACGGGCGCGTCACCTGACGCGCCCGATGAAAGCGAGTTCAAGGACGAGAAAGGCGCATACGGTTACTGCCATTCCTACGAGACCTCGTCACGTTACGACGGTCCGGGCCTGCGCGTCGTGCTGTTCATGTCCGGCTGCCTCCTGCGCTGCACTTATTGCCACAACCCTGATACCTGGCACCTCAAGGACGGCACCTATGTGTCGGCCGAACAGGTCTTGAAGCGCCTTGGTGATTTTGCTCCGTCGCTGCGCAGCCTCGGCGGCGGGCTCACCATCTCGGGTGGCGAGGCCATGGTGCAGCTTGCATTCGCCAAGCGCATCTTCGCGGGTGCCAAGGCGATGGGCCTGCATACCGCCATCGAGACATCGGGGTTTCTCGGAGATCGCGTCGACGATTCGTTCCTCGACGTTGTCGACCTCTTCCTGCTCGACATCAAAAGCTCCAACCCCGAGACCTATCGCAAGGTGACGGGGCGGGATATCGCGCCGACGCTGCGCTTTGCCGAGCGTCTTGCATCGATCAACAAGCCGGTCTGGGTCCGCTTCACGCTGGTGCCCGGCTCGACCGACGATCCCACCAATGTCGAAGGGATCGCCAAGTTCGTGGCCCCCATGAAGAACGTAGAATGGGTCGAGGTTCAGCCCTTCCACCAAATGGGTGAGTTCAAGTGGAAAGCGATGGGCATCGACTACCAGCACTACGACACGCCAGCGCCCTCACGCGAGCTGCTGAGCAGGGTCATCGGCCAGTTTCGCAATGCGGGCTGTAACGCCCGCTGATCGCCTTGAATTGAAGTGGAGAGTGAAATGTTGGATCTTGCCCGCGATATCATCGGCAGCCAGCCGATCCTGACGGCGTTCCTGGCGATCGGCGTCGGCTACCTGGTAGGCCAGATCAATATCTTCGGCTTCTCGCTTGGCGTCGGCGCCGTGCTGTTTGTCGGCCTTGCCATCGGTGCATTCGCCCCGAAAGCGCAGATCATCGGGCCGATCGGCCTCACCGGCCTGATCATGTTCCTGTACGGGATAGGCATTCTCTACGGCAAGCAGTTCTTCGAAGGGATGGTCGGCGCCGGACAAAAATACAATCTCTTGGCCCTGATCGCCTGCCTTGCCGGCCTTGCCGTGGCGCTTCTGCTGGGACAGATGTTCAATATCAAAATCGGCCATACACTCGGCCTCTATGCGGGATCGATGACCAGCACCGCGACCCTGCAGGCCGCGCTTGACGTCACCAAGAGCAAGGATCCATCGATTGGGTATTCGATCGCCTACCCCTTCGGCGTCATCGGCCCAATCCTTTGCATCTATTTCATGACGCGCCTGGTGAAGCCGAAATTTCCGGCCAAAGTGCAACGCTTTCACATGGGCGAGATTTCCATCGGCGCCGCCTTTGCCGGCCGCACGCTGGAGGATCTGAGCAAGGAAGTTCTGAGCGACGTGCAGGTCACGATGGTTCGCAAAGCCGGACAGAACATCGTGCCGGTGAGCAGTACCGTCCTGTCCGCCGGTGATGCCGTGCTGGTGGTGGCGGAAAGCCAGGAGGCCATCGCAAGCGCTGCGGCGAGGGTCGGCAAGCTCGAGCCAGGACGGCTGGCCAGCGACCGCGCCGATCTAGACTACATCCGCGTCTTCGTCGCCAGGGCCAACGTGGTCGGAATTCCGCTCGCCAGCCTCCCGATGCCGTCGGGCTTTCCGACCCACCTGCTCCACGTGCGGCGCTATGATGCGGATCTCGTGCCGTCACCCGACCTGATGCTGGAATTTGGCGACCGCGTCGGCGTGCTCCTGCCCCCGGATCGCAAGGAGGAAATCCGCAAGCATTTCGGCGACACCGTGAAGGCGACCGCCGAGTTCAGCTACGTCTCGCTCGGGCTCGGCATGGTAATGGGTGTTCTGCTCGGTCTGATCCCGATTCCGATCCCGGGC
>Ga0308175_100001844_pt1 | contig 14322 bp, 13 predicted proteins | sample PhyCR1_3_FD_203893 | JGI IMG/M metagenome (GOLD analysis project Ga0308175, IMG submission 203893) | Soil microbial communities from UC Gill Tract Community Farm, Albany, California, United States - DLSLS.C.R1 | ecosystem: Environmental > Terrestrial > Soil > Agricultural land | place: USA...
GGTGAACTCCGCGGCCCGGTCGCCGAGGCCGAACCAGACGAAGTTGCCCTGCGCGTCGGGGATCTCCCAGCCCTGCTCGCGCAGGGCGGCGACCACCCGCTCGCGCTCGGCGACGATGTCGTCGACCCGGCCGAGCAGCGTCGGCTCGTCGTCGAGGCAGGCAAGCGCCGCGGCCTGGGCCACCGAGGAGACCCCGAAGGGCAGGGCGCAGGCCCGTACGGCGGTCGCGACCGGCTGGTGGGCGACCAGGAAGCCGACCCGCAGCCCGGCCAGCCCGTAGGCCTTGGCGAAGGTGCGCATCACCACGACGTTGGGATGGCTGCGGAGCAGCTCCATCGGGTCGGCAGGATCGTCGGAGCGGACGAACTCGCGGTAGGCCTCGTCGACGACCACGAGGACGCGCGAGGGCACCCGGCGCACGAACTCCACCAGCTCGCGATGGGTGACCGCAGGGCCCGTCGGGTTGTTGGGCGTGCAGACGATCACGACCCGGGTGCGCTCGGTGACGGCGGTGGCCATGGCGTCCAGGTCGTGCCGGGCGTCGGCGGTCACGGGCACCTGCACCGACACCGCACCGGTCACCGACACCGCGATCGGGTAGGCCTCGAACGAGCGCCACGCGTAGACGACCTCGTCGCCGGGGTCGCAGAACGCCTGCAGCAGGTGGTAGAGCACCGCCACCGACCCGGTGCCCGCGGCCAGCTGCTGCGGCTCGACCCCCAGCCGGCCGGCGAGCGCGGCGTAGAGCGCGGTGCAGCCCATGTCGGGGTAGCGGTTCATCGACGCGGCCGCGTCGGCCACCGCCCGGACGACGCCGGCCGGCGGCGGATGAGGGTTCTCGTTGCTGGAGAGCTTCCAGGTCTGCCGTCCGGGGCGGCTGGCCGGCGGCCGGCCGGGGACGTACGCCGGGATGTTGGCGATCGCGGCCCGCGGCCGGGGCGTGTCTGCTGTCACGTCCAGCAGGTTAGGCCAGCAGCACCTGTCCGGCAGCCCGAGGGGCGAGGTCCCGGCCGAGCTCGATGTCGATCGGGTTGGTGAGGCAACGGATCGCGCCGCCGCCCTTGAGGAACTCGCCGACCTCGACGACCACGACGTCGAAGCCCCACTCCACCAGCTGGCCGCGGACGCGGTCGGGGCAGGCCGGCATGACCACCGTGCGGCCGACCACGATCGAGTTGGCGCAGAAGGTCAGTGCCTCGTCCTCGCTGAGCACGAGCGGCTCCGGGACCAGGTCGAGCAGCGCCCCGGCGGAGTCCGCGTCGTACGCCGCCGGGCAGACCATCGCGCGGCGGTCGTCGAGCGGGCAGAAGCTGAGGTCCATGTGGTACATGCCCGGGTGGGTGATCCGGAACCCTCGGACGGTGATGCCCAGCTCGTTGGCGAGGTGCTTGAGCGCCAGCTCCTCGGTGCGCGGGCCATAGCCGACGACGAGGTCGCCGCGCCACGGGAACGCGTCGCCGGCCTCGAAGTGGGCGCCGACTCCGCCGCTGCCGATCGTGGTCAGGGCCAGGCCACTGGCGCCGAACCAGCGGGCCGCGGCGGCGGTCTCCATCCGCCGCTCGGGGTAGCGCATGTGCGAGAGCACGGCGCGGTCGCCGACGACCAGGCCGAGGTTCATCGCGTAGACCATGTCGGGCGCGTCGGCCAGCTGGGAGAGTACGGCGGCGTCCGCGCCGGCGTCCTCGATCGCGGTGCGGATCTGCTCCCACTCTCCGCGGGTGCGCGCCGGGTCGGGCTGGTCGGAGGTGTCCATGAAGGGGTTGATCGCGTAGTCGACGCGGAAATGCTCCGGGTCGACCATCAGGTAGCGCCGCCCCCACTCGAGTTCCGTTGCCATCACACCTCCCGGTACTGTCTGATTGCCAGATTGTCGGACAATCCTACCGATTGGTGTCGCGGCGTGCAATCGATCGCGATGTCGGAGAGGGTGGACGCCTGATGAGCAGCCCCTTCGAGAACCTCAGCATCGAGCCGGTGTCGACCGTGGACCGGGTGGTCGAGGAGCTGCGCCGCGCGGTGTTCGAGGGTGAGCTCGCGCCCGGCACGCCGTTGCGGGAGCTGGCGCTCGCGGAGTCGCTCGCGGTGTCCCGGTCGACCGTGCGCGAGGCACTGGGCGCGCTGGTTGCCGAGGGGCTGGCCGATCGGGTGCCCAACCGCGGCACCCAGGTGCGGGCCCTGGACCCAGACGCGATCCACGACGTCGGCCGGGCGCGCCTGGTGGTGGAGATGGCCGGGCTCCAGCGGTGGGACGAAGCCTCGGAGGAGGCCCGCGAGGCCGTCCGCCAGGCGGTCGCGGAGTTCCGCCGGGCCGCCGGCACCAGCGCAAGCGCGGCCGAGCTCACCGCGGCGCACCTGGCGATCCACGCCGCGATCGCGGGGCTGACCGAGTCGCCGCGGCTGGTGGCGATGGCCGAGGCGCTCTACACCGAGATCAAGCTGGCGCTCGCCAGCGTGGACCGGATCCGGCGCAACGCCCAGGACCAGGTGCACTCGCACGGCGAGCTGGTCGAGCTGATGGAGGCCGGCCGGATGGACCGGGCCGCCGCCGAGCTCCGCCACCACCTCGAGCACGCCGAGCAGGCGATGCTCGACTCGCTGGGCTGGGAGCTGGACTGACCCGCCCGACCGCTAGCCCAGGGCGTCGACGAACCCGGTGATCTCGGCGATCGTCCGCGGGTCGCCCTCGAGGTGCGGGACGTGCGCGACCCCGGGCAGCCGCACGAACCGGCCGGACGGCAGCAGCTCCGCGGCCTGCTCCAGCACCGCCTGCAGCTCCACGAAGTCCAGCTCGCCGACCAGCACCAGCACCGGCACCTGGATCTCGCCGAGCCGCGGCCAGGCCGCGGCGAGGTCGGCCCGCCTGCCCGGGTCGGGAGCGGCCAGCGCGCGGGCGTTCATCTCCAGGAAGAGGTCGCGGCCCGGGCCGGACACCCGGCCCTGGAGGGCGGTCGGGCCGTCGAGCCACATCCACGCCTCGAGCCGGCCGACCTCGTCGAGGTCTCCGGACTCCTCCGCCGCCATAGCCTGCTTCTCCAGCTCCTCGGCGCGCGGGTCACCCTCGGGGTACGGCGCGCCGCTCACCGTCGCGCCGATCAGCACCAAGCCCGCCACCCGCTCGGGGTGCTCCAGGGCGAGGCCGACCCCGGCGAGGCCACCCATCGAGCAGGCGACCACCACGGCGCGGTCGCTGCCGGCGTTGTCGAGCACGGCCAGCGCGTCGGCGACCGGGGACCAGCCGTCCTCGGGCTCGTAGGTCGTCTCGCCGTAGCCGCGCGCGTCCGGCGCCAGGCAGCGGTGCCGGGCGGCCAGGGCGGCGACCAGAGGGCCCCAGCTGCGCCGGTCGTTGACCCCGGCGTGGAGCAGCAGCACGTCGCTGCCGCTGCCGGTCACGTCGTAGGCGATCCGGGCGGCACCGGAGATGACCGCACGAGCCTGCGTTGGAGTCGTCATCGTCGGGACGCTAGCCTGCCCGCGCCCGATGGGCGAGTGAATTGGGAGGCAGACGTCATGACGCGCTTCGTGAGCTGGCTGGTCGTGAACGCGCTCGCGCTCGGCGCGGCGATCTGGCTCTTCGACGGCATCACGCTCCGCGGCGCCACCACCACCGACCGGGTCGTCACGCTGGTCGTCGTCGGCGGCATCTTCGGGGTGATCACCTCGGTGGTGAAGCCGGTGCTGAAGGTGATCTCCTTCCCGTTCATCCTGTTGTCCCTCGGCCTGCTGCTGCTGGTGATCAACGCGCTGATGCTGCTGCTCACCAGCTGGGTGGCAGGCCAGCTCGACCTCGGCTTCCACGTCTCCGGGTTCTGGGTGGCGGTGTTCGGCTCGATCGTGATCTCGCTGGCGGACATGGTGCTCGGCGCGCTGGTCCCGGACGGCGACCGGTGACCGGCCCCGCGGAGGTCCTGCCGGCGGAAGGGACGCCGTACCGCCTCGGGATCGTCTGCCTGGGGAACATCTGCCGCTCGCCGATGGCCGAGGTGGTGCTGTCGCGGACGGTCGCCGACGCCGGCCTCGCCGACCGGGTGGAGGTGACCAGCGCGGGCACCGGCGACTGGCACCTCGGCGAGCCGATCGACGAGCGCGCCGGCGCGGCGCTGCGCGAGGCCGGCTACGACCCCAGCCGGCACCGGGCGCAGCAGGTCGGCGCGGACTGGTTCGACCGGGACCTGCTGCTGGCGATGGATGCGACCAACCTCGCCGACCTTCGGGCACTGGCTCCTGCGGATGCCGACCCCGCGCGGCTGCGGATGTTCCGCGACTTCGACCCGGAAGGCGGGGGCGACGTGCCGGACCCGTGGTACGGCGGCCCCGAGGGGTTCGCCGACGTGCTGGCCATCGTGGAGCGCACCTGCGCCGCCCTCGTGGTGGCGCTCGAGCGCGCGCTGCGGTAGGCATGGGCGATGGCCCGGATGCGCTCGATCGCCGAGCGGGTCGAACGCCTGCTCGGCATCGCCGTCGTCGCGACGTCGCCGGTCGCGGGCGGTGACATCTGCACCGCCACCCGGCTGCGGCTCGCCGACGGCACCTCGGCGCTGGCCAAGACCCGCCCCTATGCCCCCGAGGGCTTCTTCGCCGCCGAGGCCCGCGGGCTGCGCTGGCTCGGCGAGGCGGGTCCGGCTGCCGAGGTGCTCGCGGTCGAGGAGGGCTGCCTGGTCCTGCGCTGGATCGAGCCCGGCCGGGCGACCGCCGAGGCGGCCGCGACGTTCGGCCGCGCGCTCGCCGAGCTGCACCGCGCCGGTGCCGACGGCTTCGGGGCGGAGCACGACGGCTTCATCGGCACGCTGCCTCTGCCCAACGCAGGCGCGCCGACCTGGCCGGAGTTCTTCGCCGTTCGGCGGGTGCTGCCCTACCTCAAGCTTGCCGCCGACCGCGGGCACCTGGACCCGGCCGACGTGCAGGCGGTCGAGGACGTGGTCCGCCGGATCATCGACCTGGCCGGGCCGGACGAGCCGCCCGCTCGCCTGCACGGCGACCTGTGGTCGGGCAACGTGGTCTGGGGCGTCGACGGGCACGGCGTGCTGATCGACCCGGCGGCGCACGGCGGACACCGGGAGACCGACCTGGCGATGCTGGCGCTCTTCGGCCTGCCGCAGCTGCAGCGGGTGTTCGACAGCTACCAGGAGCACGCTCCGCTCGCGGCCGGCTGGGAGGAGCGGCAGCCGCTGCACCAGCTCTTCCCGCTGCTCGTGCATGCCGCGATCTTCGGCGGCCGCTACGGCAGCCTTGCCGGCGGCGCCGCCCGGAAGCTGCTCTGATCCGACCCGATTCCTCAGCACCGTCTCAGCACCTGATGGCAGGCTGGGAGGGTGACCCCCGCGCCCGGCAAGCCGCACGTGCTGGTCGTCGAGGACGACCGGGCCGTGCGCGAGTCCCTGCGCCGGTCGCTGGAGTTCAACGGCTACGCGGTGTCCCTCGCCGAGGACGGCGCCGAGGCGCTGGCCGGGATCAGCGGGATCAACCCCGATGCCGTGGTGATGGACGTGATGATGCCGCGCCTGGACGGCATCGAGACGACCCGCGCGCTGCGCTCGGTCGGCAACGACGTCCCGATCCTGGTGCTCACCGCGCGCGACGCCGTCGGTGACCGGGTGGAGGGGCTCGACGCGGGCGCCGACGACTACCTCACCAAGCCCTTCGCGCTCGAGGAGCTGCTCGCCCGGCTGCGCGCGCTGCTCCGGCGGGCCACCCCGGAGGATGACGGCTCCGACGAGGTGCTCTCCTTCGCCGACCTCACGATGGACATCGCCAGCCGCGAGGTCCGGCGAGGGTCCCGGGCGATCGAGCTGACCCGCACGGAGTTCACCCTGCTCGAGCTGTTCCTCCGGCGCCCGCGCCGGGTGCTGGAGCGCTCCTACATCCTCGAGGAGGTGTGGGGCTTCGACTTCCCGACGACCGCCAACAGCCTGGAGGTCTACGTCGGCTACCTGCGCCGCAAGACCGAGGCCGACGACGAGCCGCGGCTGATCCATACGGTGCGCGGGGTCGGGTACGTGCTCCGGGAGGCCCCCTGATCGCCACTCCGCGCCCGTCGCTGGGCGCCCGATGGGTGGGCACCCAGTACCGGCGCTCGCTCGCCAGCCGGGTGACGCTGCTGACCACGATCGCCGTCGGCCTGGCCGTGGCGGTGGTCGCGCTGATGGCGTACGCCACCGTGCGCTCCCAGAGCATCGGCACCCTGGACGAGTCGCTGCGCACCCGGGCTGAGGCCGCTGTGCGCAGCAACGCGCTCGACGTGATGGTGCACCAGGGTGCCCCCTCGTGGGCGCTGGGTGTCGCCGGCGTCCACATCGGCTTCCTGCTCGACAGCGGCGTCCCGCTGCAGGTCGGCGACCGGATGCCGCACGGGCGGCCCGAGCTGGCGGTCGCCCGCGGCCAGGCCGACTGGTCGGCGCGCACCGTGGTCATCGACGGCGACCGCTACCGGCTGGTCGCCGTGAAGGCCGACCCCGGCCAGGCGCTCGAGCTGGCCCAGTCGCTCGAGCCGACCGACCGGATGCTGACCCGACTCGGCCTGGTGATGCTGCTCTTCGGCCTGGCCGGAGTCATCGTCGCGGGGCTGGCCGGCTGGGCCGTGGCCCGCAACGGCCTGCGGCCGGTGCGACGACTCACCGTGGCCGTCGAGGAGATCGCCCGCACCCAACGGCTCGACCCGATCCCGGTGGAGGGCAACGACGAGATCGCCCGGCTGTCGATGGCCTTCAACTCCATGCTCACCGCGCTGTCGACCTCGCAGCGGCGGCAGAAGCAGCTGGTCGCCGACGCCGGCCACGAGCTGCGCACCCCCTTGACCAGCTTGCGCACCAACCTCGACCTGCTCGCCCAGGCCGACGCCCGGCTCTCCCCCGAGTCCCGCTCGGAGCTGCTCACCGACGTGCGCGCCCAGATCGAGGAGATGACCACCCTGGTCGGCGACCTGGTCGAGCTGGCCCGTGACGAGCCGATCAGCCCGACCGTCGAGCCCGTCGAGCTGGCCGAGATGGTCGACCACGCCGTTGCGCGGGTGCGCCGTCGCGCGCCCCTGGTGCAGTTCGACGTGCGGACGGACCCCTGGTGGCTGGTCGGCGAGCCGTCCGCCCTCGAGCGCGCGATCACCAACCTGCTCGACAACGCCGCGAAGTGGAGCCCCGACGGCGGGACGGTGACGGTCCGCCTTCAGGAGGGCACCCTCACCGTCATCGACGAGGGCAGCGGGATCGCCGAGGAGGACCTGCCCCGGGTCTTCGACCGCTTCTACCGCTCCACCGAGTCGCGGACCATGCCCGGCTCCGGGCTCGGCCTGTCGATCGTGCGGGCGGTCGCAGAGCGGCACGGCGGGCGGGTGCGTGCCGGAAACGCGCCCGGCGGAGGGGCCGTGCTGTGGTTCCAGGTGCCCGGCTCCGGGCGCAACGAGGAGGACCCGGAGCAGCCCCGCGAGAACTCTTGGGGCGGTCGCAGGGATCTCCAAGACAGTTCTCAGGATCAACCTTCAGGCTGGAGGCCATGAGCGACCAGGAAGATCCCGCGGCCGGTTCAGGTGTCCCCCCACGTGAGCAGCCGGCCAACGGATCTTCCTGGTCCTCGGAGCACCCGACCCCGACCGAGCACACCCGGCCACTGCCCCCGTTCGACCATCCAGCTCCCCCGGCGGCGACCGCACCCGCCCGCCGATCGGGAGCCCTGACGGCGGCAGTCCTCGCTGGGGCCCTTCTCATAGGAGGCTCGGCCGGGGTTGGGGGTGCGGCCTGGTACGACGCCTGGAAGGGCGACTCTTCGCAGGCCGCCACCACCTCGACCTCGACGTCGGCGAGCTCCGCTGCTGACGTCCCGGCCGCCCCTGCCAACGGCAACGTTGAGCAGGTCGCGGCCGCGGTGCTGCCGTCGGTGGTGAAGATCAACGTCTCCGGGCAGAACGAGTCCGGCTCCGGGTCGGGGATCGTGCTGTCGAAGGACGGCGACATCCTCACCAACAACCACGTGGTCGCCGTGGCGGGGAACGACGGCAGCATCACCGTGAACTTCAACGACGGCAGCACCGCCCGGGCCGAGGTGGTGGGCACCGACCCGGTCACCGACATCGCGGTGATCAAGGCCCAGGGCGTGAAGGACCTCACCCCGGCCAAGGTCGGCAGCTCCGGGAGCCTGCGGGTGGGGCAGTCGGTGATCGCGGTGGGGTCGCCGTACGGCCTCAACGCGACCGTCACCTCCGGCATCGTCAGCGCGCTGAACCGCCCGGTGTCGGTGTCCACCGCGGAGCAGCAGCAGCAGGACCCGTTCGGCCTCGACCCGTTCGGGCAGGCGCAGCAGCAGCAGGGCCAGGACACCACCTACCCGGCCATCCAGACCGATGCCGCGATCAACCCCGGCAACTCCGGTGGCCCGCTGGTCGACCTCGCCGGCCGCGTCGTCGGCATCAACTCCTCGATCCGCACCTCCAGCAGCTCGCTCAGCGGGCAGGGCGGCTCGATCGGGCTGGGCTTCGCGATCCCCATCGACGAGGTGATGCCGATCGTCCAGCAGCTGCTGGACCACGAGGCACCCACCCACGCCCGGCTCGGCGTGACGGTCTCCGACACCCGCGGCGGCTCGCTGCAGCAGGGCGCGCTCGTGCGTGAGGTCGACCCGACCGCCGCCGGCAGGGCCGCGGGGCTGCGCAGCGGCGACGTGATCACCAAGGTCGACAACCAGGTGATCGCCGACTCCGAGGCGCTGGTCGCGACGATCCGCGGCCACCGGCCGGGCGACAAGGTCACGCTGACCTACGTGCGCGACGGCCAGGCCCACACCACCACGGCGACGTTGGGCAGCGACGCCAACACCCGCTCCTCCTGACCGGTCACCTCCGGGGCCCCACGAACCACCGACCAGCCAATTCCTGCGATTTGCCTTCCACCGGGAATCGGCTGGTCGGCGCGTCTCCGGCCGCTCGCTCAGCGCAGCAGCTCGAGCAGCAGCCCGCGCAGGATCGCGAAGCCGTTCTCGGTGAGGATCGACTCGGCGTGGAACTGGATGCCGCGGAAGTGCGGTCCCCGCACCAGGTGGATGTCACCGCTCTCCGGGTCGGTCTCGACGCCGACCCCCTCGGGCAGCGTCGACCCCGCCCGGCCCACGAACGTGTTGTAGAAGCCGACCTTCTCCTCGCGACCGCCCAGGGACACCGGTGACTGGGTCCCCTGGAAGACGATGTCCTTGTAGGCAAGGGGGATCCCGAGCCGGTCGCAGAGCACCTGGTGCCCGAGGCAGACCGCGAGGAAGGGTTGCCCGCTGGCCAGCAGGTCGTCGACGGCGCGACGGAAGTGCTGGATCTTCGGGTTCCCGTCGTCCCGCGGGTCGCCCGGTCCGGGTCCGACCACGACGAGGTCGAAGCCGTCGAAGGCGCCCGCGGCGTAGTCCTCGTGCCTGACCACGCTGCTCTCCAGGCCGAGCACGCCGAAGACGTGGCGCAGCATGTTCACGAAGTCGTCCGCGCCGTGCAGGATCGCGACCCGGCGGCCCGTGAGGGCCTCGGCGGGCGCAGCGTCGGACTGGTCGGTGAGCCAGAACTTCGCGAGCCGCTGGTTGCGTGAGCTCAGCGCGATGAGCACGTCCTCGTCGTGCATCAGCGCGGCCACGTCGGCGGGCTCTCCGGTGGCCCCCGGCACCAATCCGAAGGCGCTGAGGATCCCGCCGGCCTTGGCATGGGTCTCCGCGACCTCGCTGTGCGGGTCGGAGTCGCGGACCAGCGTGGCGCCCGCTGTCACCGTGAGCTCCCCGTCGGTGCCGACGTCCGCGGTCCGGATCACGATCGGCGAGTCACACGTCGCCGCACCCTGCGCGTCCCGACCGAGGAGCGCCAGCGCACCGGCGTAGTAGCCACGCCCATCCTGCTCGTAGTCGTGGATCAGCCGGGTGGCGTTCTCCACCGGCGCACCGGTCACGGTCGCGGCGAACATCGTGTCGCGCAGCACCTCGCGGACGTCGCGGCGGGTGCGACCGGCGAGGAGGTACTCGGTGTGCACGAGGTGCGTCATCGGCTTGAGGAACGGGCCGAGCACCTGGCCGCCCTCGTGGCAGACGTCGCACATCATCTTCAGCTCCTCGTCGACGACCATGAAGAGCTCGTAGATCTCCTTCTCGTCGGCCAGGAAGTCCAGCAGCGCGGGCTTCAGCCCCCCGGTGGTCGAGCCCCCGGTGGTCGAGCCCCCGGTGGTCGAGCCTGTCGAGACCCCCCGGAGCCGGAACGTCCCGCTGATCGGGTTCATCCGCACGTCCCCGCCGTGCACGCTGACGTGCCGCTCCGGGCTGGCGCCGACGAGGTAGCGGTCGCCGGTGAAGAAGCAGAAGGTCCAGTAGGCGCCGCGCTCCTTCTCCAGCAGCCGGCGCAGCACGGTCAGCGCCTTGTCCGCGCCCCAGTCCGCGACCCTGGCCCGGTAGCGGCGCCCGACGACGAGGTTGGCGCCCTCGCCGTTGCCGATCTCGCGCTCGATGATCTGCTCCACGACCGCCGCGTAGGCGTCGTCGTCGGTCTCGAAGCCGCCCTTGTCGTCGAAGTCGATCTGCTCGTCGGGCAGCGCGCCGATCGCGTCGGCCAGCGGCAGCTCAACCTCCGTCTCGAGGTGTACGACGGCCAGCGGGGCGTGGTCGTCGTACGCCGTGAAGCCGCGCTCACGCACCTGCCGGAACGGCACCGCGACCAGCCGGTCGAACCGCCGTCCCGGCGCCGGGACGCCCTCCTCCAGGGGGATGTCGGCCAGCCGCTCGACATGGCTCAGCGGTCCGCCGACCAGCGTGACCGTGTCGCTGTCGCGCAACCGGATGACCGCCCAGGCCTCGTGCTCCTGCAGGCGCTCCAGGGCGGCGCGGGCGTCGGTCATGGCGGCACGCTACCCGGCCGTCGCGGCATACTCCTGACGGTGACCACCGACCGAACCCGCGTCCGCCGCCTGCCCGAGAAGGCCAGCACCGACCGGGCCACGCTCCACGCGATCCTCGACGCGGCCAAGGTCGCGCACGTCGCGTTCGCCGACCACGGCCAGCCGTTCAACCTGCCGGTCGGCACGGCCCGCGACGGCGACCGGCTGCTGATGCACGGCTCCACCGGCAGCCGGCTCTTCCGCGCGCTCGCGAAGGGCGCACCGGTGTGCGTCACGGTCACGCTGCTCGACGGGCTGGTGCTGGCCCGGTCGGCGTTCGAGTCGTCGATGCACTACCGCAGCGCCATGGTCCTCGGCACGCCGCGGGAGGTCGCCGACAAGGTCGCCGCGCTCCGCATCATGAGCGAGCAGTGGATGCCGGGCCGCTGGGACACCCTGCGGGCGCCGACCGCCAAGGAGCTCGCCGCCACGCTGGTGCTGGAGCTGCCGCTGGAGGAGTGGAGCGTCAAGGTCAGCGACGGCCCGCCGGAGGACGACCCCGCCGACCTCGACGCCCCGGTGTGGGCAGGCGTGCTGCCGATCACGAGCCGGTACGACGATCCCGTCCCCGCCCCGGACCTGCGCGGCGAGCCCCCGGTGCCGTCGTACCTCAGGACCTGGTCGCCAGCGTGACCAGCCGCTGGGTCGCCCGGGTCAGCACCACGTAGAGCGTGGCCCGTCCGGTCGGCGACTCGTGCTCGATCTCGTCAGGCTGCACGACCACGATGCCGTCGAACTCCAGGCCCTTGGTGTCCAGCCCGGTCAGCACCGCGATCCTGGAGTCCGCTCGGCCGAAGTCCGCGGCTGCCTCCGGCCACGCCGCGAGCCAGCGGGTGACCTCGGCCACCCGAGCAGTGGGTACGACGACTCCGACGGTCCCCTCCACCGACGACGTGATGTCCGCCAGCGCCGATCGCAGCGAGGGCTCCAGCTCCTCGATGGCCAGCTCGACCGGCTCGACCCCGGTGGAGCGCACCGCCTCGGGCAGGTCCGCGTCCAGCCCTACCCGGCGGGCGTAGTCGGCTGCGAAGTCGTAGATCTCCGAGGAGTTGCGGTAGTTCTTCGACAGGTGGAAGGCGTGCAGCGGCTTGTCGCCGAGCGCGGCCTCGCGTGCGGCAACCGCCTCCTCCGGCGCCGGCCACGACGACTGGGCGGGGTCGCCGACGATCGTCCAGGTCGCTGTCCGGCCGCGGCGGCCGACCATCCGCCACTGCATCGGCGTCAGGTCCTGGGCCTCGTCGATGAGCACGTGCGCGAAGGGGTCGTCCTCGACGCGGTTGGTCGGCGGCGTCCATCCGCGGGGCGCGGACGGGTCGCGGTCGTCGACGGTGCGGACCTCGTGCAGCGAGGCGTCCGCGAGGCCGAGCGGGTCCTCCTCGTCGGAGTCGACCACGGGCGGGTCGCCGAGCAGGTAGCGCAGCTCGTCGAGCAGCGGCACGTCGTCGACCGACAGGTCCTCGCCCCACGACTTGGTGAGCAGCCGGACGTCCTCGTCGTCCAGCACTCCCTCGGCGACGCGGCCCAGGAACTCCGGGTCGCGCAGCCAGCCGAGCACGGCCGCCGCGTCGAGCACCGGCCACCAGCCGGCCGCGAACTCCAGGAACCGGTCGTCGGTGCGGACGTCGTCGGCGAACTCCTCCCTGGTGCGCTCGCGGGCGCGCTCGCCGGTGACCTGGCGCCACATCGTCTCGATCAGCGTCGAGGCCACCTTCGTGGTCGACCGGTTGCGGCGGCCCATCGAGAGCAGCTGGCGCCGCACCTGGCCGAGGTCGCGCGGGCCGAGCTCGATCACGTCGTCGCGGTAGAAGTAGCGGAACTCACGCGGCCCGTCGGGCACGGCCTGGCGCGCTGCGCGCCGCAGCAGCTCGGCCATCCGGGCCGAGCCCTTCACCTCGGCGACCGCGGGGTCGTCCCGCCGGGTCGCCCGGACGCCGTCGACCACCTCCCCCAGCGACCGGAGTGCCACCGCGGTCTCGCCCAGCGACGGAAGCACGCGCTCGATGTAGCGCATGAAGACCCCCGAGGGGCCGACGACCAGCACACCACCGGACTCGTAGCGACGCCGGTCGGCGTAGAGCAGGTAGGCCGCACGGTGCAGCGCGACCACGGTCTTGCCAGTGCCGGGCCCGCCGCTGATCGTCACGACGCCCTTCAGCGGCGCCCGGATCGCGGCGTCCTGCTCCGCCTGGATCGTGGCCACGATCGAGTGCATCGACCGGTCGCGGGCGCGGGACAGCTGGGCCATCAGCGCGCCCTCGCCGACAACGGGCAGGTCGGTCTCGACCTCGCTGTCGAGCAGGTCGTCCTCGACGCCGACGACCCTCTCGCCCTGGCTGCGCAGGATCCGCCGCCGGATGACGCCGTGCGGGTCGGCGTGGGTGGCCTGGTAGAACACCGCGGCGGCCGGCGCCCGCCAGTCGATCAGCAGCACGTCGCGGTTCTCGTCGCGCAGCCCGATCCGGCCGACGTAGCGGGGCTCCTCGTCGATCTCGGCGCGCATGTCGAGCCGGCCGAAGACCAGCCCCTCGTGCGCTGCGTCGAGCGTGGCGATCCGGCGGGCCGCCTGGTAGACCATGGCGTCCCGCTCGACCAGGCCACCCTCGTGCCCGAGCCGACCCCGGTCGAGCCCCTCGCGGGCGAGCGCCTGGGCGGACTTCGTGGATGCCTCGAGCTGGCGGTAGACGTGGTCCACGTACTCCTGCTCACGGGCGATCTCGCGCGTGGCGACGTCTTCGTTCAACGGTGGTCCTCCGAGGCACCGACGGGAATTGCCGGACAGACAACTCTACCGGTCGGTTCGCAAGCCTGTGGCCGGTTGCGACAAAGCTCAGCGCCCGAGCAGGACCCGGTGGTGCGTGCCGACGCCGACGACCCGCCCGTCGGTGCGCGCGACGCAGTCGAACACCACGTGCCGCCCGGACGTGTGCGCGACGGACACCTCGACAGTGACGGTCTCGCCGACGTCGCTGCGGCCGAGGTGGTGCACGAGGATGCCGCAGCCCACCGAGGTCGGCCCCTCACCCGGCGCGGGCAGCAGGTCGCACGAGGTGATCTCGAACCACAGGCCCAGCCGTGGCGACGCGAGCACGGCGACGCCCTCGTCGGGGTGGCCGAGTGCGGACGCCGTGTCGGCGTCGGCGACCACGAGGTCCCGCGTCGTACGCGCACTCACGGCCGGCAGCGCGGGGTCGGGCGCGGCAGCGTCGGCGTCGCCCAGTGCCGCCGACGCGGCGGTCAGGGTCGCATCGTCGGTGAGGGAGGCGGCCTGGCGTACGGCGAATCGCAGGTTGTCCACGACGATCCGCGACGGTCCTGCCGGCAGCTCGGGTCCACTCATGGGCCCGATCCTGTCACCGCAGGACGTGCCGCCCCTCGCCGGCCATCAGCGACCTGCCCTCGTCGAGCACGATCTCGTGGCCGAGCGGCGTGAGCACGGCGACCGCCGCCACCC
>Ga0308175_100001845_pt1 | contig 14314 bp, 15 predicted proteins | sample PhyCR1_3_FD_203893 | JGI IMG/M metagenome (GOLD analysis project Ga0308175, IMG submission 203893) | Soil microbial communities from UC Gill Tract Community Farm, Albany, California, United States - DLSLS.C.R1 | ecosystem: Environmental > Terrestrial > Soil > Agricultural land | place: USA...
CGTACCTACATGGCCGCGTGTCTCGGTTGCTCCATCTGGTGGTTTGAACGGAATCTGAACCCGGGCCCCTCCAACGTCTTCCGGAGATTCGAATGGGCACGGGTCGCGCATTTGCTCAGGATTGGTTTGCCCGCGGCCACACAGATCCTCCTTGAAATCTCCGCCTTCGGAACGGCGGCGTTCCTGGCTGGACGACTGGCTCCCGTTGCGCTCGCCGCTCACCAGATCGCGATCAGCGTTGCCGCGTTCAGTTACATGATCCCGCTTGGTATCTCCTCGGCCGCTGCCGTCACAGTTGGCCATGCAATTGGCGCGCGCGAGTGGGTGACGGCTCGCAGACGGGGCTTCATTGCAATCGGAGTCGGGGTCGTTGCTGCGCTGATTGCGGCCGCGCTCTTCCTGACCTGTCCTCTCGCCATTCTCGGCATTTACACGCGAGACTCCGCCATTCTCGCGGTTGCGGTTAAACTCCTCGCGCTCGCCGGGGCGTTTCAGTTATTCGACAGCGTGCAGACCGTCACGACCGGTGCGCTGCGCGGACTCGGTAACACGCACGCAGCCATGTTGATCAACCTCGGAGGCTATTGGCTGCTCGGCCTGCCCACCGGCTGGCTGCTCTGCTTCCGCTACGGCTTTGGCGTATACGGAATCTGGTGGGGATTAACGATATCTCTGGCGGTGATTGCCACGTCGCTCTTTTTCTTCTGGAGCCGCACTTCGGCGAAGGCGTTTGCTCTGCAACAGTCATAGCCTGGACATAGCCTGGAACGTGTCAGGCAAAGAGATCATCTGCAGGCACTACGGCGGGGCGACGGCCTGCAGCCAGCCGAAACGCCTCGATCGCGAACGTACGCTGCCCGTTCGGATCGTCGAAGAAGAGCTTTTTCAGGCCCGGAAATTGCGTCCGGTGCGCTTCAAACGCCTTCGTCTTCTCGTTTTTCCAGCGCTCGACATCGATGATGAAATCGAAGCCCGGTAATTGCCATGGATCCGCGTCCGCCGGGAGCCGGAACAGAATTGTCGGTGGCGTCCAAAGAAGCCGAGGGATCTCAAACGGCTTCCCTAATTCGGCAAGCCAGCGCGGGTCTGCCGCGACCGGCACGGCATCGCTCACGAACCGGCTGATCGCGATGTGATCGGGATGCTGGTTAGCCCCATGCGGGTCGAACGTAATAACGATCTCCGGCCGAAGGCGTCGAATCGCTCGAACCAGGTGAATTCGCATCTCATCCACGGGCGCTTCGAATAAGCTCTTATCTTTGTAACTGAGCAGCTCGACGTGCGCGCCTCCGATCGCATCCATCGCGTTCGTCAGTTCTTGCTCGCGAACCGCCGGCAACTCTTCGGGAGTACAAAGACCGCCACACTTGCCCTGGTCGCCCCGCGTGGCACAAAGCAGGTGAACGTCAACACCCGCCTCGCGGTACTTTGCGAAGGTTCCCGCCGCGAAGAACGTTTCGTCATCGGGGTGCGCGGCAATAAATAAGATTCGCTTCAATTTTCCGAGGATAGAACTTGCTTAGGGTAAGACCCACTGCCTCACTCGCTGTTAGCGGACATGACAGGAGCGGCTGGCGGCATGGTGTTGCTGTAATGCTGGCTCAGGTAGTCAACGAGGATCTGGCGATCCTGCACAACCGTACCCCATCCGATCATCTTGTCCACTTCCTTCTGCCACGCAGCCGCAGATAGCCGTTGCGACTCGACGAGCCGAAGGCTATGGCAGAGCTGGCACGATTGCTCCAGGGCTTTCTTGCCGGCCTCGGACTTGTCGTCCGCTGCCGATGCTCCGAAACCGGCCGAAAGCAGGAGCGTTGTCACAAGGGCGCGCCTTCTCACGAACCCGCCTCGACAGATAATCCGATCCGGTCGACTGCGTTAAAGAGATACCCCGACGGATTCCACGTTGGCACGAGCGGTTGGGTCCTGCCTCTGATATCGGTTGCCCGCGAGAGCACGGTATAGTAGCCCGGCTGTGGCGGCCGCCATGCAAGCGCCCATAGACGCCAGGTAAAGGGCAGGTCTTTGCCCGTGAGTTGGGCGGTTTGCCACGTCAGCCCGGCATCCCTCGAGACCTCCACCTGGGCCACACGGCTCTCACCGGCCCACGCCACACCCTTAAGAGTCAGCGCCGCTACCGGGACCTTCGCTCCGTCTGTATGTCCCGTGATGAACGACTGCACTGGCATATCCTCAATCACCGCCAGATCAGATGGATTGACGGGTGCTCCGGGCGCCCCCGGGTGCTTAGGGAAACGGTATCCAGGATTCATGTAGAACCCGGTGTTCGGGGTCTGATCCACAGAAAGATAGTTGACCCACTTCACCCAGCTCGTTCCGTCCCAACCGGGCACAATGAGGCGCAGAGGAAATCCGTGCAGCGAAGGCAGCGGTTCCCCGTTCATCTTCAGTGCCAGGAGAGTCGCCGGATCGAGCGACTTCTTCATCGGCAGTGACCGAATGAAGTCGGGTGTCTTCGCGAGACCCATATCGGCGCCGTTCGCCGTGACGTACGCCGTGTTCAGGTCCGCACCGGCCAACTTCAGAACATCGGACAGCCGTGGTCCCGTCCACTCTGCGTTTCCCATTGCGCCGCGGCCCCATTGAACGCCGGGAACCCGGGGAGAAAAGAACGCGCGGCCATTACCTGTGCACTCGAGCACAGCAGGTACGGTGTACTGGGGCAGCTGCCGAAGCTGAGCGAGCGTGACGTTCATTTCCTTCTCAACTCGCCCCGTCAGCTTCAACTCGAAACCTGCCTCGCTAACCGTCGGCCGCGGCAAATGCTGTCTCACAAAAAAGCAATCGACTGGAGTTAGCCACTGGTTGAGATGAGCGATTGGAGTCTCCAGGTCGTCCGGGCGATCGTTATGGACGATCATGGAGCGTTTGCCAGGAATAACGATCTGGTCCGAAGCGTCCATCCCCCTGGCCACAGCGGCTGTGGCTGCAAAGGCGGCCAGCGCCGCCCGACGACTATGCAGTACGCGCTTCATTTTATGTGCCAGGCGATTCCTTTCCTGTCCAGTATCCCCGATCAGCTCCGCCCGTCACCCTCGCTTCTTCAGAATGAGGAGCCGTCGAAGGGCCTCGGTAGCAATTCGCCGATCGGCATCGTCAATCGCGCCCCTGTCAGGTTAAGGAGAATGAGTTCAGCGTTGCCGCAAAACTCCCATAAAATTTGCCGGCATGCACCGCACGGCGGAGTCAGCGATTCCGAGTCCGTCACCACTGCCACTTTCTTCAGCCGGCCCGCGCCTTCCGAAATCGCCTTGAAGACTGCCACCCGCTCCGCACACATCGTCAGCCCGAAGGATGCGTTCTCGATATTGCAGCCGGTGAACACTCGTCCGAATTCATCCTGGACCGCTGCTCCCACCTTGAACTTTGAATACGGCGCGTGAGCGTAAGATCTCGCCTCGGTTGCGGCGCGGAGAAAAGCGTCTTCGTCCATCACTCCATCACACCACCGCCTCCGGAATCTGCGGATTCAGGAGGTGTCCAAAAATGTGATGATAAGTGCTACTCACCCCTATGCGAAAAACAACTTTCTGTCTGATGTTCATTGCGGTTGCTGCCGGTTCGTTCCTCGCCGGACGTTGGAGTGCACTTACCAGAAGCGTGTTGGCCGATTCCGCAGGTACTCCGCAGATTGAGATCCGGCCAGTCGGTGGAGATTCAAGCTTGACCGTGTTCTACCCGGGCATGAACAAGCTGTTCGTTTACCAGAATCCCTTCGTAGGTCTGCCGACCTGGAACTGTGCATACTCGATCCAACTCAGCACACCGGGTGGAAAGATAGAACGGCAACCGTGTCCGAGCCCCGGGCAGCAGTTCTGAAGAGTTATCATTTGTGCCGCGCCTACGGTGTCACGTCCCCGCCGGGCTATTGTAAGTTGCTTCTCGGCTTTAGCCCGGTTACGCAACTGCTCTCGTTTAAGGTAAGTTCGTGTAAGTTCCCCTGTTACTTTTCCCGACGCGTTTCCAGTTGTAAATAGCTGAGATACAAACTTTAGTTCCATTTAGAATACCGTCAACTTCCGGTATGATGTGCGTGGGTTAGGGTTGGCATGCAGTCCCCTCTGAAAGAACTTGGGCAGCGAATCACGGACGAATTGACGGATGTTTTCCTTCATTTCGTAGCAGCCGATCAGGCTTATCGAAGGTTTCGGCTTGAAATGGCAGACGATGGGGCGTTCGACCTCGACAAACCGTTCCTTTCATGGGTCCCTGTATCGATCCAGTAACAGTGCCGGATCACCTCTCGCGCGAAACAATCCGTATACCCGTGCGGTCTCATTAGTGGAGGCACGAACGAAACTGAGGACCGCAAGCACGGGCCCCAGAGTAGCCGGTGGCGATCTCGAATGAGCATTCCGGCAGCTAGGACCAGGTTACGGCTCAAGTAAAACACAGCCTCGCGAACAGCAGGACCGGTACGGCAGAAGGACATGCGCCGGACCGCGGATCCCTGCCTCTCCTCATTCGCTCCTTCAACGAAGAGGGGAGCCGGCGCGCTCCCCCGCTTTTTCCTCTTGTGCTCAATTGGCTGAGCTTGGCTTCGTCCTGTCCTGAACCTCTGAAACCGAAGGCGTTATCCTGTCCTGGTGGCCGATAGCCCTGAATTGTTTTTTCAGGAGGCTTTGAAACGGGTCGACGCTCTGCAAGTACAGGTCGACGGTCTCCAATGGTGCCTGGTACTCGCTACCTGCATGCTCATGATCGGGCTTGCCCTCGAGTACTACGAATACCTCCCGAAGTTCGTCATCTTCTTCGCGAGAACGATCACGCCGAGTGCCAGATCTCTTCAGGGCAAACACGTCCCTCAGAAAGTCGGACGGATAGTGATCGTGATTTCCCTTGCGCTGCTAGGCGGGGTGGAGTTCACCTCCATGGCGGTGCAGACACGACTGCGTGAAGCGAATGCCGAACTGATGCTGGATGCGAACGGCAGAACCTGGGGCGACGGTGCTCGAGGGCGCTACCTCTTGGGAGAGCGCCGGCGTGCCATGATCGCGCCGTTGAAGAAGTACGGCGGTGCCCGAGTGGAACTCCGCTACTGCGAAGAGAACAGCGGCGACCACGAAATCAACGACTTCATCAGTCTTTTGAATGCGCCTATCCTGCGTGCCTCGGGCTGGAGAATCACCAAGCCCGCGCCGGTTGATTGTCAAAGCAAAACCGGCCTTAAAGTCCAGGTGTTGCCGAGCACAAGCAGTCGCACGAGAAACGCCGCGAAATCACTCGTCTCAGCCTTCATGAATAATCATCTCGAGGTCTTAGGTGGACGCGTTCACGACTGGCCCGACGGTGATCCACTGCCGCGGGATTCAAACACCGTGGTCGTCTATGTCTTCCCTCGATCCTGAGTGTGGCTCGATTGTCCGGTTTGGTACAGTTGTCGTCTTCACGATGGGCACGTTGGACGCGACTCAAGATGAGGCGGCCTGGAAACAGCTGGAACTATCGTTGCTTCCTCCGCGTTCTCGGGCGCCCCGCGGCTTTCGTCCTTGCTGGGTTACATCGTCTCGAAAACCCTGGCCGGGCGAGGCGGTCAACTCAAGGAGTACCGGGTCGCCGTAGCGGCGCTCGGCCGTGGGTCTCCTTCGATCCTCGTATCGATTCCATCGTTCGAGTTGAGGCCAGTAAGCTCCGATCGCGGCTAGAGACTTACTACAAGGAAGCCGGCGCAAATGACCCTGTGCTGATCGAATTGCCGCGCGGCGGGTACGTCAAATGATTGCTACTCAATCCGATATAGGCCCGAAGCGTGCGCAGCAAGCTTGAACGTGTAACCGCCATCGAACTCACCGAGGTCCTTATGCGCCCAGAGATCCCGAACCGAACACTTCGAGCTCAGACGCAACTCGGCCCAGTTCACCCGGACATCAGTATTGCCCTGGTCACCGACGTTGAAGACGGCGAGATACTTTGCTTTGGAATCGAGCGCGTCTGATGCCCACGCGATCTGAGCGCCGCGCGCAAACAGCTGACGGCTGTCCGTTGCGTGCTGATCCACTTGCAGCACTTCTTCATTCGAGATGAGGTCTAGTGTGCCCGCATCATTGCTCGGGAGGTCGCCGCCAAACATCAATGGTGAGCGCGCAATGCTCCACAAAGTCATCAGCGTTCGCTGCTCTTCAGGTGTGAAGTGGGTCCTGCGATCTTGGCCGCGTTCGGCGCGGATGCCTATGCGGCCGAGTGGCAGCATATCAGCGTCAGGCCATGCGCCGGGTTTGGTGTAGGAACTCCATTCCCTGAGCAGAGCGAAATTCTTTTTCAACGATTGCCAGTTATCCCAGAAATCACCAGAGATCCGCCAGAGGTTCGCGTTCGCAGCGAAGAAATCGGCCTTCGTGATATCGGCCGGCCCGGGAGAAAGGCTCAACACGATTGGCCGCCCCGAGTGGAGAATCGCCTTATGGAGCGCCTCAACTTCTGGGCCGTGAAACGGAGTTGCCATATCGTCGGCCTTGATGTAGTCGACGCCCCATCGCGCATACATGTCAACAATCGAGTTGTAGTAGCCCTGCGCGCCCGGCTTGCTCATATCCACGCCGTACATGTCGGTGTTCCAATGGCAGGTTGAATTTCTGTCGGCGATGTCGGCCGCGTGGACGTTGGTCCCAAACACAGGCGAGTTGGCGTCCACCGCACGCCGCGGAATGCCTCGCATGATGTGAATTCCAAACTTCAATCCGTGGCGGTGCACATATTCTGCAAGGGATGTAAAACCCTTATCGCCTGCGGCTGTTGGGAATCGCTCGGGTGCTGGTATTAATCGTCCGTACCCGTCCATCACGAGATCTGCATGGGGACGGTAGCCATGGCTCTTCGGAGTCGGATCGGACCACTGTATATCCACCACGACGTACTGCCACCCGTGGCTCTTCAGATGGTTCGCCATGTAGTCCGCATTCGCCTTCACTTCCGGCTCTGTCACGGTGGTTCCGTAAGCATCCCAGCTATTCCAGCCCATAGGTGGAGTCGGAGCCAGCGAGGTCCCGGACGCTAGAGCTATGGAAACGAGGAAGCAGGTAAGCGATCGGCCAATCATGCGCATCGGCATTAATTTTCCGCGCAGCACGGCAGGGACTGCGGTTCTCTTTGGAGCAGCCATGGCAAGATAATGGTCACTGATGCCCAAGGTCACTGTGAAGATCGATCCGTCTGCGTGTATTCTCGCGGCAAGCTGTGTTGGCATTGAACCGAAATTATTTCAGATCGGGGAGGAGCCATACGTCGAGCTTGCTGATGCGAACGGCACATTGCAGGGACCTGAACGCACTTTCGATGCAAGCGATGCGGAGCTGGGCATGATTCAGGAGGCTGTGGATGCATGTCCGACGCAAGCGATCGCCGTGGCAGTAAGCGATTAGGCGTACAACGCGCGCGCGTTGCCCGCGAACCGTAGCCGCCGTCTCGTCGCACCCTGGAAAGCCTTGCCGGAATTACCTGAAGTCGAAACTGTTGTTCGGTCGATCAGCGGCCATCTCGTCGGCAAGCGGATCGTGAACGCTCGCTTCTCGTCCAACCGAGTCACCAGAGGTGATCACGCCGCGACCGGTACCGCATTGATCGGCGCAACCATCACCGACATCGAGCGGCGGGGAAAGCAGATCTGGATTTGCCTCGATCGGGGGTTCCTTTACGTCCACCTGGGAATGACAGGCAAGCTGCTATGGAACGGGAAACCGGGTAAGTACACGCGTGCTTCCCTTGATTTCGACGACGGTACGCTGCTCTTCGACGACATCAGAACGTTCGGCCGATTCGAGTTTTTCGGAGCCAAGGAGAATGCGCTCGGTCGTGTGGGGCCGGATGCGCTCACCGTATCGGCGCAAGAGTTCCTCAGCCGGCTGAAAGAACGTCGAGGCAGAATCAAAGCGGTTCTGCTGAGCCAGTCTTTCCTTGCGGGGGTCGGCAACATCTACGCTGATGAGGCGCTGTTTGCGGCCAGGATTCACCCGCGTGCCATGGCCGGCCGGCTTTCCGAGGCTCGCTCCCGGCGATTACACTCCGAAATGGTGAAGATCCTCTCCGAGGCCATCAGGCACAAAGGATCCTCGATTTCCGATTACGTGGACGGCTTCGGAGAACGCGGCAGCTTCCAGCAATTGCACAAGGTGTACGGGCAAACCGGAAAGCCATGCCCAAGTTGCGGTACGGAGATCCGGCGTATTGTAGTGGGGCAGCGGGGAACACACTACTGCCCGCGCTGCCAGCGGGTCTGAGTGACGGGCTGGTCCTGATCGCGGTCCGCTGCCTGCCGCACCGCGTCGGCAACTTCCACCACCGCCTTCATCGCCTTCACGTCGTGGACTCGGACGATATGAGCGCCGTGCAACACGGATGCGGTGACCGCTGCGGCCGTGGCAAACTCCAGCTCGTCGGCGCCCTCTTTTCGCAGAAACGACTTCCGTGACGGACCGATGGCAATCGGCAGATCGAAGGAGCGCAGCGACTCCAGCTGTGCGATGATCTCCGAGTTCTGTTCCCTTCGTTTGCCGAACCCCAAACCTGGATCGATCACCAGCTGATTTCTTTGTATCCGGCTCTGTGATGCCCTGTGAATCGAGGCTTCGAGATCAATGGCTATCGAACGCATCAGGTTTTTCAGCGGGGGCAGCTGCGACCAGGTCTCAGGAGTGCCGCGCATGTGATTGATGATCAGTCCTGCATCGTATTTCGTAACGACTTTCGGCAATTGGAGATCCAGCAGAACGCCGCTAGGGTCGTTGATGATCTCTGCGCCATGCTCGAGTGCCTTCTCGGCTACTCCCGACTTGTAGGTATCCACCGAAATAGGCACTGATAGTTTACCGCGCACCCGCTTCAGAACCGGAACAAGACGGCGCAGCTCTTCGGCTTCTGAGATTCTTGCGGATCCCGGCTTGGTTGATTCAGCTCCGATGTCGATGATATCTGCACCCTGATCTTCCAGCTCCAGAGCGCGGGCAAATGCGCGATCGGGGTCTGCGTAATTTCCCCCGTCCGAAAAAGAATCGGGAGTGACGTTCAAGATGCCCATAATCTGGGTTCTCTCGCCCAGCGCAATTTCGCGATGCGAAAGCTTCCAGTGATACCGCTTTTCCATGCTTTGCTATTGAGTTTGGCAGATCGAACTTTCCCGCTTTGACCCAGGTCCAAAAGGATTACAGGACGGAACCAAGATGTTGGCGCAGCATCGATGCGATCGACGGCTGTGTCCTTGCGAGCGCCTCCAGATGTAGTTTCGCTATGTTCGGGGGGCAATCGGCGAGAGGCTCTGTCGCGTCGAGGCGCGAGCCCCGTGAGAATTCCATAACCATCTTGCGCGCCATCTGATCGAGAATGTCCCAGAGAACGTTTCCCGATAATCCGCCCTCCCGCAGCAGTTGCCTTGCTGAGCCGAGCATCGAAATCGGGAGCGTCATCGCCAGCAACTCGCTCGCAAATATCAGATGCTTGTGCTCTGGGCTGATCTCGATCGACCGAGCGCCGTTGCGGGCCAAGAATCGCCGTACCTGCCGGACAGCTTTCGGCTCGCCTTCTACGGCGAAACGCGCAGTGGACAGCGAAGGCAGCTTCAAGATGGTGGCGACGTGCGCTCCTCGTTTTGCGAGGGGTTCTAGCGCCTGGCTGTGCAGCCAGCTCTCACACAAAGCAAAACCTAGGCCGCGAAGCGGCAGATCGGAGCCGCAAAGCTCCTCGACCACTCTGGGAAGCGACGAATCGGTCACTTTGATCAGAATCAGGCCAGCAGCGTGCAACTCCTGGTAATCTGCGGCGGGATACCCGGCACGTATCTGATTCGAGTGGCGGCGCGCCACTCGAACGCTATTCGACTTTACCGGCCCGAGCTCTTGAACAATGCTCGGTAACCGAAGGATGTCCGAATGTGTGGCGTTCCCCTCAATGATGAGTCCGAGTTGCAGCTGCTGGTTCATACACGCCGCTCGTTTTCAGTGCTTTGATCCGATCGCGGAACTGTGCCGCTTTTTCGAATTCGAAAACTTTCGCTGCCTCTCGCATCTTGACCTCTAGCTCCGCAATCAACGCATCTCTCTCGTCCGGAGAAAGCTCGGCGTCCGGTTCTTGCTCCACTTCGAGCGGGATGTCCAGATAATCGCCTTCGGTGATTGCCACAAGACTCATATCGATTGGCTTGATGATGGTTTCAGGTGTGATGCCGTTGGCTTGATTGTACGCCCTCTGCAGCGCCCGTCGCCGTTCCGTTTCGTTCATGGCGCGCTCCATGCTGTCGGTGATAACGTCGGCATACAGAATCGCCCGGCCGTAGATATTACGCGCCGCTCGTCCGATCGTCTGAATCAGCGAACCCGATGATCGTAGGAACCCTTCTTTATCGGCGTCTAGGACAGCCACGAGCGAGACCTCCGGCAAGTCGAGACCCTCTCGAAGCAGATTGACCCCAATCAGAACGTCGTACACCCCCCTTCGCAGGTCGCGAAGAATCTTCAGGCGGTCGAGAGTGCTGACCTCCGAATGCAAGTACGCGCACTTCACCCCGACTTCTGAGTAGTACTCGGAGAGGTCCTCCGCCATTCTCTTCGTCAGCGTGTTGACGAGTACTCTTTCATTCCGCTCGGACCGCAACCGGATTTCGCCGAGCAGATCATCGACTTGTCCCTTTATGGGTCGCACGTCGATCTCGGGATCGATCAGCCCCGTTGGACGGATCACCTGTTCCACCACGACGCCTGCGGACTTGGTCAGCTCGTATGGGCCGGGGGTCGCAGATACGTAGATGATCTGGTGAACTCGAGATTCGAACTCCTCGAAATTCAACGGCCGGTTATCTTTCGCGCTCGGAAGCCGGAACCCGTAGTCAACCAGTACGTTCTTCCTGGATTGATCTCCGTGATACATGCCCTGTAGCTGCGGTATTGTTTGATGGCTTTCGTCGATCAGCAGCAGCGCGTCCGTCGGCAGATAGTCCAGCAGAGTGGGCGGCGCCTCGCCGGGTAGCCGGCCTGAGAAGTGCCGCGAGTAGTTTTCGATTCCGTGGCAATACCCGACCTGTTTAATCATCTCGAGATCGAACATTGTCCGCTGAAAGACGCGCTGGGCTTCGATCAGCTTGCCTTTGCTCTCGAGTTCCTTATGCCACCACTGCAGTTCGTTCTCGATGCTCTGCATCGCCTGCTGGCGCGTAGGAGCATCCATGACGTAGTGGGTCTTCGGATAGATCGGCAGTCGCAGGTAAGTCTGTTTAACCTGGCCCAAAACAGGATCAATCTGGCTCAGCGACTCGATTTCATCGCCCCAGAGTTCAATCCGGTAGGCGTTGTCGTCGTAGGTCGGAAAAAGCTCGATCACGTCCCCGCGGACGCGGAATGTTCCACGCCGGAAATCGTGATCATTCCGGTCATAGAGAATCTCGACCAAGCGTCCGAGCAACTCCTTGCGCGTGATCTTTTGTCCCTTCTCGAGCATGAGGAGCATGCCGTAATACGCTTCGGGCGAACCGAGGCCATAGATGCAGCTGACGCTGGCGACGATGACGCAGTCGCGGCGTTCGAAGAGTGAACGCGTAGCGGAGAGGCGCAGTTTGTCCAGCTCGTCGTTGATCGTTGCTTCTTTCTCGATGTAGATGTCGCCCGAGGGGATGTACGCTTCCGGTTGATAGAAATCGTAGTAGCTGACGAAATACTCAACCGCATTCTCGGGGAAGAATGTTTTGAACTCGTGATAGAGCTGGGCAGCTAAGGTTTTGTTATGAGCCAGCACGAGCGCAGGACGATGAGAGGCCTCGATAATCTTGGCCATGGTGAAAGTCTTTCCGGAGCCCGTGACGCCCAGCAGTACCTGGTGCGCCTCTCCGTCGTTCACACCTCGGGTCAGCTGCTCAATGGCAGAGGCCTGATCCCCGCGCGGCTGGTAATCAATGCCTAACTTAAACGGCACCACTCAAGTATAAGGATGCTTGCGTAAACCGCTGGGCCGCAACGCTCAGCGGTCGTATCGGCAGTTCAGAACCGCGCGCTTTGATATCCTGACACTTAGGTATCGAGCCCCTCCTTGCGCCCACCGGCTGTCTCTCCTGACGGGTGGAGGCCGCCAGTGTTACGCATGAAAGTGTTCGAACTCACTCGACAACTGGTCGACATCGAATCCATAACTCCTAACGAAGGGGCAGTGTGCACGTTCCTCGAAGGTGAGCTTTCTGACCTGGCCAAAAAATTCGGAGGGCGGGTCGAGAGAATGCCGGTCGAGCCGGGCCGCGATAATCTTCTTGTACGGTTCGGAGAACCCCAGGTCGTTTTTTCGACCCACATGGATACGGTCCCTCCGTTCTTCCCGTCGCGCGAGGACGAACAGCACATCTGGGGCCGGGGTGCCTGCGATACCAAGGGCATCATCGCTTCCATGATTGTGGCCTCCGAGCAGTTGCTCGAAGAAGGTGTTCGCAACTTCGGTCTGCTTTTCGTAGTAGGCGAAGAGAAGAACAGCGCAGGTGCTCATGTGGCCGCTCGCCATCCGCAAGGGGCTAAGTACATCATCAACGGCGAACCGACCGAGAACAAGCTTGCACTCGGCTCGAAGGGCGCACTCAGGTATGAGTTCCGCGCAACCGGCCGGATGGCGCATTCTGCGTATCCGGAACTCGGCGAGTCCGCCATCAACAAACTGCTGAACGCGCTCGACCGATTGCGGAAGCTCCCGTTGCCATCGCATCCGGTGCTGGGTCCGAGCACGTTGAACATCGGCACAATTCGCGGAGGCCGTGCTCCCAACGTCATCCCGGATGAGGCGGTAGCCGAGATTTTCATCCGTGTTGTCGACGATGTCACTGAACTGAGAAAGCAGGTCGAGGCGGCGGCGCAGCCGGACGTCGAAGCCGTCGAGATTCTTTTCATCCCGGCGCTCCACCTTCGCGCGCTGGAGGAGTTTGAGACCACGGTGGTTGCCTTCACAACCGATATACCGGCCTTTGACGGCGCCTGGGGAGAGCCCCTACTGATCGGGCCCGGCAGTATTCACGTGGCCCACACGGCGGAGGAACGGGTTCCGAAATCGGAACTGGTCGAAGCCGTCACTTTGTATAAGCAACTCGTCAAACAGCTGCTGAAGTAGCGGTTCTTTGACTGAAGATCACACATTTGAAAAACGAGCATAATGAGACCGATTGAAGTTGGAGTCCTTGGCGGCACCGGAATGGTGGGGCAGCATTTTATTCGCTTTTTGGAAGGCCACCCCTGGTTCAATCTGACCTGGCTTGGGGCGAGCGACCGGTCTGCGGGTAAGAAGTTTTCGGAAGCGACTCAGTGGCGCCTCGAGGGCGAAGCACCGTCAAGTATACGCGACACTGTCGTGTCTGATTGTCGCCCAAATTCGGCTCCGAAACTGGTTTTTTCGGCCATGGACGCCTCTGTCGCGACCGAAATTGAGCAGGAATTTGCCCGCGCGGGGCACATCGTGGTTTCGAATTCTCGCAACCATCGCATGGAGGCCGATGTCCCGCTGCTGGTTCCCGAGATCAATCCGGGCCACCTCTCGGTCATTCCTGCGCAGCGGAAGAACCGCGGTTGGCAGGGCGCGATCGTCACGAATCCCAACTGCTCGACAATCGTTTTGACCATGGCTCTCGCGCCTTTGGTTCGCTTCGGCATTAAGTCTGTCATCGTCTCAACGATGCAGGCGGTTTCAGGAGCGGGTTATCCTGGCGTCGCTTCCATGGACATCGTGGGCAATGTCGTCCCGTACATCGGAAGCGAAGAAGAGAAGATGCAGAGCGAGACGCAGAAAATTCTCGGCGGCTATGTCGACGGGAGTTTCCGGCCACTTGAGGCGGCAGTCAGTGCACATTGCAATCGTGTTGCAGTGGTCGATGGACACATGACGGCGGCTTCCGTTCGTCTCGAATCAAAGCCAAGCGCCGAAGAAGTTCAGCAAGCCATGGCATCATTCCGCGGGTTACCGCAAGAGAAAAAGCTGCCGAGCGCTCCAGCACAGCCGGTCGTCTATCTGCCGCAACAGGATCGGCCGCAGCCGCGCCGTGACGCCACCCGTGACAACGGAATGAGCGTTACGGTTGGCCGTGTGCGGCCCTGTCCGGTTCTCGATATCAAGTTCATTGCCTGCGGGCATAACACAATTCGCGGCGCCGCTGGAGCTGCAGTCCTGAATGCCGAGCTGATGGCTTCCGAAGGCATCCTCGATTAGGAACCGCGGATGATCGTCATGAAGTTCGGCGGAACCTCCGTCGAATCGCAGGAAGCAATCAATCGCGTCGCCGCCATCGTAAAGCAATTTGAATCGCGCCGTCCCGTCGTGGTTGTCTCTGCCATGGGGAAGACTACGAACAAGC
>Ga0308175_100001847_pt1 | contig 14313 bp, 18 predicted proteins | sample PhyCR1_3_FD_203893 | JGI IMG/M metagenome (GOLD analysis project Ga0308175, IMG submission 203893) | Soil microbial communities from UC Gill Tract Community Farm, Albany, California, United States - DLSLS.C.R1 | ecosystem: Environmental > Terrestrial > Soil > Agricultural land | place: USA...
TGTAGCCCTGCGCCTGCAGGCGCAGCGCGCACGCCAGGCCGCCGAGGCCGGCGCCGATGACGACGGCCCGCGAAGCTCGCGGGCCGGTCAGGGCTGGGGGTGCGTCGATCGCCATGCTCGCTGGGGGCTACGGACGACGCGCCGTCGTCGGTTCACGAGCGGCGCGACGGCGGACCCGGAGGCGGGCGATCACAGGCCGTAGTGCGCCCGCAGCCGCGCCTCGGCGCCCGCGCTGAGCTCCCGGCGGGCGGCGATGCGCGGTGCGGTCCGGAGGGCATCGGCGTCGATGGCCAGGCGGACCCGGCCGGGCTCGTAGCGGGCGTCGCGCAGCGGGACCACGCGCCGGCCCCGCCAGCCCCCGCGCAGGATCCCCCAGCTCAGGCCGGAGGCGTCGCAGCGCCACACGTCGGCCAGGCGCCCGAGGGCGCGGCCGTCGCGGTCGAGCGCGCGGAAGGTGCGCGATCGCATGGAGATGCTCGTGGGGGCGGGCATGAGCGTGGGGGCGCGGTGCCCGTCATGGGTCCCGGAGTCGATACGCCTCGGCGGCGGGCGGTCCGCGGGCGGACGGTGGGACGGGGTGGCGAGGACGCGACCGCGCGGCCACTTCGGCCTCGAACCGCTCGCTCCACCGGCGCCCAGCCACACCAGGACCGCCCGCAGCGCCGCGGAAGCTCCCGACGACCCCGTGACCCCGGACCCCCCCTGCGACGTATTCCCCGCGATGGCCTCCCCGAGCGTCCCTGCCGTCGACCGCAAGGCCGACCACCTGACGATCGCCGCCGGCGAAGGCGTCCTCCACGGCGCCGGCTCGGGCCTGGACGCCGTCCGGCTGCGCCATCGCGCGCTGCCCGGCCGTGACCTCGACGCCGTGGCGCTCGACGCCGAGCTGCTCGGCCGCCGGCTCGCGGCGCCGCTGCTCGTCTCGGCGATGACGGGCGGGACGGACGAGGCGATCGCCATCAACGACCGGCTGGCCGCTGCCGCCGCGCGTCACGGCGTGGCGATGTCGCTGGGCTCGGGGCGGGCGCTGCTCGAGGACGTCGGCGTGCTGCGCAGCTTCCGCCCTGCCGACCGGCCGCCGCTGCTGCTGGCCAACCTCGGCGTCGTCGGGCTGGACCCCGGCATGGCCGCGCGCGTCGTCGAGCTGCTCGGCGCCGACGCGCTCGGCATCCACCTCAACCCGCTGCAGGAGGCGGTCCAGCCAGAGGGTGACCCCTCCTTCGGCGACGCGCTGGATCGCATCGCCGCGGTGGTCGCCGCGCTGGCGCCGGTGCCCGTGGTCGTCAAGGAGGTGGGCTTCGGCCTCGACGCCGACGACGTCCGCCGGCTGGCCGCCGCGGGCGTGGCGGCCATCGACGTGGCGGGCTCGGGCGGCACGAACTGGGCGCTGGTCGAAGGCCGGCGCGATCCCCGTGCGGGACGGCTCGCGGCGGCCTTCGCGACCTGGGGGCGGCCGACGGCCGAGGCGGTGCGCGACGCCGTCGGCGCCGCCGGCGGGCTGCCGATCCTGGCCTCCGGCGGCGTGCGCGACGGCGTCGACGCGGCTCGGTGCCTGGCGCTCGGCGCCCGCGCGGCCGGCATGGCGCGGCCGCTGCTGCTGGCGGCGCGCGAGGGGCGCGCCGACGAGGCGCTCGAGACCGTCGTCGAGCAGCTGCGCATCGCCACGTGGCTGGCGGGCGCCGCGCGGTCGGCGGACCTCGGCGCCGCCCACCTGCAGGACTCGGCGCCGGGCTAGGGTCGCTGCGCGCCGTCGGCGTGGAGCTCCCGCTGTCCCGGCCGGCCGCGCGGCGTTCGCGCCCCGCGACGTCCCGCACACCGATCCCGCCCGGCGGCCGCCGGCACGACGCGGCCGTGCCGGCCCAGCTCGCCGCGGCCCACGGCATCGAGCTCCTCGGCCCTCCCGGCATGCTGCCCGACGGCCGGCAGGTCTGAGCGACACGCGCGTTCGCAGCCGGGCCGGCGGTGGGTAGGCCCGGCTGCACCATGCAGGAAGCCGTCGAGCCGCCCACCGCGCTGCCCGTCGATCGCCTGCCGCGCATCGCGCCCGGGGCGCGGAGCGACGTCGGCTGGCCGACGTGGCTGCTGGCGCGGGCGGCGGGGATCGTCGGGCGCACGCAGCCCCCGAACCTGTTCCTGACGCTCGGCCGCCACCGCCGCCTGTTCCGCGGCTGGCTGCGCTTCGCCGGGCGGCTGATGCCGCGCGGCCGGCTGCCGCGCCGCGACACCGAGCTGGCGATCCTCCGCGTCGCCCACCTGCGCCGCTGCCGGTACGAGTTCGAGCACCACGTCCGGATCGGCCGCCGCTCGGGTGTGGCCGACGCCGACCTCCGCCGTGTGCTCGACGGTCCCGAGGCGCCGGGGTGGACGCCGCGCGAGGCGGCGATCCTCGCCGCCGTCGACGAGCTGCACACCGACGGCGACGTGCGCGAGGAGACGTGGGACCGGCTGCGCGCCCACCTCGACGACAACGACCTGATCGAGTTGGTGATGTTGGTCGGCCACTACGAGATGCTGGCCACCACGATCACCGCGCTCGGCATCCAGCCCGACCGTCGCGGGTGACGGCGGCCGGCCGCGTCAGCCGCCGGCGCGCTGCTCGAAGAACTCGGTGATCTCGACCGCCGGGACCGGCTCGGTGAGCGCCGCGGCGGTCGACCGCGCGTCCGGCCACCCGGCGGCGAGGATGCGCCGGCCGGCGCCCGCGGCGTCGTAGTGGGTGCTGCGCAGCTCGGGCACGCCGTCGGAGATCCAGAGCCAGCGCGCTGCGCCGTCGCCCTCGTAGGGCAGCCCGACGCTGCCGGCGTTGACGAAGCGCACGCCGCCGACGGTCCGGTCGTCCTGCTGGTGGGTGTGGCCGGCGACGACGAGCGCCGCGTCGACGTCCTGCAGCGCCGCGGCCCAGCGCTCGGGCGTTGAGATCCGGGTCAGCAGCTCGTCGTCGGCGCGGGGCGTGGCGTGGCAGAACAGGACGTCGTCGACGGTCACGGTCAGCGGCTGGGCGCCCAGCGTGCGGGCCCGGTCGCGACCCAGGGCGGCGGCGGTCCGGACCGCCGTGACGGCGGCCAGGTCCTCCGGGTCCGGTTCGGCGGTGGCGTCGACGGCGGCCGCCACCTCACGCTCGCCGTTGCCGCGCACCCAGTGCACGGGGGCGTCCAGGGCGGCCAGCCGGTCCAGCGCCTCGGCCGTGAACGGGCCGGGCGCGGTGTCGCCGCCGACGACGACGGCGTCCGGTCCGGCGGCGCGCGGGTCGGCGAGGACCGCCTCGAGCGCCTCGACGTTGCCGTGGATGTCATAGAGGCAGAGGAGGTTCATGCCCCGGACCATAAGCGCAACTGCGAGGTTGCGCAAACGATCCGGGGCGAGGATCTCAGCCCAGCCGTGCGTCCGGGCCCCGGCCACGGACGAGATGCCACGCGGACGGCAGGACGGCGGCCCCGACGACCGCCTTCACCAGACCGCCGAAGAGGAAGATCGTGAAGCCGTTGTGGATCGTCCAGCCCCAGGTGCCGTCGACGGCGAGCTTGAGGCCGACCAGGCCGCAGGCGAACACGATCGCCTGGCCGACCACGAACGCCGCGAACGCGGTGACGATGCGGCGGTCGCGGCCGAGCTCGGCCATCCGGCCCACGACGGCGGCCGCGATCACGAAGCCGATGAGGTAGCCGCCGCTCGGGCCCCACAGCACGTCGACGCCCGACGAGCCGTCGGCGTACACGGGCAGCAGCAGGCCGGCGAGCAGGTACACCAGCAGCGACGAGGCGCCGCGCCGCGCGCCGAGCGTCGCGCCGACGAGGCCGACGGCCAGCGTCTGGCCGGTGACCGGGACCGGCGAGCCCGGCACGTGGACGGCGATCTGCGCCAGCAGCGCGGTGAGCGCCGCGCCGGCGACGACGAGCGCGCCATCGCGGGCACGGGCCCCGGGGATGGCGTCGGCCAGCACGAGGCCGTGCGGACGCGGATGGGCGAATGCGTAGTTCATGTTCCTGCTCCCTGTCGTACGTGGACCGGCGGCGCCGGGGCGCCGCGGGGGCGGAACCTAGTGATCCGGCGTCTCGAGGTGCGCCTTGAGGTCGGCGAGCGCCCGGCGCATCACCGCGTCGGCGATCAGGACGCGGACCGGCCCGGGCACGAAGCGCCCCGGGTCGATGGTGAGGTCCAGCTCGACGCGGGTGCGCTCGGCGTCGAGCGCGACGAAGCGCCATTCCCCGCCGAAGTCGCGGAAGTCGCCGCCGAGGTACTCGCTGGCGATGCGGTCGGGCGGGAAGTAGCGCTGGCGGATCCGGTAGTGGACCGTGCGCACACGGGCGTCGACGGCGTACTCGAGCACCGACGGGCGGCCGTCGGCGTCGCGCTCGAGCACGCGCGCCTCACGCAGCGCCCGCTGCCAGCGCGGCAGCGCCTCGGCATCGATCAGGGCGTCGTAGCAGCGGTCGCGCGGCGCGCGGATCTCGACGTCGTGGCACTCCCCATAGGCGGGCATCATCAGGGCCGTGCCCGCTGGGCCGCCAACCCAGCCGTCGGAGCCCGCGAATCGTCCTGGCCCGGATCGGGGTAGGCCATGATCATGATCGGAGCACTCATCCTCGGGCTCGTCGCCGGTTTCATCGGCCGGGCGCTGGTTCCCAACGACATCTTCAGTGGCATGGACGGCCCCTCCTCGTGGCTGGCGTCCATCGTCCTCGGCCTGGTCGGCGCGTTCGTCGGCTACATCATCTTCACGCGCGGCCTGGGCATCGGTGATGACGACGCGTTCGACCTGGGCGGCCTCATCAGCGCCATCATCGGCGTGGTGATCGTCCTGCTGGTCGCCGGGTTCATCGCGCGCCGTTCGGGCGGCACCCGCGTCGGCCGCCACGCGTAGCAGTCGCTCCCGAGCACGGCGGCGGTAGGGTCCGCCGCCGTGCCGGCACCCGCGCCCGCCGTCGCCCTGCGCGCCGCGACCACCGACGACCTCGCGTGGCTGACGGCGCTGGCGTGCTCGGCCGAGGTGGAGCCGTTCCTGGCCACCGGCGCGGCGGCCGGGCTCGCCGAGGCGCTGGCCGGCGACGAGATCCTGATCGCCACGGTCGATGACGCGCCGGTCGGCGCGGTCCGGGCCGTCGTGACCAACCACCGCAGCCGCATCGCGGCGATCCGCACGCTGATGGTCGACCCGGCGGTCCGCGGACGCGGCATCGGCGCCGCGGTGATCCGCGCGGTCACCGCCCGGCTGGTGGACGCCGGCGCCATCCACCGCGTCGAGGCCGAGGTCTACGGCTTCAACGCCGGCGGGCTGCGCGCGTTCGCGGCGGCGGGCTTCGCGCACGAGGGCCGGCGCCGGCGCGCCTACGACCGCCACGGCGACTGGCAGGACGGCGTGTTGCTGGCCTACCTCGCCGACGAGCCGCCGGCCCCGACGGGGCCGCCGGGCGGTGGACGCAGCAGCAGCCGCGTGCCGTAGTACGGCTCGCCCCGGCGCACGAAGCGGCCGTTGAGCCGGCGCAGGGTGTAGGCGTCGCCGCCGACGATCAACGTCCGGCCGTGGTCGAGCACCTCGTCGACCACGGCGTGCTCCATCGCGCCGAGATGCGCCACGCGCACGGGCATGCCCACGTACGGGAGCGGGCGGGAGGCGGCCATCGCCGACATTGTCGCCCGGGCGCGGGGGCGGCGAGCCGGCACGGCGGGCCGTCGATCAGCGCGGCAGCTTCTGCGGATCGGTCACCAGGTCGATCTCGGCGATCCGGCCGCCGCTGACGGTGATGCCGACGACCCCGATCGTCCGGTCGCCGCGGGCGATGACCAGGCCGGCGCCGCCGTTGACGACCGCGGGGCGCGCGAAGTCGATGAAGAGCCGGCCGCGCGAGAGCGCGTTGCGCGCCACCGCCTCGGCGCCGATGATCGGCTCGCGGGCGCCGCGGCGCGGTGCGCCGTCGACCCCGCCGCCCGAGTCGTGGTGGAACACCACGTCGGGGTCCAGGACGGCGAGCAGCGCCGCGAAGTCGCCCTCCCGGGCGGCGGCCAGGAACGCGTCGACCAGCGCGCGCTGGCGCGGCAGGTCGGCGTCGACCTCCGGCGCGCCGCGCACGCGCCGCCGCGCACGGCTCGCGAGCTGCCGCGTCGCGTCGGGCGAGCGGTCGATGATCGCGGCGATCTCGCCGAACGGGACGCCGAACATGTCGTGCAGCACGAACGCCAGGCGCTCCTTGGGCGCCAGCCGGTCGAGCACGACGAGCAGCGCCAGCCCGACGGCGTCGGCGGTGAGCGCCTCGCGCTCGGGATCGCCGGGCGCCACCGCGGCGCCCGAGGTGTCGATCTCGACGACCGGCTCGGGCAGCCAGCTGCCGACGTAGTCCTCGCGCCGTGCGTTGCGGGCCCGGAGCATGTCGAGCGCGACGCGGGCGACGACGGTCGTCAGCCAGCCGGCGAGGTTGTCGATCGCGCCGGCGTCGGACCGGCTCAGGCGCAGCCACGCCTCCTGCACGGCGTCGTCGGCCTCGCTGCGGGAGCCGAGCATCCGGTAGGCGACGGCGCGCAGCCGCGTGCGGTGCTCCTCGAACTCCGTCGCCAGCAGCTGCTCTGCGTCCATCGGTCACATCCTCTCGTCACGGTCCGTCAAGGGGGTGACGGATCCGGCGGCGCGGACGTGACCGCCGGCCGCGCATCACCCCTCGACTCCCCCGCAACCGGAGGTCCCGATCCCCATGGCGGCCACCACCGCATCCCCGGCGCCGTCGGCGCTGGCCACCCGCCGCGGCCGGCTCACGCTCGCGCTCTTGTGCACCATCGCCTTCCTGGACTTCGTCGACGCCTCGATCGTCAACGTCGCGCTGCCCTCGATCCGCGCGGACCTGGGCTTCTCGGTCCAGGGCCTGACGTGGGTGCCGAGCGGCTACCTGCTGACCTACGGCGGGTTCATGCTGCTCGGCGGCCGCGCCGCCGACCTCGTCGGCCGCCGCCCGGTCCTGCTGGCGGGCACGTCGCTGTTCGCGCTGGCCTCGCTGCTCGGCGGCCTGGCCCAGACCGACGGCGTACTCGTCGCCGGGCGCCTGCTGCAGGGCGTCGGCGCGGCGCTCATGCTCCCGGCCGCGCTGTCGCTGCTGACGACCACGTTCCGCGACGGCAGCGACCGCACCACCGCACTCGGCGTGTGGGGCGCGACCGCCGGCCTGGCCTCGGCGGCGGGCGTCCTGCTCGGCGGCGTGCTGTCGGAGGGCCCGGGCTGGCGCTGGGTGCTGCTCATCAACCCGCCGATCTGCGTCGGGGTCCTGGCCGCGATCGTGTGGCTGACGGCCGGTGACGCGCGCCCGGCGCGCCGGCGCGGAGCCGCCCTGGACGCCGGCGGCGCGCTGCTCGTCACCGTCGCGATGCTGTTGTTGGTGTTCACGCTGGTCCAGGCGCCGGACGTCGGCTGGGGCGCGGAGCGGACGATCGGCGGCCTGGCCGCGGCGCTGGCGCTGCTCGGGGCCTTCGTCGCCAACGAAGCGCGCGCGCCCGACCCGCTGCTGCCGTTGTCGATCTTCCGCGTGCGCGGCCTGGCGGCGGCCGACGTCACGCAGCTCGTGGGCATCGCCGGGTTCCTGGCCGTCTTCTTCTTCCTGACGTTGTACATGCAGAACGTACTCGGCTACTCGCAGATCCAGACGGGGACGGCGTACCTGCCGGTCTGCTTCGGCGTGGCGATCACGGCCGGGGTGTGCTCCCAGCTGCTGACCCGTGTCGGCACGCGGCCGGTCATCGTCGCCGGCGCGCTGACCGCGGCCGCCGGCGTGTTCCTGCTCTCGCGGATCGAGGTCGGCGGCTCGTACGCCGGCGACCTGCTGCCCGGCCTGGTGCTCATGGCGATCGGGCTCGGCGCCGTGTTCGTCGGCGTCACGACGGCGGCCAACGCCGGCGTCCCGGCCGATCGCGCGGGGCTCGCGGCCGCGTTGCTCAACAGCTCTCAGCAGGTCGGCGGCGCCCTGGGTCTGGCGATCTTCTCCGCCGTGGCGACTGCGCGCACGGATGGCCGCCTGGCCGCCGGCGCTCCGCCGGCGGAGGCCCTGACCTCCGGGGCACAGCGAGCGCTGCTGCTCAGCAGCATCTTCCTGCTGGCCGCGGCCGTCATCGCGCTGAGGGCGCCGAACACGAAGGGGGAGGCGACGGGTGGCGCGCCGGAGGCGTCCGAGGCGCCACCGATGGTCGCGCAGGTCTGAGCGCCGGCGGCGACGGCAGCCCTAGCTGCGCGCCAAGCTCAGCGAGCCGCTGACCCGCTGAGCGGGCCGGCGGCCGGTCTCAGCGGTGCTGGGCGGCGTCGGGCGACGCCGCCCAGAAGTCGTCGACCTTCGTGGCGTCCATCCGCTCGATCTGGCGCGAGATGGCGTACATGTCGACGGGCTCGTCGCCCTCGTTGCGGTGTGAGCGCCGCGTCTGGGGCGCGACGCGCACGACCGACGGCGCGACCACCTTGCGGATCTCGTCGCCGAAGCGCATGGTCAGCGTCCCGCGCGTGATGAGGTAGATCTCCTCGACCTCGTCGTGGAAGTGGCCGGTGCCCTGCTCGAAGTCGCAGTGCGGGGGCACGTGGATGAGCGTCATCGCCAGCTGCTGCGCCCCGAGCGCGTCGGTCAGCGGTCGGAACTCACCGGGCACCTCGGTGCCGGCGTAGGCGTCGTCGCAGTCGGCGGGGTGCACGATGGAGTAGTCGGACATGGCGAGGGCGAGGGTATCCGGGGCGCGGAACCCCATCAGGTCAGAACACCTACATCTGAACGTCTTATCATCCATGCGGATGAGCGATCACGCCCATGCCACCGCGTACGCCGACTCCGACGCGGACGCCCAGGTCCACGCCCACGGCCATGGTCACAGCCACGGCCTGATCGACCCGTCCGCCACCCGCTCGCGCGCGGGCCTGCAGACCGTCGCGATCAGCCTGGCGGTGCTGCTGGCCACCGCCCTCGTGCAGGGGGCGATCTTCGTGAGCACCGGCAGCGTCGCGCTGCTGGCCGACCTGACGCACAACGCCGGCGACGCGCTCACCGCGATCCCGCTCGGCATCGCCTTCCTGCTGCGCTCGCGGCTCGCCGAGAAGCGGGCCGGCGCGTTCGTCGTGCTGGCGATCTTCGTCAGCGCCTGCGTGGCCGGCGCGGAGTCGATCACGCGCCTGGCCGATCCGCGCGACCTCGACCACCTCGGCGCCCTGGCCCTGGCCGGCGTCGCCGGCTTCGTCGGCAACGAGATCGCCGCGCAGGTCCGCCTGCGCGGCGGCCGGCGGCTGGACTCGGCGGCGCTGATCGCCGACGGCCGCCACGCCCGGACCGACGGCCTGGTCAGCCTCGGCGTCGTGGCCAGCGCCCTCTGCGTCGCCGCGGGCTTCCCGCTGGGCGACCCGCTCGTGGGCCTGGCGATCACCGTCATCATCCTGCGCGTGACCTGGCAGTCGATCCGCACCATCCGCGATGCCCCATCCGGCTGAGCACGGCGACGCCGGCCGACCGCTGGGCGCGCCGGAGGCCGCCAGCCTGGCCGAGGCGATGCGCGCCTTCGGCTCGGCCAGCCGCCTGCGCCTGCTCTGGGCGCTGGCCGAGGGCGAGCGCACGGTCGAGCAGCTCGCCGCGGCGGTGGACATGGAGCAGAGCGCGGTGTCCCATCAACTGCGGCTGCTGCGCCAGCTGCGGCTCGTGGCCGCGCGCCGCGACGGCCGCCACGCGCACTACCGGCTCTTCGACCATCATCTCCCCGACCTGCTGGCGGCCCTGCGCCACCATCACGAGCACGCCCGCGAGGCGCCGGCGTTCAGCGACGACGGAACACGTACACCGCCGGAGCGATCTCCGGCGGCAGCACGAGCCGGCTCAGCGCGGGGTCCTCGGCGAACGTGAACGCGTCCTGGGCCCGGTAGTCGGCCCAGTTGCCCGCCGCGAACTCGCTGCGGCTGCCGATCATGATGTAGGTCTCGACGCTGGGCGTGCTGAACACGTGGCGCTCGAACGCGTTGCCCGCGGGCGGCCACGAGCAGATCACGACTGCCGGGCGCCGCTCGCGCACCGCCGCCGCCGCGTCCTGTCGCACGACGTCGGAGCCCTCGCGGCGCGTCGCCTGCCAGCTGGCGTCGTCGGTGGCGACGACCTCGGCGCCGGCGTCGCGCAGGAACCGCGCCAGCGTCCCGTCGCCCGCGGCGATCTCCACGCACGGGCGGTCGCCGATCAGCTCTGCGAGCCGCCGGATCAGCGGCCGCGAGTAGAAGCAGTAGATCCCGCGCGGCTCGACGAGCGGCATGAGGTAGCGCTTCTGGCGCACGAGCGGCCAGATGATCCGAAACGCCGCCATCGACGCCGGCTTGCGCTCCAGCCCGCCGCCGGCGAACAGCAGCCGCTGCGTCAGCCAGCCGCTGACGAGCCCGAAGCGCAGGCGCCCGTCGGTGACGCCGGTCGCCGCGGCGACGCCCATCTGCTTCAGCGCGCCGGCGGCCAGCCGCTGGCGCGCGAGCGCCGAGACCGCCTCGCGCTCGTCGCGGACCGGGGCCGGCCGTGCGATGCGCGAGGCATAGGCCTTGATCGCCGCGACGTCGCCGGCGTCGACGACCTGGCCGAGCTCGCGCTGGACCTGCGCCCACTCGGCGGGGAACTGCTCGCGCACCTCGTCGAGCGGCGGGTCCCCGGCGAGCCATGCGCGCTGCTGGGCAGCCGGGCGAGGACGCGCCGTCATCGCCGCGCTCAGTATCCCAGCGTCTTGTGCGAGATCTTCTCGCAGTGCCGGATGCGGTAGCTCTTCTGCGCCCGGCGGCTGATGTAGAGCACGTCGCGGCCGCCGCCGCAGTCGATGATGCCGCGACCGAAGTGCGCCTTGACCCAGTCGTTGCCGCCGCCGGCGCGGATGATGTTCGTGCCGTGGCTGGCGTAGACGAAGTCGCGGCTGCCGCCGCCGATGAGGCGGTCGACCTGCGAGGAGGGCTGGCCGGAGGCCTTGTAGTCGCCCCAGATCACATCGCCCTGCCGGCCGGCGTGGATCGTGTCGTTGCCGTGGCCGCCGAGCAGCTCGTTGTGGCCGCGGCGGGCGGCGACGCCCGAGCGGTGGGCGCAGGAGCGGTTGCGGTGCAGCCCGTCGCACGAGTACGAGTGGTCGGTGCCGCCGAAGAGGTCATGGCCCGGACGGGCGTCGATCGGGCGGCTCTGGTCCTGCTTGTTCATGACCAGGACACCGGTGATGCTGGGCCAGCCGTCGTGGCTGGTCTTGGCGGAGGCGGTGACGGAGAGGGCCAGCGCGCCCAGCAGGGCGGCGGCCACGAGGAGGAATCGAGGTGTGGATGAGCTCATGCGGATCAGGCATCGGCAGCGAGCCCGCGACCCTGGAGCGCGGGTGATCGCGTGCCGATGGACGGTGGGCACGGAAGGACCGCGCCGGCGGAAGGCGGCGGTCGACGCGGCGACACTAGCCAAGACGTTCTGTCTCCCCTCGGTCGCCCCTCCGACCTGGTCAGCCACATGACCGGCCGGTCGGTGGGGTCTCGCGCCTAGACTTCGACCGCGGTGCGCCGGACCCTTGCGGCCCTTTCCATCGTCTTCGCCTGCCTGCTGCCCACAGTGGCGCTCACGTCGTGGTGGGCCTACGGCCAGGCCACCGACACCGCGCGCTTCGCGCGCACCGCCGCGCCGCTGGCCACCGACGACGCCGTCCAGCGGCAGGTCGTCGACGAGGTCATCGCGGTGGCCGGCGCCCGCCTCGCCACGGTTCCGGAGGTGGCGGCGATGCCCGGCGGCGCCGGCGCCGCGCGCGCCCGGGTCCGGGACGTCGCCGAGGTGCTCGTGCGCACGCAGGCCTACCGCGACGCCTGGCGCGCCGTGCAGCGCACCGGCCACGCCCGGCTCGCCGCGCGCCTGAACGGTGACGTGACGGCACCGCTCAGGCTGGACCTCGCGCCGATCGCCGCCGCCCTGCGGGCGCGGGTGGCGCAGACGCCGGCGCTCGCGCCGGTCGCCGACGCGATCGTCGACCCCGAGCCGGTCGTCCTGCTCGACCGCGCCGAGGTGCGCCGCGCGCGGCAGGCGACCGACACCGTGCGGCTCGTCCGCGGCATCGCCATCCCCGCGGCCGTGCTCGCGCTGGTCGGCGTCCTGCTGACCGCGCCGAGCCTGGGCGCCGGACTCCTGCGGGCCGGGCTCTGCCTGGGTGTCGCCACGCTGCTGCTCGTCGGCGCCGACGCCCTGGCCCGTGGCTCGATCTCCTCCGCCGGCGACACCGGCGAGCTGCGGCTGGCGGTCTACGACGTCCTGACCGACCCGCTGCACGGCTGGGTCGTCGGCGGCCTGGTGGCCGCCGTCGCGCTCGTCGCCGCCGGCGCGGCGGTGATGGCGCTGACACGGCCGCGGCCCGCGCCGGCCTGGTGAGCCCTAGGCCGCGGGCGCGAACGTCGCGGCCACCGGGTCGAGCACGGGCGCGCCGTCGACGGTCACGCGCGCGACGGCCGCGGGCTCCCGTGAGGCCCACCACGCCTCCAGCGCCAGCGTGTCGCCGGGGAACACCGGCCGGGTGAAGCGCCCGTCCAGCGAGGCCAGCCGCCGCCCGGGCCCGGCGGCCCGGCCGAGCGCGTGCCCGAGCGCCCCGAACGTGCACAGCCCATGCAGGAACGGGCGCGGCTGGCCGGCGGCGCGCGCCATCTCGGGGTCGATGTGCACCGGGTTGCGGTCGCCGCTGAGGCGGTGCAGCGCCGCCTGCTCGGCGGTCGTCCCGACGGTCGCCCGCCAGTCGGCGGGGCGGCCGGCCGGGATCTCGCGAACCGGCGCCACGCGCGCGGCCCGCGCCGCCGGCCCGCCGAACCCGCCGGCACCGGCGATCCACCAGCTGCTGTGCGCCGTGGCCAGCGGCCCGTCACGGTCGGCCAGCACGTCTTCGCAGACGACCAGGGCCGCGCGGCCCTTGTCCTGGACGTCGGCGATCCGGCGGCTGACGGACGCGCGGCCGGCGGTCGCCGGCACCCGGTGCAGCGTGATCGCCTGCCCGGCGTGCAGCAGCGCGCGCAGGTCGATCTGCAGGGCGGCGACCAGCGGCGCCAGCAGCAGCGTCATCGGCGCGAGCGCGAAGGTCGGCGTGACGCGCAGCCCGCCGGGCGCGTGCTCGGAGAGGAACGGCAGGTCCTCGGGCAGCCGCGCGCCGATGCCCAAGGCGTACAGGATGACGTCGCGGTCGTCCCAGTTGTAGGTGATGGTCGCGATCTCACGACCGGTGAGCTCTGGGCCGATGGCGTGCACGCGCGAGACGCTAGATCACCGTCACCCGGCGGCGACCGCCCGCCCCGCCTCGCGGCCGCTGAACAGGCAGCCGCCGAGGAACGTCCCCTCCAGCGAGCGGTAGCCGTGCATCCCGCCGCCGCCGAAGCCCGCGACCTCGCCGGCCGCGAACAGGCCGGGCACCGGCGCGCCGTCGTGGCCGAGCACGCGGGAGGACAGGTCGGTCTCCAGTCCGCCGAGCGACTTGCGCGTGAGGATCGACAGCCGGACCGCGATCAGCGGCCCGGCCTTGGGGTCGAGCAGCCGGTGCGGCGCGGCGACGCGCGCGATCCGGTCGGGCAGGTAGCGGCGCGCCCCGCGCATCGCCACCACCTGCAGGTCCTTGGTGTAGGTGTTGGCCATCTCCCGGTCGCGCGCGCGCACCTCGCGCTCGACCTGTGCGAACGGCAGGTCGACCGAGGGCTCGATCGCCTGCATCCCGGCGACGAGCCGCTCGAGCGTCGGCTCGACGACGAAGTCCTCGCCGTTGCGCATGAAGGCGTCCACCGGCGCCGGGGCGCCCGCGCCCACGCGCGTCTTGAACACGGCCTTGATCGACTTGCTCGTGATGTCGGGGTTCTGCTCGGAGCCCGACAGCGCGAACTCCTTCTCGATGATCTTCTGCGTCAGCACGAACCAGGTGTGGTCGTGGCCGGTCTGCATGATGTGCTCGAGCGTGCCGAGGGTGTCGAAGCCCGGGAAGAGCGGGACGGGCAGGCGCCGGCCCGTGGCGTCGAGCCACAGCGACGAGGGGCCCGGGAGGATCCGGATGCCGTGCAGCGGCCAGATCGGATCCCAGTTGTTGATGCCCTCGACGTAGTGCCACATGCGGTCGGGGTTGATCGACCGCGCGCCCGCGTCCTGGGCGACGAGCAGCATCCGGCCGTCGACGTGGGCGGGGACGCCGGAGATCATCCGCTGCGGCGGGGTGCCGAGGCGCGACGGCCAGTTGCGCCGCACGAGCTCGTGATCGCCGCCGATGCCGCCCGAGGTGACGATGACCGCGGGCGCGCTCAGCGCGAACTCGCCGACCACGTCGCGTGAGGACGCCTGGCCGCGCGCGACGCCCGACGGCGCGAGCACCGCG
>Ga0308175_100001848_pt1 | contig 14308 bp, 10 predicted proteins | sample PhyCR1_3_FD_203893 | JGI IMG/M metagenome (GOLD analysis project Ga0308175, IMG submission 203893) | Soil microbial communities from UC Gill Tract Community Farm, Albany, California, United States - DLSLS.C.R1 | ecosystem: Environmental > Terrestrial > Soil > Agricultural land | place: USA...
TGGCATCATTCTTACCATTTTGAAAAACCTGCAGCCGGATACAGCGGAAACGAAGGTGTCTTATCTGGCGGCTGCGCCGGAGCCGCGGCTCGTGAAACTCTCAATCGTACGCCAGGGCGAGGACAGATTTTCCGTCGTGGGCGCCGCTTACAAAGCCACGCTTTTCGTCGTGAAGGTGGAACTGGGCGGGCTTACCGGCGTGATCGCGCCACTAATTGGCAAAAAGCCTTCCGATACCAAAGTCTGGGTTGTTGCCAGCGGGACTCCGGCCTTCGTCAAAGCGGAGCAGAGCCTGTACCCTGGGGGGCCCGTTTGGAGGATTGAAATGACAAGCCCGGCCTGGCCCAATGCGCCGAAATCTCATCCTTAGATACCGCGGTTTCGTGGCTACTTCTCGTGGCTCCGGATTCTGGGTGCTCGCTCCACAGATATAGCAATCCCACCAGGGGCATCGCGGACAATCGCATACTGCGCGATTCCTCAGCATCCCCGTTTCCAATGTCGATGTGGGATGTACGAGCAGTGCCCGCACTACCTGGTCCGAGTTCGGCGCTGTTCCGGTAACTACAGGAGCAACTCACTCGAACCGAGACGGCGGGACGGCGGGCGGAGCGCCCAGGACGCAACTGCAACACCCGCCATTACTATCGGGTATGCCGCCGTATCCGCACTGATCAACCCCGACGCCCAAAGCGATGCGACAGCGCCAGTCAAATCGAAGAGCACACCCGTATGCCCACTCTTTCAGTCGGGGAAACCCAGGAATCATCAGCGCTACAGCGCCGAGCGGTTTCCAGATGCCCGGGATGACCAGGAAGTAAGGAGGATAACCCAAACGCTCGATGAGCTCACGCACTCTGGGCACTCGCAGAACATCCCATACGCCTCCCAGAACCAGTTCGAAGACGACCAGAGCAGTGGTCACCCAGTAAGCAATGGCGCCAGGGCGCGAAGCGAGACCGGAGCGGGCGAATTTAGTCATGGTGTCAGCTGGCAATTGCGACCGGCTGAGACCTCTGCCGGCTTCGCAGTTAGACTGCCGGCTTTGTGGCCTGCGCCACCTGCTCAGGCGGCTTTGCCGGTTCGAGCGCCAGAGCCGCGACTTCGTCCATGGTTTTCACATAATGCATGGTCATGTCGCTGATCTGCTCGGTTTTCAGGTCTTCGCGAACGTTCACTTCGTTATCGGCCGGAAGGATCACGGTTATAACGCCGCTGCGCCGCGCCGCGAGGACCTTCTCTTTTATTCCTCCTACCGGAAGCACCTGGCCGGTGAGCGTGATTTCTCCGGTCATCGCAAGGTTTTCGCGAACACAGCGTTCCGTGAGCATGGAGAGCAGCGCCGTGGCCATTGTCACGCCCGCCGAGGGACCATCCTTCGGGATTGCGCCCGCCGGCACGTGAACGTGAATGTCGCTGGTTTTGAAAACGTCCGGATCAATGCTGTAGCGTGTCGCGTTGGAGCGCACCCAGGTGAGCGCGGCCTGGACCGACTCCTGCATCACCGATCCGAGCTGGCCGGTCATGATGAGGCCCTTGTTGCCTCCCGGCATGCGTCCGGCTTCGATGAACAGAACATCACCGCCGACGGGAGTCCAGGCAAGGCCGACTGCCACGCCGGGGCGGCGCGTGCGTTCCGCGGCTTCGGTATCGGGCCGAAATCGCGGCGCGCCCAGGAACTCTTCGACGAGCGGCTTCGTGATCTCAATTACAGGCTCGCGGCCTTCAGCGTAACGGCGCGCCACCTTTCGGCAAATCGTTCCGATTTCGCGTTCCAGATTGCGGACGCCGGCTTCGCGCGTGTAGCGGCGAACGACGAAGCGTACCGAATCGTCGGTGAAGGTGAGCGGCTTCGTTTCGTCGAGGCCGTTCTCCTTCGTCTGGCGCGGGATCAGGTAACGAAACGCGATCACTACCTTTTCCTGCTCGGTGTAGCCCTGAAGTTCGATGATCTCCATGCGATCGCGCAGCGCTTCCGGGATGGTGTCGAGCATGTTCGCGGTGGTGATGAAAAGGACTCGCGAAAGATCGAAAGGTACGTCCAGATAGTTATCGCGGAAGGTGGCGTTTTGCTCGGGATCGAGGACTTCGAGGAGAGCGGAGGCCGGGTCGCCCCGGAAATCGCGGCCGAGTTTATCGACCTCGTCCAGCATGAAGACCGGGTCATTGACTCCGGCGCGTCGCAGCGCCTGTACAATCTGGCCGGGCATGGCGCCGATGTAAGTGCGGCGATGGCCCCGAATTTCGGCTTCATCGTGCATGCCACCCATGGAGATCCGCTGAAACTTGCGGCCGAGCGAGCGCGCGATGGAGCGACCGAGCGACGTTTTTCCCACGCCGGGAGGGCCGACAAAGCAGAGGATGGGCCCCTTGAGTCGCGGCTTCAACTGCATTACCGCGAGGAAATCGAGAATACGGTTCTTGACCTTCTCCAGATCGTAATGGTCCTCATCGAGAATTTGCGCAGCGCGCTGCACATTGACGGCTTCGCCCGAAGAGACGTTCCACGGCATGCTGGTGAGCCATTCGAGATAAGTCCGGGAGACGTTATGCTCCGGCGACATGGGCACGATGCGGGAGAAGCGGTTCAACTCCTTGAGCGCTTCCTGCTTCACTTCTTCGGGCATCCCGGCCTTTTCGATCTTCTCGCGCAATTCCTGAGATTCGCGTTCGCGATCGTCGCCCTCGCCCAGTTCCTGCTGAATCGCCTTCAATTGCTCCCGCAGATAAAATTCGCGCTGAGATTGCGAGAGCTGGCCCTGCACCTGGGACTGGATTTTCTGCCGCAATTCCAGCAATTCCAGCTCACGGGCAAGCTGCTTGTTGATGAACTGCAGGCGCGAGCGGGCATCCGCCTGCTCGAGTACCGACTGGCGCTCGGCGTGGCTCAGGCTGGGCAGAGTGCCGGCGATGAAATCCGCCAGCCGGCCAATTTCGTTGATATTGCCGGCAGCGGTGGCGATTTCGTCCGAAAGATTCGGCGTCGCGCTCACGATTTGCGTGAATTCGCTCAGAACGTTCTGGCGGAGGGCCGTGAGTTCCGGCGTGAGATCGGGCTCGATTTCCCCGATGCGCTCCACCTGGGCGCGCAGGAATGGCTCGGTTGCCGTGAAAGCCCGTACCCGCATGCGGGCGACGCCTTCACAAAAGAGAAGCTGGCCTTCGCGCATCTTTACAACTTTGTGGATGACCGCGACGGTGCCGATCTGGTGGAGGTCGTCCGGCCCGGGCGATTCGGTGCGGGGGTCGAGCTGCGAGACGACGCCGATATGGCGGCTTTCGCCCAGCGATTCGACGAGCGCAACGGACGAAGGTCTGCCCACGGTGAGCGGCAGCAGGGCGTACGGGAACAGAACGGTATCGCGCACCGCGAGTATGGGAAGCTCCTCGATCGAGGGTTCGGATGATTCAGGCTCCGTAGCCTCGGCGGGCCTGGGCTCGGCCTCGGTCTCGACAGGGTCGGCGACTTCGGCGACGGGGGCTGCTTCGCTTTCGGCGATGGCGGCGGTGTCGCCTTCGAGCAATTCCATAGTTTCAGATTAGCCGTATCGATGCGATCCGTTTCAGCCGGCAGTATTGGCACGATCCGGCGCGAGCGATCCCGGTGCGTATGGGAATGCAAACGTGACGAACAGATGGCGCATCGGCGACACGAAATAATCTGAACGAATATCCACGGCGCCTGATATTTCGAGAAAGCCCGACACGCGACGGTGGATCGATGATGCGCTCGCGGAGCCGGTTGGCCCTCAGTTGGGCCCGGCTCGTGTTCGACAGACCGGTTCCGGGCGAATCGCGTTTTTTCGAACGAATTTCCGGTTTGAAACAGCGATCGACTTGCAATTTTTCGCGTATTCGTGCAACATGGAAAGTTTTCATCGATTCTTCCCATTTCAATGCGGATACGAGTCCTTTACCACGACCATTGTTTCGATGGCGCCGCTTCGGCTGCGTTCTTCAGCCGTTTCATCCGCGGAGCGGTCCACCCGGACGCCGAATTCGCTTACACCGGAATGGCCCACCGGGCATCGCAGATTTTTGAGGACAGCCTGTTCGATGGCGACGAAAACGCAATAGTCGATTTCAAATATTCGAACAATTCGAAGCTGACGTGGTGGTTCGATCACCACCAGAGCGCGTTCCTGACGGCCGAAGACGCGCGGCATTTCGAGGCGCATCCATCGCCCCGGAAAATGTTCGACCCGAGTTATAAGTCGTGCACCAGTTACATCTGCGCGATCGCGAAAGGGCGCTGGAATTACGAGGCGCACGATCTCGACGACCTGGTGTACTGGGCCACCGTAATAGACGGCGCGCAATATCCGGATCCGCGGACTGCGGTTGAGTTGGGCGCGCCGGCAATGAAGCTGACGCTCGTGATTGAAGGCTCGAAGGGCTCGGAAACGGTGCAGCGCATCATCGGCTATATGCAGAAGATGCCGCTGCAGCGGATCATCGAGCAGCCGGAGATTCAGGACGTTTACAAGCCGCTGCATGAACGGCACCTGAAATCGCTCAAGATCATCGAGGACCGGGCGAGCGAATCGGGCGGCGTGATCACCTTCGATCTGACGGGATACGATCTCGAAGGCTACAACAAATTCATTCCGTATTACTTGTATCCGGACGGGATTTATACGGTGGCGGTGAGCCCGTCGAGCTTCCGGACGAAGATTTCCGTCGGGTCGAATCCGTGGGCGCCGGTGGAGCCGCGGCATAATCTGGCGACGATCTGCGAGCGATACGGGGGCGGCGGACATGCGCGGGTAGGGGCGATCAGTCTGGAGCCGGGCCAGGTGGATGAGGCGCGCAGAGTGGCGGCGGAGATCGCGGCGGAACTGAGAAATTAGCGGGCTCTACTTCATCAGGGACTTGAGGCGGTCCCACGATTCGGCGCGCGCCTTTTTGTTCGCTTCATTTGCGTCCGGGGCTTCACCCGCGCGCATGAAGCCATGGCCGGCGCCTTCATAGATTACCGAATCGTAGGTTTTCCCCGCAGATCTCATGGCTTCTTTCGTCGCGGGAATGGTGGCGTCGATGCGGGCGTCGTTGCCGGCATAGAAGCCGTAGACGGGCGCGGTGATCCGGGCCATCGCGTCATTCGGCGGAGGTGGGCCGTAGAAGACGAAGGCGGCCGCAAGGTCCTTGCGATTGGTGGCGAAGCGGAAACTCTGGCCGCCGCCCCAGCAGAAGCCGGCGACAAACAGCTTGCCCGTGGATGCGGGAAGTTTTTTGCCGTAATCTGCGACGGCGTTCAGATCGGCAGTGATCTGGTCCGGATCGAGTTTGCCGATTCCGGGTCCAACGCCGCCGGCGGGAAAGTCTTTCGTGCCGCCACCGTTCGGCGCCATCCCGGAAAGCAGATCGGGAGCAACGGCGATGTAGCCGGCCGCGGCGAACTGATCGGCGACGTCTTCGACCCAGTCAGTCATGCCGAAGATTTCATGGATGACGAGGATTACGGGCGTTTTGGCGCTCGATTCCGGATACGCGACGAATGTGGATACGGAACGGTTGCCGTGTTTGACCGTGACCCATTCGCGATGGCGCGGAGATTTATCGACCGTGGTGCGCGCCCAGTCCTGGGCGAAAACGGAGGACGCGGCGAGAAGCAAAAATAATCCTGACCGCATTCCATTGTTGTACCTCAGTTAACCTGACAGAGTATCCCCGAATATGGCTGAATCTCGCATTACTCCTCGCGGAGAGGACTTCGCGGCATGGTATCAGGACGTCGTCATCCAGGGCGACATGGCGGAGCCCGCCGAAATCGTAAAAGGCTGCATGGTGATCAAGGCCAACGGTTATGCAGTCTGGGAACTGCTGCAGCGCGAACTGGATGACCGTTTCAAGGCGCTCGGACACCAGAACGTCTATTTTCCGCTGCTGATTCCGCAAAGCTTCCTGCGCAAGGAGGCCGAACACGTGGAAGGCTTTTCGCCCGAACTGGCAGTGGTGACGGTGGCGGGCGGGAAGGAACTGGAGGAGCCGTACGTGATCCGGCCGACCTCCGAGACGATCATCGGACACTTCTTTTCGCGATGGATTCAGAGCTGGCGCGATCTGCCGATGCTGATGAACCAGTGGGCGAACGTGATGCGCTGGGAACTGCGCACGCGCATGTTCCTGCGGACGACGGAGTTCCTGTGGCAGGAGGGGCATACGGCGCACGCAAGCCATGAAGAGGCGCTCGAAGAGGTGCTGCGGATGCTCGACGTTTACGCCGACGTGGCGGAGAACGTGATGGCGATGCCGGTGATCAAAGGCCAGAAAACGCAATCGGAAAAGTTCGCCGGGGCCGTGCGGACGTTCTCTATCGAAGCGATGATGCAGAACGGATTCGCACTGCAATCGGGCACCAGTCACGACCTGGGTCAGAACTTCGGGAAAGCTTTCGACGTGCAGTTTCAGAATCGCGAGGGCCAGCTCGAGCACGTGTGGCAGACGAGTTGGGGCGTCAGTACGCGGCTGATTGGCGGGCTGATCATGAGCCATTCGGATGACAAGGGCCTCGTGCTGCCGCCGAAGCTTGCGCCGGTGAAGAGCGTGCTGGTGCCGATCTATCGCAAGGACGATGAAAAGGCGCGCGTTCTGGAAGCCGCGCACAGGATCGCGAAGGATACAGGCTCGAAGGTGGACGACCGGGAAGGCCAGACGCCGGGAGCCAAATTCTTCCATTGGGAGCGGCGCGGCGTGCCTGTGGTTCTGGAGCTTGGTCCGCGGGATCTGGCATCCGGCAACATCGTGCTGAAGCGGCGCGATACGGGGGCGAAAGAGCCAGTTGCTCAGGCGGATGCGGCGGGCGCCGTGGCGAAGGCGCTCGAAGCGATGCAGCGGGATCTTTACAGCGCCGCAAAGGAGCGGCTGCGCGCGAATACGGTGCTGGCCAATTCGCTGGGCGAAGTGGAATCGATTCTGAGCGAGGTGACGGCGGAACGGGGCGGCGGAAAATTCGTGATGGCGCACGTGAAAGACGACCCGGCATGCGACGCGCGCCTGAAGGAATTCAAGGCCACAATACGCAATATCCCCCTGAAGGACGAATACGACGGGCCGGGGAAGTGCATTATCACGGGCGAAGAGGTAGATCGGCGGGTGGTAGTGGCCAAATCTTACTGACGACGGATTACCGGACGATCGGCTCGGTCGAGGAAACCCCGGCGACCCGTTCGATGGCCTCCTGCAGTTGGGGACGGTTGAAGGGCTTGGTGATGAAACCCGCCGGGCCCTTCCCTGCGAAGCGCTCGACGGCTTCGGTTTCGCTGTATCCGGTCATGACGATAACCGGCACGTCCGCGCTGATCGAGCGGATTTCGTCGTAGGTTCGATCGCCTGCCATGACGGGCATCGCCAGATCCAGCAGGATGACTGAGATCTGGTCGGCAAACGCCGAAAACATTTCGACGCCTTCCTTGCCGTTTTCCGCGAGCAGGACTTCATAGCCGGAGCGTTCGAGCATGGCCCGGCAGGTTTGCCGGACGGTGCGCTCATCGTCTATGACCAGAATCTGCGACTTGCTGAACCGCCTGGTTGCCCGTATCGCCGGAAGTGGCTCCTGATCCGCGATGGGCAGATGGACGGTGAATGTGGAACCGATTCCGGGGGAGCTCACGACCCGCAGCGCGCCGCCGTGGCTCCGAACGATACCCATTACGGCGGAAAGACCGAGCCCGCGGCCGGTGAATTTCGTGGTGAAAAACGGGTCGAAGATCTTCGCCTGCATCGCGTCATCCATGCCGCAGCCGTTATCGCGGACTTCGAGGCAAACGTAGACGCCGGGCGCCGCCGAGTCGCGGATATTGGCTTTCGCCAGATCGTCCTCTGAAAGAGTCTCGAGACCGGTACCGAGGATGATGACGCCATGCCGATCGGCGCCGATTGCTTCGGCGGCGTTGATGACGAGGTTCATGATGAGCTGCTGGAGCTGCCCGCGATCGGCGCGGACGCGCGGAACCGGATCGTGCAACGAAAGCCGGAGTTCGGTGTGACGCGGCACGGAAACGTGCAGCAGAGGCAGAATACCGCGAATCACCTCATCGAGGTTCAGCGGTTCGACGACGACGACGCCTTTGCCGGCATAAGCAAGCAGTTGTCTCGTGAGGTGAGCCGCCTGCTCGGCAGCTTTGACCACCCGTTCGAGGGGCGCCCGATGAGGGCTCACTTCGGGCAGCATCTCGAGCACGAGTGTGGTGTTGCCCAGAACGCCCGTGAGCAGGTTGTTGAAATCGTGGGCGATGCCTCCGGCAAGCAGACCGACGCTTTCGAGCCGCTGTGTATGGCGAAGCTGTTCGTCGAAACCGCGCCTCCGCCTCCGGTCGGCCGATTCCTCCATCTCGCGGCGAACCACGAGCGGAAGCCGGGTCAAATTTTCTTTCATGACGTAATCCCGGGCGCCATTGCGCATCGCGTCGACAATGGTCGCCTCGCCGACGCTGCCCGAGACGACGATGAAAGGAACGTCCGGGGCCAGCGATTCCGTTATGCGGAGCGCGTCAGCCGCGCTGAGGGAAGGCAGCGTGTAATCGGAAATGATAATGTCGAACTGGCCGTTCTTCAAAGCCAATTCGAGCGCCGCGGCTGTTTCGACGCGCGTGTAAACAGGATCGAAATCTCCGCGACGCAACTGCTCGATGAGCAGAATCGAATCGTCGTCGGAATCTTCTATGATCAGGACCCGAACGGTTTCTGGCATGTGGCGCTGGATTCAGAGACACACCTGGGCACGCACATCGCGGCAGCCGTGCGTCTCCGCACTGACCAGTGAATCTGATGCGTGAATTGTTTCAGGAAGAGATACCCATCGGGTACTGGATTCCTGCCCGTAAGCCTTCGCCCGCGTAGCGATCCGGGTGACGGTTAAACTCTTCCTGGCACTTCGGGCTGCAGAAGAAGAACTCGTGACCCTCGAACGTCTCGGTAATGGCGTCCCCGGTCTTGACCTCTTTGCCGCAAACAGGATCGGTTGTCATAAGAAAAATCCACAGCAATCGCGAGACCAGTTCAAAAGCGCCGCAGGAGCGCAACCCCGGCGACAATCAGGATCACCGCAACGAGGCGAAATAAGGACAGACGCTCTCCGAGTAGAAGCACGCTGAAGCCCATGGCGAGGACAGCTTCGAGGCCGAGGACAGCCACATAGACGACGCCCATATCGAGCCGCCGCATAGCACGGGCCTGCACGATCGCTCCGGCAATGAAGAGCAGCAGGAAAGCGATTGTGGGCAGCGGGCGTGATGCTCCCGCGGAGCTTTTCATAAAAACACCGCCGGCGGCGAAGCAGAGCGCGGCGAGCGAAAGTAGAGCCAGCTGCATAACAAAAACGGGCAGACCGGAAGGCCTGCCCGTGTGGTAAATCGCTTTTGCCTTGTTTAGAACGTGTACAGCAGCGTTCCGGCGGGCGGCGGTTCAAGTTCGCCTTCGGCGACTCCCGCGCCGACCGGAACCGCTTCCGGCTGGTTCACGATCCGGTAATAGATACCGGTGTCGCCGAGGTAGATATCGAGATCGGCCGGCTTCGGAAGATTACCCTGAATGAGCGCTTCCGAGAGCGGATCCTCGATGTATTTCTGGAGAGCCCTGCGCAGAGGGCGCGCGCCATAGCTGCGGTCCGCACAGGTCTTCTCGAGGATGTATTTCGCCGCGTCGTTGCCGAGGCGGATCTTGAGCTGCTTGGGCTCGAGGTTCTTATTGATCTGCTCGACCATCAGATCGATGATCTGGATCAGATCGGGGTCCGTGAGCGCCTGGAACAGGATGATATCGTCCAGACGATTCAGGAACTCCGGATTGAAGGCGCGTTTCACCTCTCCCCGCACCTGCTCTTCGATCTTCGACGGCAGCCCTTCGCCCACGGGGGCTGAGAAGCCGAGATGTCCTCTCTTCTCGAGGAATCGAGCCCCGAGGTTCGAGGTCATGATGATGATCGTGTTCTTGAAATCGATGGTGTTGCCGAGGCCGTCGGTCAACTGCCCGTCTTCGAACACCTGCAACAGGATGTTAAAGATGTCCGGATGGGCCTTCTCGATTTCATCCAGCAGGATGATCGAATAGGGCGAACGCTTCACGCGCTCGGTGAGCTGACCGCCTTCCTCGTAGCCCACGTATCCCGGAGGTGAGCCGATCAGCTTCGAGACGGAGTGCTTTTCCATAAACTCCGACATATCGAAGCGGATGAGGCTCTTTTCGCTGCCGAAGAGGAAATTCGCGAGGGCCCGCGCCACTTCGGTCTTACCGACGCCGGTGGGTCCGAGGAACAGGAACGAACCGGCCGGACGGCTGGACGCCTTGAGTCCGGCGCGCGAACGCCGGATCGCCCGGGCGAGGGCGGAGATCGCCTTCTCCTGGCTGATCACGCGCTTGTGCAGCTCTTCCTCGATGCGGAGAAGCTTCGCGACTTCCTCTTCCTTGATCGCCGTCATCGGGACGCCGGTCCAGCGCGCGACCACGTCCTCGATGTCTTCCTTGGTCACGACGCCCGTCGAAGAGTCGTCGAGATTGTATTTCTCGCGCAACTGGCGCATGTTCTCGCGCTCTTTGCGTTCTTCATCCGAATAGAAGCGCGCCTTTTCGAACTCGTGGTTCGCGATGGCGTTCTCCATCCGGTGAACGATGAACTTGATGCGCTTCTGGATATCGGCCAGATCGCTCGGGAGCGTCGTCTGGCGGAGTTTAACGCGGGCGCCGGCCTCATCGATCAGGTCGATGGCCTTGTCCGGCAGGAAGCGATCCGGAATGTAGCGGTTCGAAGTGAAGACAGCCGATTCGATGGCTTCGTCCGTATAGCTGACCGCGTGGAATTTCTCATAGCGGTCCTTGATGCCGAACATGATTTTGACGGCGTCGCCCTCGCTTGGAGGCGGAACCTTAACGGCCTGAAAACGCCGTTCGAGCGAACGATCCTTTTCGATCGATTTGCGGAACTCGCCAGGCGTGGTCGCGCCAATGCACTGGATTTCCCCGCGGGAAAGCGCGGGTTTCAGGATATTGGCGGCATCGAGCGAGCCTTCGGCCGAGCCGGCCCCGACGAGAGTGTGAAGCTCATCGATGAAGATGATGGCGTTCTGATTCTCCATCAGCTCCTTCATGATGGTTTTCAGGCGCTCTTCGAATTGGCCCCGGTATTTGGTGCCCGCGACAATCAACGAAAGATCCAGCGCGAGGATCCGTTTGTCTGCGAGGAACGACGGGACGTCGCCATCGGCAATGCGCTGGGCGAGACCCTCGACGATGGCGGTCTTACCCACTCCGGGCTCGCCGATCAGGACCGGATTGTTCTTGGTGCGGCGGCAGAGAATCTGCACGACGCGCTCGAGTTCGTAATCGCGGCCGATCAGCGGATCGAGTGAGTTATCAATCGCCGCCTGGGTGAGGTCGCGGGAAAACTCAGCCAGGAGAGAACTCTCCTTGGGGCGATTGGCCGCTACTTTTTCCGATTGGGAGCGTTGTAACTCCTCGCGAATGGTGGCCAGCCGCAAACCCCGCTCATGGAGGATTTCCGCCGCGAAGCACTTTTCCTCCCGCAAAAGGCCGAGGAGCAGGTGCTCGGTACCAATGTGTTTGTGATTGAGGCGCTCAGCTTCTTCGGCCCCGTAGGCAAGCACGCGCTTGCACTCGTGGCTGAGCGGGAGGTCTACCGATGTGGAAACCTTCTCACGGACCGTTGTATGCCCCTCAATCTGCTTCCGGATGGATTCCACGGCGGCATGCGACCGCAGAAACCGGTTTGCGAGCTGTTTGTCTTCTCGCAAAAGCCCCAGAAGCAGGTGCTCCGTTTCAATGAACGGACTGCCGAACTGGCTGGCCTCGTATCGCGCGAAGAAGATGACGCGACGCGCTTTTTCGGTATAACGCTCAAACATTTGTACTGGGTTCCCCCCGGGGTCCTGGCCCCCTATTTACTAAAGATACTCTTGGCTGTCATTCCGTTGCAAAGATGGTCCGTACCCGATCGGAACATGAAGAACCTCTCATTTTTTTCTTCCTGCACCTACCGGAGAGCGCCTGCCTCAAGCCGGAGGATGCGGTCGCACACACGAGCGAATTGCTGATTATGGGTGACCAGAACGGCCGTAAGGTTACGTTTTCGCCTGAGATCCGAGATCAGATCGAAGACGGCGGTACCAGTCCGTTCATCCAGATTGCCGGTTGGCTCATCGGCCAGCAGTAAGGAGGGATCGGCAACAAGAGCACGGGCGACCGCCACCCGCTGCTGTTCGCCGCCTGAAAGCTCTCCTGCCCGATGCAGAGCGCGGGCGGCAAGGCCAACTTCCTCCAGTCGCGCCCGGGCCGCGGCAGCGGCTGCAATTCGTCCGACGCCGCGAATCAATAGCGGCATCATCACGTTTTCGAGCGCCGTAAATTCCGGAAGCAGGTGATGCTGCTGCCAAACGTATCCAATTTCACGATTCCGCAAGCTGGCGCGTCCGGACTCGCTAAGTGCCGCGATATTCGTACCTCTGTAGTATATAGTGCCCGCAGAAGGCATGTCGAGGCCGGCAAGCAGGTGTAGTAGCGTACTTTTCCCGGCTCCGCTTTCGCCTACAATCGCGACCTGCTCGCCGGTTTGGACGGTGAGGTCGAGATCGCGGAACACAGAGATTTCACTCTCGCCGGAGCGATAGGTTTTCGAGATCTTGTCGACCTGTACGACCGGATCGGCAGCCAAGCGATAGTTTAACGCCTGGCCGGAATCCGCCGGCTGCTGAATTATGTCCTGATTTCGCGAATCCATTTGCCGGCATGGAACGGGTTCTGCAGCAGCCGCTGTTCGTGTCGGTCGCCATAATGGCACTTTTCGAATCGCATGGATTGTGTTGCGCCGTTAAACTTCGGGGCGCACGCAGCGGCTCGTTCTACTCTGTTAGTCAATGAAAAAGGCCGCCTTCGCGCTCTTCTGTTTCGTCATTGCCTGTTCGCGCTCCTCTCAGTCGGACCTGCAGCCAGCACTCGAAACAATCAACAGTGACTCGCTCCTGAACGAGATCAAAACTCTTTCCTCGGACGCTTTTGAGGGACGCGCGCCGGGGACGCCGGGCGAAGAAAAGACCATCGCCTATCTGCAGCAGCAGTTTCAGCAGATCGGGCTCGCGCCGGGCAATCCGAACGGAACTTATCTGCAAAATGTGCCGCTGGCGGGAGTGACTTCCAAGACCGATGCGCAGTTTACCGTCAAGGGCAAGCGCCTGCGGGCCGCAAATCTCAAGGACTATGTGGCGGTTTCTCGCCGCTACACGCCGAAGATCGACGTAAAGAATTCAGACATCGTGTTTGTGGGTTATGGCGTGGTCGCGCCCGAATACAACTGGGATGACTTCAAAGACGTGGACGTTCACGGCAAGACCATCCTGATGCTGGTAAACGATCCACAGATTCCGGACCCGAAAGATCCGACGAAGCTCGATGACAGTATGTTCAAGGGCAAGGCCATGACTTACTACGGCCGCTGGACGTATAAGTATGAAATCGCTTCGCAAAAGGGCGCGGCGGCGGCGATTATCATTCACGAGACACCCACGGCAGGTTATCCGTTTGAAGTTGTGGTCGGGAGCTGGGGTGGACGGGAGAACTTCGACATACAAACGCCGGATAACAATATGAGCCGGGTTCCGGTAGAAGGCTGGGTGACTTACGACAAGGCCGCCGAATTGTGCAAAATGGCGGGGCTGGATCTCGCCACGTTAAAAAAGTCGGCGCTCGACCGCAACTTCCGGCCGGTGACGCTCGGGGGCGCGAAGGCCAGCTTCGAAATCAGCAATGCGCTGCGAAAAGTCGATTCACATAACGTAATCGGGAAGCTGGAGGGCAGCGACCCGGCGCACAAAGACGAGTACGTTATCTATACGGCGCACTGGGATCATCTGGGGCGCGATACCAGCCTTCCCGGAGACCAGATCTATAACGGCGCGGCGGACAACGCCTCGGGAACCGCAGGACTTCTCGAAATCGCGCGGGCTTACAAGAAGCTGTCCCCGGCTCCCAAACGGAGCATCCTGTTTCTCTCCGTCACCGCGGAAGAGAAAGGGCTGCTGGGCGCCGAGTATTATGCCAAAAACCCCCTCTATCCGCTGAACAAGACGCTCGCCGATATCAACATGGATGGCCTGAATCAGTGGGGAAAAACCAGCGACCTGACCATTGTGGGCCTCGGGAATTCGACGCTCGATGATACGGCGGCAGATGTTCTCAAAGAGCATGGGCGCACGGTTACGGCAGATCCTGAGCCGGAAAAAGGGTTCTTCTATCGCTCGGACCATTTCGAGTTCGCGAAACAGGGAGTTCCGGCGTTCGATCCGGACGCGGGAGTGAATTA
>Ga0308175_100001849_pt1 | contig 14305 bp, 12 predicted proteins | sample PhyCR1_3_FD_203893 | JGI IMG/M metagenome (GOLD analysis project Ga0308175, IMG submission 203893) | Soil microbial communities from UC Gill Tract Community Farm, Albany, California, United States - DLSLS.C.R1 | ecosystem: Environmental > Terrestrial > Soil > Agricultural land | place: USA...
CCCACCTCCCACTCCCCACCTCCCACACTCGCCACTCCCCACCCAGTACGCGCAACTCCCCCGACTTTCCCCCGTATTGGATAAGTCGTATAGTCCCGCGTTCCACCTCTCCAACCCGGAGCTCGAAATGTCGCTCGGCGACTTTCTGCGCAAGCAGCTCGTAGACGTCATCCAGTGGACGGAGCAGGGAGACGGCGTGCTCGCCGCTCGCTATCCGATGCAGGATATGGAGATCCAGTACGGCGCGCGGCTCACCGTGCGCGAGTCCCAGATGGCGCTCTTCGTCAACGAAGGAAAGATCGCGGATCAGTTCGGCCCTGGGCTCTACACGCTCGAGACCAACACGCTGCCGCTGCTCACCAACCTGAAGCACTGGTACACGGGCTTCGAGTCGCCCTTCAAGAGCGACGTCTACTTCTTCTCCACGCGGCTGCAGACCGACCAGCGGTGGGGGACCCAGCAGCCGATCACCATCCGGGACAAGGATTTCGGGATGGTGCGCTTGCGCGGCTTCGGCCTGTACAGCTTCCACATCGCGAACCCGACGCTCTTCCATCAGAAGGTGAGCGGCACGCGCGAGACGTACACCGTCGCCGATCTCGAAGGACATCTGCGCAACACGATCGTCGGCCGCGTGTCCGACGCGTTCGCCAAGTCGCAGATCCCCTTCCTCGACATGGCGGCGAACCAGGCCGAGCTCAGCTCGACGCTCGCCGCCGCGCTGGCGTCAACCTTCGCCGATCTCGGTCTCGCGCTCGACTCGTTCGTCGTCGAGAACCTGTCGCTGCCCGAGGAACTGCAGAAGAAGCTCGACGAGCGCATCGGGATGAACATGGCGGGCAACCTGCGCGACTACACCCAGTACCAGGCCGCGCAGGCGATCCCGATCGCCGCGGCGAACGAAGGGGGCGGCGGAGCAGGGCTCGGCGCCGGACTCGGTGCGGGGATGGCGCTCGGCAAGGCGATGACCGACGCGCTCAACCAGACTGCATCGGGGGGCAACGCTGCGGAGAAGACGTCACCCGCCACGCCGACGGCGCTGCCCGATCACGCCGCGCCGGCGGCCGAGGGGACGAAGTTCTGCATCGCCTGCGGCAAGCCGATCCCGCGCGCCGCGAAGTTCTGCCCGGAGTGCGGCGGCGCGCAGGGGTGAGCGCACCGGTCGATCTCGTACGTGGTGACGAATGGATCGTCGAGGCGTTCGGCTGCGATGCCGGGCGCCTCGCGGATCGCGTCACGCTCGGCGCGCTCCTCGATCGGATGGTCGCCGAGATCTCGCTGCGCCCCGTCGGTGCTGGCCAGTGGCACGTCTTCCCGCCGCCCGCCGGCATCACGGGGATGCTGCTGCTGGCCGAGTCGCATCTCACCGTGCACACCTTTCCCGAGCATCGCTCGCTCTGCCTCAACCTGTTCTGCTGCACGCCGCGGCAGGAGTGGGCGTTCGAGGCGCGGCTCGCCGAGATGCTCGGCGCGGAGCGCGTGCAGGTGCGCCATCTCGAGCGCGCGTACGGCGCAGGGTCGGAGTGACGGCCAGGCGCGCGGCCTGCCCCAACTGCGGCGCGACGATCGAGTTCCGCTGGTCGGGCGCGGTGCAGACCGTCTGTCCCTACTGCAAGTCGGTGCTCGTGCAGCGCGACCTCGATCTCGCGAAGGTCGGCACGGTGAGCGACCTGCCGCCGACGAGCTCACCGATCCAGCTCGGCACCGAGGGGAAGTGGGGCAGGGATGCCTTCGTGGTCGTGGGGCGCATCATCTACGCGTACGAGCGCGGTGGGTGGAACGAGTGGCATCTGCGCACGACGAGCGGTGAGAGCGCATGGCTCTCCGACGCGCAGGGGGATCTCGCGATCTCGACGCCGGCGGTCGAGCGAGTCGCGCTGCCCACCGCGGACCAGCTGAAGGTCGGCCAATCCTGTGTGATCGACGGCAACGCCTTTCGGGTCGCGTCGCTCACGCGCGCGCGCTACGCCGGCATCGAGGGCGAGCTGCCGTTCGAGTCGTGGGATAAGAGCGAGGCGCTGTTCGCCGATCTCGACGCCGACGGCGACGAGCCGCGCTTCGCGACCATCGACTACAGTGACGACGCTCCGGTCGCGTACGTGGGTAGCTACGTCGATCTCGAACAGCTGTCGGCGCGGAACCTTCGGCAATTCGAGGGCTGGTGAGCGCGCCCGCCGTTGCGTCCCTGAGCTGTCCGCAGTGCGGAGCCGCGATCCAGCTTCGCACGCTCGATCAGGCACAGTCGGTGGTGTGCTCGAGCTGCGGCAGCATCCTCGACGCGCGCGATCCGAACCTCGCGCTCATCCAGGGCTTCGAGGCGAAGCAGAAGTTCGAGCCCCTCGTCCCGCTCGGCACCCGCGGCACGCTGAAAGGCGAGAAGTGGGAAGTCGTCGGCTTCATGGTGCGCAGCGCGACCATCGAGGGCACGGCGTACTACTGGCACGAGTATCTGCTCTTCAATCCCTACAAGGGGTTCCGCTACCTGACCCAGTACGACGGGCACTGGAACGACGTGCAGGTAGTGAAGGCCGCGCCGACCGAGTCATCGAGCGGCGGCCGGCCGATCGTGATCCTGCACGACGAAACCTTCAAGCACTTCCAGACGAGCACCGCCGTCACCGAGTTCGTGCTCGGCGAGTTTCCCTGGCAGGTGCGCGTCGGCGACAGCGTGATCGCGCGCGACTTCGTGGCGCCGCCGAGGATGCTGAGCGAGGAGCAGACGCCGGAGGAGACGACCTGGTCGCTCGGCACCTATCTACCGGGGGCGCAGGTCTGGTCGGCCTTCTCGCTGCCCGGCAAGCCGCCCCGCGCGAACGGCGTGTACGCGAATCAGCCCGACGAGTACAGGCCCCGCGCGGGCTCCATGATGAAGCGCTATCTGCTCTTCGTGGTGGTGCTCGTCGCGATCGCGCTGCTGCGTCTGATCACGGCGTCGCGCACTCCCGTGTTCAGCACCTCGTCCTTCTTCAATCCGAAGTCGCCCGCCGATTCGCTCGCCTTCGTCACGCCGACCTTCCAGGTGAGCGGACGCACGGCGAACCTCGAGGTGACGACGGAGGCGCAGGTCGACAACGGATGGGCATTCTTCGAATACGCGCTCGTGAACGAGGCCACCGGTATCACCTACGAGTTCGGGCGCGAGGTGAGCTACTACCACGGCGTCGACTCCGACGGCAACTGGAGCGAGGGATCGAGGAAGGACCGCGCCGTCCTGCCGAGCGTCCCGCCGGGTCCGTATTTCCTGCGCGTGCAGCCGGAAGCCGAGGTGCCGACGCCATTCCTCGAGTACAAGCTCTCGGTGCGTCGCGACGTGCCGACGCTGACCCCGTACCTGATCTGCCTCGTGCTGCTCGCGATCCCGCCGCTGCTCGTGGGCCTGCGCGCATGGGGAATGGAGAGTGCGCGGTGGAAGGAGAGCGACTACGCACCGAGCGGCAGCGACGATGACGACGACTGAGCCATGAAGCATCCCGTCTACACGGTATTCGGCGCGATCCTGATCGTGCTCGTCGTGATCGCCGAAGCGCGCGGCTGGACTCCGATGCGCCCGAACGAAGTGAAGAACGACGTCCCGCGCTCGATCCGCGACAATCCGGGCGCCTACCGGCCGCACTACCGCCCCTTCTTCGGCGGTGGCCACTACATGGGAGGCAAGTGAGATGAACGAGGTCTACGCGTCGATGCTCCACAACGCCGTGGCGGCCGTGCTGTTCGCCGTGATCGGCGTGGTGCTGTTCATCCTGGCCTTCGTCCTCTTCGACAAGCTCACACCGGGCTCGTTGTGGAAGGAGATCATCGAGGATCAGAATACTTCGCTGGGGGTGCTGATGGGGGCGGTAGCGATCGCGTTGGCGATCATCATCGCGGCGGCTGTTCATTAAACGCCGTCCGTCAGCCGCTGTTCATAGGTGTCGAAGCCGGAATGTTGGCCCTCGATCGGGCGGGCGGGATCCAGGTTTCGGGTGTCCGGTTTCCGGTTGGTGGTTTCCGGTTTTACGGCGTGCGGCTTTGCGGCCTCCAGAACTCGAGAGCGCAGCGAGTGGAGCTGACGACGGATCGACGCAATCTCGTTGGCCATCGTGCGCAACGTTTCACCGCTGACGATGCCATACGCCCTCGCAAGCTCGAGCTGCGCTTCGACTTCGGAGCTCGATTTGATCGCCATGTCGAGAAATCGCGCGAACTCCCTCTGAGTTGCGGCGCCGCAACCCTCCGCAATCGTGAGCACCACAGACTCAGCTGCCCGTGTGATCTGCGACTGCAGTGAGCCGTACCCGGAACGGGGAAACCGGCGTGTCACCCGTCGCGTCGTCAGCGCGAGATCGAGCGCTTGTTTCCACACCCGGAGCTTCCGGTGATCTTGCACTGTGCAAGAGTCACCCGCACCTCGACCAAGCCAGCCACCCTCTTCGCCCGGCATCAATCGAAAACGCCGTTGACCGGAAACCACCAACCGGAAACCGGACACCCGAAACCTGGATCCCGCCCGCCCGATCGAGGGTCCCGCCGCCCCCAAACCGATGCCTGCTTGGCCGTCCCTCTCTTTCTAAGCGTCCTCCTCATCGCCGCCTGCGGCCTGATCTACGAACTGGTCGCCAGCGCCCTCGCGAGCTACCTGCTCGGCGACAGCGTCACCCAGTTCTCCACCGTGATCGGGACCTACCTGTTCGCCATGGGCGTGGGGAGCTGGCTCTCGCGCTACCTCGGTCGCGGGCTCGTCGCACGGTTCATCGGGATCGAGCTGCTCGTCGGGCTGGTCGGAGGGTTCTCCTCGACGCTGCTCTTTCTCGCCTTCGCGTACACCAGCGCGTTCCGGCTCGTGCTCTACGTCCTCGTGGTCATCCTCGGCGTCTTCGTCGGGCTCGAGATCCCGCTGCTCATGCGGATTCTCAAGGACCGCTATGCGTTCAAGGACGTCGTCGCGAACGTGCTCACCTTCGACTACCTCGGCGCGCTCGCCGCCTCGCTCGCCTTCCCGATCCTGCTCGTGCCGAAGCTCGGGCTGGTTCGCTCGGCGCTGCTGTTCGGGATGATCAACGCCGGTGTCGCGCTCTGGTCGGTGTGGCTCTTCCGCGCCCACCTCGGCGCGCGGCGAGTGCTCGCGTCCGCGTGCGTCGCCGTGCTGCTCTGTCTGAGCGTTGGGATGGTGGGCGCCACGAAGATCACGAACCTCGCCGAAGACAACATCTATTCCGACGACGTCATCTTCTCGCGCAGCACGCGCTACCAGCGCATCGTGCTCACCGCATGGAAGGACGATCTGCGCCTCTGGCTCAACTCGCACCTGCAGTTCAGCTCGCGCGACGAGTATCGGTATCACGAAGCGCTCGTGCATCCCGGACTGTCCGCGCGGCCGTCAGCGCGGCGTGTGCTCGTGCTCGGCGGCGGCGACGGGCTCGCGGTGCGCGAGCTACTCAAGCATGCGGGCGTCGAGTCGATCACGCTCGTCGACCTCGATCCCGAGATGACGAAGCTGTTCTCGACGCACCCGACGCTCGTCGCGCTCAATCACGGATCGCTGTCGTCGCCCAAGGTGCACGTCATCAACGACGACGCCTTCGTCTGGTTGGACCAGCATCCCGACATGTTCGACTTCGTCGTGGTCGACTTTCCCGATCCGAACAACTACGGAGTCGGAAAGCTCTACACTACCGCCTTCTATCGGCTGCTCGCCCGCCACGTCTCGCGCGACGGATTGGTCGTCGTGCAGGCGACGTCGCCGCTGTTCGCCCGGCAGAGCTACTGGTGCATCGCCGAGACGATGAAGCAGGCGGGTTTGCACACCTACCCGTATCATCTGTACGTGCCATCGTTCGGAGAATGGGGCTTCGTGCTCGCGTCGCTCGACGGCCAGTACACTCCCCCCACCACGCTCCCCGCCGGCCTCCGCTATCTCACCGTCGCCGAAGTGCCGCGCATGTTCGAGTTTCCCGCCGACATGCAGCCAGTTCCTGTCGAGCCGAACCGCCTGAACACGCAGATCCTCGTGCGCTACTACGAGCAGGAGTGGGATCGCGTCAATCGATGACGTGCACGAGCGCCTGAATCGCCGATGACGGAGGACGAACCGCTTACGGGATCGACCGCGCCGACGCGCGCTCCGTCGCGCCGCGCGTTCGTGGTCGGCGGTGTGATCGCGGCTGCGGCCGTCGGCGCGGCGGCGACGGCGAAGATCCTGGGCGCGCCGGCGCTGCTCGGTCTCACGACGAAGGGACGCCGCCGCGTCACCGGCGGTTGGGTGAACGAGAGCGCCGCTGCGGGACATCGCCTGCGCGACCACGCCGCGCTGCCTGCTCCGTCGCGCACGCGACGAGTGCCGGTGGTGATCGTCGGCGGAGGCATCGCCGGCTTGAGCGCGGCGTGGCAGCTCGAGCGGCGCGGCTTTCGGGACTTCGTGCTGCTCGAGATGGAGCGCGAGACCGGCGGCAACGCGCGCGGAGGCGAGAACGCCGTGTCGCGCTATCCGTGGGCCGCGCACTACGTACCGGTGCCCGGCCCGCGCGCCACGCTCGTGAGAGAGCTGTTCACCGAGCTGGGCGTGCTCACCAGCGCCGGATGGGACGAGCGCACGCTCTGCTTCGCGCCGCGCGAGCGCCTCTTCGTGCAGGGCGCATGGCAGGGCGGGCTCGAGGCCGAGCTGCAGGGCTCGCGCGTCGGTCGCGACGAGCTGCGGCGGTTCGAAGCGCTGCTCGCGGAACAGCGCGCGACCGGCCAGTTCACCATCCCCATGGCGCTCGGCGCGCCGCACGATTCGCCGCTCGACCAGCTGTCGTTCGACGCGTGGCTCACGGCGCACGATCTGCGATCGCCCGCGATGCGCTGGTACGCGGAGTACGCGACACGCGACGACTACGGCGCACTCGCGCGCGACACGTCAGCGTGGGCGGGTCTGCACTACTTCACGTCGCGCGAGCCGTCGGACGAGGGTCCGCTCACCTGGCCGGAAGGCAATGCGTGGATCGCGCGTCGTCTCGCGACGAAGCTCGCGCAGTACATCACCACCGGCACGCCCGTGCAGCGCGTCGTCGCGGACGGACGGCGGTGGCGCGTGCGCGCGGGCGACGAGGAGATCTCATGTGATCAGGTGATCTTCGCCGCGCCCACCTTCCTCGCTCCGTACGTCGTGGAGGGGATGCGCTCGCCGGAGTTCGTCTACTCTCCGTGGCTGGTCGCGAACCTGACGCTCGATCGGCGGCCGGACGAACGGGGCGTTTCGCCCGCATGGGACAACGTGATCCGCGCCGCAGCGGGACTCGGCTACGTTGTAGCGACCCATCAATCGCTGCGCGCGCGCGACGGCGAATCTTCGGTATGGACCTATTACTGCGCCCTCGCGAATCGGCCGCCCGCGCAGGAGCGGAACGAGCTCCTCGCGGCGCGGTACGACGATTGGGTGGAACGGATCATGATGGAGCTGGAGGTGCCGCACCCGAACATTCGCCGGTGCGTCACGCACGTCGATATCTTTCGCATCGGCCACGCGATGGTGCGGCCGACGATAGGATTTCTGAGTCAGGCAGCGCGTGTCACGGAGGGGTGGGCTCCGCGCGGGATTCATCTCGCGCACTCCGACATCAGCGGGCTGTCGCTGTTCGAGGAAGCGCAGTATCGTGGCGTCGCAGCCGCGGATGCAGTTCTCTCCACGCTGGGCGGAGGATAGTGCCGACGACGGCCTTCCACCGAAGTACTACCGTGGCCCCTCCCGAGTGCCCTCTCCCTCCGCCGTGCCGATCGCTCGCAGCGCACCGTTCGCGCTCTTTCGGCAGAATCGTGTCCGCGGGCTCGTCGCGGCCATCGTCGCTGCGGCACTCATCGTCTGGCCACGCGTCGGCTCCCCCGTCGCTCTGCTCTCGGCGCTCGCCGCCCTGACCGGTTACGTCGCCTTCGTCGGCGTGAGCACGCTCTGGATGTCGCGACGACAGCGAGCGGGCATCGCGCTGATGTCCGCGCACGGTATCGCCGACGTCTTTCTGCTCTTCGCCGTCGTGCGGCCACTCGCCGCCGGTGCACCGCCCGGGTGGATCCTGCTCGCCGCGGCGGTGCCGCTGCAGATCGCGCTCGTGCACTCGGGCATCCGTCCGGCCATGCTGGTACTCGTCGCGACGCTGCTCGCGTACGTCACGCTCGTCGCGACGTCCGGCGTGATGACGACGGGCGGCTCGATCGGCGTGCTGTGGGCCGTGGCCAGCTATGCCGCGCTCGCCGCGGTGACCTTCCTCCTGCACGGCCGCGTCGAACGGAGGCTGCGCGCCCTGGCGTCGCTGTTCGACGAGGCACGCGACGGAAGCTTCCGCCGCGCCTACGACGTGGCGAGCGATTCGCACGCCGACGCGGTGACGGCGATCGGGGCCGCGTTCAACGAGCTTCGCTCGGAGATCGCGCCGCTCGTGCACGCCGATCCCGCCACCGGCTGCCTCAACCGGCGCGGCTTCGCGCTGCAGCTCGAGCGCGCCCTCGGCGACGCGCGCCGCCGGCGAGGCGACGTCGCGCTCCTCGCCGTCGATCTCGATCACTTCAAGCAGATCAACGATCGCTTCGGCCACCTGATCGGCGACGAGGTGCTCTACGAGGTCGCGACGATGCTCGCCGAGGCGGTGAGCGAAGAGGGCGTCGTCGCGCGCATGGGGGGCGAGGAGTTCACCGTGCTTCTCCCCTGGGCCGACGCCGAGGCCGCGGGCGCGGTGGCCGAGCGGATGATGCACGTGCTGCGGCAGCGCTCGTGCGCGTCGTTGCCGCCCGGCACTCCGGTGACGATGAGCATCGGCATTGCGTCGGAGCGCATCACCGACTCCGACATCGGTCTCGCGTTGCGCGCTCGTGCGGACGAAGCGCTGTACGCGGCGAAGCGCAGCGGGCGGAATCGCGTTCGCCTCTGGGCGCCGGGCGTTCGCTCGAACGCCACGCCGTCGACATCCGTCGCGGCGATCGTGCGCCGCTCGGGCGAGATCCAGCGGCCGCGCTATCGCACGCCACCCGATTCCGCCGCACCCGTTGGGTGCTGACTGCACGACTTTAGTTGCGGCTTTCGCTAGAAGTTGCGTAGCGTGTGACGTGCAGCGACGAGCAGCGCCAGATGTTTCGTAACCAATCTGGTCTCACAAGTCGATACTGAAGCGGGACATCGCGCGTAAACGCATGCGTCGCGCGCGAGCACGGCACCGTCGCTGCACTGAGAGCCTCCGCGGTATCCCTCCCGTGCGCCCGCCCGTTCGTCCCCTACGCGTGGCGCCCACATGCACCTACCGGTAAGCCCTATGCGCAACTCCCGTCGCGGATTCACCCTGATCGAGCTTCTCATCGTCGTCGTGATCATCGGCATCCTGGCCGCGATCGCGATCCCGAAGTTCGCCAATACGAAGTCGAAGGCGTACATCGCAGCGATGAAGTCCGATCTCCGCAACCTGGTGACGGCCGAGGAGTCGTACTTCGCGGATTCGGCGCACTACGCCACGGACACCCTTGGTACGGGCGGCATGAAGTTCAAGCCGTCGACGGGCGTCTCGATGCCGACGATTGCGGTCTTCTCCGGCGCGTGGCTGGCGACGAACACCCACTCGCAGCTCACGAGCTTCTCGTGCGCCATCGGCGTCAACACGACGAACCCGCTCGTGTCTGCGGCGGGCGACGGCGAGCCGACCTGCAAGTAAGCTCGGCGCTGCCGGGTTCGAACGAAACGAGAACGGCGCCCGTCTGGGCGCCGTTCTCGCATTCGCGTACCTCGCGCGCATCGCTCGCCGCGACCGCGTGCGTGCAGCAGAACACCTCATGACGGCCGATCCGGCTCCTGGTCGACGACGGACGAGTCGGCGACGTCGAACCGATACTGGAAGAGCGCGGCACCGGGCCGGACGTCCGCGAAGGTGATGTGCCCGCCGCGCCGTTCGATCGCCTTCTGCAGCGCCTCGCGCGGAACTTTCCGGTGCTGAACGAAGGCGACCCACACCGTCGGGGCGGCAACCTGCCGGATCCGCTCCGCCTCGTTGTCCGCCCAGCCGGAATCGGGCGCGGCCGCTCTCAGCGCGCCGGTGTTCTCCATCCCGGTGGCAACTCCGATCAGCTCCGTCGCGCCGCGGAAGGGATACTGTCGCTCGAACCCTTCGTGCACCACGGGCCGGCCACGCGGTGACGCATTCCCCGATCCCGGACCGATCTCGATCGCATTGCGCAGAAGCCGGCGGACCCGCGCGGTGTCGGGGCGCCTCCAATCCGTCGAGTAGTAGGTCCAGAGCGGCACCGCGCGGGGGAAGACGTACACCGGCTCCTCCGGCCGAGCGTGCGCCATGAAGCTCTGGACGATCTGGCGCGACGCGTCCGCGGTCGACGGATGGCGCGTCACCCAGGCGGTGTATCGTCCGGGGAGCGCGAGCGCGGCCAAGCCACCCACCATCACCAACGCTTCGCGATAGCGCGCGTGCCGACCGACACGGCGCGCCAGCGTGGTCATGCCGTGAGCGAGCAGCACGGCGACCAACGGCGCCGAGAAGACCATGAAGCGCGAGTACAGGATCCACTGTCCCAGCGACGACGCGGCAATCGCGAGAACGACCGGAACGGTCAGCAGAGCGACGATCGCGAAACGCCGCTGGCGCACGAGCATCACGACGCCGACGAGGGTGAGCGTGGACAGGGCAAGCGTCACGGGCCACAGCGCCGGCGACCCGACGTCGAACAGCGGCTCGTGCACGCCCCGCCCCACGTAGCGCAGCGCGTTCCACAACGTCGTCTGCGAGCTCATGTACGCGCCGTGCCAGTACCGGCGCATGTACACGTTCCGCGATACGACGGAATACATCCCCAGGTACATCGACAGGAAGGTCGCACCCCAGAGCCCACCACTCGCCATGAGCAGCAGCCTGCCTCGAGCGGACGTGCGGATCGACCGGTCCAGCGCCCACGCACACCAGACACCGCCGAGCACGAACAGCACGGGCATGCTGAGCGTCAACGCGATCACGCCGCCGCCGATCGCCGCTACCCAACGCGACGACCGATCCGGCGACTCGAGCGCGCGGAGGCCGAGCAGTGCCGCGAGGGCGCAGACGAAGACGCCCATCTCGTATTGCTTGGCCGAGCTGCTGTAGTAGATCAACGGCGGCGAGACCGCGAGCAGCGCCACCGCGAACATCGACGTTTCGCGATCCACCACCCGCCGTGCGATGAGCCAGGCGAGCGGCAGCACCGCGAGGCCGGCGATCAGCGAGACGATCGTCAGGCTGACGTCGCTCACCCCGAACGCGCTCGACATGAAGCGCTGGATCCACAGAAAGAGCGCCGGCGCGGACTGCTCCAGATCCAGCGGCCGGAGGAGGTCCCGATATCCGCGAGTGAGGACGTTCAGCGCGAGCTGAACGTCGTCGGTGAACAGGGGGCGGCGCTGCGCGTACTGTACGATGCGCGCGAGCACACCGGCCGCGATGACGAGCCCGAAGACGAGCGCTGCGCCCGTGCCCTCGGCTGCGGTCGCGTGAGGAGTCGTGTCGGACCGCGGCGATGCCGGCATCTGAGCGAACGAAGGATCTGAGTCAATGCCGCGCCTGCGTCGGCGTTGGAACGGCCGCGACCTGTTAGTCCGTCGCTCGTCTGGCGAGAGAGGAATCTGTAGCGGCGAAGCGATACTGGAAGAGGGCCACTCCCGGCTGGACTTCCGAGAAGGCGACCCGCCCACCCAGTCGCTGAAGGGCGCTCTGCAACTGCTGGAGCGGCAAGGGGTCGTAGTGTGCGAAGGCCACCCACGCCGTCGGCGATGCCACGGCGCGAATCCGCTCCGCCTCGTTCTCGGCCCAGCCCGGATCGGGTGCCGGATCCGACGTCATACCGGTGTGTTCCATCCCGGTCGCGATGCCGACCAGCTCCTCGGAGCCGCGGAAGGGGAAGCGACGCTCGAACCCCTCGTGCTGGACCGGACGTCCGCGCGACTTGCCATTGCCTGAGCCCGGTCCGATCTCGATCGCGTTGCGGAGCAGTCGCTGCACGCGCGACGTGTCGGGATGCGTCCAGTCCGTCGAGTAGTAGGTCCAGAGCGGGACGGCGCGAGCGTACACGTACACCGGCTCTCCGGCGCGCGCATGACGCAGGAAGCTGCTCACGAGCTCGGGCGACGCCTCGACGTTGCTCGGATTCCTCAACACCCAGAGCTCGTAGCGCGCCGGCAGCGCGAGCACGGCGAGCCCACCGACCAGCACCATCGCGTCGCGTGTCCTCGGCGCAGACGCGACGAGCCGCGCGACGGTGGTCACGCCGTGGGCGACGAGCAGCGCGACGAACGGGGCCGAGTACAGCATGAAGCGCGTGAGCAGGATCCACTGCCCCAGCGCCGATGCGGCGACGGCGAGCAACAGTGGGATGACGAGCAGCGCCACGACGCTGAGCCGGCGTTCGCGGAGCAGTGCGACGAGCCCGATCACGAGAAGGACCGACAGCAGCGCGACGAGCAGCCACGGCACGGACGAGCCGACGTCGTAGAGCGCCATGTGGAGCCTGCCGAGATAGCGGGCCGCCCGCCCGAGCGTCGGCTGCGAGCTGAGGTACTGTCCATGCCAGAAGCGGCGCATGTACTCGTTCCTGGAAACCGCCGAGTACATGGTGAGATACATCGTCCCGAACGTGGCGGCCCACAGCGCGCCGCTCACGACGAGCAGCATGCGGCCGCGCACGCCGTCGCGAATCGGACGGCAGAACGCCCAGGCGAACCACACACCGCCGAGTACGAACAGCGCGGGCATGCTCAGCGTGAGCGCAACGACGCCGCCGCCGATCGCCGCGAGCCACCGCGACGACCGCTCCGGCGCGTCGAGCACGCGGAGTCCGAGCCACGCCAGCACCACGGCGACGAACACGTCGGTCTCGTACTGCTTGGACGACGTCGCGTAATAGATGAGCGGCGGCGAGATCGACAGCATCGCCACGGCGAGCATCGCCGTCACGCGGTCGGTGATGCGCCGCGCGATCAACCACGCGAAGGGAAGCACCGCGATGCCCACCGCGAGCGAGAGCATCGTGAACGTCACGTCGCTCACGCCGAACAGCCGGACGATTGAGCGCTGCGTCCAGAGAAAGAGCGCCGGCGCGGACTGCTCGAGCGCCAACGGACGCAGCAGATCGCGATAGCCGCGCGCGACGATGTTCAGCATGAGCTGGATGTCGTCGATGAAGAGCGGGCGGCGCTGCGCGAACTGTACGAGGCGCGCGAGCAGCCCCGCGGCGACGATGAGTGCGAAAACCCACGCCGCGGGGGTACGCTGAGTCGCGCTCGCGTCAGGAGGTGTCGTAGGGCGCGACGAATCAGTCATCGGCGGGGAAGCGGTGCTCGAGGGAGCGCGCGTGCTGCGGTCGGACTGTAGCCATGACCGGCAGCCGCCGGCAAGCGTCACGGCGTCGACGGGCTCAGAAATCCCAGAGCCGCGTGAGAAACGCCCCGAATACGCCCGTTCGTACGGTTGGATGGGTGATCCCGAGCTCCTCGGGCGCGCGGAACAGATATCTGGGCTCCAATCCGACATCGAGCCGATACGTCGTCCCGAACCGCTGCGCCAGCCGGAAGCCCGGGATCCCCGTCGTGAGCCGGAGCTGACCCGCGACGTACCGCTCCGTGGTCAGGTACCGGCCTCCTTCCACGAGCGCGCCGCGCACGCCGCCGGTCTTTCCGAACACGAGCTCCGTCGGCACGTCGGCCGGTGAGACGCTGAACGCGTCGAGCCCGTACTCCTTCGTCGTTCCGGTACCGATGTCGTGCAGCACGACGCCGAGCGCCGTCGCGCCCTGCTGCCGGCGCGCGAGGGCGCCCGACTCGCCGCTGAGCTGTCCGCTCCAGGATTCACTTCCCGACAACGAGGAGCCGGACTGCTGGAGCAGCGTGGTCGACGCATGCCCCTGGGTGAGATAGCCGTTCAGCTCTCGGCCGCGGATCGGGAAGAGCGTGCCGCTCTCCAGCGAGATCGCCGGCGCCTTCGACGTTCCACCGGTCACGAACTCGAGTGGGAACCACCCGCGTCCCGGCTCCCACAGCATCCGCTCCGCGACCTGCTGCACGATGCCCAGCGCGTTGGTGTGCGGCCCGAAGGTGAGGCTGCCGCGCGCCGGCACGAAGGGCTGGGTGCGGAAGTAGGCGACGCCGCCGGGAATGCGCACGAATCCGATCGCCCACTGGTCGGAGGTGCGCTGATCGATGTGCGCCACCACGACCTCGCCGTCGCCGGTCGAGAACTCGGTGTTCGCGTCGGGCCGGTTGCGGTAGTAGTTGCCGCGGTCGATCACCAGCGACAGGTCGCCGACCATGGCGAACTTCCGGGGAATGCGACTCGCGAGC
>Ga0308175_100001850_pt1 | contig 14303 bp, 10 predicted proteins | sample PhyCR1_3_FD_203893 | JGI IMG/M metagenome (GOLD analysis project Ga0308175, IMG submission 203893) | Soil microbial communities from UC Gill Tract Community Farm, Albany, California, United States - DLSLS.C.R1 | ecosystem: Environmental > Terrestrial > Soil > Agricultural land | place: USA...
CGGACGCCGAAGAACCCGGTCCACTCGGCGCCCGAGTACGTCGTCGGGACCGAGACGAGCGGCAGGCCGGTCTCGGCTGAGACGGCCTTCGCCAGGTCGATCGCGCTGCCACCTCCGACCGCCACCAGCCCGTCGGCTCCCTCGGCAGCCGCGGCGACCTCGACCAGCCGATCGGTCGGCACCTCGCTCCAGCGGGCCACGGCGGGAAGAAGATCGTTCCAGCGGTCGCTGGCGACCACAAACGGGCGGTCGATCCGGAGCTCTGCGAGCAACCCATCGAGCTCGTCGATGCCCCAGCGGACGATCACAGCCGCACGCGGGCGAAGGCCACGAACCCCTCGGCGGCCCGGGTCGGCGAGCGTCCGGCCGAGCGGACGAGCGAAATCTCGCGGGCGGGGTTGAGCCCTTTCACCCGAGCCGTTGCCAGCGTGCCGGCGGCAAGGTCGGCCTCGATCGCAGCGCGGGAGATGAAGGTCACGCCGAAGCCGGCGACCACCGCCGCCTTGACGGATTCCTGCAGGCCGAGCTCGAGCCGCGGCTCCAGCTCCTTGAGGCGCGTGCCCGCGCTGCGCAGCTCGTCCTCGATCACCTGCCGGACGCCTGCGCCTTCCTGCATCACGATCAGAGGCTCTTCACGCAGCTGGTCGAGCGTAACCGTTCGTCCTGCGAACCGGTGGTCGGGCGGGATCGCGAGCACAACCTCATCGCGGAAGAGCGGCTCGAAGACGACACCGCGGTGGCGCCGCGCCGCGCCGACGACCCCGAGCTCGAGCTCGCGCTCCCCGACGCGCTCGACGACGCTCTGGGTGTCCGAGATCGAGAGCGAGACCGCGACGCCCGGGTTCTCGCGCTGGAACTCGCAGAGGAGAACGGGAACGACGGTGCTGCCGGGACCGGTCGAAGCGCCGACGGCGAGCGTGCCCCCGAGCTCGCCGGCCTCGCCCTCGTTGAGCTCCTCGACCAACTGCTCCTCGAACTGCAGCATCCGCTGCGCCCCGCGGTAGAGCGCGAGTCCGGCCTCGGTGGGTTCGACGCGGCGGCCCGAGCGGTCGAGCAGCTTGCGTCCGAGACGCTTCTCGAGCGAGCGAACCTGCAGGCTGACGGCCGGCTGCGTGACACCTAGTCGCTCGGCCGCCTGGGAGAAGCTTTTCAGCTCGACCACCGCGCAGAACGCTCCCAACTGACGCGTGTCCATAAGCGAACCTTATCGACAGCAGTCACTCGTCCGGCACCATTCCGTGACGCTTCTGCGCAAATTTCGCCGATACGATCGTTAGTGGGTCGTGGTCAGGGGTGGCCCCGGCCGAAAGCGAGTCCGGGGGCGCGCGCGGGCCGTGCGGGACGGCTCTAGCATCTCCCTGATGGCCGCTCCCCAGCCGAGGCCGAGCGACTCGTTCGTCGAGCGGTTCTCAACGCTCGTCCGCGGGTCGCCGAAACGGCGGGTCGACCTCGAGCTGCGCGTTCTCGACGTCCTGATCGCCGGGTTCTTCCTGCTCATCCTCTCGCCGCTGATCGGGCTGATCGCGCTCGCGCTCGTCACGACGAGCGGCCGGCCGCTGCTCTATCGGGGCGAGCGCGTGGGCCGTGACGGCCACATCTTCCAGATGCTCAAGTTCCGCACGCTGCGCCGCGGGGCCGAAGAACGTCTCGGCCCCTACCTCGGCGAGGAGCTCGTTCAGCGCACGCGCGAAGAGACGACGCGCGCCGGCCGCCGCCTCCGGGCCGCCCAGCTCGACGAGCTGCCGCAGCTCTGGAACGTGCTCCGCGGCGACATGAGCCTCGTGGGCCCGCGGCCGATCCGGCCGCGCTTCTTCGAGCAGCTCGCCGCGGAGCTGCCGGCGTACTGGCAGCGGCTGGTCGTGCGTCCGGGCTTGACCGGGTTCGCGCAGGTGCGGCGCGGCTACGAGACATCGATGGCCGAGAAGCTCGCGCACGACCTGGAGTGGATCGCCGACCGCTCGGTGCCGCTGTACCTGCGCACGCTCACCGCGACCGCCTTCCGGATCGTCGGCCAGACACTGCGCAGCCTGGGCAGGTCCGGCCACTAGACTCGAACGCCATGTGCGGGATCTGCGGAATCGTCTCGGCGCGCGGGCCCGCCGACCCCGAGCGGCTCGCGCGCATGAGCGCGAAGCTGCTCCATCGCGGCCCCGACAGCGACGGAGTCTTCGTCGACGGGCCCGTCGGCCTCGCCGCCCGCAGGCTCGCGATCATCGACCTCGAGACCGGCGACCAGCCGATCTCGAACGAGGACGGCACCGTCCACGTCGTCCAGAACGGCGAGCTCTACAACTACCCCGAGCTGCGAGGCGAGCTCGAACGCGCCGGACACTCCTTCCGCACGCACGGCGACACCGAGGTGCTCGTCCACCTGTACGAGCAGGAGGGCCCGGCTTTCTTTCGGCGCCTGCGCGGGATGTTCGCGGTCGCGCTCTGGGACTCGACCCGACAACGGCTGGTGCTTGCGCGCGACCGCTACGGGATCAAGCCGCTCTACTACCGGACCGACGGCGACGGGATCGAGTTCGCCTCCGAGCTCCGCTCGCTGCCGCGTGGGGAGATCGACCTCGACGCGCTCGAGGCCTTCCTCGCGTTCAACTCGATCCCGGCGCCGCTGACGATCTTCCGCGACGCCCGCAAGCTCCCGCCGGGGCACGTGCTCGTCTGGGAGGACGGCAACCTCGGCCTCGAGCGCTATGCGCGCCCCGCACCGGTCCCGGTCGCCGAGCTGCGCGACGACGACGAGGCCGAGCTGATCGAGGAGCTGCGCTCTCGGCTGCGCGACTCCGTGCGGGCGCACCTGCTGGCCGACGTCCCCGTCGGGGTGCTGCTCTCGGGCGGGATCGACTCCGCTGCGCTCACAGCGCTCGCGGCGCAGGAGGCCGCAGAGCCGGTACGGACGTTCTCGATCGGCTTCGAGGAGCGCTCGTTCAACGAGCTCTCCGACGCGCGCCTGGTCGCCGAGCGCTACGGCACGCGTCACCGCGAGCTCGTGCTGCGGCCCGACGCGGCGTTGCTCCTGCCCGCGCTGGCCGACGCCTTCGACGAGCCGTTCGCCGACTCGTCCGCATTGCCGACCTACCTGGTCTCGCAGCTGGCCGCCGAGGACGTGAAGGTCGCGCTCTCCGGCGAGGGTGGCGACGAGCTCTTCGGCGGCTACTACACCTACGTCGCCGACCTGCTCGCCGAGCGCGCCGGCGGCCTCGCGGGTCTTGCCCGGCCGTTGGTCGAGCGGCTGCCAACCTCGACCGGCCGCGCGAGCCTCGACTACAAGGCGAAGCGCTTCGTCCGCGGCGCGCACCTGCCGCCGCTCGATCGTCACCACGCCTGGAAGGAGATCTTCTCGTCCGATGCGCGCTCGGAGCTGACCGGACGGCGCCACAGCTTCGACCCGGTCGACCTCTACCGCGAGCGCTTCGCGGAGACCGACGGCGCCGAGCTGCTGGCGCGACTGCAGGACGTCGACCGAACGATCTACCTCGTGGATGACCTGCTGGTGAAGACCGACCGCGCCTCGATGGCGCATTCGCTCGAGGCGCGCGTGCCGTTCCTGGACCCGGTGGTGACGAACTTCGCGCTCGCGCTGCCGGCCCGCCACCGCGTGCACGGCCTGCGCAAGAAGGTGCTGCTACGCAAGGCAGTCGCGCCACTCGTCCCTGGCCGGATCGTGCGTGGCAAGAAGCGCGGCTTCTCGATCCCAGCCGCCGCCTGGCTGCGCGGCGAGCTCGAGCCCTTCGCCCGCGAGACGCTGAGCGCGGCGACGCTGCAGCGGCAGGGCTTCTTCAGGCCGGAGGCCGTGACGAAGCTGATCGACCGCCACGTCGGCGGGAAGGAAGACCTCTCGCGCCAGCTCTGGGGCTTGCTCGCGTTCACGCTGTGGCACGAGCGGCACGTCGACCGCGAGCCCGGGCCGTTGCGCGAGCCGAGTCTCGACGCAGTCGTCGTGTGAACGTCTGGATCGACATCACCGCGCCGGCCCACGTGCTGGTCTTCCGGCCGCTGATCGCGATCCTGCGCGGGCGCGGCGACACCGTCGAGATCACCGCGCGCGACTACGCGCAGACGGTGCAGCTGCTCGAGCTGCACGGGATCGAGGCCGACGTGCTCGGGCGGCATGGCGGGCGCTCACGGATCGGCAAGTTCCGCTCGCTGTCCTCCCGCCTGCACGACCTGCGCGGCTGGGCGCGCGGCGGCGAGTTCGACATCGCGCTCGCGCACGGGTCGCACGAGCTGACCATGACCGCGCGGCGGCTCGGGATCCCGAGCGCGACCACCTTCGACTACGAGTTCGCGTGGCTGCAGCACCAGCTCGGCTGCCGCGCGGCGACTCGGGTCGTCGTGCCCAAGGCGATCCCGCCCGAGCGGCTGGCGAAGTACGGAGCCCGGCCGCCGAAGCTCGTCCAGTACCCGGGGCTGAAGGAGGAGTACTACCTCGCCGACTTCGAGCCCGACGGCTCCGCGCTCGAGGCATTCGAGCTCGACCCGGCGAAGACACTGGTGGTCGTGCGCACGCCGCCCGACGTCTCGCTCTACCACCGGCGCTCGAATCCGCTCTTCCCCCAGGTGCTCGACCACCTCGGCCGGAACGAGGACGTGAACGCGATCGTGATCCCCCGCACCGAGGAGCAGCGCGTCTACGTCCGCGGCCTCGCGCTGCCGTCGATCCAGGTGCCCGACCGGGCGGTGGACGCGCAGAGCCTGATCGCCTTCGCCGACCTCGTCGTCTCGGCCGGCGGCACGATGAACCGCGAGGCCGTCGCGCTCGGCACGCCCGTCTACACGACGTACGGCGGCCGCCTCGGCGGCGTGGACGAGTGGCTGATCCGCGAGGGTCGGCTGATTCCATTGTCCGACTCGCGAGCGCTCGATCTGCGCAAGCGCGAGAGCGAGCGCGAGCGCATCAGGCGCGATCCGGCGCTGATGCTCGAGCTGCTTCTGTCAGCTCGCGAGGGCGTCTAGCAGTTCGCGCCCATACCGCTCGAGCTTCGCGGGGCCGACGCCTGGGACCGAAGCAAGCTCGGCAATCGTCTGAGGACGCCGCTCCGCGATCTCGGCCAGCGTCGAGTTGTGGAAGACCACATAGGCCGGGATCTCGTCCGACTTGGCGCGCTCGAGGCGCCATTTCTTCAGCGCGACGTAGGTCGGGTCGTCGGGCTCTTCGGCCCGCGCCTTGCGCGCCGCCTGGGGTGCGGCCTCGACGCCGAGCTCGAGCAGGAAGCGGCTCGGCTTGCCGGACCACACCAGCGCGAGGTGCCTCTTGGCGCGCGTCATACCGACGTAGAGCAGGCGCCGCTCTTCGCCAATTTGGTCAGGGGCGCGCATTGCCGCCTTGCACGGCAACTCCTTTTCCTCGACGCGCGGGAGGAAGACCGCCTCGAACTCGAGCCCTTTCGCCCGGTGCAGCGTGAGCAGGTGCACGCCACCCTGGGCGCCGTGGTCGAAGCGCAAGCGCAGCCACTCGACCCACTGCTCGACGGTCTTGGTGCCGTCGTCGAACTCCTCGGCCAGCTTGCACAAACGCGCGAGATCGGCCTGGCGGACGAGCTCGCGCTCGCCGACCTTGTCCGGAACCACGTCGACCAGCCCCTGCTGCGCGGCGACTCGCCGGACCTCTTCGCGGAGCGAGCCGAAGCCCGCTCCGCGCAGCGCCTTCAGCAGCTGCCGCGCACCGTCGCGGGCGAGTAGTGCCGCGCCCTGGAAGGGGACCTGCGCATCGGCGAACAGCTCTTCGAAGTCGACCGAGCGCGCGTTCAGGCGGATCAAGACCGCCATCTCTTCGTACGGCACTCCCTCGGCGTGGAGCGCGCGCACCCGCTCGAGCACGAACGCGCCCTCGCCCTCCGGCGAGTCGAAACCGCGCAGCTGCGGCTCCGGCCCCTCGGGCCGCGTGGCGCGCAGCGTCTTCTCGGCGCCGCCGAGCCGCGGCACGAGCCGGTTCGCCAGCGCGAGCACCTGCGGCGACGAGCGGTAGTTCTCCTCCAGCCGTACGACCGTCGCGTGTGGAAACCGCGTCGCCAGCCCCAGCAGCCACTCCGGCGAGGCGCCGGTGAAGCCGTAGATCGACTGGTAGTCGTCGCCGACCGCGCACAGGTCGTCGCGCGGGCCGAGCCAGAGCTCGAGCAGCGACTGCTGCAGCAGGTTCACGTCCTGGTACTCGTCGACCGTGAAGGCCGCGTACCGTTCCCGCAGCGCGGCGAGGGCGTGCTCGTCCTCCTCGTACATCCGCACCGCGAGCTCGAGCAGGTCCTCGAAGTCGATCGCCCCCGAGCCCTCCTTGCTCCGTTCGTACTCGCGGAAGACCATCGCCATCAGGTCCTCGGGGATCGGCGGCTCGTGCGAGCCGAGGCCGGCGCGGTAGGTCTGCGGCGTCAGCCGCCGGTTCTTGGCCCACTCGACCTCGGTCGCGAGGTCGCCCGCAGGCCTGAAGCGATAAGGCGGCGGCAGTGTGTTTCCGATCTGGCGCAGCAGCAGCGCCTTGGTCGAGAGGATCCGGCCCGGGCCCTCGCCGCGCGCCCGGCGAAGCTGCGCGAGCGCCGCCGAGTGGAACGTCCGCGCCTCGACCCCTTCGACGCCGAGCCGCGCGAGGCGAGCACGCATCTCGCCGGCGGCCTTGTCGGTGAACGTGACGGCGAGAATCTGGTCGGAGCGCACCGCCCCGCTCGCGACTTGCCACGCGATCCGCCGCGTGATCGTGGTCGTCTTGCCAGACCCCGCGCCGGCCAGGATGCAGACCGGCCCGCGCACAGCTTCCGCCGCGCGCCGTTGCTCAGGGTTCAGTCCCTCGAGAACGTCCACCGCGCCACCCTAGCCCCGAGGGTGGACGGGCCTAGTGCAGCGTCTGTTCCGAAACCGTGTCGGTTGGTGCACCGACGAGCCGCGGGGCGCGCATCATCGTCGCCAGGCGCGAGACCGTCTCGAGCGTCTCGCCCTCGCGCACCAGCCGATCGAGCTCGGCGAGCTCGTCCTGCAGCCAGACTGTGTCCACGATCGGCCCGCGCACGCGCATGATCTTCGGGTGCTGCGTGGGCTCCGCGACCTCGCCCTCGCCCCACAGCTCCTCGTGCAGCTTCTCGCCCGGCCGCGAGCCGACGATGTCGATGTCGATGTCGTGCTCCGGGTCCTTGCCCGACAGCCGGATCATCTGCATGGCCAGGTCGAGGATCAGCACCGGCTCGCCCATGTCGAGCACGAACACGTCGCCGCGCCCGCCGATCGAGCCGGCCTGGACGACCAGCGACGCGGCCTCGGGAATGGTCATGAAGTAACGCGTCATCTCCGGGTGCGTGACCGTCACCGGCCCGCCCTTCGCGATCTGGCGGCGGAAGATCGGGATCACGCTGCCGGAGGAGCCGAGCACGTTGCCGAAGCGCACCGCCACGTAGCGCGTGGCCACGTCCTCGCGGGCGCCGTAGGCCTCGACAATCCACTCGCAGAGGGCCTTCGACTGGCCCATCACCGTCTTCGGGTTGACCGCCTTGTCGGTCGAGATCAGGACGAAGCGCTTGGCGCCGTGCTCGGCCGCGGCCTCGACCAGCACGCGCGTGGCGAGCGCGTTGTTGCGCACCGACTCGAGCGGGTTCGCCTCCATCAGCGGCACGTGCTTGTAGGCCGCCGCGTGGAAGACGACGCCGGGCTGGTAGCGCTCGAAGACCTGGTTCATCTTCGTGCGGCTCTTGCAGTCGGCGAGTACCGGGATCGAGGCCGCGAAGCCGCGCTCGTCCACCAGCTCGCGCTCGATCTCGAACAGCGCCGTCTCGCCCTGGTCGACGAGGATCAGGCGCTGCGGGCCGACGCGCGCGATCTGGCGGCAGAGCTCGGAGCCGATCGAGCCGCCCGCGCCGGTGACGAGCACGGTTTCCTCCTTCAGGTACGCGGCAGTCGCCTCGAGGTCGACCTCGACGGGCTCGCGGCCGAGCACGTCCTCGACCTGCACGGGCCGGATCTGCGTGGCGAGGTCGCTCTCGCCGGCGATCAGCTCATAGAGGCCGGGCAGCGTCTTGACGGGGACGTTGCCCTCGCGCGTGAGGTTGACGACCCGTTGGCGCATGTCGCCCGAGGCGGACGGGATCGCGAGGATCACCTCGTCAGGTTTGTTGTCGCGCAGGATGTGACGCAGCTCGTCGATCGTGCCGAGCACGCGCACGCCGTGAATGCGCAGGTTCTTCTTGCGCGGGTCGTCGTCGATCAGGCCGATCGGCGTGTAGCCGAGCTGCCGGCTGCGCTGCATCTCGCGGATGACGAGCTGGCCCGCGTCGCCGGCGCCGACGACCAGCACCTCCTTGCCGCGCGCGATCAGCCCCGTCCCCGGTCGCTCGATCACGCTGCGTGCGAGCAGGCGGCTTCCCGCGACGAACGCGAGCAGCAGCAGCCAGTCCATGATCGCCACCGAGCGCGGCAGCCGCACCTGCGCGACCGGCGAGAAGAAGTAGACGGTCAGGCTCGACGCGACCACCGCCGCCGTGACGCCGCGCGCCGCCGACCACATGTCGCGGATCGAGACATAGCGCCACCAGCGGTCGTAGAAGCGGAAGAGCACGAACACCACCAGCTGGATCGCGACGACGATCAGGATTGTCCGCTGGAAGAGCTTGTCGTAGTAGACCGGCACGCCCTGGTCGAAGCGCAGCTCGAAGGAGAGCCACCACGCCAGCGCGATCAGGCAGGCGTCGGCGACGAGCTGCCAGATGCGGTGTCTATTGACGTGGATCACGCGCGCACCGCCGCGGCCTCCCGGATCACGCTCACGACACGCTCCTGCGTCTCGGCCGGGATGCCGGCCCACATCGGCAGGGCGAGGTTCTCGGCAGAGGCCTTCTCGGTCTCGGGCAGCGAGCCGGGCTGCCAGCCGAGGTAGCGCAGCGCAGGCTGCAGGTGGAGCGGCGTGACGTAGTACGAGGCGTTGCCGATTCCAGCGGCCTTGAGCGCCTCGCGGAAGCGGTCGCGCTCCGGCGAGCGGACGACGTACATGTGGTAGACGTGGCCTGGCTCGTCGGCGGGCAGCTCGCAGAGCCCGCCCAGACCGAGCTCCTCGTAGCGGGCGGCGGCCTCGCGGCGCGCGGCGTTCCAGCTCTCGATCTCACCGAGGAAGAGGCGCAGCACGGCGGCCTGCAGCTCGTCGAGGCGCGAGTTGTAGCCGACCGCCTCGAAGTCCTTCTTGTCGCGCGAGCCGTGGAAGCGGAGCACCGTGATCCGGTCGGCCAGCTCCTCGTCGGTGGCCGCGACCAGGCCGCCGTCGCCGAGTGCGAACAGGTTCTTGGTCGGGAAGAAGCTGAAGGTCGAGAGCACGCCGACCTGGGCGACCCCCGGGGCGCCGTAGGCCTGCGCGGCGTCCTCGACGATCGGGATCCCGAGCTCGGTCAGGCCGGCGAGGGGCATCACGCGGCCGAACAGGTGCACCGGCATCAACGCGCGCGTGCGATGGGTGATGCGCGCGGCGACGTCCTCCGGGTCGAGGTTGAGCGTCACCGGGTCGATGTCGGCGAAGACGGGCGTGGCGCCGCGGCGAGCGATCGACTCTGCAGTCGCGTAGAAGGTGAACGAGGGGCAGATCACCTCGTCGCCGGGGCCGATCTCCATCGCGTCGAGCGCCAGCACGAGCGCGTCGGTGCCGTTGGCGACGCCGACCGTGCGCGGAACGCCGAGCTGCTCGGCCGCCTCGGCCTCGAACGCCTTCACGTTCGGGCCCAGGATGAAGACGCCCGAGTCGAGCACTCCCGCGATCCGCTTCTGGATCTGCGGAATCAGGCGCTCGTACTGGGCCTTGACGTCGACGAGTGGGGTGTCAGGCACGCGATCGGAGTCTAGAGAACCACCGGAATACCAGGTACAGCGCGAGCAGCGCGGCTCCTGCCACGAGCGCGAGGTCGAATGCGTGGTGAAAACGCTCGTAGTTGCTCCCGAAGGCGTAACCGATCCCCGCCAGCGCGAACGCCCAGATGGCCGAGCCGATCGCCGTCGGCCAGAGATACGGCCAGAACCGCATCCGGAAGACGCCGGCGGGGATCGAGACGAACGAGCGCACGACCGGCGTGATCCGGCCGAGCAGTACGGCCCAGCGGTCGTGCCGGTCGAACCAGCGCTCTGCGCGCTCGAGCCGCTCCGGCCCGAGGTGGAGCAGGCGCCCGTGACGTTCCACGAACGGCCTCCCACCGGCACGGCCGATCCACCAGCCGCCGATCGAGCCGACCACGTAGCCCAGCGTGCCGGCGAGCGCCATCGTCACGAACGCCCAGCCGCCGGGCTCGAGCTTGTGGCCGAAGAGCACCACGTCCTGTGAGGCGAAGGCGCCGGAGGCGAGCGCGCCCGCGTAGACCATCACCAGCTCGCTCGCCGCCGGGAAGACCGCGTCGATCGCCATTAGCAGGAAGACCGCGTAGACCCCGTGGTCGCCGACGAACGTGGTGATGGAGCCGGAGACCGACGCGAGCACGCGCCGAGTCTATGGACCCTAGCGCCGGATGACGAAGTTCTGGTTCAGGTCGACCGGGCCGAACGAGTTCTGGGCGAAGACCTTGAACACGTAGGTGCCGCGGTAGACCTGCCGGCCGTTCTGGAAGCGGCCGTTCCAGGCGATCGCGCGCGTGCCGGCGGCGAGGTTCCTGCCCGGCAGGCGCCGGATCAGAACACCGTTGCGCGTCCAGATCGACGCGATCACCCGTGCGGACGAAGCCAGCTTGAAGCGGGCGACGACCGCAGTGCGCGTCTTCGGCCGCAGCCGCACCGAACGCGGCGCGACGCTCATGAAGCCGAGCGTGTCGTTCAGCCAGAAGGAGCGCTCGACCGACGAGTCTTGCCCGGCGCTGTCCGTCGCCGAGATCACCCAGCGCCAACGCCCTAGAGGCTCGCCGGCGACCGTGCGGAACCAGCGCCCGTGAATCCGGCGCGCGCCGTGCAGAGCGCGCTCCTTCTTCTTTGCGGAGGCCGGCCACTGGTAGGTGTAGATCCCCGGCTGGCGCTCGACCGACTCCGTGAAGCCGGTCGCTCCGCCCGGGCCGACCAGAGTCGCCGTCACCGTCGAGGGCCGGACGACCTTGTACGCGACCTGCTGCTGCTCGGCGATCCCGTCGCCGTTGGGCGAGACGACCGGGAGCGCGGGTGGCGGGGCGTAGACGCCGGTGTAGAGGATGGCCAGCGACTCGGCGACCGAGCGCTCACCGCCGGGGTCCGAAGGCCGGTTCACCAGCCTGCCGTCGAAGGCCATCGTCGTCGAGCCGCCCGCGTCGAGTGCGGAGGCAGTCACCGCGCCGAGCCTGACCATCGCCTGCGCGAGCTCCCAGTTCGTCATCCCGACGCTGAAGCCGCGGCGACGCCCGTCGACGGCGAGCAGGACGATCTTCCCGTCGGCGCGCTGGCCGACCGCGGTGCGCGGATTGCGCGGGCCGAGCTGCGAAGGCAGGAAGTCCTCGCCGGCCGTCCAGACGGGCTTGCGGTTGCGCACGATCAAGGGCCCGCCACCGAGCGCGTCGGTGACGCCCGAGGCAAGCCAGTCGGGCTGGAGGATCAGCCGCGTCAGGAGCGGCGTGCCCGGCGTCGCCTCGGCCTGGAGCTTCGCGACCTGCGAGCCGCGCGCGAGCAGCACGGCACCGTTTTTCGGGATTGCCAGGCCGCCGCCCGAGTGCGTGAACGTGACGATGCCGGTCAGATCGGTGCCGGGCACCGCCGGCGGAAACGGCTGCAGGACGGCCTCGAACACGCCCGGGATGTTCGGCGTCGTGGGGCCCCAGGCCGGCGTGAAGAGCGAGGTGCCGTCGCCGCGGGGCGGCTGGTTCAGGCCGGTCAGCGGCCGGCGCTGGCCGAGGCCCTGCCAGTAGCCGAAGAAGGAGACGCGCCCGACGCTGAGCTTGCCGTCGGACCCGATGCCGACGCTCGAGCGCGCGCGGTAGGGCGGGCTCATCAGCACCTTGTCCTGCATGAACATCCCGCTCGGGTGGCCGTCGTTGAAGTTGAAGAGGTCGCCGTTGACGCCCGCGACCGTGGCCGTGGCCGAGATGTCCTTCTGCATCGAGGTGACGCGCTCGGTGCCCAGGATCGCGCCGTTCGAGAGCAGCGGCTTGAGCTGGTAGAGCCCGCCGGGGCGCGGCATGGTCAGCACGTTCAGGACGACGGGCCCGTGCGCGGTGAACTGCACCGTGCGCTGGTAGCTCACGTTCGGCATCAGCACCTGCGCAGCAGCGCGCGCCGACGGCGAAAGCGCGGCGGCGAACGATGCCAGCAGGGCTCCGATGAGGATTCTGCGGAGCACGACCCGGCGATCACCGTAGCTACGACCCCTGCAGAAGTCCAACGTCTTACGATCAATATTCCGTAAAGGCTCCGTTAGCGCTGCGACGGCGGTAGGTTCCAGGCGTGAGCGCGACCGTCGGCACGCGCACCGAGCTGCTCGAAGAGCTCGTCGCGCGCTACCCGCAGATCCCGCCCGAGGCGGTGCTGAAGGAGGACCTGCTCCGCACCGGCATGGCGTTCGACGTCAGCGCGCTGACCGACAACCTCGACGGCGGCGTGAAGCCGAAGTCCTACTTCATCTTCTCGTTCGACCAGAAGCCGCTGGCCGAGCTCGGCGCCGCCGCCACCCAGCGGCCACCCGAGGAGATCGCGCTCACCGGCGGGCCCTGGCGGCTGCGCCGCACGATCGTCTCGGTGCGCGTCAACCCCGACTCGCCCTACCGCGTCTCGCGCGGCGAGGACGGCCTGCGGCTCTCGCTCGACGGCCGCGACCTGGCCGAGGTCGCGCTGCCGCCGATGCCCGAGTACTACCGCCACACGCTCGACAACGGCAAGACGGTGATGGAGACCGCGCCGACGATCGAGTGGGGCTACCTGATCTATCTGACCGTGTTGCGGCTCTGCCAGTACTTCGGCGCTAAGGAGGAGTGCGGCTTCTGCGACATCAACCACAACTGGCGCCAGCACAAGAAGGCCGGCCGGCCGTACACGGGCGTGAAGCCGATCGAGGACGTGCTCGAGGCGCTCGCCCTGATTGACCGCTACGACGAGGGCACGAGCCACGCCTACACGCTCACCGGCGGATCGGTCACCTCGACGGTCGAGGGCCTCGCGGAAGCGGATTTCTACGGCCGCTACGCCCAGGCGATCGAGGAGCGCTTCCCGGGCCGGTGGATCGGCAAGGTGGTCGCGCAGGCGCTGCCGAAGGCCGACGCTCAGCGGTTCAAGGACTACGGCATCTCGATCTACCACCCGAACTACGAGGTCTGGGACAAGCGCCTCTTCTCGCTGATCTCGCCGGGCAAGCAGCGCTACGTCGGCCGCGAGGAGTGGCACCGCCGGATCCTCGACGCGGCGGAGGTCTTCGGCCCGCGCAACGTGATCCCGAACTTCGTCGCGGGAGTCGAGCTGGCGCGGCCGTTCGGCTTCGCCACGATCGACGAGGCGATCGTCTCGACGACCGAAGGGCTCGACTACTTCATGAGTCACGGCGTCGCGCCGCGCTTCACGACCTGGTGCCCGGAGCCGACGACGCCGCTCGGCCGCGACAACCCGGACGGCGCGCCGCTCGAGTACCACGTGCGTCTGCTTGAGGCCTACCGCGACGCGCTGCACCGGCACGGGCTCGCCCCGCCGCCCGGCTATGGCGAAGCCGGCGTCGGCAACGCTGTCTTCTCGGTCAGCTCGTTCATGGACGTGCTATGAGTCGCATCAGCGTCGATGAGGCGCGCGCGCTCTGGAACGAGGCGAGCGACGACGAGCTGCAGCGCCTGGCCGGCGAGGTGCGCGCCCACTACCACGAGCCGAACCACGCGACCTACATGGTGATGCGGATCGTCAACTACACGAACGTCTGTGTCGCCCAGTGCGACTACTGCGCCTTCTACGTGCTGCCGAACCAGAGCGGCGGCTACGTGCTCTCGCGCAAGGAGGTGTTCGCCAAGATCGACGAGCTGGTCGAGCTCGGCGGCGACCTGGTCGCCTTCAACGGCGGCTTCAACCCGAAGCTGCCGCTCGACTTCTACTGCGACCTGTTCGCCTCCGTGCGCGCGCGTTACGGCGACCGGGTCGAGTTCTACGCGCTCACGATCGCGGAGTTCGTCTTCCTCGCCGACCGCGCCCGAATCTCCTACGCGGAGGCGGCGGCCAGGCTGCGCGACGCGGGCGTGCACTGGATCACCGGCGGCGGCTCGGAGATCCTGACCGAGGACTTCCGCGCTCGGCATGCCAAATGGAAGTACACGGTCGCCGACTACTTCGAGGCCCAGCGCGCGATCGTCGAGGCCGGGCTGCAGACGACGGCGACGATGGTGATCGGTTTCGACGAGACCCTCGACGAGCGGCTCGAGCACCTGCAACGC
>Ga0308175_100001851_pt1 | contig 14302 bp, 10 predicted proteins | sample PhyCR1_3_FD_203893 | JGI IMG/M metagenome (GOLD analysis project Ga0308175, IMG submission 203893) | Soil microbial communities from UC Gill Tract Community Farm, Albany, California, United States - DLSLS.C.R1 | ecosystem: Environmental > Terrestrial > Soil > Agricultural land | place: USA...
ACCAAGCGGATCGACCAGGCCGCGGACTTCGGCTGCCCGAACGTCATCACCTTCACCGGGTTCGCCAAGGGCATCTCCAAGGAGCAGGGGATGGAAAACTGCGTGAATGGGCTGAAGAAGATCGTCCCGCACGCGGAGAAGAAGAAGGTCACGCTGGCGATCGAGATGCTCAACAGCCGGGTGGACGTGACGATGAAAGGCCACCCCGGCTACCAGGGCGACCACACCGACTACTGCATCGAAATCTGCAAGCGCGTGGCCTCGGAGCGCATGAAGCTCCTGTTCGACATCTACCACGTGCAGATCATGGACGGCGACGTGATCTCTCGCGTCCGCCAGCACAAGGACTACATCGCCCACGTCCACACCGCCGGCAACCCCGGTCGCCGCGAGCTCGATGACCAGCAGGAAATCTTCTACCCCGCCATCATGCGCGCCCTGCTCGACATCAACTACCAGGGCATCGTAGGCCAGGAATACATCCCCACCCGCGACCCTATGGAAGGCCTCCGCCAGGCCGTCGCCGTTTGTGACGTCTAATAGATTACTCTGGAAGCGGCTGCCCCTTGGTCTCGGGTGCGAACCAGATGATGACCATCCCGACGATATAGACGAGCGACACGATCGCGCCCATGCGGGCATACCCGCCCTCGATGTGTCCCGCGAGTGCCCCGCCGACGCCCGCCGCGATCCGCCCGAAGTTGTACCCCACCCCCTGCGCCGTGGCCCTCACCCGCGTCGGGAACAACTCCGGCAAATACAGCGGAATCCACCCGTAAAACGCCGCCGTCACCCCGCCCACCACGAACGCCATCACCATGAACCCCGCGCCGTAATCCGTGAAGTACCGGAACAAAAGCTGACACGACACCAGCGACCCCAGGCACAGCAGGAAGTACGCCGTCCGCCGGTTCAGCACCGCCGCCAGGAGCGGCGCCAGCAGACACCCCACGATCGCCCCCAGCCCCGAAAGGATCTGGCTCATCCCCACCGCCGACGGCGTCTTCGACGGCATCTTCCCCACCCACGCCGGGATCTTCTGCACCGACCCCCACGTCCCCAGCAGCGCCACCGACGCAAAGCAAATGGCCAGCAAGGCCAACGTCCTCAATTTGGGACTGAACAACAACTCCGTCAGCGGCCGCGAAGGCGCCTGCTTCTGCGACTCCTTCCACTTGTGCGATTCCGGCACAAAAATCTGAATGATGAACGTCAGCACCGCCGGCGCCGCCCCCACCACCGCAACCCACCGCCAGTTCGATTGCGTCACCGTGAACGCCGCCCCGATCACGCCGACCATCACGAACCCCACGTTCGACGCCGCCCCGATCAGCCCCGCCAGGATCGGCCGGTGCTTCGCGTCCCACACCTCCATCACCAGCGCCACGCCCAGCGCCCACTCGCCGCCCATCCCGATCGCCGCCACGAACCGCAGCGCCGCCACGTGCCACGGCGCCTTCGCGAAGAACAGCAGCCCCGTGAACGCCGAGTACACCAGGATCGACGTCGCCATCGCCCGCACGCGCCCGATCTTGTCCCCCAGCCACCCGAACACCAGCCCACCGAACGCCGCGCCGAAGAGGAAGCAGGCGTCGATCACCTGGTGCCACTGCTTGATCTGGTCTTCGCTCGCCCCCGCCAGCAGATTCGAGATCGCCGGCCGCGCGATCTGCGGGAAAATCCCCATCTCCAGCCCGTCAAACATCCACCCCAGAAACGCCGCCAGCAACACCAGCCACTTCCCCGACGGGACGCCCGCGTCGGCTGTCGGCGGTTCCAATGTCGTAACCGTTGTGGAATCACTGGAGGTCATAACACTCCCGAAAGTCCTGATTGGATAACTCAACGCCGAAGCGGCGCCCTCGCCCGCGGCCCGCCGATGCTAACCGTTCGACACCCGATCGCAAACCGGGTCCCTCTTTCCCAGTCCTCCCGTCGCAAACCCCGCCTCGCCTCCCCCGCGTACTCCAAGGGAGCTCCCCCCTCCCCCGGTACGGCCGGGGGAGGGTTGGGGTGGGGGTCTCCCGGTCAATGACTCACCCTTCGATTGCCCCGCCTCGGCCCCACCCGAATCCCCGATTTTCCTTGACACCCGCACGGCATCTGCTACTATTGCCTTCGAACAGGGGGCACCGATGGGGGAACTCACCGCCGGCCGTTTCAACCGACCTCTCCACCCCGCCCATTCCGCGCCCGCGCCGACGCCCGAAGATGCCCGCCGATGCCGGGAAACGCCCGACTTTGCCCGCCCAATCGCGCCGGGAAAAACGAACCCACCGCATTCCCGCTCGGTGCCCTCCGTTGCCCCTGTGTCCTCCGTGCCCCCGCCCCCGCGCAACAAAGCGCCACAAAATGTCCCCGAACGTCCCCGATCGTCTCCTCCCCATGCGCCAGAAAAATCGAACCCACCGCGACCCGCCTCTCCCCGCCCCACTTTGCTTTCCGACCTTTGCGCCCCTTTGCGGCCCTCACCCCTATGTTCCAGAATGTTCCAGAACCTTCCTTTTTGTTCCCCCGCGCAGCCGGGAAAAAACGAACCCACCGCGAGCAACCGCTTCGTGCCTTCGCGCCTTCGTGGCCACTCCTTCCCCACGTTTGCCGCGCCGCTCACCGACCGATAGACTACGCCCCTTTCGCCGCCGCTCATCCTTTGGACCCCCCCATGGTCGAAAAAATCTTCAAAGCCTACGATGTCCGCGCCACCTACCCCACCCCGCTCAACGAAGAGGCCGCGTGGAAGGTCGGGCACGCGGCCGCGACCTACCTCAAGCGGTCCCGCCAGAACTTCACAGCCGAGCAGAAGGTGAAGATGGAAAACACCATGCTCGTCGGCCGCGACATGCGCCCCAGCTCCCCGGACCTCGCCCGCGCCCTCACCGACGGCATCCGCTCCACCGGCATGGACGTCGTTGACGTCGGCATGGTCGACACCTCCTTCGTCTACTTCGCCATCAACCACCTCGACGCCGTCGGCGGCGTCATGACCACCGCCTCCCACAACCCCGTCCAGTACAACGGCTTCAAAATCTCCGGCCCCAAGGCCAAGCCCATCGGCGCCGCCTCCGGCCTCGACGACATCCGCCGCATCGCCACCACCCTCCGCGTCGGCACCACCGGCCTCAAGGGCGCCTTCCGCGAAACGGACCTCTGGCCCGCCTACAAGCAGCACGTCCTGAGCTTCCTGGATCTGAAGCGCAAGGTCCGCGTCGCCGTGGACGCCTCCAACGGCATGGCCGGCAAAATGGTCCCCAAGGTCTTCGACGAGCAGGTCAACATCGAGATCGTCCCCCTGAATTTCGAAATCACCGGCTCCTTCGTCCACGAGCCAAATCCCCTGGTCGAGGCCAACCTCCAGCAGCTCAAGGACCTCATGAAGCAGACGCCGGTGGACCTGGGCGCCTGCTTCGACGGCGACGCCGACCGCTGCATGTTCCTCGACGAGCGCGGCGTCGTGGTCGGCTCGGACATGATCACCGCGCTGCTCGCCCGCGACTTCCTCCGCCAGCCAGCAAATCAGGGCGCGACCATCGTCTACGACCTGCGCTCCAGCCACGTCGTTCCCGAGGTGATCCAGTCCGCCGGCGGCGTCCCGCGCCGCGACCGCGTCGGCCACGCCTTCATCAAGAAGACCATGGCCGACACAAAGGCCGTCTTCGGCGGCGAACTCTCCGGCCACCTCTACTTCCGCGACAACTTCTTCGCCGACTCCGCCGCCATCGCCTTCGCCCGCGTGCTCTCCGTCCTCTCCGCACAAGACGGTCCACTCTCGGCGCTGGTCGAGCCCTTCTACCGCTACAGCCAGTCCGGCGAGATCAACTTCCAGGTCGAGGACAAGGAGGCCAAGATCCGCGAGCTGGCCGAGAACTACAAAAAGGCCCAGATCGACTACCTCGACGGCGTCACCATCGACCTCGGCGACTGGTGGTTCAACGTCCGCAAGTCCAACACCGAGCCCCTGCTCCGCCTCAACCTCGAGGCGAAAACACCCAAGCTGCTCGAGGAAAAACTGCACGAGCTCCAGAAGATCCTCGGCCAGCCGGTCCACGGGCACTAGCGTTTTTCTCTTGTCATCTTTCCAGTGGGCTGCGCATAGTGGATGTCGCCGGGGGGTCCATTTCCAACGGAGGTCCTATGCATCTCCAAAAGCCCCATCTTTCCAGTGGCGGCCGCTACCCGGTCCTGCGCGCGCTCGGAATCCTTTTCCTGATCGGCACGGGCATCGCACTCGTCGGTGGCCTGGTCTTCGCCGGCTGGCTCCTGGCCAGTCCGGACTTTTCCACCCGCCTCGACACGCGCGTGGTCCTTGCCGTTACCACCATCGCGCTGGTCTTCTTCTTCATCCTCGGGCTGCTTGCCGCCGCCGAGGTGCTGAAGCTGCTGATGGACATCGAGTACAACACCCGCACGGCGGCCTTCCGCCTCGGCACCCGCGGCGCGCCCTCGGAGTCGTCGATCCCCGCAGAGGGCTCGCCCGAGGGTGCGGTCGCACACTCCCACAACGGGCCGGAATTGACGGCAGAGGAAACCGCCGAGGCCGCCCTCCTCCGCGGCCACTAGGCGCCCCTCAGAAGCCCGTGCGCTTGAACTGCTTTTCCAGGTCCCTCAGGCTCAGGCGCAGCGTGGTGGGCCGGCCGTGCGGGCAGTTGCTGGAGCGCTCGACCAGCTCGCGGCGGGCCAGCAGCGCCTCGATCTCCTGTGGCGTCAGCGGGTCGCCGGCTTTGACCGCGGCCTTGCACGCCATCATGTCCAGCACTTCGTGAAGCAGCTCCTCGTCGTGCAGGTCCAGCAGCTCCTGCTCGCCGCGCTCCAGCAATTCCTGCACGAACGCGGCCGGGTCGAGCTTGTGGAGGAAGGTGGGGAACGACTGCACCGCGACGGTGTCCGGCCCGAAGGCCGTGACCTCGATCCCCAGCCGCTGGAGCAGCGGCTGGATCTGATCCAGCAACGCGACCTGCCGCGCCGAGGCGGCGACGACGGCCGGCAGGAGCATGCGCTGGGACTCCAGCGGCCCGCGGCTAAGTCGGGCGCGCAGGTCCTCGTACATGATCCGCTCGTGCAAGGCGTGCTGGTCGATGATCAGCAGCCCGTCGTTGCTCTCGGCGACGAGGTAGCTGTTGTGGAACTGGATCGCCGGCGGGAGCTTCGCCTCCGCTCCTTCCATCGAAGTGTGAGCTTCCCCTCCGGTCCCCTCTCCCCCCGGGAGATTGGGAAGCGGGGCGTTTCGAAAATCGAAATCACCCTCACCCCGGCCCTCTCCCGAAGGGAGAGGGGGAAGAGTCGCTCCGGGGATCGCCGGCGCCGCGATGGCGGGGGGCAGTTGTTTGAAGAAGGCCGCGAGCTTGGCGCGCATGTCCTGCCGGAATTCGGGGTCGGGCGGTGTGCCGATGGCCGCGGGGGTGAGGTCGCTGCCCAGAAGTTTCTCCCGGACCGCGGAGAGGACCAGCCCGTGCAGCCGGCCGCTGTCGCGGAAGCGGACTTCGGTTTTTGTCGGATGGACGTTCACGTCCACATCCTGCGGCGGGACGTGGAGCAGGAGGATGGCGGCGGGGTGTCGGCCGGGCTCGGTCAGGCCGCGGTAGGCCTCGCGCAGGGCGTGCTGGAGGAATCGATCGCGGATGGAGCGGCCGTTGAGGTAGAGGTATTGGTACTTCTGCGTCGGCCGGGCGCACTCGGGCAAGCCGACCAGGCCCCGGACGCGGATCTCGCCGTCGCGCACGTCCAGGCCGAGGCGCTGCTCGCGGAATTCGTCCGGCCACGCGGTCAGCAGGCGCTCCTCGTCGGCGGCAGCGGGCAGGTCGAGCGTGGTGCGCCCGTTGTGCAGGAGTTTGAAGCTGATCCGCGGGTGCGGCAACGCGATGCGCAGGAGCGTTTCGGCAATGTGCGAGTATTCGGTGCTCGCGCCCTTGAGGAACTTGCGGCGGGCGGGGGTGTTGAAGAAGAGGTTGCGGACTTCGATGGTAGTGCCGGCATTGCCGCCGGCGGCCTGAGGATCGGAGACCGCGCCGCCGCGATTAAGGATTTCGTAGGCCGCTTCGGCCTCGGGCGTGCGCGAGAGGATGCGGGCGTGGGAGACGGCCCCGATGCTCGCCAGTGCCTCGCCGCGGAAGCCCATGGTGGCGATGCGGAACAGGTCATCGTCGCAGGTGATCTTGCTGGTGGCGTGGGGGGCGAAGGCCAGCGGCAGATCCGCGGGGGGGATGCCTTGCCCGTTGTCGATGACGCGAATCAACTCGCGGCCGCCGTCCTGCGCTTCGACGGTGATCTGGGTTGCCCCGGCGTCAATGGCGTTTTCAACCAGTTCCTTGACGACCGAGGCCGGCCGCTCGATCACCTCGCCGGCGGCGATGCGGTTGACGAGCGACTCGGAAAGCTGGTGAATACGCGGCGGGGACACGGCGGCGATTATAGGGGTGGGGCGCGGTGGGGCGAAGCCGTGGCGTAGTAATCCGCGGAGGGTTGACCAGAAAGGCCCGAAGTTACGAAGCGGTTTCCGGCGGTGGGTTCGATCTGTCCCGGGGCGTGTGGCGCGTCAGGCGATTTCGAGTTGGGAGGAGACGACGACCTCGGGCTTACCCAGGGCGGCCAGGCGGGAGAAGGAGCCGCCGACGGGGTTTGGAGTCGGGGACGATCACGCGGTAGCGGGGAATGCGGCGGACGCGCTCGATGGGGAAGTCGAAAAGGAAGCGGAAGCGGCAGCAGTTGCGGTCGGGTTGCCAGCGGAGGCTCAGCGTGCAGTCGTAGCGGCCGGCGAGGACGAGGCCGGAGAGGACGCACCGGAGGCGGTTGGAAGCCGCCGCGAGGGTCGAGGGTGAGAGTGCGCACGAATGCACCGCCGGGGTGGGGCAGAGGCTGAGGCATTTTACCGCGCGGCGAACGCGATCCTCTGCGGGGTGGAGGTAACGTAGTTAACCGCGCTACGCGAGGGCGCAGAGGGTGGGAAGACGTTTTTTGGATCTGCCCACCCGTCACGGATTGATTGGGTCCCGAACCCCGGCGGCATTCTCCTTCCTGAAATACGTGGCGTTCTTCTCAACGTAATTCCCCCATTGGGCAGGTACGTCTTGGCCCGAGAAAATGGCATTGACCGGGCACTCTGCGACGCACAGGGCGCAGTCGATGCAGCTGTCGGGATTGATGAAAAGCTGGTCGGCCGTGGCGAAGCCGGGCTCGTCCCGGGTTGGGTGGATCACGTCGCATGGGCATACGGCCACGCACGCGGTATCTTTGACGCCGACGCAGGGCTTGGTGATGACAAACGCCACAGGATCCTTTCGTTGAACTGTTTCGTTGCCGGAGTATTGGGCTGGCGTATGACATAAATCCAATACATACTTTATCTATGAGACATAGACGCCGGTTATGAATCTGTATCACCTGAAAATTTTCCACGAGGTGGCGCGGTCCGGCGGAGTAACCCGGGCGGCGGAGCGCCTGATGGTCAGCCAGCCGGCGGTGTCGAAACAGTTGAAGGACTTCGAGCGCTCGCTGAAGACCCCGCTGCTGGAGCGGGACGGGCGCGGGGTGCGGTTGACGGCCGAGGGGGAGTTGCTGGCCGGCTACGCGCGGCGGGTGTTTGCGCTGGTGGGGGAGGCGGAGGCGGCGCTGGAGGACGCGAGCAGCTTGAGGCGAGGCGTGCTGGCCGTGGGGGCGAGTCCGACGCTGGGGGCGTATTTGCTGCCGGCGGTGCTCGTGCGATTTCGACGGCGCTTTCCCGGGATCGTGCTGCGGTTTGAGGTGGAGAACGCGGCGGTCCTGCACCGGCGCGTGGCAGAAGGTGGCATTGAGGCAGGGATCACGGAAGTGAAGCCATCCGGCGACGGATTGGTAGCCGAGGTGTTCGGTCATGATGTGCTCGTGCCGGTAGTGCCGGCGGGGCATGCGCTGGCGAAACGGCGCCGGGTGACGGCGGGGCAGTTCCTGGCGCAGCCATTGATCGTGAGGGACGCGGGGGCGGCGGGGAAGTCGCTGGTGGAGAAGACGCTGGAGAGTCGCGGGTTAAGCATGACTCCGGCGCTGTCGCTGGGGAGTACGGAGGCGGTAAAGCAAGCGGTGGCGGCAGGCCTGGGGGTGGCGATCGTGCCGAGGATGGCCGCGCAAAGTGAGGTGCTGGCGGGTCGCGTCGTGGAGCTGCCGGTGAAGCGGCTGACGATCCGGCGGCCGCTGTACGTCGTGCGGCGGGCGGAAGCCCGGTCCGGGAAGGCGCTGACGGCGTTTCTGTGTCTCTTGCGGCACGGAATGGTGAGGAAGCTGCTGTAGAGACGAGGTGGAGACATCTGGCAGTTTTGGCCTCCGCAGGCGCGAGAAGTTAGGATTGTACCGTGCTGGCGCGGATTCATTCCTTTGTATTGATGGGCATCGACGCCATCCTCTGCGAGGTGGAGGTGGACGTTTCGGCCAGGGGGTTGCAGCGGACCGTCATCACGGGGTTGCCGCAGGCGGCGGTGAAGGAATCCATCGAGCGCGTCCGGCGGGCGATGGTGAACAGCGGCTTCCCGTTCCCGCAGCACGCCCTGGCGATCAACCTCGCCCCCGCGGAGGTGAAGAAGGAGGGGGCGGGGCTGGACCTGGCGATGGCCATCGGCGTGCTGCGCGCGACCAATTGCATCCAGAATGATCGGCATAAGGAGTTCCTCATCGCGGGGGAGCTGGCGCTGGACGGCCGGGTGAGGAAGGTGAAGGGGGCGCTTTCGCTGGCGATCCTCGCCAGGGAGAAGGGCTTCCGCGGCGTCATCCTGCCGGCGGAGAATGCGCGGGAGACCGCCGTCGTCGAGGGGATCGAGGTGTACCCGGTGGCGAACATCGGGCAGGCGGTGGCATTCCTGAACGAGCTGTTGCCGCTGGAGCCGTTCGAATTAGACGGCGAGCCTTACCGGGCGTCGGAGGCGATGGCGGCCCTGGATTTCGCGGAGGTGCGGGGGCAGGAGGCGGTGAAGCGGTCAATCACGATCGCGGCGGCGGGGGCTCATAATTTACTGATGATCGGCCCGCCGGGGACGGGAAAGACGATGCTGGCGCAGCGCATTCCGGGGATCTTGCCGCCGCTGTCGCGGGGGGAGTCGCTGGAGACGACGCGGATTTATTCGGCGCTGGGGCTATTGCCGGAGGGGATTGCGCTCATGGACGAGAGGCCGGTGAGGACGCCGCACCATTCGGCCACCGCGCAGTCGCTGATCGGAGGAGGGACGGTGCCGCGGCCGGGGGAGTGTTCGCTGGCGCACAATGGGATTCTGTTTCTCGACGAGTTGCCGGAGTTTCAGCGGTACGTGCTGGAGATGCTGCGGCAGCCGCTGGAAGGCGGCGAGGTGACGGTGGCGCGGGTGTACGGGGCGATGAAATTCCCGGCGCGGTTCATGCTGGTGGCCGCGATGAACCCGACGCCCAGCGGCTACGACTCGGACAATCCAAAGGTGCGGGAGAAGTACCTGGCGAAATTGAGCGGGCCGCTGCTGGATCGGATTGATATTCACGTGGAGGTGCCGGCGGTGCCGTACGGCGAGCTGACCGGCCGGCGGGCCGGGACGGACAGCGCGAAGATGCGCCAGCAGGTGTCGGCGGCGCGAGAGGTGCAGCAGAAGCGGTTCAACGGGTCCACGACCAATGCGAGCATGGGGAGTAAGCAGCTCAAGGCCCACTGCGAGCTCAGCGATTCGTGTCTGCTATTGATGAAGCAGGCGATGGACGAATTGGGCCTGTCGGCCCGGGCGTACGACAAGGTGCGGCGGGTGGCGCGGACCATCGCGGACATGGAGGGCGCGGAAAAAATCGCGGAATATCACCTGGCGGAGGCGATTCAGTATCGCTTGCTGGATCGGAGGTTTTGAGGTGTTCCAGTTACGCCACTTGCTGGCTGTGATTTCCTCAAAGGTTATCATCGCCCCGCCCGATCGTCTTCGCGCGAGGCGTCGCCTCGGCGGTGAATGTGGCAGGCATTTCGCGCGGAGTGCCGGCGGGGCCTACGAATGCTTCAGTGTCAGAGGATGACGGAAGAAGCAGAACCAAAACGGCCGCGGAAAGCAGCGTCGCCGCCAGGGCGAGGAGCCCGGGGGTGAAGGATTGGGTCTTATCGCGGAGATACCCGATGAGCGCCGGCGCGGCGAAGCCGCTGAGGCAGCCGAGGGAGTTGATGGTGGCGATGCCGGCGGCGCGGGCGGTGCCATGGAGGAACGAGGTGGGCAGGACCCAGAACGGGCCGAGCGAGCCCCAGATCCCGCTGGCGGCGAGTGACAGGGCGGCGAGGGCGGCGGGCGTGGTAGGGCAGAAGGGTGTGGCGGCGAGCCCGATGGCGGCGCCGACGGCGCAGGCGGCCACGTGGAGGCGGCGCTCGCCGGTTTGGTCGGAATGTCGGCCGATGAGGACCATTGCAATCGCGGCCGCGGAGTAGGGGATGGCGGTGAGCAGGCCGACGGTCGCATCCGGCGCGGCGGAGACGGTCTTGATGATCTTGGGCACCCAGAGGCTGAAGCCGTACAGGCCGCAGACGAGGAGGAAGTAGAGGAGGCTGAGGAGCCAGACGCGCGCGTCGGCCAGGGATTGGGAGAGCGTGCGGAGGGTATGTGGGGCGTGGTGGGATTCGGCGGCGAGTTCGTTGCTAAGCCATCGGCGCTCCTCGGGCGTGAGCCATCTCGCGTGGGCCGGGGAATCCGGGAGGAGGAAGAGGACGAGCACGCCGACGGGAATGCAGGGGAGCCCTTCTAGAAGAAAGAGCCATTGCCAGCCGGCCAGATGCGCAACGCCGTCGAGCTTAAGGAGCAGGCCGGAGATCGGCGAGCCGACGACGCCGGCGACGGCGGTGGCGGTGAGGAAGGCCGCGACGGCGCGGGCGCGCTGTCCGGCGGGGTACCAGTAGGTGAGGTAGAGGACCATTCCGGGGAAGAAGCCGGCCTCGGCCAGGCCGAGGAGTGTGCGGAGGAAATAAAACGAGAGTCGGCCGCGGGTGAACATCGTGGCGGAGGAGATGAGACCCCAGGAGATCATGATCCGCGCGATCCAGCGGCGCGCTCCGACCTTTTCGAGGATGAGGTTGGAGGGGACTTCGAATAGGAAGTAGCCGACGAAGAACAGGCCCGCGCCGAAGCCGTACACGGCGTCGGAGAAGCCAAGGTCCTTCTGCATCCGCAGGGCGGCGAAGCTGACGTTGATCCGATCGAGATACGCCAGGATGTAGAGGAGGAACATGAAGGGGATCAGGCGGAGGGTGATCTTGCGGAGGGGCATGGCGGCAGTAGGCGATAGGCACTAGGCAGAAGGGATGGGTCAGCGGTGGGGGAAGCGGTAAACGTGCACGTCGAAGGGGGCGAACCAGTCGGTGAATGCGCCGTTTTTGGCTTCGATCTTGCGCGGGGATTCGAAGAGGACGTCGGCCGTCGCGGCGGCGGGGGGCAGGTTGGTGAATTGGACCTGCACGGTGGCCCCTTCCCGCTTGGCGGCGAGGATGAACAGGGCGTCGTCGCCGTCGCGGGCGACGAATTCCAGTTCGTGGGGTTTAAGATTGTTGCCTTGAACGGAAATGGGGAGGTCGGAATTGGCGGCGAGCAACGCGGGGTAAAGGGGGCTTTTCTCGCCGATTTCTTCCACCACGGGCCGGAGGACGTTTCGCCAGAAAGTCCAGTTCCAGCCGAGCTTTGCGTCCCGCGCCGTACACGCCTCCGCCAGGGAGCCGCCGAAGTACAGCAGGCCGCGGGCGCCGCTAATGATCGATTCGTACGTCATGTAGCGCTCTTCGGGGAAGGTCGGCATACGCAGGGTTTTGCCGGGTTTGACCACGCCGGACCAGGCGATCTGCAGGACCATCCAGACGGGCTTGCGGACGCCGTTCCCTTCGTCGGCCACTTGCATCATCCGGGTGGTGTAGTCGCCGACGAGGGAGATTTCCTTATTGGGAAAGATGGTGGAAGGGGAGTGCATGCCGGGCGGGTAGCCGATGGGGTAGATGTCGGCGCCGGTGGCGTCATAGGTCGCGGCGTAGGCGCGCATGGAGTCGATCGTGCCGCGCGGCGCCTGGGCGACCCACACCGGGTGGTGCGGATCGACTTCCTTGATGATCTTGTAGGCGCGGACCATCGGCGGGATGGGGTGCTTGCCCCATTCGGGCTCGTCAACTCCTTTCCACACGCCCAGGCCGGCGTGGTCCTTGAAGCGGGCGAGGAGCTCGCGGAGGAGCTTTTCGGTCTTGGCGTCGCCTTCCTTGATGCTCGATGCTTCGCGCAGATTGACGAGGCAGTGCATGTGGTTCCTCGCCGCGGCGGCGAGCCATTGCCCCTCGCGCGCCGTGGTGTCGTTCGTCCACGGGGCGCCTTGGGTGCCGGTACGGAGGAAGGTGGCGCCGGCGTCGTGCAGCTCTTCGATGCCGTCGCGGCCCCACGGCGTGAGGCCGCCGGGCGGGGGCGGCATGGTGAAGCCGATGGGGAAGATTTTCTGGCCGTCGATGACCAGGACCTGATCTTTGTTGAAGTTCGCTTCGTTTGCGCGAACACTCAGGAGGCTAAGGATCGATACTGTGAGAAGAACGGCGGGAATGACGCGCATCGTGGTCCTTTTACGGGAATTGTGTTGAAGGTGGATCGTGCGACGGTAGTATGTCGCGGCGACGCCCAGGCGTCACGCGTTCGGTCCAACCCATTCACAGCCCACCGCCGCTTCACGGGCTTGGTATCCGCGGCGAGAACAGGAAATGGCCGATGTAAAAATTCGCAGGCAGATCGCGCTGCTTGCGGCGCGATTGATGTACGAGAGGCAGGAGTCGGAATACTTCACCGCGAAGCGCAAGGCGGCGCGGCAGCTCGGGGTGGAATACCGGTATCGGCCGCGGGACTTGGCGTCGAACCGGGAAATTCGCGACCAGATCCAGGCGCTGGCGAACCTGCACGAAGGGGAGAATCGCGAAAAAAACTTACTGGAAATGCGCGTCGAGGCGCTGCGGATGATGCGGCTGCTGGCGGCCTTTCGGCCGCGGCTCATCGGCAGCACGCTCACGGGCCACGTGCGCAAGGGGTCGGACATCGACCTGCACGTATTCAGCGACCACGTCTCGCCTCTGACCGCTCTGCTCGACGAGCAGGGAATGCAATACACCGTCGAGCGCAAGCGCATCATCAAGCACAACGAGGAACGGGTGTTCACGCACGTGCACGTGGCGGCGAAGTTCAACTTCGAGCTGACGCTGTACGCGGCCGACCAGGCGCATTACGTCTTCAAGAGCTCGATCACCGGCACCGCCATCGAGCGGGCGAGCACCGCCGAGCTGGAGGCGCTGCTGAAGCGCGAGTACCCAGAGCTCGACGTGGAGGGGGAGGTGGAGCGCGTCGAGCAGGGGATCGATCGGTTCGAGATATACCGGCTGCTGCTCGATCCGCTCGAGCGGGTGAAGCAAAACCCGGCGTACCACCCCGAAGGCGACGCGCTCTACCACAGCCTTCAGGTCTTCGAGCTCGCACGGGACGCCCGGCCGTGGGACGAGGAGTTTCTATTGGCGGCGCTGCTCCACGACGTGGGCAAGGCCATCGACGCCGCCGATCACGTCGCGGCGGGACTGGAGGCGCTGGAAGGGATGATCACCGATCGCACCGAGTTCCTGATCGCCCACCACATGGAGGCAATGGCGCTTGGGCAGGGCGATGAATAGCTTTGTATCCATCGGGTCGACCGTAGACGTTGCCGTCGTTCATGCGGATGCGGAACGTCTCGAAGGGTTCCTTGTCCAGAAGCTCTTGGAAATCGGCGGGGTGAATCATTGACTACATTCTAGCGGTGCGGTGGTTCGGCGTCACGCTCGGCCTGACGTCGGAAATGGGCGTCAGTCCACGAAGACGAACTCGTTGGATTCGAGGAGGACCTGGGCGTATTTCTCCCAGGAGTTCAGGGGCTTGGGGGGGGCGGCGGGGCCGGAGAAGTCCTTTGACGAGCTCCATTCGGTGCGGTCGGCTGGGACGACGGTGATGCCGCGGCGGGGGCTGAGGCGGAGGTGGAGCGTCCAGGAGAAGCTATCGTAGTAGACGGTGCCGCGGCAATCGACGACGAAGTCGAGGGTGTCGCCGGCGCGGACTTGGACGGAATCCAGGGGCGTTTTGGTGGTGGAGTGCTGGGCGGTCCAGGTGGCGAGGCGGCCTTGGCGCTGGGAGGTTATGGTGGCGCGGACGCCGTCGCCTTGGGATTCTTCGTGGGCGAGTGTGCCGGTGATGGCGAGGACGCCGTCGCTGGGGGCGGTCCAGCGGCGGATGACGGCGTGCTGGGGGTCGTTGCCGGGGTGGCCGCCGGTGGCGGTGAGCATGGCCCAGCCGGAGGTGGGGTCGGGGAGGTCGGGGCC
>Ga0308175_100001852_pt1 | contig 14298 bp, 12 predicted proteins | sample PhyCR1_3_FD_203893 | JGI IMG/M metagenome (GOLD analysis project Ga0308175, IMG submission 203893) | Soil microbial communities from UC Gill Tract Community Farm, Albany, California, United States - DLSLS.C.R1 | ecosystem: Environmental > Terrestrial > Soil > Agricultural land | place: USA...
CAGGCGCAGCTTCCCGCCCGCCGTGATCGACCAGCGGGCGTTCGCGGTGAACCGGACGGCCTGCCGGGTGTCCTTGCGGGACTTGTACCGGGGCGCGCCCATGCGCGGGCGCTTGCCCTTCAGGGCGTCGAAGAAGTTCTTGTACGCCGTGTCCAGGTCCCTCAGAGACTGCTGGAGGACGACCGCCGACACCTCGCCGAGCCAGGTGCGCTCCGGGGTGTTCCTCGCCTCGGTGATGAGCTGCTTCGAAAGGTCCCCGGTCTTAGGGAACGCCAGCCCCTCGCTGCGGGCGGTCTCCCGGGCCCTGAGAGCGTCGTTGTAAACCACCCGTGCACACCCGAACGCCTTCGCTAACGCCGCGCGCTGACCGGTGTTCGGGTACAGACGGAAGCTGTACCGAAGCTGCACGCGGGCCACGATACGCTTCCCGGATCTCGTCCGTCACTACTGGCGGGCGCAACGCCTCTGGTCCGGCTCGTACTTCGCCGGGTCGGTCGGCGGTGCGCCGCTCAGCATCGTGAAGCAGTACATCGAGCAGCAGAACCGGCCGCTCTGACGCCGGCCGAAGTGACCCGTGCGGATCCGTGCCCATAGCTGAGGTCAGAGCAGGCTAAAGATTCGCTTCACCACCGGGCTGAAGCCCGGTGCACTGCGAATAGACCCGGTAGCCAGCGATCGGTGATGTCGGTCCAGCCGTGAAGGTAGGCGCTGCGCGCGCCGTGCTCTGCTGCTTGGTCGTAGAAGAGGGTGAACTTGTAGACCCTGCCGTCTTGGGAGATGACTTGGCCGTCCTCGTGGTCGGGGCCCTCCTGCAAGAGGTCGACGACGATCGTTCGGTCCGGATCGAGTCCCTGGCCCTTCAGGAGTTCCCGCAACCGGCTCCACAGGTCGTAGTCGCTGGTCCTCAGGAGGTCGGTGTACTGAACGACGATGCTTGCCCGCTGCCGCGGCGGTACGGTGTGCGGCAGTCGATCGCGCGTTCTGCGATCGCTGACCAACAAGGGGGTTTCATGACACACCGCCGCCCGCGCCACCGTCGTAGAGTGATCGCCACAGCGGTCGGCTCGGCGGGTGCGCTGGCCGTCGCGCTGGCTATGGGGATGACGCCGACGATGGCCGCCGGGAAGACGTCCGACAAGCCTTCGGCCACCGGGTTCTCGGCCGACCAGCCCGACCCGAAGACGCCCTGGGCGCCTGAGAACGACGAACTCCCGCTGCACCACAAGCCCGTACATCCTGAGGCACTCACGTCCGCCCGCACCGCAGGGTCCGGTCTGCAGCTCAAGATGCCCGCACCGACCGGGAAATACAGCGTGGGCATGGTCGGTCTGCACCTCGTCGACAAGTCCCGTACGGATCCGTACGTGCCCGGCGACAAGCACCGCGAGTTGATGGTGTCGCTCTGGTATCCGGCCACCGCCACGTCCGGGCACTATCAGGCGCCGTGGATGCCGTCGATCTCCGGCGCCCACTTCCTCGCCTCGCGCGGGCTGTCGCCGCAGCAGGTGACCCTGCCGAAAACCGCGGGCCATGTCCTCGCCCCGGTGAAGACCTCGCTCGGCAAGCTGCCGGTCCTGCTGTACTCGACCGGGCTGCACTCGGACCGCGCGATGGGCACCGCGCTCGCCCAGGATCTCGCCAGCCGCGGCTACCTCGTCGTCACCGTCGACCACACCCACGACGCCAACGAGGTGCAGTTCCCCGGCAATCGGCTCGAGGTCAACAAGATGCCGTCGGGCGCCCACTCCTCCGACACGCTCAAGGTGCGTGCGGCCGACATCAAGTTCGTCATCAACGCGCTCGGCAAGATCAGCAGTGGCGGCAACCCGGACGCCGGCCACGCGACGCTCCCCTCGGGGCTGTCCAAGTCGGTGGACACCTCACGTATCGGGATGTTCGGCTGGTCGCTGGGCGGCGCGGCGGTCGACACCGCGATGCAGCTCGACAAGCGGATCGATGCCGGTGCCAACCTGGACGGCCAGTTCTTCGGGACGGCTCCGAGCAAGGACCTGGACCGCCCCTTCATGCTCTTCAGCTCCGGCTACCACAACCGCAACAACGACAAGTCGTGGCGCACGCTGTGGTCGCATCTGAAGGGATACCGGGTCGACATCAAGCTCAAGGGCTCGGCGCACCTGTCATTCAGCGACAACGAGTGGTTGGTGCCGCAGTGGGCGCGCCTGCTCGGGATCTCCCAGGATCAGATCCAGAAGCAGTACGGCACGATCGCCCCGGACCGGGCGGTCCAGATCCAGTGCGTCTACCTCGCCGCCTTCTTCGACCAGGAGCTGCGTCACAAGCACAGCACCCTGCTCGACGGGCCCGTCAACACGTACCCGGAGATCTCTTTCGTCCGCTGACCGGACAGTTGACCGGACAACTGACCGGACATCCGAAGGGCCGGGCCTGTTCGCGGGTCCGCCCTTCGGCGCGTGGGGGGGCCCGCATGTGTCGCCGCCGCACACAAGTCCCGTTGTTTAGTGCGACACATGGGGCGAATGTATGATGGTTACGCGATCGCAGGGGGCTAGAATGTTCGCAAGATCGAACATGTGGGCGCCCGGCGCCAGTTGAGGAAGGACCCGCTGCCCTGTCCTCCGCATCCCGGGCGCCACGCCGACACCGCACCCGCCGCCGCGCCGATATGCCGATGCTTGGCGGGGTGCGCCCGCCGATAGCCTCACTTGTCGTACTCCTGCTGGTGGTCGCCGCCCTGACCGTGATCGGCCTCGACGGCATCCACACCGGGGGCATCCCGCAGGCCGCGCTGGAGGGTGAGCAGCGGATCGCCGCGGACACCGCGCTGTCGATGCGGACCGCGATCGAAGCCGAGGCGAGCACGGTACGCCGTACGGCCAACGCGTACCCGGCGACGAGCACATTGACCCCCACGACCGCGCTCAAAGCGCTGACCTCCGCCAGGAAGGCGGCCCTCGGCCGTGCACTGCTCGACGCGCGCACCGGCAAACTGCTGGCGACCGGCGGCAAGACCGTGCCGCTGTCCGGGGTGGACGCCAGGACGGCGTCCGGGCACGGGGAGATCCCGCCCCGGCTGGTGACGTCGGGCGGCACGCGACAACTGCTGTACTTCGCCAGGGTCACGCTGCCCGCGCAGCAGGAAGACCCCGACCAGGACCAGTACCAGGCCCCGAGCCGGACCGAGCGGCAGTGGCTGCTGGTGGTCTCCGAAGCGCTCCCTGCCCTCACGGCGTACGGCGACGGACGCACCGCCGAAGTGCTGGACGCGAGCGGCTCGGTGCTCACCACCGCGGTCCACGGCAAGGCGGCGCCGGCCGTCGCCCACAGTGGTCTGCCCGCGGCGGCGGCCCGCGCGGCGCATGGGTCGGAGAGTGACACCGACGCCTCGGGAAGCCTGCTGGGCGCCACCACCGGCAACCGGCGCCCCGTGGCCGGCTGGGCCCAGGTCGCCTCGGCGACCGGTCCCGGCGAAACCGACGACCTCGGTCTGGTGGTGCTCACCTCCCGCGCGGTGCCCGCCACGACCACCGCCGCCGACTACTCGCGCTTCGCGCTCGAGGCAGCCGGGGCGCTGGCCGTGGTCGCGCTGCTGCTCGGGCTGGTGCTGTACTTCTCCGTGCAGCGGCCACTGCTGCGGCTGTATCTGTCCGCCGGCCGCCTGGCCCGGGGCGCGAACGGAGGCGAGCCGACCGCGCGGGCGGAGCTGTCCCGGCCGGTTCCGGTGCATGGCTTCGGGGAACTGGCCCGGATCGGGCTGGCACTTGACGCACTGCGCCGGCAACTGCTCGGCGAGCGCGACCCGCAGGAGTTCCCCGCCCGGCGCGGACCGGGCTACCGGGCGCTGGCCGTGGCCGGCGTGGTGGTGGTGGCCTGCTGGTCGGTGCCGATGGTCTTCCTGCTGAACCGGGCGGACATCGCGACCGCGGTTCCGGCTCCGGTCCTCGCCGACCAGCAGGCGCGCACCGAGATCGCGACGCAGCGGATCCGGCAGTCCCTCGACCAGTCGTACACCGACCTGAGCGCCGCGGCAGCGAGTCTGCCGGGCAAGAGCCGGGCCGCCCAGACCGACGTTCTGCGGCAGTCCCTCGCCGACCACAAGCAGTACCGCTCGCTGTATCTCCTGGACCGCTCGGGCGACATCACGCTGAGGGTGGGCGGCACACCGCTGCGCACCCTCGTCCACGTACCCGGCGGCGCTGGGATCACCAACGTCAACACCTCGGGCCGGATCCCGGTGATCGCCGCCTACGCGCAGGTCCGGGCCGGCAAGGGCAAGGCCCAGGCAGCCGGGGTGGTCCTGTTCGGCGAGATCGACGTGAAGGTGCTCAACTCCATTCTGCCCAGGCCGAAGCTGGGCAGCGTCTGGGTGACGGACCGCGACGACAAGGTGCTGGCGGCGAGCGTGGGCTACCGCGCCTTCCAGTCGCTGCCCGACTCCGGCCTGACCCGTCTCGTCCGCGCCACCCAGGGCGCCCCGGGGACCACGGGCACCGCGACCTCGGCGGTGCACGACACGTCCTCCGGTCCATCGGTCGACGCCGCCGCCCCGCTGGCGCAGAGCGGCCCGACGGCCCGTCTCGGCTGGCACGTGGTGACCGCGGAGCCCGCGGCAGGGCTCCAGATCCCCGCGGTGCAGGCCGAGCAGCGCACCATGCTCGCCGGCATCCTGGGCCTCGCCGTGGGCGCGGCCTGCCTGGGCTGGCTGCATGTCGTGGTGGTCCGGCCGCTGCGCGCGGTCGCCGTGCTCGTCGAGCGGCTCGCCGGCGGAGACCGCCGCACCGTGCTGCATCCGGTCAACCACGACGAGATCGGCTCGGTCACCCGCAGCCTGGAGCTGGTGCGCCAGGCCCTGGCGGAACGCGACCGGGCAGCCAGATCCGGCCATGCCGCCGGGCCCTCGCGGTCCCTGCGTGAGAACACCCTCCAGCGGTAGAAGGACGGAATCGGCGTGCTCTTCCTCTATGTCATCGTCCTGTTGTGCTGCGCCGGGCTGTGGATCGCCGGAATCCTGGAGCAGCGGCGGCACTTCGCCTCGCTGGAGCAGATACCTACGCGGGTGCTGGTCAACGGCATCCGCGGCAAGAGTTCGATCACCCGGCTGTGCGCGGGCGCGCTGCGCGGCGGTGGCCTGGTCACGGTGGCCAAGACCACCGGCACCGCGGCCCGGTTCATCCATCCGGATGCCACCGAGGAGCCGATCTACCGCAAGTTCAACATCTCCAACATCGTCGAGCAGATCGGCATCGTGCGGCGGGCGGCAGCCTACCGGCCGGACGCGCTGGTGATCGAGTGCATGGCGGTGATGCCCGCGCTGCAGGAGATCAATCAGGAGAAGCTGATCCGTTCCACGATCGGCGTGCTGTGCAACGTCCGCGAGGACCATCTGGAGGAGATGGGGCCGACGCTGGACGACGTCGCCCGCTCGCTCTCCCGCTCGATGCCGGTGGGCGGGGTGTGCGTGACGGCGGAGAAGGACCGGCTGCACATCCTCCAGGAGGAGGCCGACAAGCGGAACTGCCGCCTGATCGCGGTCGATCCGGAGGCGGTGACCGACGCCGAGCTGCGCGGCTTCAGCTGGTTCACCTTCAAGGAGAACGTGGCGATCGCGCTCGCCGTCGCCGAACTGCTCGGCGTGGAGCGGCAGACCGCGATGCAGGGCATGTGGGACGCGCCGCCCGACCCGGGCGTGCTGTCCGTGGAGCGCTATGTCACCCCCGAGGGAAAGCGGCTGCGGTTCGCCAACGTCTTCGCGGCCAACGATCCCGAGTCGACGCTGATGAACGTCAGGCAGCTGGAGGATCTGGGCGCGATCAGACGGCCGATCGGCGTGGTCATCAACTGCCGCCCCGACCGGGTGGAGCGCAACGGCCAGATGGGCACGATCGTCCCCGACCTCGCCGCCGAGACTGTGTTCCTGATCGGCCACCCGACCAAGAGCGCCGGCGACGCGATTCCGGCCGGCTTCACCGGGCGGGTGGTGGATCTCGGCGGCGACCGCCGGGACCCCGAGGAGCTGACGGCGGCGATCCTCGCGGAACTCGGCCCGGACTCCTCGCTGGTGGCGATCGGCAACATCCACGGCCAGGGCGAGCTGTTCCTGGAGTCCCTGGCCGAGCTGCCGCTGGACGACTCCGAGGACCCGCTCGACCTCGTTCCCGACGGCGACGGCCTGGACCAGGAGACCATGCAGTTCGCCATACCCCGGGCTCGGGTCTCGGTGGCCCGGCCGCCCGAGCCGGAGCCGTACAGCTGGGTGGCACCGCTGGATTCACCGACGTACGCCTTCCGCGTCCCGGAGCAGCGCGAGCTCGCCCGCCGAGCCGCCGCCCGCCAGGGCCGGCCAGATGACCGGAGCACCGCGGGCGACCCGCAACACTCCTACGATCCGACCAAGTCCACGAGGAACCCGTGATCCCCGCCAACCTCACCGCACAGACCGCCGCGCTCGGGATCGCCCTCGGGCTGGTCCTCTCACTCATCTGCTATCTGACCACCAACCTCTCCCCCGGAGGGATGATCACCCCGGGCTGGATCGCCCTCACGCTCGTCACCGACGTGCGGATGGCCGGGCTGATGGTCGCCGTGGCGGCGGGAACGTACTTCATGACGAAGCTGGTGCAGCGCACGGTGATCCTCTACGGCAAGCGGCTGTTCGCCGCCGTCGTGCTGTGCGCGGTGCTGATGCAGACCACCGTGATGCTCGCCCTCAGCCACGAGTTCCCGCTGCTGTACACGTCACAGACCCTTGGCTTCATCGTCCCCGGCCTGGTCTCCTACCAGATGGCCCGCCAGCCGCTGGCGGCCACGGTCATCTCGACCACGGCGGTGACCCTGGCCACGTACGTGGTGCTGGTCGCCGGTCTGTTGATCGGGGCACTCCCCACCGGCTGACCTGTTCACACCCCCTCACCTCACAGTTCCAGGAGGATCGGCCATGCACTCCGCACATGACGGCAGACGTAGCCGCCCGACTCGACGCGCCGTGTTCCGGACGATCGCGGGAGTGGCGGCCGCCGGGGTGGCGGGCGGGTACGCCTGGGACCGCCTCGGGCACGGAAACGACGACGGTGGCGGTACGGCCGCCGACGGCACGGGCTCCGGCCCGAGCTCCCGGTCCACCGGGCCCCACACCTTCGAGCGGCTGTCCGCCCCGGATCGCACCGTGGTCCGGGCCGGCGACGGCGGCACGCTCGCCACTTTCACCGACGGCGCCCGTACGGCCGTACTCACCGGGCCCAGCCGCACCTTCAGCGAGCCGCGGACCACCGAGGCCAAGGTGACCACGGACGCCTGGGTGCGGGTGCTGCCGCACGCGTGGCAGCGGGGCATGGAGAAGTCCGCCTGGTTCAAGGGCTGGTTCAAGAAGGCCCTCGGCGACAGCAGCCCGGACGTCTTCGCCGTGGCGTTCCAGTACAGCAGCGCCGGGGCGCCCGACAAGCACAACGCCAAGGGCGTGCGCTACGCGGGCACCGCGCACTTCGGCCCGCGCAACTCCGCGGTCAAGAACCCGCTGGACTTCGCCTACTACGACGAGCAGTCCGACTTCTACGACTATCTGGGCATCGACTGGACCTTCCCCGACGGCACCCGCGTGCAGCCGGAGCAGGCCCGCTACGGCGATGTCGACTGCTCCGGCTTCCAACGTCTGGTGTGGGGCTACCGCATGGGCATCCCCATGCACAACACCAACACCAACACCAAGGGCGCCGGTCTGCCGCGCCGCGCCTACGCCATCGCCGCCTACGGTCCCGGCCGCACGGTGATCCCCCACACCGGCAAGAAGCAGGCCACCGATCTGGACGCCCTACAACCCGGCGATCTGGTCTTCTTCGCCATCATCAAGGACCGGCCGGACTTCATCGACCACGTGGGCATGTACATGGGCCTCGACGACCAGGGTCGGCACCGCTTCTATTCCAGCCGCTCCGCCGCCAACGGTCCGACCCTGGGCGACCTGTCGGGCCACGCGCTGCTGGACGGCACCGACTTCTACGCCCGCGGCTTCCGGGCGGCCCGCCGCCTGTGACTCCGCCGCGTGTGATGTCGCCGCCTGTGCACCGCCGCCTCACCTGACCTGCTGATCCGAGGACCACTGCCATGACCGCCATCCCCGCCGCCCAGCCCACCGGAGCGCAGCAAGGCCGCCGGGCGGCGAACCGCCGCTCCGACCGACCGGAGGACGCCCCGCGCTGGGAGCGCCCGGCGCTCGCCGCGGTACTGGCCGTCGCCACGGTGCTGTACTCCTGGGGCATCGGGCAGGCCGCGCTCCACCCCTTCTACGGTGCGGCGATACGCTCGATGGCGGGCAGCTGGCGTGCGTTCTTCTTCGGCGGGCTCGACGCCTCCGGCTCGATCAGCATCGACAAGCTGCCCGGCGCCTTCTGGCCCGACGCCGTCTCCGTCTGGCTCTTCGGCCCGCACACCTGGGCGGCCGCGCTTCCGCAGGTCGTCGAGGGCGTGCTCACCGTATGGCTGCTGCACCGGATCGTACGGGCCTGGGCCGGTCCGTTCGCCGCGCTGATCGCCGCACTGGCGCTCACCCTCACCCCGGTCACCGTGGCGCTCAACCGTGCCACCATCCCGGACACCGCGCTCACTCTGCTCCTGGTGGCGGCCGCCGGAGCACTGCAGAAGGCGGTGCGCACCGAGCGGCTGCTGCCGCTGATCACCTGCGGGATCTGGGTCGGGCTCGCCTTCCAGGCGAAGATGCTGCAGGCGTGGCTGGTGCTGCCGGTCTTCGCCGCCGTGTACCAACTCGTCGCGCCCGGCAGGCCGTTGCACCGGGCTGTGCGCGTCCTGGTGAGCGGGGCGGTCGCGCTGGCGGTCTCCTGCTCCTGGATGTTCATCGCCTGGGCGACACCGGCCGCCGACCGCCCGTACCTCGACGGAACGTCCGACAACAATCCGTTCGCCCTGGTCTTCGGTTACAACGGCCTCAGCCGCTTCAGCAGCGATCCCACCGCGTTCGGCGCCGTCGCGGGCACCGCCGCCAGCCGCACCACCGGCAACACCGGCTGGGACATGCTGATCAACGACACGGTCGGCCCGCAGGTCGCCTGGTTGCTGCCGCTCGCCGTGCTCGCCGCGATCCTGGGCGTCGGCCGGCGCGCCGGCCGACCGCGAACCGACCTGCCGCGCGCGGGATTTCTGCTGTGGGGTGGCTGGCTGGCCGTGCACGCGCTGGTGTTCAGCGTCTCCAACGGCAACCACGCCTACTACACGGCCGTCATCGCCCCGGCGCTCGCCGCGCTGGCCGGCGGCGGCCTCGCGCTCTTCCGCTCGCAGTACGAGGCGACGTACGAGCCGGAGCCGGCGGCGGAGTACGAGGCGCAGCACGAGGCGGCCGGCCGGCGACACCTTGCGCTGCCGGCGGCGATCGCGCTGACGGCGGCGTGGGCGCTGGTGCTCGACTGGCCGACCCGATTCGTCTCCTGGCTGCTGCCGGTCGCTGTGATGCTCGCGCTGTGCGGCGTGGTGGGCCTGTGCAGCCGGGGGCCGCGCACCTCCCCGCGGAAGATCCACGCCGCCCTCGCCGCCGGGATCACGGCCACCCTGGTCGTACCGGCCGGCTGGGCCGTCTCCAGCCTCAACCCGCTCTACGCGGGCGCCGCCACCTCGCCGATGGCCGGTCCGGTCGGCAAGTCGTACCGCGAGCATCCCCGTCACGCTCCGCGGAGGAGAGGACTCGACCGGCCCAGCGCCCGTGACACCGCCCTGCTCGGCTACCTCACCACGCACCGCCACGGCGAGAAGTACCTGCTTGCCACCCAGGCCGCCTACACCGCCGAGCCCCTGCTGCGCGCGAAGTCCGAGCCCATCCTCGTCATGGGCGGCTTCACCGGCAGCACCCCCTTCCCGACCGCCCAGCAGCTCGCCAGCCTCGTCACCGCCCACCAGCTGCGCTATGCGCTGCTCACCACCCAGCGCCCCACCACTCCCGCCACCACCTGGGTGAAGACCCACTGCACCCGCATCCGACCCACCGCCTACGGCGTCCGCACCGACGGCAGCTTCACCCTCTACGACTGCGCCCCCCAGAGGTGAGGCGACGCCCGCCCCAGGTCAGAGACCCCGCCCTTTCTACTGTCCTCGGTGATCACCTGGGCTGACGGACCACGAGTTTTGGCGGGACGACTCCGGCCAGGCCGGCGACCTCGCGTACAGCGGTGTCGGCTCGACGAGCGGGATACAACGCAGGCGCACGTGGTCCGGCCGCGGCGCGTCGGCGGGGAAGACGGTGAAGCCCTCAGGGGCGGCGCGGAGCGGCTGGAGAAGGTGGTCCAGGCCGAGATCCGGGCCGCCGTGCCGCCGCGTGATCCGGAACCCGTCGGCGAAGCGGCGCAGGACAACGGACACTGCAGTCCAGCCGAGCAGGCGATGCCCTCCGGTCTGTGCAAGGCGCCCAGAGTGCGCCCGTAAGAACGGACAACAAACAAACCCCAGGCCGCTGACCTGGGGCTTCAAGAAGAGCGGGTGACGAGAATCGAACTCGCGCTCTCAGCCTGGGAAGCTGCGGTCATTTAGGGCGGGTACGGCAGCTGACCTGAGCGATTGCCTGGTACCAGGTCTCATCGCCCTTGGTCGCTTTCACCGTGATTCCCCGCCCTATCTGGTGCGCCCGTGGTGCGCCGGTCGCGTCGTCGCCTGGTGCTGTCGACTCGTCGGCTTCACCGTACAGGTTGGTGCGGAGGCGCTCCTTGGCCGCTTCAAGCTGCGGGCCGTAGTCGGGTTTGAAGATCTCGCTCAGCGTCTTGTCAAGCGTTCCTGAGATCGCGTAGATCGGTGACCAGACGGCTCGGTCGTGCACGATCCCCTCAAGGTCGTCGGATCGGAACATGACTTGGTAGAGCCAGTCCGACAGTACGAACGCTTGATCTCGCGTGAGCCGGATGGTGATCGCTTCCTCGTCCACGTCCTCAACCTAGCCGCCTCGACTGGCGGTGCCTTGGGGCCGAGCTTCCGTGCGGGCCAACACGCTTTCCAACTGTGGTGGTGGTCCCGGGAGCCGCGGACGGGCCGTTCACCTACGTTCATGAGAGGCCCATCATGGGAGCGACCACCGCATCCGGTCTGAACGGCCGTGAACGGCACTGAATGAGACGGAAAATGAGACGGACGGCGCGGCTGGGCTCGCTAGCATCATCGCTGGTGGAGGGTGTGTCATGGCTCTGGTCCGCAAGCGTTCACGACGGATCGTTGTCGACGGTACGGCCTACCGCTGGCGGCTGCGTGGCCGGCCGACGTACTCCCAGGGCTTGGCCTGGTCGCCGTGCACGTTCGCAGTCGAGCATGCAGCCACCCGGGGCATGACGCTCGTGGTCACCACCGACCAGCCGCATCCGAGTAACTGGATAGGTAGCGAGGCTGAGCCTGTACTGCCGTCTGGCGTCGCCGCAGCTGTTCGGCTTGCCCTGCGTGAGGGTTGGACTCCCACGACTTCGGGCTCCGCGTTCCACCTCGACCAGTTCGCCAACTTCACGCCTTCGCACTGAACAGAGCCGGGGAATCGCGGGGCCTATACCTCAGCCGACGACAGTCCGCCACGATGGCAAGTCCGCCGACCGATCAGGCGCGCGTGTGCCTCGCTGCACCCCACTGGCCTCCGCCGCGCCTCCGTCGGCGGTTGATCAACCACCGTAGCGGCTGCGCAAATCCTCGGTGATCCTCGACCTCAGCCCTATAGCGCCTTCCGGCTGCATCTCCGCCAGCGGACGTTCCGTCTGAGGGTCGTAGGCAGTCAGCCCCGTTTCCTTCTCGACGATGGCTGAAAGGGCAAAGACCTTGCTGAGCACGACCGCGGCATCGTTCCCTGCATGCCAGCAGGGCACAGTGATGCTTACCTCGTCACCGAAGACGGACAGGTCGATGCCCGTGCCCGAGTGGCTAAGGTCTCGCGACTCCTGCCCATACTCCGTGATGTCCACTTCGCCCAAAAGCAACTGGGCCTGCGACACTATTCGGTCCCAAGCTTCAAGGAGGCGGGCAGGGATCGGCTCGCTGCGCTCGGCCGCGTCTTCCATCGCATCTAGTGCCGCATCAAGCAACGTTCGCCCTGCGATGAGGCGTCACTCTGTTGCTGTCCTGGGCGGTGCCGGACGGCCAGAATGATCGCGTGGCTGAACGTGTGCAGGTCCGGGAAATCGATGACGACGAGGGCAGGCGGTTGCTGCGGATCGTCCGTAGGGGCACTGGTTCGGTGGTGACCTGGCGGCGTGCCCAGATGGTGCTGTTATCCGCGCAGGGCATGCCCGTGGCGAAGATCGCCGAGGTGACGTTCACCAGCCCGGACCGCGTCAGAGATGTGATCCACAACTTCAACGCGGACGGGTTCGACTCGCTCTATCCGAAGTACAAGGGCGGCCGGCCCAAGACCTTCAGCCTCCCCGAACGCCGTGAGATCAAGAAGATCGCCAAGTCCAAGCCGGCCGAGCATGGCCTGCCGTTCTCGACCTGGAGCCTGGCCAAGCTGGCCGACTTCCTGGTCGCCGAGGGGGTGGTCGACGACATCAGCCACGAGGGCCTGCGGGCACTGCTCCGCGAGGAGGGCGTCTCGTTTCAACGCGTGAAGACCTGGAAGAGCTCACGCGACCCTGACTACGCGGCCAAGAAGGCCCGCGTCGAGCACCTCTACGCGATCGCCGACGGGGAGGTCGCCCCCGAGGACGGTGAGCCCGAAGTCGTCTTATGTCTCGACGAGTTCGGGCCACTCAACCTCCAGCCCCACCCCGGTCGGCACGGGGCCGAGCGCGGTGGGAAGCACAAGGATCCCAGCCGAGGGCCCCGGCCCCGACGCCGGGCGACCTACACACGACCACACGGGGTCCGCCACCTGTTCGCCGCCTACGACCTGGGCAGGGACAAGCTCTACGGCCACATCAAGCCGAAGAAGAACCGGACCAGATTCTTGGAGTTCTGCCGCTACCTGCGCAGCCTCTACCCGCCCGAGATCCGCATCGCGATCGTGCTCGACAACTTCTCCCCGCACCTGACCACAAAGAAGGACACCCGGGTCGGTGACTGGGCAGCGGCCAACAACGTCCTACACGCCGACCAACAGCTCGTGGCTCAACCGCATCGAAGCCCAGTTCACAGCCCTGCGCTACTTCGCTCTCGACGGCACCGGTCATGCCAGCCACAAGGAGCAGGGCAGCATGATCCGCCGCTACATCATCTGGCGGAACAAGCACGCTGCCGACGAACGCCTACGCGAGGTCGTGGACAGGGCAAACGTTGCTTGATGCGGCACTAGAGGCCGAGCACCAGTGAACTGGGCCAGTGAACTGTGCAGGCACACAACAGGTCGCGATCGCTCGACGCTGATCGGCGAGCCACCTCAGTCAGAGTCCGCCAGCCGAATTTCCCGCCTACCAAGGCCTCACAGAACGACGGTGCCGAGACGTGCGGCCTGCAGGGGGAACTACCGCTACTGAGGTTGAACTCGTGGTGTCGCAGAGGCTGACGGCTCGTCGGGCGTGCGGTATGGCCGGGGCATGCGGTATCCACAAGGGGGCGGGCTGACCGCCGAACGCCAGTAGTTTCGCGAGGTGTTACGACTCAAGGCGGCCGAGAGGTTCCAATACGGCAGTTGATCAGCGATCCGGGAACACGATCCCCCTGGCTGACAGCACGTGCCTGAAGGGGTCGGTCCTCGCTGCGGTAGAAGGCGACGTCGAATCCGCTGTCGAGCCACTCGTCGAAGATCTCGTCAGTTCCAGGCCGGCCGGAGCCGCTCGCCTCAGCCGTGCAGAACAGCGTCCGGGCAGCGTCAAGGCCGATGGTCACCAGGCCCGCGCGGTCCGGCTCTGCGACTGCGGACATGGCGGGTCCGGGCGTCGGCTCAGGCTTCTGGGCCTGTCGCCCCGTCGGCAATTCGGGGATCGGGTCGGAAACGGGCACGGGCGGTCAACCCTCCGGAGTCGATGGACCCCGGTAGTGCACACCCGCACCCCGGTGATCTGCGGTTTCCCAACGCACCGCGCGCTGGCCGGTCGTCACCCGGGGCATCCGCGGCAAACGGGATGTCGTCCAGCAAGCCGGGGCTTGACGCTGGAACTCGTGACCGGGCGCGAAGGTAACACCCGTCTGGATCTTGCACAATGTGATCCACAACGCTTTACCCCTTGACCGGTGGTGTGGCAACATTCCGCTCGGTCACGACGCCCATCGCGCCGACGACCGACTCCCACGGTGCTGTGGGAGCGAGCACCGATCTCCCTGCCGGTGGGTAAGGGGGTCCTTCGTCCACAGGAGGCCCTCATGCAGGTCATTGACGCTGCGACCGCACCCCCGAACGAGGAACTTTACCGGCGGACGGTCGTC
>Ga0308175_100001854_pt1 | contig 14286 bp, 14 predicted proteins | sample PhyCR1_3_FD_203893 | JGI IMG/M metagenome (GOLD analysis project Ga0308175, IMG submission 203893) | Soil microbial communities from UC Gill Tract Community Farm, Albany, California, United States - DLSLS.C.R1 | ecosystem: Environmental > Terrestrial > Soil > Agricultural land | place: USA...
CGAGACCCTCGAGCAGGTCCGTCACCAGCGCCGCGATGGGGCTGCGCTCGCTGCGCGTCAAGGTGACGTGCGCGAACAGCGGGTGTCCCTTGAGCGCCTCGATGACGGCCGCGACACCATCGTGTCGGCCGACGCGCAGGTTGTCCCGCTGCGCCACGTCGTGCGTCAGCACCACCCGGGAGTTCTGGCCCACGCGGGAGAGCACCGTGAGCAGCACGTTGCGCTCGAGGGACTGCGCCTCGTCGACGATGACGAACGCGTCGTGCAGTGAGCGTCCCCGGATGTGGGTCAGCGGCAGCACCTCGAGCATCCCGCGGTCGAGCACCTCCTCGACCACCTCCCGCGAGACGAGCGCGCCGAGCGTGTCGAAGACCGCCTGCGCCCAGGGGCCCATCTTCTCGGACTCGCTGCCGGGCAGGTAGCCCAGCTCCTGGCCACCCACGGCGTACAGCGGCCGGAACACCACGACCTTGCGGTGCTGGCGGCGCTCCATCACCGCCTCGAGACCGGCGCACAGCGCGAGCGCCGACTTGCCCGTGCCGGCCCGGCCACCGAGGCTGACGATGCCCACGTCGGGGTCGAGCAGGAGGTCGAGGGCGATGCGCTGCTCGGCGCTGCGTCCGTGCAGCCCGAAGGCGTCGCGGTCGCCGCGCACCAGTCGCACCTGCTTGTCGGCGCCCACCCGCCCCAGGCCGCTGCCGCGCGGCGACAGCAGGACCAGCCCGGTGTGGCAGGGCAGCTCCGCGGCGGTCGCGTGCTCGACCCGGCCGTTCTCGTAGAGGGCGTCCATCTCCTCGACGGTCACGTCCAGCTCGGTCATGCCCGTCCAGCCCGAGTCGACGGCGAGCTCGGCGCGGTACTCCTCGGCCCGCAGGCCGACCGCCGACGCCTTGACGCGCATAGGCAGGTCCTTGCTCACCACGGTGACGTCGTGGCCCTCGCTGGCGAGGTTCTTGCCCACCGCCAGGATGCGGGTGTCGTTGTCCCCCAGCCGGAAGCCGGCGGGTAGCGAGCTCGGGTCGGTGTGGTTGAGCTCGACGCGCAGGGTGCCGCCGACCTCGCCCAGCGGCACGGGCGCATCGAGGCGGCCCTCGCGCACCCGGAGGTCGTCGAGCAGGCGCAGCGCCTGGCGAGCGAAGAACCCCAGCTCGGGGTGGTGTCGCTTCGCCTCCAGCTCCGTGACGACCACCACGGGGAGCACCACCTCGTGCTCCTCGAAGCGGAACATGGCGCGTGGGTCGGACAGCAGGACCGAGGTGTCCAGCACGAACGTGCGGCGCGCGAGCGCCTTGGCCTTGCTCCTGGGACTCCTCGTGTTCGAGGCAGTGGACGTGCGACGGGTCGGGTCGGGTGTCGAGGCCAATGTCTCTCCTTGGCACAGCGCGCCGCTCGGCGCGGTGCGCCTACTCGCGAACGAGGTGCCGGGACCGGGCCCTCCCACCGCGGTGGGACCGGTGCCGGCCCTCCGCTCGGAGCACGTCTCGCTCCATGTGGTGGGCCTCCCGAACGCCGGGCGGGTGCCCTGCGTCACATCCGACGGTACGGCCGGCCGGCGCCTCGACGGGGAAGGTCGGCGGTGTGTCGTCCAGAGTTCACCCGGGCGTCCGATGCCGCCCTCAGGAGTTGGTATGCCGCGTGGCCGGGTCCTCACGCGGCCGCACCCGGGCGCGCCCCGCCATCGCCTCCCGTCCGCCGTCCCGCCGTCCCGTCTTCCGCCGTCCCGCCAACCCACTCGAGGAGCCACGACATGCCGAGGGTGGCCGGCGATCGTCGGCATGTCCTGGCCTCTCGAGTGGGGTCGGGTCAGCGGCCGAAGCGCCGCTCGCGCTCGGCGTACGAGCGCAGTGCACGCAGGAAGTCGACGTGCCGGAAGTCGGGCCAGTACGCCTCGCAGAAGTAGAACTCCGACTTGGCGCTCTGCCACAGCAGGAACCCGCCGAGCCGCTGCTCCCCGGAGGTGCGGATCACCAGGTCGGGGTCGGGCTGGCCCTTGGTGTAGAGGTGCGCGTCGATCTCCTCGACGCTGACGTTCTCGGCGATGGTGTCGACCGGGATGCCGAGTGCCGACTGCTCGAGCAGCATCGCCCGGACCGCGTCCGCGATCTCACGACGACCGCCGTAGCCGACCGCGACGTTGACGTGCAGTCCGGACACGTCGCGCGTCGCCTCGGCCGAGTCCTTGAGGCTGCGGGCCGTCTCGGCCGGCAGCAGGTCGAGCGCCCCGATCGGGTGCAACCGCCACCGGTGCTCGGCGGCCAGGTCCGCGACGGCCGTCTCGATGATCTGCAGGAGCGGGACGATCTCCTTGGGGCTCCGGCTGAGGTTGTCGGTGGACAGCAGCCACAGGGTGACCACCTCGACCCCGGCGTCCTCGCACCAGTGCAACAGGTCCTTGATCTTGTCCGCGCCGGCCTGGTGCCCGTCGCGGACCTCGAAGCCGTTCGCCCGCGCCCAGCGCCGGTTGCCGTCGAGCATGACGCCCACGTGCCGCGGGATGACCTCGTTGCGCAGGCTCTTGGCGACTTGTCGCTCATAGGCGGCGTAGAGCAGGTCGCGCAACGCCACAGCTTGCCTCCCGTCGACCTGCCTGAACCGTTTGTGAGCGCCGCTCCCCCTCCGCCGGCCGCGCCTTTCCACGGTACTCCTGCCGCCTCGGGCCCGCCTCGCACCCGCCACAGGCGCGCCGCGGGGCCGGCCCGATCCAGCCGGCCGTCGCCCGGCAGGATGGGTCCCATGGCTGGCGGCCCCTCCTACTACGAGCTGACACCCACCCGGGGTGAGGCGACCGCAGTGGTGCCCACGCGGCATACGGCTGGGCCGTGGTCGCCAGAGGCGCAGCACGGCGGCCCGCCGGCCGCACTCCTCGCCCGGGCCATCGAGGCCGTCGGCGACGGCACGCGCACGGTGTCGCGGATCACCGTGGACCTGCTCGGTCCGGTCCCCCTGGCGCCCCTCGAGGTGCGCGCCGCGGTGACCCGGCCAGGCCGCTCGGTCGAGCTCGTCGGCGCGGAGCTCGTCGAACAGTCCGGGCGGGTCGTCATGCGCGCGTCCGCGTGGCAGGTCCCCGGTGGCGCCGGTGGTCCCGTCGCCGGGCTCCCCGAGCCTCCTCCGGGCCCGGGTCATGGCCGCGAGCGGGACCTCCCACCCGGCTGGCACCGGGGGTACCTCGACACGATCACGTGGCGGTGGGTGGAGGGGTCGCTCGCCGAGCCGGGTCCGGCCACGGTGTGGCTGCGGCCGGGTGTCCCGCTCTCCGTCGGCGAGGAGCTGACGCCGCTGCAGCGGCTGCTCGTCTGCGTCGACTCCGCCTCAGGCGTCAGCTCTGCGCTCGACATCCGGAAGTGGCAGTTCATGAACACCGACCTGACCGTGCACCTCGTGCGTGAGCTGCGGGGAGAGTGGGTCGGCCTGCGGGCCCGCACGGTGCTCAGTGGCGGCGCCTCGGGGGTGGCGCTGGCGGAGCTGTTCGACGAGGAGGGGTTCGTGGGCCACTCGGCGCAGGCCCTGCTGGTGCGGCCGGCCGTGGCTTCCTCCACACCTACGGTTCAGTAACTTACGCCACCGTAGGTTATGGTTGGTCCATGGCCCACACAACCGAGCGACGCGCGGACCACGGCGCCGTCGAGACCGTCGTCGCCGTCGTCAAGCCGCGGATGCGCGGCTGGCTGCACGCCGGCATGGTCCCCCTGGCGCTGGCCGCGGGCATCGTCCTGATCGTGCTGGCACCGACCACACCCGCCCGCATCGCCGCTGCGGTGTACTCGGTGAGCGCGTGGCTGCTGTTCGGCACCTCCGCCGTCTACCACCGCGGCAAGTGGTCACCACGCGTCGCCGGTGTGCTCAAGCGGGTCGACCACTCGAACATCTTCCTCATCATCGCGGGCACCTACACGCCGTTCGCGCTGCTGCTCCCCCACGAGAAGTCGCGCACCATGCTCCTCATCGTGTGGTCGGGCGCAGCCGCCGGCGTGCTGTTCCGGGTGCTCTGGGTGGGCGCCCCGCGCTGGCTCTACACACCGGTCTACGTGGCGCTCGGCTGGGTCGCCGTGTTCTACCTCGGCCCGTTGCTGAAGAACGGCGGCGTCGCCATCGTCACCCTGATCGCCGTCGGCGGTCTGCTCTACACGGCCGGCGCCGTGGTCTACGGCACCAAGCGCCCCAACCCCTCACCGCGCTGGTTCGGGTTCCACGAGATCTTCCACACGCTGACCGTTGCGGCCTTCGCCGTGCACTACGTGGCAGCGTCGATGTCGGTCTACGGCGCCGGCTCGCCGTCCTGACCGGAGTCGTTGCCCTGACCGGGGTCCCGGTCCTGACCGGAGTCTGCCTCCGGGGCGGGATCCGGTCCTGAGCCCTCGGGCCGCTCCTTCGCAGCGGCCTGCTGTCCGCCGTCCCGCCCGTCACCGTCACCGCGCCCGGCCTTGCCCTTGCGTCGGCGCCGCTCCTCCTGTGCCGCCTCGGCCTCGCGCTGCGCCTCCTCGGCGCGGTAGGACATCCGCCGCATCCGGGCGTTCATGTTGCGCATCAGCAGGTAGAGCGCGACCGCGAGCACGAAGAAGGCCACGAAGCCCCACATCCCCGGTGTGACGACGGTCGATGGCTCGTTCACGCCTTGGCCGCCTTCCGGGCGTCGTAGACCGGTTGCAGGTCCCCACGTGTGGCGAGCGCGTCGCCCGCCGCCGCGTCGCCGATGCCCGCGAACAGGTCGTCCTCGACCGGCACCACGGGGACGTAGGACACTGCCGCCTCGTAGTCCTCGGTTGGCCAGACGCGCTTCTGCATGTCCATCGGCACCCGGAACCAGTGCCCGTCCGGGTCGATCTGGGTGGCGTGGGCGAGCAGCGCCCGGTCGCGCACCTCGAAGTAGTCCGAGCAGGGGATGCGGGTGGTGATGGGCCGCGCGTCGGACTCGTCCCACCGGGCCAGCCACTCGGCATACGGGCTCTCCTCCCCCAGCTCGAGGAAGGCGTCGTGGAAGGCGACGAAGCGCGTGCGGCTGTGCCCGTTGTAGTAGAGCTTCAGCGGCTGCCAGGGCGCACCCGCGTGCGGGTATGCCGCGGGGTCACCGGCGGCCTCGAAGGCCGCCATCGACACGGTGTGCGTCATCACGTGGTCGGGGTGCGGGTACCCGCCGTTCTCGTCGTAGGTGGTCATGACGTGCGGCCGGAACCGGCGGATCTCGCGCACCAGCGCCTCCGCCGTGACCTCGACCGGCTCGAGTGCGAAGCAGCCCTCGGGCAGTGGCGGCAGCGGGTCGCCCTCGGGCAGCCCGGAGTCGACGAAGCCGAGCCAGGTGTGGTCGACACCGAGCACCTCCTGCGCCGCCTTCATCTCGTCGCGACGCACCTGGGCGAGGTCGCGCAGGATGTGCGCGTCGTGCTGGAGCTTCGGGTTCAGCACGTCGCCGCGCTCACCTCCCGTACACGACACGACGAGGACGTCGACGCCGTTCGCGGCGTACATCGCCGTCGTCGCCGCACCCTTGCTCGACTCGTCGTCGGGGTGCGCGTGCACCGCCATGAGCCGCAACCGGTCGCCCACCTGCTCAACCCTTCCAAGCCATCGCCGACAATGGGACGCCCGACATCCTCTCACCACGGAAGGGCGACCCATGCCGCTCCCCCGACCAGCACCCGGCACCGGCCGGTGGTGGGTCATCGGCACGGTCGGCGTGACCGTCGGTGTCGTCCTCGTGGTCTGGCTGGCCCTCGCGAACACGCTGGGCAAGGTGACCTGGACCGACACGGGGTACAAGGTGGTGGACGAGCGCAGCGTGCGCGTCGAGTTCGACGTGCACCGCTCGCCCGGACAGTCGGCGACCTGCACGGTCCGGGCGCTGGACCAGCGCTTCGGGGTGGTCGGTGTGCTCGAGGTCGACGTGCCTGCCGGGCCGCAGCGGACCGTGCACCAGGAGGTGACGGTGCGCACGACGTCGCGGGCCGTGACCGGGACGGTGCAGCGCTGCGACGCTTCGTGAGCTCCCGCGTGTCCTGACCGTCCGGGAGCCGTTTCGCGGTCTCGGCCCGGACGTCGGCTCGTTTGGACCCTTTGCCCCCTTGCGAGGTATCGTGGTCCTTTCACCGAGCGGTCTGGACCCTGAAACGCGAGCGTGCCGGGGCCGGGCCGTTGCTTATTAGCACCCGACCACCGATGACATCACGTCGGCGGAGTGCCCCAATGAAGGAGTAGGACGTGAGCGAGACCGCGACCCCGACCGGGAGCTACCTGACCCAGGACGCCTTCGACCGCCTGAAGGCCGAGCTGGACCAGCTCTCCGGCGAAGGCCGCACCGAGATCGCCAAGCGGATCGAGGCGGCGCGCGAGGAGGGTGACCTCAAGGAGAACGGCGGTTACCACGCCGCCAAGGAGGAGCAGGGCAAGATGGAGGCCCGGATCCGCCAGCTCGCCCAGCTGCTCGAGAACGCGACGGTCGGCTCGACCCCGCCCGACGACGGCATCGTCGAGCCGGGCATGGTCGTGACCATCGACCTGCTGGGTGACGAGGAGACGTTCCTCATGGGCAGTCGCGAGATCGCCGACGGCTCGATGCAGGTCTACAGCGAGAAGTCCGCGCTCGGCGCCGCCATCAACGGCAAGAAGATCGGCGACACGGTCTCCTACGAGGCTCCGAACGGCAAGACCTTCGAGGTCACCATCAAGGGCGCCAAGCCCTACCAGGCCTGACCAACGCTGCACGACACAAGAGCCCGCCCTCCAGCAGCGTGGGGGCGGGCTCTTGTCGTGCCCGGGTCCGGGCGGGCCCTGCGGGCGGTCAGCCGAACTTGAGCTGGTAGCCCTTCTCGCGCAGCGCGCGCAGCACCTGTTCGCAGTGCTCGCGTCCGCGCGTCTCGAGCTGCAGGCCGATCTCCACCTCGTCTACGGTGATCGCGGTGCCGGTGCGGATGTGCTCGACCTCGAGCACGTTGGCGTCGACGGCGGCGCAGTCGGCGAGCAGGTGCGCAAGGTTTCCCGGACGGTCGGGGACGCGCACCCGGAACTGCAGGTAGCGGCCAGCCGCGGCCATGCCGTGCCGAAGGATCCGCAGCAGGAGGAGCGGGTCGATGTTCCCGCCCGACAGGACGGCCACCACCGGGCCGTCGACGTGCTGACCGGCACGCTCCAGCAGGTGGGCGACCGCCGCACCCCCGGCGGGCTCGACGACGAGCTTGGCCCGCTCGAGCAGGAACAGCAGGGCCCGGGACAACGCCTCCTCGCTCACGGTCTCGATGCTGTCCACGAGGTCGCGGACCAGCGCGTAGGGGACGTCGCCCGGCATGCCCACGGCGATGCCGTCGGCCATCGTCTGCATGTTCTCGTAGGCCACCGGCCTGCCGGCCGCGAGGGACAGCGGGTAGGCCGCCGCCTGCTCGGCCTGGACCCCGACGACCCGGACGTCGGGTCGGGCGGTCTTGACCGCCACCGAGATGCCCGCGAGCAGCCCCCCGCCTCCCGTGCTCACCACGATCGTGTTGACGTCGGGGCACTGGTCGAGGATCTCCAGCCCGGCGGTGCCCTGGCCGGCCACGATATCCCGGTGGTCGAACGGGTGGATCAGGACGGCCCCGGTCTCGGCCTCCCAGTCGCGCGCGCTGACCAGGCACTCGTCGATCGTCGTGCCGACCTGCTCGATGGTGGCGCCGTAGGCCTGCGTCGCGAGCAGCTTGGGCATCGGCGCACCGTGCGGCATGTAGACCTTGACGTCGATGCCGAGCAGCTGGCCGGCCAGCGCGACTCCCTGCGCGTGGTTGCCGGCGCTCGCCGCGACCACGCCCTTGGCCTTCTCGGCGTCCGACAACCGGGACATCCGGGTGTAGGCGCCACGGATCTTGAACGAGCCGGCCCGTTGGAGGTTCTCGCACTTGAGGAACACCTCCGCGCCCACCCGGTCCGAGAGCGCGCGGCTGTACTCCAGTGGGGTCGGCCGGACGACCCCACTGAGCAGGTCCTGCGCAGCGCGGACGTCGTCGAGGGTCACTGACAGCGTCGGTGGTGCCATGGCGAGCAGGCTACTGCTCGGCGCTCCGGTGGCGAGCGCGCCCGGACCCGGCGCCGGCGCGGCCTACTGCTGGGTGCGTCGGTTGAAGGCGCGCAGGGCCAGTGGTGCGGTGACGAGCGTGATGGCTGCGCACCAGATGACCGTGGTCAGGACGGGGTGGTGCAGTGGCAGCGCAGCTGCGGCAGGGGCCGGCTCGGCGTTGCCCCACAGCTCGCGGACCGCCTGGACCAGCGAGGAGATCGGGTTCCACTCGGCGATGGTCCGCAGCAACGACGGCATGTGCTCGGTCGGTGCGAACGTGTTGGCCAGGAAGGTGATCGGGAACATCGTCGTGAACATGACGCCGTTGACGGCCTCGACCGACCGCATGGCCGACCCGACGAGGATGCCGATCCAGATCATCGCGAACCCCCACAGCAGCAGGAGAGCGTAGGCGAGCACGGCGTCGCCGAGGCCGCCGCGGATCCGCCAGCCCACGAGCAGACCGGTCAGGGACATCACGAGGATGCCGATGCTCGAGTGCAGGAGGCTGGAGATGCTCCGGCCGACCAGGACGGCCGACTGCCGGATCGGCAGCGAGCGCATGCGGTCGACGATTCCCTTGTCGATGTCGGCGGTGAGGCCCACCGCCACGACGAAGGACGCGAACGCGATCGTCTGCCCCATGATCCCGCCCATGAGCCACTCGCGGTAGCCGGCCGGCGAGCCCTGCACCGCGATCGAGCCACCGAAGACGAAGGCGAACAGCAGCACGAACATCACCGGCTGGACCGTGACGTCCATCAGCATCTCGGGCATCCGCTTGATGTGGATGAGGTTGCGCCGCACGATCGACAGCGACTGCCGCAGCAGCCCGGTGGGGCGGATCTCGGGCCGCGCCAGCCCGCTGGCCGACGCGCGCACGCCGGTGTCGGTCGTCATGATGCCTGCTCCTCATCGGTCGGCTCGGTGGCGTCCTCGGCGCGGTGGCCGGTCAGGTGGAGGAACACGTCGTCCAGGCTCGGCCGCTTGAGGCCGAGGTCGTCGAGCTCGATCCGGCTGTCCTCGAACACCGCCGCGATCCGGGTCATGTCCCGCAGGCCCTCGGCCGGCGCGGTCAGCTGCCGGGCCGCCTCGTCGACGTGCACCTCGCTGACCCGCTGGCGAAGCATGTCGGCTGCCGTCCGGAGGTCCTCGGCGCGCGACACGGTCAGGACCAGGCTGGCGCGGCCGCTGCGGTCCTTGAGCTCGAGGGCCGTGCCCTCGGCGATGACCCGCCCGTGGTCGACCACGACGATGCGGTCGGCGAGGTGGTCGGCCTCCTCGAGGTACTGCGTGGTGAGGAGCAAGGTCGTGCCGTCGCGGACCAGGCCACGCAGCACCTCCCACAGCTCGACGCGGCTGCGCGGGTCGAGGCCCGTCGTCGGCTCGTCGAGGAAGAGGACCGGGGGCGTGGCGATGAGGCTGACCGCCAGGTCGAGCCGGCGCCGCATGCCACCGGAGTACGTCTTGACGACGCGGTCGGCGGCGTCCGCAAGGGAGAACCGGTCGAGCAGGTCGGCGCCGGCCTGCCTGACGTACTTGCCTCGCAGGCCGTAGAGGGAGCCGATGAGCCGCAGGTTCTCCCTGCCGGTGAGCAGCTCGTCGACGGTGGCGGCCTGGCCGGTGAGACCCATCGACCTGCGCACTGCGTCGGGCTCGCGCACGACGTCGTGTCCGCTCACGCGGGCGGTGCCACTGGTCGGGCGCGTCAGCGTGGTCATCATCCGCACCGTGGTGGTCTTGCCCGCGCCGTTGGGCCCGAGCAGGCCCAGGACGGTGCCCTGGGCGACGGCGAAGCTCACGTCGTCGACGGCCAAGGTCTCACCGAAGCGCTTGACGAGGTGCTCGGCCTCAATGGCTGGCGCGCTCATTGGTCGACGGTAGGCCGGGCGCGCCGTTGCGTGCGAGTCATTTTCGATCTCCAAACTTACGTTATATCGCGTCAGTGGCAGACACGTTATATCGCGTATCGGTCGGCTGGCAAGCCCTACGAGGACGTTGGCTTGGTCGGGCGTCCGATGAGGCAGAACGGGTGCCCCACCGGGTCGGTGTAGACCCGGAAGCTGCCGTTCTCGGACGGCTGGTGGTCGTGCACGATGGCGCCGGCGGCCAGCACGGCCGGTTCGGCGGCCTCGATGTCGCCGGCCCACAGGTCAAGGTGGAACTGCTGCGGGTGTGCACCGCCCGGCCATGTCGGCGTCTGGAAGTCGGGGATCTGCTGGAACGCCAGCGCGGTGCGACCGTCGGGGTTGTCGGGCGACAGCCCGCCACCCGGGGGCACGAGGGTGGCCCACCCGGCGTCGGAGCCGTCCTCGAGCTCCCAGCCGAGCACCTCCGAGTAGAACCTGGCGAGCTCCAGGGCGTCGGGGCAGTCGAGGATGACGAGGTCGAGCAACGGCTTGGCAGGGATGTTGTCGGTCATCCGAACGAGGCTAGGGGGCACCACCGACAACCGCCCGCGCCAGTGACCGGGCAGCGTCCGGGTGCGTGCTGCGCAGCAGCCCGACGGCAAAGAGCAGGTATGCCGCGTCCGTCACCGTCCGTGCCGCGCGCGGCACCTTCCAGCCACCGGCGTGGTCGCGGACCACCGCCCCCAGGACGCTGTCCCGTCCGCGCGAGGTGGCATGGCGGAGCACCCCGCCCGAGCCGACCACGAGGCCCACGTCCGCCAGGGGTCGCGGGCTCGCGCCAGCAGCGGCGGGACGGGCGTGCCGGCGCACGGCCACCACTGCGGCCGCCCGCGCGAGCGCCAGGTCGAGGGCCCGCTCACGCTCCCCCGCTGGGACGTGCGCCGGGTCGCGAAGGAGGCCCGCGGCATACGCCTCGAGGTCGTCGGGCAGGGCGACGTGCTCGCGTCGCGCGGCGTCCACGATGCCAGCCGCGTTCCAGCGCATGCCGAGGTCCGCCTCGACGGTGCGCGCCTGCCACAGGGGCGCCACGACGTCCTTGGCGAGCCCGGCGTCCTCACCCTGCGGCCGAAGCGCGGAGTAGACGTCCGTCGTCGCGCCCCCGACGTCGACCACCATCACGTCCTCGTCGAGCACCCCGGCGAGGACCTCCACCCCGTCGAGCACCGCGTCCGGCGTCGGAGCGCGGACCAGCCGGGCGAACTCGGGGCCGCGTGACAGGCCCTTGCCGCCGATGACGTGCTCAAGGAACGCGCTGCGGATGGCGGCCCTGGCACCGTCTGGCGCGACCACGCCGATCGCAGGAAGCACGTTGTCGGTCACGGCGAAGCGCCGGTTGCCGGCGGCCAGGGTCGCTGCCACTTGCTCGGCCGCGTCTGCGTTGCCCGCCACCACCACAGGGGCCTGAAGGCGTGCCTTGGCGAGCCTGGAGGCGTTGTGCTGCAGCACTTCTGCGTTGCCGCCGTCGGTTCCCCCGACGAGCAGGACGATGTCCGGACGGCTGCCCCTCAGGACACTCACACCCGCGCCGTCCAGGGGCCCGCTGGCGACGTGCTCCACCCTGGCACCGGCGCTCAGCCCGACGCGACGCCCGGCCTCGGCGGTGACCTCGCGCTCGTAGCCGACCACTGCGAGCCGGAGCCCACCGCCGGCACTGCTGCAGGCCAGTACGGCCCCCGGCGCTCCGTGGGCCGCGAGCTCGGCGCGCACCCGGCGGTACCCCTCGAGGACGTCGGTCGTCGCGGTCGTCGGTGTCGACGCCGTCGCGACCACGCAACCGTCGGCGACGTCGACCAGCGCAGCCTTGGTGAAGGTCGAGCCGAAGTCGACGGCCAGGACGAGCGGCATTGCGGCGCAGCAGGCTTCGGACGAGCCGAGTCGCGGTCAGCCGAGCCGGTCGAGCGCCTGCTCGAGGTCCGCGACGAGGTCGTCGACGTCCTCGATACCGACCGAGAGCCGGATGAGGTCGGCTGGCACCTCGAGCTCGGTCCCGGCCACGGATGCGTGGGTCATGCGTGCCGGGTGCTCGATGAGCGACTCGACACCACCGAGCGACTCACCCAGCGTGAACAGCTGGGTCTCGCCACACACCTTGACCGCGACGTCCTCACCCGCCCTGACCTGGAAGGAGATCATGCCGCCGAACCGGCGCATCTGGCGCCTGGCGACCTCGTGCCCGGGGTGGGCCTCGAGTCCGGGGTAGTGGACGGCGCTGACGGCCGGGTGCGAGGTGAGGAACTCGACGACCCGCTCGGCGTTGTCGCAGTGCCGCTCCATGCGGACAGCGAGCGTCTTGAGACCGCGGAGCACCAGCCAGGCGTCCATGGGCCCGGCCACTGCGCCCATCGAGTTCTGGTGGAACGCAATGCGATCGGCTGCGTCGGCGAAGCCGGTCACCGCGATGTCCCTGCCGACGACCACTGCTCCCCCGACCACATCGGAGTGCCCGCCGCAGTACTTGGTCGTCGAGTGGGTGACGATGTCCGCGCCGAGTGAGAGGGGCTGTTGGAGGTAGGGACTGGCGAAGGTGTTGTCGACGACGAGCAGCGCGCCCGCCTCGTGGGCGACCCCGGCGAGTGCCTCGATGTCGGCGACGCCGAGCAGCGGGTTGGTGGGCGTCTCGACCCAGACGATCTTGGTCGCCCCCGGCCGGATGGCGGCGCGCACGGCGTCGAGGTCGCCCATCGGCGCGATGGCGTGCTCGACGCCCCAGGGCACGAGCACCTTGTTGAACAACCGGTAGGTGCCGCCGTACGCGTCGTTGGGGACGACTACGTGGTCACCGGGGCTGAGCAGGGCACGCAGCAGGGTGTCCTGGCCGGCGAGGCCGCTGGAGAAGGCGAAGCCGCGCGACCCACCCTCCAGCGCGGCGAAGCACTCCTCGAGCGCCGTGCGAGTGGGGTTCGCCGAGCGGGAGTACTCGTAGCCGCCCCGGAACCCGCCGATGCCGTCCTGCTTGTAGGTCGACACCTGGAAGATCGGGGTGATCACCGCACCCGTGCCCAGGTCGGGCTCCTGCCCCGCGTGGATCGCACGCGTCGAGAACCCGCCACCACCACTGTGCTCAGTCATGCCGGCAAGGCTATCCGCAGGGCTGGTCGCTCTCTCCCGCGCGGTTCCCGGCCACACCCGCGCCGGTCTCGACGAGCCGCGTCGTTGTACCAGCGCGGTTCGTCACGAGCAGCGCGGATGTCTTCGTCATGGACGCGTGGTACACCGGCTCGAAGCCGGCGCGCAGGGCGCCCACTGTCGCAACGGGCGTGCGGACGACTACAACGCCGGGGAAGCTGGCCCGGTCGCGGGCTCCGACGTAGCCACCGAAGCTCCACTCGTGGAGCTGGGCTCCCTGTAGGAGCCAGAAGCGGTCGTCGTGCTCGACGACGACGCCGTCGGGCAGGTCGTCCAGCGCGGCTTCGTGGATGCGATGCCTGCCGCCGGCCTCGAGACGGTCGGCGTGCAGGTGGCGGTCCATGGCCACAGCGCCGACCTCGTCGCCCGGATGCGCCACAGCCCAGGCCGCCTTGAAGCGCTCGTAGTCCGCGTGACGGCACTCGCCGCAGGGCCGGTGGCCGGCCGCCAGGGCAGTGGGCTCGTCGAGGAAGTACAGCTCGGTGAGCCGGCCCGGCTGCCACTGGGCCCGGTGCCGGTCGTTGAACTCGAGCCGGCAGATGATCCAGTTGCGCCCCCGGGAGTGACGCACCATCACACCCCTGTCGTCCAGCAGCTGCCCGCGGTTCCCCCAGAACAGGCCCCGGTCGGCCACCGCTGCGACCGAGCCGTCCGGGGCAACCCGGTTGGGCCGGCCACTGGCATTGCGCGGCCCTTCCGCGACCGGCTCGAAGGCAGCACCGTGCACGTGTCCTCCCAGTCATGGACGGGCGAATCAGGGGAATCATTGACTGCGCCCGAGCATTGCACTGGATGCCCCCTGATTGGAGTTCTCGATGCTGTTCGGTTCGCGTGCCAAGACGACCATGCCCACCGCCGAGGAGGCGCTGCCCGGACGGGAGAGTCGCCCCTTCGACATCGCCGCCCAGCACCTCGTGCTCCACACCCCCGTGGAGGGGCCGTGGCCCGAGGGCACCGAGGTGCTCTACGTCGCCATGGGGTGCTTCTGGGGCACCGAGCGGATCTTCTGGCAGCAGCCCGGCGTCGTCACGACGGCCGCCGGTTACATGGGTGGGTCGACCCCCAACCCGACCTACGAGGAGACCTGCACCGGCCGCACCGGCCATGCCGAGACGGTCCTGGTCGCCTACGACCCCGAGCGGACCAGCCCGGAGCTGCTGCTCAAGGAGTTCTGGGAGAACCACGACCCCACCACGGCGAACCGGCAGGGCAACGACATCGGCACGGCCTACC
>Ga0308175_100001855_pt1 | contig 14286 bp, 12 predicted proteins | sample PhyCR1_3_FD_203893 | JGI IMG/M metagenome (GOLD analysis project Ga0308175, IMG submission 203893) | Soil microbial communities from UC Gill Tract Community Farm, Albany, California, United States - DLSLS.C.R1 | ecosystem: Environmental > Terrestrial > Soil > Agricultural land | place: USA...
GACCTGGGCGGGCATGCTGACTACACGAGCCGCGAGGGTGGGGGGGTGACGGTCACCATGACCGCGCCGAAGGGAGACCGATGAGCGACGTGCCGGGTGACGGGGCCACGGAGGACGGCGGGGCAGCCCCCACCACCGTGGTGGTCGCGGACGACCACCCCCTGTGGCGCGACGCCGTCGCCCGCGACCTCTCCGATGCCGGCATGGACATCGTCGCGACGGCGGACGACGGGCCGTCGGCGGTCAACCGCACCAAGGCCACCCGCCCGGACGTGCTCGTCCTCGACCTCAACCTGCCGGGCATGCGTGGCCACGAGGTGTGTGCCGCGCTGGGGGCCCTGGCGACACGGGTGCTGGTGCTCTCGGCCAGCGGCGAGCAACAGGACGTCCTCGAGGCGGTGAAGGCCGGGGCGACCGGGTACCTCGTGAAGTCGGCCTCGCGCGACGAGATCGTCGAGGCGGTCAGGGCCACGGCCCGTGGCGAGGCGGTGTTCACGCCCGGGCTGGCGGGGTTGGTGCTCGGAGAGTTCCGCAAGATGGCCACCGAGCCGCAGCCCGACCCCTCCCGACCGATCCCGGAGCTGACCGAGCGCGAGACCGAGGTGCTCAAGCTCGTGGCGACCGGCATGTCCTCCAAGGAGATCGCGGCGGAGCTGTTCATCTCGCACCGCACGGTGCAGAACCACGTGCAGAACACCCTGGGCAAGCTCCAGCTGCACAACCGGGTCGAGCTCGCCCGGTTCGCGATCGCCAAGGGCCTGGACTCGCCGCTGGGGTGACGGGGCAGCTACCGGCGCCGCACGGCACACCCCGGCTGGCCTCGTGGTGACCGCTATCCGGGCCGGCCGGTGGGGGACCCGGCGGCGCGCCTATCCTTGAGCGGTGAGCCCCACGCACGACGTCCTCGCCAACCTCGCGGCTGGTGCCGAGCTCCCGGCTGTGCAGCAGCCCGAGTGGCCCGACCCTGCTGCGCTGGCCACCGCGGTGGCCGAGCTCGCGTCGTACCCGCCACTGGTGTTCGCCGGCGAGTGCGACGTCCTCAAGTCACGGATGGCGGCCGCGGCCCGGGGTGAGGCGTTCGTGCTGCAGGGCGGTGACTGCGCCGAGACGTTCGCTGCGGCCACGGCCGACAACATCAAGGACCGCGTCAAGACGATCCTGCAGATGGCGGCCGTCCTGACCTACGGCGCGTCCGTGCCCGTGGTCAAGGTCGGGCGGATGGCCGGCCAGTACGCCAAGCCCCGCAGCAGCGGCTCGGAGACCCGTGAGGGCGTGTCCCTGCCGGCGTACCGCGGCGACATGGTCAACGACTTCGACTTCACCGAGCAGGCCCGCACCCCGGACCCGCAGCGGCTGCTCAAGGGCTACCACGCCAGCTCGGCCACGCTGAACCTCGTCCGGGCCTTCACGCAGGGTGGCTTCGCCGACCTGCGCCACGTCCACGACTGGAACCGCGGCTTCGTCGCGAACGCCGCCAACAGCCGCTACGAGCGGCTGGCCAAGGACATCGACAAGGCCATGAAGTTCATGGCGGCCTGCGGCGCCGACTTCGACGCGATGCGCACCACCGAGTTCTTCTCCGCCCACGAGGCGCTGCTGCTGGACTACGAGCGCCCCATGACCCGGGTCGACAGCCGCACCGGTGAGCTCTACGACACCAGCGGGCACTTCATCTGGGTGGGCGAGCGCACCCGCGACATCGACGGCGCCCACGTCGACTTCGTGTCCAAGGTGCTCAACCCGATCGGCGTCAAGCTCTCCGCCTCGGCCCAGGTCGACGACGTGCTGCGGCTCATCGACAAGGTCGACCCCGACCGCGAGCCCGGCCGCCTCACCTTCATCACCCGCATGGGGGCGCGCACGGTACGCGACGCGCTGCCGTCGCTGGTCGAGAAGATCACCGGCTCCGGCGCGCAGGTCACGTGGATCTGCGACCCCATGCACGGCAACACCTTCGAGTCCGCCAGCGGCTACAAGACCCGCGACTTCGACGACGTCGTCGAGGAGGTGCGCGGCTTCTTCGAGGTGCACCAGGGGCTGGGCACGGTGCCCGGCGGCATCCACGTCGAGCTCACCGGCAACGACGTCACCGAGTGCATCGGCGGCGCCGAGAAGATCCTCGACGCCGACCTCACCAAGCGGTACGAGACGGTGTGCGACCCACGGCTCAACCACCAGCAGAGCCTCGAGCTCGCCTTCCTCGTCGCCGAGATGCTGGCGAAGGACTGACCGTATGCCGCCCACGGCACCTGCGGTGCGCGTCGACCTGCTCTCCGACACCCTCACCAAGCCCACTGAGGCGATGCGCACCGCGATGGCGGCAGCCCCCGTCGGCGACGACGTGTTCGGCGAGGATCCCACCGTCCGTGAGCTGGAGCAGCGTGTTGCCGGCCTCCTCGGCCACGAGGACGGGCTGTTCACGCCGAGCGGCACGATGGCCAACCAGCTCGGGCTGCGCCTGCACGTCAGCCCAGGAGAGGAGCTGGTCGCGGACTCGCTCGCGCACGTCCTGCGGGCCGAGATGGGCGCCGCCGCAGCGCTTTCCGGCATCTCGTCGCGGTCGTGGGTGGCTGACCACGGCCTGCTCGACGCTGCCCAGCCGCTCGCCCTGATGATCCCCGACGGTGGCGCCTACCAGGTCAACACCCGGCTCGTCGTGGTGGAGAACACGCACAACTTCGGAGGTGGCACGGTCCAGCCGCTGGACCAGCTCGAGGCGCTGCGGGCGGGCACCCGCGAGCGCGGGGTTGCCATGCACCTCGATGGCGCCCGGCTCTGGAACGCCCACGTCGCCACCGGGGTCTCGCTCGACGCCTACGGCCGGCTGTTCGACACGGTGAGCGTCTGCCTGTCCAAGGGACTCGGCGCACCGGTCGGCTCGGTCCTCGCCGGCTCGCGCGACCAGATGACCCGGGCCAGGATCTGGCGCAAGCGGTTCGGGGGCGGCATGCGCCAGGTGGGCATCCTCGCCGCGGCAGGGATGCACGCCCTCGACCACCACGTCGAGCGGCTCGCCGACGACCACGCACGAGCGCACCGGTTCGCCGAGGCGGCCGCGGCGGCGGCGACCGGCTCGGTCGATCCCGCGAAGGTGCAGACGAACATCGTCGTCCTCGAGGTGGCGGGAGCCGGGTGGACGCCCGCCGGGTTCGTCGAGCAGGCGGCCGCACGCGGCATACGGCTGTATCCCGTCAGCAGCACCGCGGTGCGGCTCGTCTGGCACCTCGACGTCGACGACGCCGGCACGGACCTGGCCGTCGAGGAGCTGGTCCCGTTGTTGGCGAAGGGCCCTCAGACCTCGTGATGCAGCAGCTCGGTGGGGCGCTCCTGCTCCGCTGAGGCGCCGGGGGAGCGGCGGCCGAGCAGCTCGACCACGTACATCGCCGCCAGGACGAGCGCGCCACCGCCCAGCATTCGCGCGGTGAGCGACTCACCGCCGAACAGCACCGCGAAGAACGCGGCGAACACCGGCTCCATCGTCATGACGATCGCCGCCCGCGCCGCGGGCAGGTGCGACTGCGCCCACGTCTGCGCCCAGAGGGCCACCGCGCCGGCGACGAGCGCCATGTAGAGCAGCGAGGTCCACTGCCCCCCACCCTGCGGCAGGGTGACGCCGCCGGGCAGCGCCGCCACGAGGGTGATGACGGCGATGACGAACGCCTGCACGGTCGCCAGCCCGGTGGCCGAGGCCGCGGTCGAGTAGCGGCCGAGTCCGAGGATGTGCAGCGCGTAGAGCGCAGCCGCGGCCAGGGTGAGCGCCTCGCCGAAGCCGACCGAGAGGCCGCGCAGTGACAGCACCGCCAGCCCGGCCGTGGCCAGCGCCACCGCCAGCCACGTCGTGCCCGGCACACGGTCACCCAGCAGCAGGGCCCCCAGGACCGGGGTGAGGACCACGTAGGTGCCGGTCACGAAACCGGACACGGACGCGTCGGTGTGCTCGAGGCCGACGGTCTGCAGCAGCTGGGCGCCGCCGTAGAGCGCCCCGAGGCCGACCCCGACGATCACCTCCCGGCGGTGCAGCGCGCGGGTCTGGCGGCGGAAGACCACTGCCATGACCACGGCTGCGATGGAGAACCGGACGGCGAGGAAGTCCGCCGACGGGACGTGCGCGACGAGGTCGCGGATGAGGAAGAACGTCGACCCCCACACGGCCGTGACGGCGACCAGCAGCAGGGTGGCCAGCCGGGCGGCGGGGTGGGAGCGGTGGGCCACCTAGACGATGACCATGGTGACGGTGGACCCCTTGGGGGCCTCCGTGCCGGCCCCGGGCTCGGTGTGGTGGACGGTGCCGAACAGCCCGCCCAGCACCCGCTTCTCCTCGACCTTGAATCCGGCGCCCTCGAGGATCTGCCTCGCCTCGTCGGCCTGCTTGCCCGTGACGTCGGGCACCTTGACCAGGACCGGGCCCTTGGAGACGACGAGGGTGACCTGGTCCCCCTTGAACAGGTTGCCGCCCGCGGGTGACTGGCTGATGACGTTGCCCTTGGGCACGGTGTCGCTGTTCTGCTGCTCGGTGGCGTCGACCTTGAGTCCGAGGTCGCCGAGCGCCTTGGTGGCCTGGTCGGCCGGCTTGTTCGTGAAGTCGGGCACCGGTATCGGCTGGCGTCCCTTGCTGACGACGAGGTCGACCTCGGCGCCGCGCTTGAGCTCGGTGCCCGCCTTGGGCTCGGTGCTGATGACCAGGCCCGCCGCGACCTTGTCGTTGAACGCCTGCGTGGTCGACCCCACGACCAGCTTGGTCGCGTTGACCTGGTCGCGGGCCTCGGCCGCCGACTTGCCCACCAGGTCGGGCACCGCGTAGCGCTCCGGACCCTTGGAGACGTTGACGTCGACGGTGGTGCTGCGGCGCACCTGCGCGCCGGCCACCGGGTCGGTGGAGATCACCGTGCCCTTGGCCACGGTCTCGCTGAACGCCTCGACCTCGTGGCCGTCCAGGTGGGCTGCGGACAGCGCCGCCTGGGCCTGCGACCACGACGTGCCCTGGAGGTGCGGGACCACGGTCGGGGAGCCGGGCCCGGCCAGGAACCACCACGCCGCAGCACCCGCCACCACCGCGAGGGCGAGCACCGCCCAGAGCCACGCCCACGGGCCGCGGTCGCGCTCGCCGCGGGCCCGCGGCGCCGCCCCGTCGCGCCCCGGCGAGGGAACCGGCGGCTCGGTGGGGGTGCGGTCGATCGGCAGCGCCAGCGGGGGCACGCTGCGGTGGGCACCCTGCGGCAGCGCGCCGGTCGGGGCGACAGCGACGGTGCTGACCGCCTCCGCGCTGCCGGTGGGTCCTGGCGGGCGCCGGTCGAGCTCTGCGGGCGTCAGCATGGCACGCGAGCGGCGGACCTGCTCGAGCAGCTCGCCCGCGTCGGCCGGCCGGTGGTCGGGGTCCCGGGCGGTTGCGAGGGCGACGAGCGAGTCGAGCTCGGCGGGCACCGAGGCGACCCGCGAGGACGGTGCCGGCACCGAGCCGTGGACGTGCTGGTAGGCGACGTGGATGGGGGAGTCGCCGGTGAAGGCCTTGGCCCCGGTGAGCATCTCGAACAGGATCAGACCCGCCGCGTAGACGTCGCTGCGGGCGTCGGCGATGCCGCGCTCGACCTGCTCGGGCGACAGGTAGGCGACCGTGCCGAGCAGGACACCCGTCTGCGAGGTCGTGGTGTGCGAGGACACCGCGCGGGCCAGTCCGAAGTCGGCGACCTTCACGGTGCCGTCGTCCTCGCGCAGGATGACGTTCTCAGGCTTGACGTCGCGGTGGATGAGGCCGGCTCGGTGCGCCGCGGCGAGCGCCTGCAGCACCGGGGTGACGAGGTCGAGGGCGGCACGCGGCGTGAGCGGGCCCTCCGAGCGGATCACCTCGCGCAGCGTCTGCCCGGGGACGTACTCCATCGCGAGGAACATCAGGCCCTCGTCCTCACCCTGGTCGTACACGGCCACGACGTTGGGGTGTGACAGCCGGGCGGCCGAGCGGGCCTCGCGGCGGAACCGGCCGGCGAACGCCTCGTCGTGGGCCAGGTCGGGGCGCAGCACCTTGAGGGCCACGTCGCGGTCCAGGCGGGTGTCGAGGGCGAGGTAGACCGACGCCATCCCCCCGTCGGCGATGTGCGACTGGACGCGGTAGCGCCCGTCGAGCACACGCCCCTCGAGGGACTCGGTCACACCGGAAGACACCCGCAAAGTCTAGGAGGTGAACGGCGCGTTCCCCGACAGGCGGGCCGGTCGGCCCCCTGCTGCGCGGTGGCTACATGCGGGCGCGGTGCGCCTTCACCGCTGCGACGTACTGCTTGGTGTCGGCGTACATGCCCCGGTGCTGCACGGAGTACAGCCCCTGGTAGTAGCCCGCGATGGCCTGGTCGACGTTCTTGGCAGACCGGGTCAGCGAGCGCAGGATGACCACGCCGGCGGTGATGTTGTCCTGCGTGCGCAGCAGGTTGAGCTTGCGGCCGGCCATCTGCGAGGCCCACTGCCCTGAGGAGGGAATCACCTGCATGACGCCGATGGCGTTGGCCACCGAGACCTGGCGCTGGTTCCAGCCGGACTCCTGCCACCCGATGGCCAGGGCGAGCCTGGGGTCGACGCCGTGGCGCCGTGCCGTGGCGACGATCATGGCGCGGGTCTGGGCGCGGCTGGGGACCGCGGTGCGGGCCAGTGCTGCCCGGTTGCGGTTGGCCGCGCCCACGATCGAGCTGGGATAGGTGCGCCCCGCGAAGCTGTTGTTGCTCGTCGCCTTGGGTGCACCCTTGACCGGGACGCGCAGTCGCTGGCCGACGGCGATCTGGTTGCCGTTGCGCAGGCGGTTGGCCTTGACCAGGGCGGCGACGGTGGACCCCGCGCGCAGCGCGATGACGCTGAGCGTGTCACCGGGGCGGACCGTGTATGCCGTGGTGCGGGGGGCGGCCCGACGCGCGGGGGCGGTGCGGCGCACCTTGATGACCTGGCCCGGGTGGATCACGCTGCGCGGGCCGAGGCGGTTGACGGAGTACAGGGTCCGCAGCGGCGTCCTGGTGCGGGTGGCGATGGCGCTGAGCGTGTCGCCACTGCGCACGCGGTAGGACGTCGTGGTCGCCCGCGGCGCCGGGGCGTGGCCCCTCCCGCGGGCCGCGGAGCCGGGGATGCGCAGGCGCTGCCCGGGGTGGATCACCGAGCGCAGGCTGAGCCGGTTGGCCTTGAGCAGGGAGGCGAGACGCACGTGGCGGTGGGCGGCGATGCTGCTGAGCGTGTCACCACTGCGGACCACGTAGGTGGCGCGCCGGATGGCTGCGGCTCGCGCCGCGGCGGCTGCCCTGGCCCGGGCGACGTCTGCGCGGTGCTGGGCGGCGCTGCGCGGGACGGCCAAGCGCTGCCCGACCGAGAGGTGGTTGCCACTGCGCCGCAGGTGGTTGTGGGCCGCGAGGACGCTGGGGGTGGTGCCGGAGCGTGCAGCGATGGCGCTGAGGGTGTCGCCGCTGCGCACCCGGTAGGTGACCCAGCCCCACGGTGCCGGACGGGACCTCTGGACGACCGCGAGGGGCGCGTGTGTCGCGGCTGCGGGAACGGCGGCGGGAGCGAACACAGGTGACATCGGAGGTCCTCCGTGGCGGGAGTGGAGCATGGGGCAGGTGTGACGTCTGTGAAAGGTACACGAGATCGAGGACGTCCATATCGACTTACATCGATGTAATTTGATTTGCGTGCGGTGGCTGGCAGGCTGTGGACCGTGAGCACCACGCCTGACCCCACCGTCCCCGACTCCTCCGAGACGCCGCTGGAGCAGCTCGTCGGCGCCTGGCTCACGGTCCCCGACGTCGCCGAGCGGCTCGCGGTGCCCCTGTCCGCTGTCCGCCGGATGATCGAGGACCGCGAGCTGCTGTCGGCCCGGGTGGGGGAGCGCCGCGTGGTCGCGGTGCCCGAGCAGTTCCTCGACGAGCGCGTGCTGCGCCACCTGCGCGGCACCTTCACGGTGCTCGCGGACGGCGGGATGGACGACGAGGAGGTGCTGCGCTGGCTGTTCACCCCGGACTCCAACCTCCCGGTCGACGGGACGCCGGTGGACGCCCTTGCCGCCGGGTTCAAGACCGAGGTGCGTCGCCGCGCCATGGAGCAGGCCTTCTAGCGACCCACCCCGCGCCCTGCTCGACCCGGTGCCGCGGCCGGCGGCCACCCACCCCGCGAGATGGCGGCCCGGTGAGCACCAGGTGCCAGCGGCTCCGCGTGGGTGGGGTCAGTAGGTGCGGGCGGTGGCGCTGTCGATGAGCTGGTCGAGCACCCCGGCGCCCTCGTCGGTGAGCCCGTGGGTCGACTTCAGCGCCATCCGCGCCGAGCCGGCGAGCCGGGCGATGTCGGCCTCGACCGCGTCGACGGCGCCGCTCGCCGTGATGGCCTCGCGCACCTGCTCCACGGCCGCGGCGTCGAGGCCGGGGTCGCCCAGCGAGTCCTCGATGAGCCGGTGACCGGTGTGGTCGGCACCCGCGAGGGCGTGCGCCACGAGCACGGTGCGCTTGCCCTCGCGCACGTCGTCGCCCGCGGGCTTGCCCGTCGCGGTCGGGTCGCCGAACACCCCGAGGAGGTCGTCGCGGAGCTGGAACGCCTGGCCCAGGTCGAGCCCGTAGCGCGACAGGGCGGCCAGGTCGTCGGCGTCGGCGCCCCCTGCGGTCGCGCCGATGAGCAGCGGGTGCTCGACGGTGTACTTGGCGCTCTTGAACCGGATCACGTGGGCAGCTCGCTCGACCCGCTCGGCGGTGCCCACGCCGTCCCAGGGGCGCACCGACTCCACCACGTCGAGGAACTGCCCGGCCATGAGCTGGGTGCGCATGGTGTCGAAGACGGGCCGCGCGCGCTGCAGGTGCTCGGCAGGCAGGCCGCACCCGGCATACAGGTCGTCGCACCAGCCGAGGCACAGGTTGCCGGCGAGGATGGCCCCGGCCACCCCGAACCGGCCGGCGTCGCCGGCCCACTGCTCGCGCCGGTGGCGCGCGGCGAGCGCGCGATGGGCGGCGGGCAGGCCGCGCCTGGTGTCGCTGTCGTCCATCACGTCGTCGTGGATGAGCGCGGCCGCCTGGAACATCTCCATCGCGGTCGCGGCCCGGACGAGGGCGTCGCTGTCGGGCTGGCCGGTGCTGCGGTAGCCCCAGTAGAGGAAGGCCGCGCGCAGCCGCTTCCCGCCGCGCAGCAGGCTGGCCACCGCGTCGAGCAGGTCCTGGGCGTCGGGCCCGACCTCTCGCAGCACGTCGGCCTGGTGGGCGAGGACGTCGTCGACGCATGCCTCCACGCGCTCCCGCAGCTGCGCGGCGTCCACCGGGCTGACCATGCGCCGAGCCTACGGCGTGACCGCTCGACTAGTCTCACCGCATGGCATTCGGGCAGGCGTCGCGCATGGACCGGCCGGCCCAGCTCGACCGGTCGATCCCCGGCATGCTGGGCTCGCCGACCCCCTCGATCAGCTTCGAGTTCTTCCCGCCCAAGGACGACGCCGGTGAGGCCGCCCTCTGGGACGCCATCCGGCGGCTGGAGTCGGTGCGGCCCGGCTTCGTGTCCGTCACCTACGGCGCGGGGGGCTCCAGCCAGGACCGCACGGTGCGGGTCACCGAGCGGATCGCCCGCGAGACCACGCTGACCCCGTTGGCGCACCTCACCTGCGTGGGCGCGTCCCGGGCGGCGCTGCGGAAGGTGGTGGGGCTGTATGCCGCGAGCGGGGTCCGCAACATCCTCGCCCTGCGGGGCGACCCGCCCGGCAACCCCGGCGGTGAGTGGGTGGCCCACCCGGAGGGCCTCAACCACGCCACCGACCTGGTCGAGCTGATCCGCCCCCTCGGCAGCTTCACCATCGGGGTGGCGGCATTCCCGGACGTGCACCCGTCGTCGCCGAGCCTCGACCACGATGTCGAGGTGCTGGTGCGCAAGGCCGACGCGGGAGCCACCTTCGCGATCACCCAGATGGTCTTCGACGCGGACACCTACCTGCGGCTGCGCGACAGGGTGGCGCAGCGGCGCGACCTGCCGATCACGCCCGGCCTGATGCCGGTCACGAACTTCAAGCAGGTGGCCCGGATGTCGCAGCTGATGGGCACGCCGCTGCCGGGCGCCGTCCTGCGCAGGCTCGAGGCGGTGGCCGACGACCCCGCCGCGACCCGTGCGGTGGGGGTGCAGATCGCGACCGAGCTGGGTCAGCGGATGCTCGACGAGGGTGCCCCCGGGCTGCACTTCATCACCATGAACCGCTCCACCGCGACCCTCGAGGTGCACCGCAACCTCAGCCTCGAGAGGGCCTCCTAGGCGACCTCGATGGCCTGTCCGCCGGTCACGCGCAACAGCTCCTCGTAGGTCGTGCGGTAGACGGTGTGGCTGTGGCCGGCTGCCACCCAGACGTTGGCGTAGCGGCTCAGCGACACGTCGACGAGGGTCTGCACCGGGGTGGTGTGACCAACCGGGGCGACCCCACCGATCGCGAAGCCGGTGCTGGCGCGCACGAAGTCGGCGTCGGCCCGCTCGACGTGGTCGAGGCCGTCGACGAGCTCGACGACCTTGACGAGGTCGACGCGGTGCGCCCCGGAGGTGAGCACGAGCAGGGGGGTGGTCTGGCCGTCGTCGCGGCGGGCGCGGAAGATCAGCGAGTTGGCGATCTCGGCGGGGGTGATGCCCAGTGCGGCGGCTGCGGCGGCAGCGGTGCGGACGGCGTCCGGCAGGACCACCACCTCGGGGACCACGTGGTGGACGGCCAGGGCGGCCAGGACGCGCCGGACGCCCGGGTGGGCGGCCAGGCCGGGTGCCGGCGCCGAGGCCGGCGTCGGGTCCGGTGCAGGGCTCGGTGCGGGGGGCGCACCCTGCGATGACATGACCGAAGACTAAAGCGCCGCTGGAGGGCTTGGCCACGGGTTCGCGCAGGGGACTTGACGGGCTGTCCGACGCGGGGTGTAGCGTTCTTCATATCGAACTGGTGTTCGAGAAAAGGATCCGGCACCCCGGCTCGTGACCACGACCCCATCGGGCACGCACCGGACGGACCCCACGGCTCCGGCCCCTGCGCAACAGGCGCCTCGACCCCGCCCTGCCCAGGGGCCGGAGCCCCTCATCTCCCCATGCCCTGCTGCCCTGGAAGGAGCCATCTCGTGGTGCGCCGGTACGAAGAGTCCATCGAGGTCCGCGACGGAGGCGCCGGCCCCCACTCCTTCGTGTGGCGCGGCAGGCTCTACGTCGTGCGGGCGGTGCTCGACCACTGGCAGGAGCGCCGGCCCTGGTGGCGCGACGCCCGTGAGGGCGCCGACGTCCTCGTCGACGCCCGCGAGCGGCAGGTGTGGCGGGTCGAGGCGAGCGCCGGCCGGCTCGCCGGGGTGGGGGTCTACGACCTTGGCGCGGTGGGTGGCGCGGTGGGTGGCGCGGCGTGCGGCGCGGCGTGCGGCGACCAGCAGTGGCGCCTGTTGCGGGTCACGGACTGAGGCCGCCCGTGACCACCACCGTGACCACCACCGCGCCCACCGCCAGTGCCGCGGCCGTCCTCGACCTGCTCGAACGGTCCCGGCGCTCCCTGCTCGAGGCCTGCCAGAGCCGGCAGGTCGTCGAGCGCCACCAGGCCGCCCGGCTGGGGGCGCTGCGGGCGGCCGCCGCGCTCGTCGCCGCCCGCACCACCCACGGCGGCACGACCGGGCCGCGCAGCCTCTGGGAGCTCCTCCCGGTCGTGGCCCCCGAGCTCGCGGAGTGGGCACAGTTCTTCGAGCTGGCCACGGTGCACCCGGCCGGTCCCGGCGCGCCGGGGGCGCGCGAGGCCGACGACCTGCTCCGGCAGGCCGAGACCTTCCTCGACCTGGTCCGCCGCACCCTCGGCCTACCCGGTGCCACCCACCACGCCGACCTCCTGCTCCCCACCTCCGCGGCGCCGTGAGCGGGGCCATGGGCGGGGCCATGGGCGGCTTCGCCCACCTGCACGTCGCCTCCGGGTTCTCGATGCGCTACGGCACCGCCACCCCCGAGGCGTTGGTCGAGCGCGCCGCCCAGCACCGCCAGCCCGTCCTGGCCCTCACCGACCGTGACGGGCTCTACGGCGCGGTCCGGTTCGTCGCGGCTGCCACCGCGGCCGGCATCTCGCCCGTCCTCGGCGTCGACCTCGCGGTCGCCCCCGACCCCGGGACGCAGCCGGCGCGCGGCGGGGCAGACGCGGCATACCTGCCACCGGCCGCCCGGCCCCGCACCCCGGTGCGTGGCGGCGCCGAGGTCGACCCGCGGCACCCGCGGGTCACCGTGCTCGCCCGCGGGCGGGCCGCCGGGGTGCCCGCGGGGGTGGGGTATGCCGCGTTGTGCCGGCTCGTCACCGACACCCACCTGCGCGGGGAGCGGGGTGCGCCGGTGTGCTCGGCGGCCATCATCGCCTCCCGCTGCGGGGCCGGGGGCGGGGCGCCCAGCCCGCTCCTGGTGCTGCTCGGCCCCGACTCCGACGTGGGGCGGGCCCTGCTGGCCGGCCGGGGTGGGCGGGCCCGCGAGCTGCTGCACGCGTGGCGTCGGCGGCTGCCGCCCGACGCGCTGGCGGTCGAGGTGGTCTGCCACGGCGGGCCGCAGGGCACCCCGGCCTCGCGCGGCCACGCCCAGCGGCTGCTCGGGCTGGCCGACGGCGAGGGCGTCCCCGCCGTGCTCACCGCCGCGGTCCGCCACGTCGACCCGGGGGAGTCCGCGGTCGTCGACGTCCTCGACGCGGCCCGTCGGCTGGTCGCCCTCGACACCCGCCACCTCGACCGCGTCACCGACGCCGCCCACCTCGCGTCCACCGACACCATGCGGGCCGTCGCGCTCGAGGTCACCGGCGACGACCGGGCCCGCGCCGAGGCCCTGCTCGAGCGCACCGTCGCCCTCGGGCTGGCCTGCGCCCAGAGTGCCCGACACGACCTGGGCATCGGGTCGGTCCACCTGCCCGAGCCCGAGGTGCTCGGCATCGAGTCGGGCGAGAGCCCGCAGGTGCGGCTCGAGCAGCGCTGCCGCGGGGCGGTGGCGTGGCGCTACCCCGGCAGGTCTGATCACGAGCTGGCCACTGTCGAGCGCCGGCTCGTCGACGAGCTCAAGGTGGTCGCCGAGCTCGGGTACGCCACCTACTTCCTCACCGTCGCCGAGGTGGTCGACCTGATCCGCGAGATGGGCGTCCGGGTGGCCGCGCGCGGGTCAGGGGCCGGGTCGCTGGTCAACTACCTGCTCGGCATCAGCGGGATCGACCCGGTCCGCTACGACCTGCTCATGGAGCGGTTCTGCAGCCCGCTGCGGGCCGAGCTGCCCGACATCGACATCGACGTCGAGTCGGCCCGGCGCACCGAGGTCTACGAACGCGTCCTGCAGCGGTTCGGGGGCGAGCGGGTCACCTGTGTCTCGATGATGGACACCTACAAGGTGAGGCACGCCATCCGCGACGTGGGGGCGGCGCTGGGGCTGCCGCCGGTGGAGGTCGACGAGATCGCCAAGGCGTTCCCCCACATCCGGGCCCGCGACGCCCGCAGCGCCATCGCCGAGCTGCCCGAGCTGCGCTCGCGGGGGCTGGACTCGCCACGGCTGCGCGCCCTGTTCGACCTCGTCGAGCGGCTCGACGGGCTGCCGCGGCACATCGCGCTGCACCCGTGCGGGGTGGTGCTGTCCAACGGGGGCCTGCTCGACCGCACCCCGGTCGAGGCGAGCTGGCTGGGCTTCCCGATGAGCCAGTTCGACAAGGACGACGTCGAGACGCTGGGGCTGCTCAAGCTCGACGTGCTCGGCATCCGGATGCAGTCGGCGATGGCGCACGCCGTGGCGGAGGTCGAGCGCGTCGACGGGGTCACGGTCGACCTCGACGACCAGGGGCAGGTGCCGCTCGACGACGAGGCCACCTTCCGGCTGATCCGCACCAGCCACACCCTGGGCTGCTTCCAGATCGAGAGTCCCGGGCAGCGTGAGCTGGTCGGCAAGTTCGGCCCGCAACGGTTCGAGGACCTCGTCATCGACATCTCGCTGTTCCGCCCGGGGCCGGTGAAGTCCGACATGATCACGCCGTTCCTCGAGGCGCGGCACGGCTGGAAGGAGGTCTCCTACCTCCACCCCAGCCTGGTCCGCGCGCTCAAGGAGACCGAGGGCGTCGTGGTGTTCCACGAGCAGGTGCTGATGATCGTCGCCGAGACCACGGGGGTGTCCCTGGCCCAGGCCGACGAGGTGCGCCGTGCACTCGGAACGCCCAAGGGGCAGGTCGAGATCGAGGCGTGGTGGCGGCCCGCGGCCCGGGCCCGCGGGTACTCGCCCACCGACGTCGACCGGATCTGGGAGGTGCTCAAGGCGTTCGCGTCGTTCGGTTTCTGCAAGGCGCACGCCGCGGCCTTCGCGCTG
>Ga0308175_100001856_pt1 | contig 14285 bp, 10 predicted proteins | sample PhyCR1_3_FD_203893 | JGI IMG/M metagenome (GOLD analysis project Ga0308175, IMG submission 203893) | Soil microbial communities from UC Gill Tract Community Farm, Albany, California, United States - DLSLS.C.R1 | ecosystem: Environmental > Terrestrial > Soil > Agricultural land | place: USA...
GGAGGAGCAGGGGTGTGACACTGCTGTATTGCGGCAATCGCGGGCGGAAGCCGAACATGATGGCGGGTAAGGTAAGCGCGCGGGAAACGAAAGACAACGGTTGAACGGCTCAGGAGTTTCCCGCCGGCGCGGTGGTGGGCGCTGTGGCGGGCCTGGTGTCGGGCGGGGGGTCTTGCTCGAGTCGGATTTGATTGCCGCGGTAGTCGTCGCCGATGGATTGGGCGGCGTCGCGGAACGCGTCCGCGTGGGAAGCGGCGGTGATGGTACGTACGGGTTCCCAGTGGTCGCCGTTGCGCGCGTAGAGGTGGTAGATGTACTGGGGTTCGGACGGGGAGGACTGGTCGGCGGACTGGGTGGCGGGGGGTTCGGGGGTTTCGGAGGGCGAGGTCGCGGGCAGGGTTCCGTCGGTGGTGCCGGCCTGGGTGCGGAGGTTGGGGCCGATGGTGAATTGGTAAATGAGCACGATGGCGACGACGATGAGCAGCAAACTGGCGGCGGCGATCATCCAGAGGATGCGCCGGACTGACGACCCGTCCACGACGCGGTGCTTCCAGTTTGCCATAAGTGTTGGGCGTTTCGGGGGGGAGCCCGGGGTTTTGCAAGAGGCCGCCCCGCCGGGGGGGATGGTAGCAGTCTGCGGGTCGGGGGGCCAGTTTTAGCGGCGTAGGCGTATGGCAACTGGCGTGATCGGGGCGTCGTTGTCGCAAGTGGTGGTCGGGGAGTACCCCGCGGGGACGTTCGGGCCATAGCGGTACGGCGCCCCCGCACTAGGCCCCGCGCGGCCCTACGAGCGGGGCTGGTTTTGCGCGGCCGCAGGCCCGTCGGACGATGGAGGCTGGATTGGTTCGGGGGGGTGGTGTTAGAACGTTGCCGATGAAGATTGGGACGTACTACTACCCGGAGCAGTGGCCGAGGGAACAGTGGGAGCGGGATTTCGACACGATCGCGACGATGGGGTTGCAGGTCGTGCACATGGGGGAATTTGCGTGGTTCGATCTGGAGCCTTCGCCGGGGGAGTTTCGGCTGGATTGGCTGGACGAGTGCGTGGGGCTGGCGGCCAAGCGCAAGTTGGGGGTGATCTTGTGCACGCCGACGGCGGCGCCGCCGATCTGGTTGGTGGAGAAGCATCCGGAAGTGCTGCCGGTGGATGAGAACGGGCGGCGGGGGAGGTTTGGGGGCAGGCGGCATTACAACCCGACCTCGCCCGCGCTGCACGAAGCTGCAAAGCGCGTCGTGACCGCGCTGGCGGAGCGCTTCGGCGATTACCCGGCGGTGATCGGGTGGCAGATCGACAACGAGTACTGCGGGCCGTTCGATCAATCGGAACAGACGCACGCGGCGTTTGGCAAGTGGTTGAAAAAGCGGTACGGGACGGTGCAGGAGCTGAACAAGGCGTGGGGTTGCCAGTTCTGGAACACGTACTACACGGACTTTTCGCAGATCCTGATGCCGGCCAGCCGCGATCCGAAGTACGGGAACCCGCACCAGCGGCTGGACGCGTCGCGGTTCTGGTCGCAGGCGTTTGCGGCGTTTAACCGGGTGCAGACGGACGTGCTGCGGCCGCGGATCGGGGGGCGGTTCATCACGACGAATTTCATGTCGATGCACCTGGATGCGAACCCGGCGGATTTCGCGGGGGATTTCACGATGTCCACGTGGGACCAGTACGCGGTGGCGGGGAACGAGAAGGACGTCAAGGATGAGACGTACCGGATCGCCGATCCGGCGGCGGTGGGGCTGGTGCACGATCAGATGGCCAGCTACCACGAGGGGAAGTGGGGGGTGATGGAATTGCAGCCGGGGCAGGTGAACTGGTCGGGGGTGCCGGTGCTGCTGTATCCGGGGGCGGTGCGGCTGTGGCTGTGGACGGCGTTTGCGCACGGGGCGGAGTTTGTGACGACGTACCGGTTTCGGCAGCCGCGGTTCGGGATCGAGCTGTTTCACCACGGGCTGGTGGGGCCGGACGGGGTGACGGCGTCGCCGGGGGGGAGGCAGTTCACGCAGACGACCCAGGAAATGAAGCGGCTGGATTTGTCGAAGGTGCCGGCCGTGTCGGAGGAGCGAGAGCCGGGGCGGACGGTGGGGCTGGTGTTCGATTTCGAGCAGCTCTGGTACTACGAGACGCTGCCGCAGGCGCGGCGGTGGGACCAGGCGCGGTGGCTGCGGACGTGGTACGGGGCGATCACGCGGCTGGGGCTGAAGGTGAGGATCTTGCATCCGGGCAAGCCTTGGCCGCTGGACTTGCCGATGATCGTGGCGCCGGGGTTGCAGATGGTGGATCGGAAGGCGGTGGAGACGTTCACGGATTACGCGATCGGCGGGGGGCACCTGGTGCTGACGTGCCGGACGGCGCTGATGGATTGCACCGGGCAGCTTTTCGAGGGGCCGCTGGCGGAGCCGATCGTGCCGCTGATCGGGGGGATGATCGAAGGGTACGACGGGCTGCCGGACGGGCAATTGGCGCAGGTGGAGATGGACGGGAAGAAGTACGCGTGGGGCGTGTGGGGGGATTTGCTGTACGCCGAGCCGGACACGCGGGTGCTGGCGAAGTACGCGGACCAGTTTTACGCGGGGGCGGCGGCGGTGATTCAGCGGAAGCACGATCGCGGATTGGTGACGTACTGCGGGGTGTACGGGGAGGCGGCGTTTGTGGAGGCGCTGGTGGAGCGGTTGGCGGGGCAGACGAAGCTGGCGACGACGGCGCTGCCGGCGAGGTCGCAGCTTTTGAGGCGGGGGCCGTATCATGTGTTTTTGAATTACCAGGACGTGGGGGTGGCGGCGCCGGCGGGGAAGAATGCGAAGTTTCTGGTGGGGGCGAGGCGCGTGGAGCCGGCGGGGGTGGCGGTGTGGGAGGAGTAGTCATTGGGATTAGCGCGAAGGACGCCAAGAAGCCAAGGGCGCCAAGGAAATGCAGAGATATTCGTGATCAGTCGGGTTGTGCGGTGTATCGAGCAGCATCGGCACGTCGTGAAGTACGATGCCTGATTGCGGACGTCACGGTGACGCGTGCGAGCAGCCCCGGCGGATCAATCGCACGGCATCATACGCCTGCAGTGCCGGTCTGCCGGATCTGCATCACAAAGCAGGGCGTGTCTTTTGGATCGGCGAGTTTCGGAGTGTGGATCTTCGCCGGGCGCGGCGTCGATTCGCCGCTTGCGTCCTCTTCGACGCTCAGGCGAACGCGGGCTCCTTCGGGCAAAGCGATCGGCGCCAGCGGACGAAAGGAGCCCTGGCTGGAGATGGCATCGACGTGGCGGACCATAAGAAAATTGTAACAGCGAAACGGCTATAGGTGTAACGCCGCACGCTTAAGCACGTGCATCTCGGCTATTTCGCTGCGACGACTTCGAAGGCGGGTGCGGTTTCGCGCGGCTTGGTCAGGAGGGAGACGATCACCAGCACGAGAAAGCCCAGTGGGATTGTCACGAGGCCGGGTTGGGAGAAGGGGATGGGCGAGCGGGCGGGGTCCAGGCCGTAGACGTCTTTGTAGGCCTGGGCGCTGAGGAGGATCCAGGCGAGGGAGCTGAGCATGCCCACGGTCACGGCGGCGGTGATGCCCTGTTTGGTCGTGCGTTTCCAGAAGAGGAGCATGACCAACGCGGGAAGGTTGGCGCTGGCGGCGATGTTGAAGGCCCAGCCGACGAGGAAGGTGACGTTGAGCCTTGCGAAGGCGACGCCGAGGACCATGGCGAGGATGCCGACGACGATGGCGGCCATCTTGCCGGCGAAGACCTTCTGGTGGTCGTCCATGTGCAGGCGGAGGACGTTGGCCATCAGGTCGTGGGCGACGGCGCCGCTGGCGGCCATGATCAGGCCGGAGACGGTGCCGAGCACGGTGGTGAAGGCGATGGCGGAGATGACGGCGAAGAGGAAGGGGTTGAAGCTGCGGGCGAGCAGTGGGGCGGCCATGTTGGAGTCGGTGGGATCGAGGGCGCCGCTGGTCATGGCGCCCAGGCCAAGATAGAGCGTGAGGATGTAGAAGAAGCCGATGGAGGCGATGCCGACGACGGTGGACTTGCGGGCGGCGGCGGCGTCCTTGACGGTGTAGTAGCGGATGAGGATGTGGGGCAGCGAGGCGGTGCCGCAGAACAGGGCGAGCATGAGGGAGAGGAAGTCGAGCTTTTTCCAGAACGAGTTGGAGCGGACGCCGGCGAAGGTGGGGGAGCCGCCGGGGGTGAGGAGGTCGGAGCCGGGGATAACGTGCCCTTGGTAAATCAATTTGTTTTTGAATAAGAAGGGCGATTCGCCGGGGGTGGGACGGGAATCCCAGCGAACGATCATTGTATCGTTAAACGTCCTGAGGAATTCGAGAGGACCGAGCGGACCTGTGGATTTGCCTCCCGATGGAATGCTGTACACCATTCCGGCATTCGGCGCGTTGTCGAAAAGCGCGGTAATGTTAAATCCGGCCTTCGATGGTATGAGGAATGGGGTTATTTCGTTCTTCAACTCCGGGCTGACTTGAATACCCCGGTGGAGGATGGCCGCGACGAGGATCGTACAGAAGATGACGAGGAGGGAGCCCTTGATGAACTGCACCCAGGTCGTCGAAACCATCCCGGCGGTGACGACGATGAGGATGACGGTGACGCCGACGATGAGGACGCCGGACCAGTGCGGTAGGCCGAGGAGGGGCTTGACCAAGGCGCCGGCGCCGACCATCTGGGGGATGAGGTAGAAGAGGGAGACGACGAGGGTGGAGATGGCGACGGCGAGCTTGATGCCGCGGGAGTTGAACTTGGCGTCGAGGGCGTCGGCGAAAGTGAATCGGCCGAGGCGCTTGATGGGTTCGGCGATGACGAACAGCGCGACGACCCACCCGGCGAGGTAGCCGATGGAGTAGAGGAAGCCGTCGTAGCCGTAGAAGGCGATCATGCCGCAGATGCCGAGGAAGCTGGCGGCGGAGAGGTAGTCGCCGGCGAAGGCGACGCCGTTGACGAACCAGCCGATCTGGCCGTGTGCGGCGTAGTAGCCCCTGGCGCTTTTGGCCTTGCGGCCGAGGTAGAAGCTCAAGGCCAGGACGACGGCGACAAAGAAAGCGAAGATGAAAAAGGCGGACCAGGAGAAGCGGTAGATCACCGGTCGGCCTCCTGGTCGTGCGTGCGGTCGTCGCGGCAGAGGAGCATGTAGATCAGGGCGAGAAATAGCGCGGCGACGATAAGGGCGAAGCCGTACCAGATGGCCAGGTTAATGCCGCCGAAGGGGGTGGAGGCCATGGTGCCAGGGGAGAAGGCGCTGAGGGCCATGAAGCCGGTGTAGAGGACGAGGTAGGCGAAGAAGAGGATCAGGCCGTAGCGGGCGTTGCGGCGGGTGGAGGGGGGCGGCGGGGTTGGAGTCATGAGGTGTCCTGAGCATTTTGTATCCGCGGGCACGGCGAAGCCGCAAGCGGCGACGTCGCAACGGTGCCCGGGCGTTCGGGTACTGAAGGGGGGGACGTGGATTTTGCAGCGCCGCGGTCGCGGCGTTATTGTTGTTTCCGGTCGCAGGCACTTCTCAACACCAACTGGGGCCCAGGACCCCGCGCACAATGAACAATCGATTTTCGCGTCGCCGGTTCGTGCAGGCGTCTATCGGCTCCGCCGCCGCCGTGGGGCTGTCGGGGTGGACGGCGGCTTCGTGGGCGAGGGTGATCGGGTCCAACGAGGACGTGCGGATCGCCACCGTCGGGTTTAACGGCCGGGGCAAGAGCCACATCGACGCCTGGCGGAAGATGAAAGGCGTGCGGCTGGTGGCGCTGTGCGACGCCGACGAGGACGTGCTGAACAAGATGGTCGCCAACCTGGCCAAACCGGGGTCGTCGTCGAAGAAGAGCCGGCGGTCGAAGGAAAACAAAGAGGAGAAACCGCCGACCGAGGCGCCCGCTTCGATTCCGGGGATTCAGGTGAAGGGCTATCAGGACGTTCGGAAGCTGCTCGATGATAAAGACATCGACGCGATCTCGGTCGCCACGCCGAACCACTGGCATACGCTGATGGCGATCTGGGGTTTGCAGGCGGGGAAGGACGTGTACGTCGAAAAGCCGCTGTCGCACAACATCTGGGAGGGGCGGCAACTGGTGAAGGCGGTGGAGAAGTACGGCGATCGGATCGCGCAGATCGGGACGCAGAGCCGCTCGTCGGGGTCGCTGAAGGCGGCGTTCGAATGGGTGCAGGCGGGGAACCTCGGCAAGATCCTCATCGGCCGCGGGCTGTGCTACAAGCACCGCCCGAACGTGGAGGGGGCGGAGAAGCTGGTGCCGCCCAAGGGCGTGAACTACGACCTGTGGTGCGGGCCGTCTTCGCTGGAGCAGTTGCCGCGCAAGAAGCTGCACTACGACTGGCACTGGTACTGGAAGACCGGCAACGGCGACATCGGCAACCAGGGCATTCACGAGATGGACAAGACGCGGTGGGGCCTGGGCAAGAACGAGCTGCCCGTGCGGGTGTTCAGCATCGGCGGGCGCGTGGGGTACACCGACAACGCCCAGACCGCCGCGACGCAGATGTGCGTGTACGACTACGGCGACGTGCTCCAGATCTTCGAGGTCCGCGGGATGTACTCCAAGCCGGGCAGTCCTAACATGGACAAGTACAAGAAGGTGTCCATCGGGCAGGTGATCGAGTGCGAAGGCGGGTGGGTGGCCGGCGGCGACGCCGAGGAGGGCGTGGCGGCGTACGACAAGGACGGAAAGCTGATCAAGAAATTCGGTGGCAAGGGCGAGGACCACTTCGGTAACTTCATGAAGGCGGTGCGCAGCCGCAATCGGAGCGAGCTGAACGCGCCGATCCTCGGCGGCCATTTGTCAACGGCGCTGTGCCACATGGGCAACATCTCCTACCGCGTGGGGCAGACGATGAAGCCGGAGGAGATCAAGGAGCACATCAAGGGTAACAAGGCGGCGATGGAGACCTACGGCCGCATGGCCGAGCACCTCGCGGCCAACGGCGTGGACATCGAGAAGGAGATGCTCACGGTCGGGCCGATGCTGACGATGGACAGCAAGACCGAGCGGTTCACCGGCGACCACGCGGAGGAGGCGAACAAGCTGGTGAAGGACGTTTATCGCGATCCGTTTGTGGTGCCGGAGAACGTGTAAGGGCGAACCTTGTGTTCGCTGGAGTGCGTTGATGCGCCGAGAGGCTAGCGTTATCGTTTGCGGAGCGTCAGAAACCAATTCAGCACGAACCTGGAGAGCAGGAGCCAGAAGATGACCAACCGATATTCACGCGGGTATTCACGCCGCCGTTTCTTGAAGACTTCCGCCGCGATGGGGACGGGGATCGCGGTGGCCGGGATGACCGCCCGGTCGTACGCGGACGTGGTGGGGTCGATCGGGGACATTCGCATCGCCACGGTGGGCTTCCACGGCCGCGGCCAGAACCACATCCAGGCGTGGCGTCAGATCGACGGGGTGCGGCTCTCGGGGCTGTGCGACGCCGACGAGAAGGTGCTGCACCGCGGCGTCGAGGACGTGGCCAAGGAAAAGAAGGCCAAGAAAGGCCCGACGCTGCGGGCGGCGAAGGTGGACGCGTTTACCGACGTCCGCAAGCTGCTGGACGACAAGAGCATTGACGCGATCTCGATCGCGACGCCGAACCACTGGCACGCCCTGATCACGGTCTGGGGCTGCCAGGCGGGGAAGGACGTGTACTGCGAGAAACCGGTGTCGCACAACGTCTGGGAGGGGCGCAAGTCGGTGGAGGCGGCTCGGAAGTACAACCGCATCGTGCAGACGGGGACGCAGAGCCGCTCGATGCCCGCCGTGCGCGAGGCGCTGGAGTGGGTGAAGGCGGGGAACATCGGGAAGATCAAGATCGCCCGCGGGCTGTGCTACAAGCGGCGCCCGGACGTGGAGATGGCGCCGCCCGAGGTCAAGAGCCTGCGCGAGGTCGCGCCGCCGGAGGTGAACTACGACCTGTGGTGCGGGCCGTCGCCGCTGGACCAGAAGCCGCGCAAGAGCTTCCACTACGACTGGCACTGGTACTGGCCGACGGGCAACGGTGACATCGGCAACCAGGGCATCCACGAGATGGACAAGGCCCGCTGGGCGACGGGGAAGAACACCCTCGCCTACAAGGTCATGAGCATCGGCGGGCGGATGGGCTACCACGACAACGCCGACTCCGCCGCCACGCAGATGGCGGTGTTCGACTACGGCGACATGCTGCTGATCTTCGAGGTCCGCGGATTGCCGAGCAAGCCGGGCAACCCGAACATGGACAAGTTCAGGGGCGCCAGCGTCGGCAACGTGATCGAGTGCGAAGGCGGCTACGTCAGCGGCGGGGCGACGGGGTCGGCCTGGACGGCGTACGACTGGAAGGACAAGCCCATCAAGAAGTTCTCCGACAAGGCCGACGAGAGCACGGTGCACTTCGCCAACTTCATCAAGGCGGTGCAGAGCCGCAAGGTCGAAGACCTGCACGCGGACATCCTGGAAGGGCACCTGTCCAGCGCACTGTGCCACATGGCCAACGTCTCGCTGCGGCTGGGCGAGAAGGCCAAGCCCGGCGAGATTCGCGATCGGATCAAGGGCGACAAGGCCGCCCTGGAGACGTTCAATCGCATGGCCGAGCACCTGAAGATCAATGACGTGGACATCGAAAAGGACGAGGCGAAGCTCGGCCCGATGCTGGCGATGGACGTGAAGACCGAGAAGTTCACCGGCGAGCACGCGGATGATGCGAACAAGCTGGTGAAGGACAATTATCGTTCGCCGTACGTGGTGCCGGACGAGGTGTAGCGGAATCGTCATTGGACGCAACGAAGAAAGAGCCCTGGGACTTGGTCCCGGGGCTTTATTTTTTCCAGGTTGCGACGATTCACGCCGCGACCGAGGCGGGATTGCGGGCGGGCATTTCCTTGGCGACGTATTCGGCGCCGACGTCGAAGGTGCCGGACTCGTGGCGGTTGCAGACGACGACGCGGAGCATGGTGGTCCACTTGAGGGGGCCGACTTCGAGGCGGATGTGGTACTTGTCGCCGACGGAGAGGGGCTCCTGGGTGTGGAAGCCGACGCCGAGCATGGAAATGTTGGAGACGTAGCCGAAGGCGGGTCCGCCGGGGCGGCCGTCGCGGCGGAGGGAGGCCTTGGCGACGAGGGTCTGCCGCGGCGCGCGGCGGCGGTCCTGGGCGACGCCGGGGGGGAGCTGGGTTTCGGTCTCGGTGGACGCGGTGTCCTGCATATGGAGTGTATCGGCGGAATATGGGCCGGCTTTGAGGAAGTTCTGGACGGGAGGGCGTGTGCGCCTTACGGGCGTCGCGTGAGGTAGGCGATCAGGTCGGCCATCTGCTGCGGCGTGATGCCGGCTTCGAGGTTTTCGGGCATCAGGGATAATCCCGAGCTGGTCATGCGGAGGATGTCCTGGCGGAGAACGGTCAGCGGCGGGAGGCTGGCGCGCTTGAGGGTGATGGAGGCGGCGGTTTCGTCGGCGATCAGGCCGGTAAGTGTTTCGCCGTTTTTCAGCGTGACCACGTATTCGACGTAATTCGGGGCGACCTCGCGATTGGGGTCGAGGATGTTGACCAGCAGGCGCTGGGCGTCCCATTCGCGGACGGTGGCCAGGTTGGGGCCGACGTCGTTGCCCTCGGCATTTTGCGTATCGCCGGAGCGGTGGCAGGTGATACAAATGGATTGGTACACGACGTGGCCGCGGGCCGGGTCGCCTTTGAGATCGAGGGCGGGGGTGTAGCGGGCGATCACTTCGGCACGGGGGCTGACGGTGGTCGTGAAGAGCTTGGCGGCGCGGGAGGCGATTTCGGGGTCGGCGCTTTTGAGCAGGAGGTTGCGGCGGCTGGGGGGGATTTGCGTCACGGGGATTTTGCCGGCGGCAACGCCGTCGAGCAGCGCGGGCAGGCGGTTCTTGTAGCCGAGCATCGCCTGGATCACGTCGGTACGCAGGGCGGGAGTGTAGGTGCGCCAGGGGGAGAGGAGGATGGTTGCGACTTCGGGGCGGTTGACGGCGGACAATGCGGCGACGGCGGCGCGCTGCACCTCCTGGGGTTGGCGGGGATTGAGGAGTTGGGTGAGCGTCGGCCGGGTTTGATCGAAATCGTCGAGCGAGAGGAGCTCGATCGCTTGCACGCGCGCTTCCGGCGACGTCGTTGCGTCGAGGGATTGCCGGCGCGCGGAGGTAAGGAGGTGATCGACGGCTTTGGCGGAAATCGGGTCGGCGGCGGCCTGGCGGAGGGTGCGGCGGGCTCGCTTGAGGCCTTCGCCCAGGCCAAGCAGCGTCGCATGATCGGCGGGGCCGGGATTGGATTCGGACTCGGAGAGTGCGGCGAACACGCGGTTCAATTCGGGCGCCTTGTTACGCGCGCCGACGACCTGCGCGAGCTGGCGCGCGAGCTCTGCGCCGGCCGGACTGGCGGTGAACGCGGCGTCGGCGAGCAGGGTGGCGAGAATTTCGTGCGACGTGGTGGCGGCGGAGGAGCCGACGGCGGTGCGCATCCAGGGGTCGGCGGCGTCTCGCCTGGCGATGGCGGCCAACGCGGCGGGCACGCGCGGGTCGGGGAATTGGCCGAGCGTGAAGGCGGTCTGGAAACGGACGCGGACGTCCGGGTCTTCGGCGAGGGCGAGGATTTTGTCCGGCAGCGCCGGCGAAGTTTTCAGGCGGGGTTCGGCGAGTTTCACTGCGTGTTCGCGGACGCCGGGATTTGAATCCGCCAGGCCGCGGGCGAGGTCGTCGTCGGTAACGGCGGCCAATCCGTCGAGTGCGCAAAGGGCGTGGAGCCGGGCGAGGGGGCTGGTGGACTGGCGGAGGAGGTTGCGAAGCGGTTCGACGGCCGAGGCGTCCTGGTGCTCGAAGAGGAGGCGGCTGGCGGTTTCGCGCCACCATGAGTTGGGATTTTCGAGCGTCGCGACGAGCTGGGCGGTCGTGGCGGTGCCGAGGTGCGGGGGCGGCGGGGGTTGGAAGTGAGGCGGCGTGAGGCGGTAGATGCGGCCGCGGTCTCGGCCGGATTCCAGGTCGAGGGCGGCGTGGATGTCGTCGGGGATGGACCAGGGGTGCTCGATCGTCTCGCGGTACATGTCCAGCACGTGAAGGCAGCCGTCGGGGGCGTTGATGAAGTTGACGGGGCGGAACCAGTTGTCGGTGGAGGTGACGAAATCGACGTGGTCGTCGGCCCGCGCGGCTTTGAAGGTGACGCCGTCGGGCGCGACTTTGAGCCGGTAGAACAGGTTGTTGGCGCATTCGGCGACGAAGATCTGGCCGCGGAATTCGGCGGGGTAGGCGGCGCCGCGGTAGACGGTGACGCCGGAGGAGGACGTGACGACGCCGGCGCCCACCAGCTCGCTGCGCGGCATGGCGGCCTGCGAGGGGTCGTTGGCCCAGCGGCGGGCGCGCAGGGACCGCCACGCTTCCGGCGGGCTGGTGGGGTACACGGGGAGCTGGTCGCCGGATTCGGCCGCGTCGGCCAGCGGGGAGCGCACGGGCAGGAGCGGGTTGCGCGCGAGGTAGCGGTTGTCGAGCACGACGTGCTGGGCGGGGTTTCGGATGTTGCAGAGGAAGCGGTTGCCCCAGTCGTCGAAGCAGTTGCCGAAGCGGGCCCCGCCGGAGATGGGTTCGAATGCGTCGGTCACCGGGTCGATGCGGAAATCGTTGCGCGTGAGGACGATCGGCTTCGCGTCGGGTTTTTCCGCCGGAACGACGTGGCCGCCGTTGGTTCCACCGGCGCCGTAGACGTGGTGGTCGAGGCCCCAGATGAGGTTGTTGATCACCGCCTGGACGTTGAGCTTGCGGAAGCCGGTGAAGAGCTTGACTCGCACGTCGGCGACGCCGTCGCCGTTGGTGTCCTTGAGATACCAGAGGTCGGGCGTCGCGGCGACGAAGACGCCGCCCTTGTAGCAGGCGACGCCGGTCGGCCAGGAGAGGTTGTCGGCGAAGATGGTGGAGCGGCGGAACCGGCCGCCGGCGTCGGGGTCGGAGAGGAGGCGGATTTTGCCGATGGGGCGGTCGGTGGGGTTTTCCTGGTTGGGTTTGTGGCGGGCCTTGTCGGTGTAGGGGTAGTCGTTCATCTCCGCGACGTAGGCGCGGCCGTCCTCGTCGTAGGCGATGGCGACGGGGTCGGTCACCAGCGGCTCGGCGGCGAGCAGGTCCATGCGGAAGCCGGCCTGGACGTGGAACGTATTGACGGCCCGATCCGGCGGCGTCGGCGGCACGCGCGGGAACGACGGAGCGCCGTCCGCGGCGAAGGCGCGGAGCGGGAGCAGGGTGAGGCCGATCATGACCCGGATGAGATTGCGATGCGCCATAAGATTCACGGCGTGCGGCCGGCGGCACATCAGCGCAGCCGGCGGGCGTCAGGTTCCAGAGGTTCCCGTTGAAGAAGTGTTGGCAATGTTACTACCGCCGGCGTTGGAAGGCGCGGGTCCCGGTGGGTCGTCAGGCGGCCGAAAATGGGCGGGGGCCGGCGCTGGGGCGACGCTCACTGATGTGGTAAGATCGCGGGCGTCCCACCTGCGGAGAGACAACGATGAGAATTCGGCTGTTGGTACTTGGCGTTTCGCTGGCGCTGGCGATATCGGCGTGCACGGAGAATGGCGGGCCGCGGCAACAGAACAAGCCGCTGAACGCCGGTGCGGCCGGGTCGGGGGTGCGGGTGCCGATGAACCCGGCGGCGGGCGCGGGGACGGCGGCGACGAATGATCCGTACGCCCGGCCTCAGGCGTCGGCGGCGCCCGCCATCACCCAGCAGCAGGCGCTGGCGGACATGCCTGTCCCGCCGGACGACGCGCAGTGGACGATCTATTGCAAAACAATCCCCGGGGAACAGCACATCCGCGTCGCCAAGCAGATGAAGGAAGAGCTGGTGCGGAACACGGGGTTGAAGCAGTGGTATCTCGTGCACAGCGAGAACGAGAGCTCGCTGTATTACGGCTTCTACCGGACGACGCCCGGAGACGTGAAGGACCGCGCGGAGGCCGATCGGGCACAGAAGGACAAGCTGAAGCTGGCGGCGTTGCAGGACGCGATGGGCGACCAGCCGTTCCGGCATTGCCTGTTCGTGCCGCTGAACTCAAACGACCCGCCGGCGCCGCCGGAATGGAACCTGGCCAACGCCAAGGGGCATTACACCGTGGCGATCGGGGAGTACCGGGACAGCCTCGAGCGCAAGCGCGCGGCGGTGGACGCGGTGAAGGCGGCGCGGGCGCAGGGCGTCGAGGCGTACTTTTATCACGGCGAGACGGCGAGCATCGTGTGCGTGGGGGCTTGGCCGGAGACGGCGGTGAAGGGGGAGGCGTGGCAGGAGCCGGGCTCTACGAACAGGGGAGTCGAGGCGGACCCGAGCCGGGCGGTGGTGGTGTCGAACGTGCCGCTGCCCGGCGTCGGCGACCAGGCGGTGATGAAGTCGGGGGAGGTGGCGCAGGTCTATACGCCGAAGCTTGAGATCGTCGATCCGGCGCTCGCCGAGACGATGAAGCGGTTCGACACGTATTCGGTGAACGGGATGGCGCTGGAGACGTCGTATCGCGATCCGAAGACGGGGCAGAAGAAGAGGGCGCCGCTGCCGTCGTCGCTGGTGCTGATTCCGCGGAAGGACGGGCAGTCGGTGGCGCAGGGTAGCGCGGGCGCGGATCGGCCGGCCGTCGAGGGTCGCGAGGCGGCGGGGTCGTGGATGCTCAACCCGACGGCGGGACAATCGACCTCTCAGTCGCCGCCGCAGAACCAGCAAACGCCGCAGGGGGGCAGGCTGCGCTCGTTGGGGAATTGAGGGATTGGTTGTGAAGCTGCTGATCGGGACGGCCAATCCGGGAAAGATCCGCGAGTTTCGCGAGATGCTGGGCGCGGACCGGTTCCAGTGGGCGGACCTGGGCGGCGGAGCGCCGGTGCCGCCGCCGGAGGAGACGGGGACGACGTTTCGGGAGAATGCGTGTTTGAAGGCGGCCTACTACGCGAAGTCCATGAAGACGTGGGCGATGGCGGATGACAGCGGGCTTGAGGTGGATGCGCTGCGGGGTCGGCCGGGGGTTTACAGTGCGCGGTGGGCGGAGATGCACGGCGAGGGGAAGGGGGATGAGGCTAACAATCGGCTGTTGCTGCGGCAGATGGAAGGCGTACCGGAGGAGAAGAGGACGGCGCGGTTCGTATGCGTGCTGGCGCTGGCGGATGCGGAGGGCAAGATCATTTTGACTGCGCGGGATACGGTGGAAGGGAGGATTCTGCGGGGGCCGCGGGGAGGAAATGGGTTTGGGTATGACCCGTTGTTTTTTATTGACGAGATGGGGAGAACGACGGCGGAACTGGAGCCGGGGGAGAAGCATCGGGTTAGTCATCGGGGGAAGGCGCTCCGGCGGATGAGGGGGTTGA
>Ga0308175_100001857_pt1 | contig 14282 bp, 10 predicted proteins | sample PhyCR1_3_FD_203893 | JGI IMG/M metagenome (GOLD analysis project Ga0308175, IMG submission 203893) | Soil microbial communities from UC Gill Tract Community Farm, Albany, California, United States - DLSLS.C.R1 | ecosystem: Environmental > Terrestrial > Soil > Agricultural land | place: USA...
TCGCGCGCGACCGCTACGGCATCAAGCCGCTCTACTACCGCGACACGGGCGAGATGCTCGAGTTCGCCTCCGAGCTCCGGGCGCTCCCGCGAGGTGAGATCGACCTGGATGCGCTCGAGGCCTTCCTCGCCTTCAACTCGATCCCGGCGCCGCTCTCGATCTTTCGCGACACGCGGAAGCTCCCGGCCGGGCACGTGCTCGTCTGGGACGAGAACGGGGGCCTAAGAGTCGAGCGGTACGCACGTCCCGGCCCGGCACCGCTCGACGAGCTGCGGGGCGACGACGAGGCGGAGCTGGTGGAGGAGCTGCGCGCGCGGCTGCGCGACTCCGTGAAGGCGCACCTCCTCGCCGACGTGCCGGTCGGCGTGCTCCTGTCGGGCGGCGTCGACTCGGCGCTGCTCGCGGCGCTTGCCGCCCAGGAGACGGCGGAGCCGGTGCACACGTTCACGATCGGCTTCCGGGAGCGGAGCTTCGACGAGCGCGCCGAGGCACGCCTCGTCGCCGAGCGCTACGGCACGAGCCACCACGAGCTGCTCGTGCACCCCGATCCGCTCGTCCTCGTGCCCGCGCTGGCCGACGTCTTCGACGAGCCGTTCGCCGACTCGTCGGCGCTTCCGACCTATCTCGTGTCGCAGCTCGCGGCCGAGCACGTGAAGGTGGCCCTGTCGGGTGAGGGCGGCGACGAGCTCTTCGGCGGCTACTACACGTACGCGGCCGACCTGCTTGCGGCGCGCATCGCTCCGCTCGCACGGATCGTGCGGCCGCTCGTCGAGCGGCTGCCGAGCTCGAGCGCGAAGGCGAGCTTCGACTACCGGGCGAAGCGGTTCGTGCGCGCAGCGCACCTGCCGCCGCTCGAGCGCCACCACGGCTGGAAGGAGATCTTCTCGCCTGAGGCGCGGGCCGAGCTGACCGGACGCCGGAGCGCGTTCGACCCCGTCGACCTCCATCGCGCGCGCTACGTCGAGACCGACGGGTCGGACGAGCTCGCACGGCTGCAAGACGTGGACTTCGGCGTGTACCTCGTCGACGACCTACTCGTGAAGACCGACCGTGCCTCGATGGCGCACTCGCTCGAGGCACGCGTTCCGTTTCTCGACCCGGTCGTCACGAACTTCGCCTTTGCGCTGCCCGCCCGGCTCAAGGTGCGCGGTCTCTCGAAGAAGGTGCTGCTGCGGAAGGCCGCCGAGCCTTTGCTGCCGCGCGAGGTCGTCCACGGGCGGAAGCGCGGATTCTCGATCCCCGCGGCGGCCTGGCTCCGCGGCGAGCTCGAGCCGTTCGCGCGCGCGACGCTCTCGCCCGAGACGCTCCGCTCGCAGGGCTTCTTCGAGCCCGCGCCGGTGCGACGGCTGCTCGACGAGCACGTCGCGGGCGCGGAGGACTGGAGCCGCCAGCTCTGGGGGCTGCTGACGTTCACGCTCTGGTACGAGCGCCACGTCGAGCAGGAGCCGCCGCTCCTGCGCTCCAGGCGGATGGAGGCCTTGCTCAGCTGAACGTCTGGATCGACATGACGGCGAGCGCGCACGTGCTCGTCTTCCGGCCGCTGATCCGGATCATGGAGGAGCGCGGCGACGCGGTGCAGATCACGGCGCGCGACTACGCCCAGACGCTGCAGCTGCTCGATCTGCACGGGCTGTCGGCGGAGGTGATCGGCCGCCACGGCGGCCGCTCGCGTCTGCAGAAGGCGCGGCAGATGACACACCGCCTTTCGGCGTTGCACCGCTGGGCGAAGCGGCGGGGCTTCGACGTCGCGCTCGCGCACGGGTCGCACGAGCTGACGTTGACCGCGCGCCGGCTCGGCGTTCCGAGCTCGACGACGTTCGACTACGAGTTCGCGACCCTGCAGCATCAGCTCGGGTGCCGCGCGGCGACGAAGGTGGTCGTCCCCGACGCGATCCCACCGGAGCGTCTGCGCCCGTACGGCGCACGCCCGCCGAAGCTCGTGCAATACCCCGGCCTGAAGGAGGAGTACTACCTCTCCGACTTCGAGCCCGACCGCTCGCTGCTCGACCGCTTCGGCGTCGACCCGGCGCGCGTGCTCGTCGTGCTGCGCCCTCCGCCGGACGTCTCTCTCTACCACCGCCACTCGAACCCGCTCTTCCCGATGACGATCGACCACCTCGGCCGGCTCGAGAACGTCCACGCGTTCGTGCTGCCGCGCACCGAGGAGCAACGCGAGTACGTCCGCGGGCTCCACCTGCCCTCGGTGATCCTCCCCGAGACCGCCGTCGACGCGCAGAGCCTGATCGCGCTCGCCGACCTCGTCGTGTCGGCGGGCGGGACGATGAACCGCGAGGCGGCAGCGCTCGGGGTGCCCGTCTACACGACCTACGGCGGCCGGCTCGGCGGCGTCGACGAGGAGCTGATCAGGCAGGGCCGGCTGAAGCCGCTCACCGACCCGCGCGCGCTCGAGCTCCACAAGCGCGACGTCGCCACCGGCACGCGTGTCCGCCGCGACCCGGCGACGATGCTCGAGCTTCTCCTCTCCGCCGTGCCGTAGCCGGTCGGAGCCTTCAGGCGGCTCGCGCGACCGCTGCGAGCAGCTCTGCCCCGAAGCGCTCCAGCTTGGCCGGGCCGATCCCCGGCACCGCCGCGAGCTCCGCGAGCGTCGTCGGCGACCGTGCCACGAGCTCCGCGAGCGTGCGGTCGTTGAAGACGACGTAGGCGGGCACCTCTTCCGCCCTCGCCCGCGCGAGCCGCCACTCCTTCAGCGCGAGGACGGCGGGAGTTTGCTCGAGCGTCTGCTTCGGCTTCGCGGCGGCAGGCCCGTGAGACCGGACGCCGAGCTCCTCGAGGAAGCGGCTCGGCTTCCCCGTCCAGGTGACGAGCAGGTGGCGCTTCGCCCGGGTCAGCCCGACGTAGAGGAGCCGCCGCTCCTCCTCGACGTCGTCCCCCTTCGCGCGCCGGCTCGGCAGCTCGCCCTCCTCGACCCGGGGGAGGTGTACGGCCTCGAACTCGAGCCCCTTGGCGCGATGGAGCGTCAGGAGGTGCACGCCCCGCGCGGCGCTCGCGCCGAAGCGCTCGCGGAGCGAGGCGGCGAACTCGAGCGCATCTCCCTCGAACTGCTCCGCCAGCCGGACGAGCCGCGCGAGGTCGGCCTGCCGCGTCTGCTCGCGCTCGCCGAGCTTCTCGGGTGGCTGCTCGAGCCAGCCCTGCGCGAGCGCCGCCCGGCGCACCTCCTCGCCCGCGTCGCCGGGCTTCAGCATCTTGAGCAGCCGCCGCGCCGCGTCTCGCGCGAGCAGCGACGCGCCCTGGAACGGGATGCCCGCCTCGTGCAGCTCTTCTTCGAGGTCCGCTGCGAGTGCGTTCGTCCGTACCAGCACCGCCTGTTCCTCGAGCGGCACGCCGTCGGCGGCAAGCTCGCGGATTCGACTCACCAGGTCCGCGGCGGGGCGGAGCTCGGGCAGGGGCCCGTCGCCGAGCGTTGCACGCAGCGTCTTCGCCGAGCCGCCGAGGCGGGGCACGAGCCGGTTCGCGAGCTCGAGCACCTGCGGAGTCGACCGGTAGTTCTGCTCGAGACGGACGACGTGTGCGTGCGGAAACCGCTCCGGCACGGCCAAGAGCCAGCGCGCGCTCGCGCCGGTGAACCCGTAGATCGACTGATAGTCGTCGCCGACGACGCAGAGGTCGTCGCGCTCTCCGAGCCACAGGTCGAGCAGCGCCTGCTGGAGGGTGTTGACGTCCTGGTACTCGTCGACCGTGAAGGCCCGCCACCGCCGCCGGACGAGCTCGCGCGCCTCGCCGTCGTCCTCGAGCAGGCGGATCGTCCAGGCGAGCAGGTCCTCGAAGTCGACCGCGCCGGCGTCTGCCTTCCGCCGCTCGTACTCGCGGAAGACCCTGTGCGCGAGGTCGGCAGGGAGCGGCGGCTCGTGCTCACCCAGCTCGCGGTCGCTCAGCCCGGCGAGATAGGTCTGCGGCGTGAGGCGCCGGTTCTTCGCCCACTCGATCTCGGTCGCGAGGTCCGCAGCCGGACGGAAGCGGAACGGGCGAGGCAGGCCGTTGCCGATCTGCCGCAGCAGAAGCGCCTTCGTCGCGAGGATTCGGCCGGGATCGCCGGCGAAGCGCCGGTACACGGCGAGCGCCGCCGAGTGGAACGTCGACGCCCGGACCCCGTCGACGCCGAGCGCCGCGAGCCGCGCCCGCAGCTCACCCGCGGCCTTGTCGGTGAAGGTGACCGCGAGCACAGCGTCCGGCGGAAACGCGCCGCTCCCCACCTGCCACGCGATGCGGCGGGTGATCGTCGTCGTCTTGCCCGTGCCGGCGCCCGCGAGGATGCAGACCGGGCCCCGCACCGCCTCGACCGCGGCGCGCTGCTCGGCGTTCAGTCCGGCGAGGATCCGCTCCGCGTCCAAGGTCGCTCACCGTACCCGGACGGCCGGTCGTCTTCGTCACGAAACAATGCACAATCCCCGCCATGACGGCGGTGAGTGCACCGGAGAGGCACCCGCTGCGCCTCGCGGGGCTCGTCGCGGGGGGACTCGTGCTCGTGGCCGCCCTGGCGGCGCTCGTCCTCTTCCTCTGGCTCAGGGCGTACTCGCCCCTGAGCAGCGGGAGCGCCGGCGGCGGCGGCTTCGCGCCCGGGCCCGGGCTCGGTGCCGACGTCGAGCCGGTCACCGGCTCCGGCGGCAAGCCGGTCTTCATCCCGGTCTACCGCAAGGGCAGGCCCTTCGACACCGCGTTCACGCTGCACAACACCGGCCGCTTCGCCGTCACCGTGACGGGGCTCGCCACCGACCGGAGCCGGCCGCAGCTCGAGGCCGCGGCCCTGCTCGCCAGTGACTCGTCGATCGCGAGCGCGGATCCCGCGAACGTCCGAGCGTTCCACAGGCTGCGACTGGACCCGGGCGACACCGCGATCGTCGTCGTGCGGTGGCGGCTCGACTGCAGCGCGGGCCGCAAGGCCGAGGTGTACTCGGACTCGGTCCCGCTCCGGTTTCGCTATCTGTCGGCCTTCACGCGGACGCAGTCGGTCCGGCTTCCGTTTGCCGTGACGCTTCGCTGCCGGAGCTGAGCTCGAGCGGCGTGGTCGAAGCCGGAACCGTCTCCAGCTTCGGCTCGCGGACGATCGAGCCGAGCTTCGCCACGACTTCGAGCGTGTCGCCCTCGTCGGTCAGGCGCTCGAGCTCTGCCAGCTCGGTAGTGAGCCAACCCGGGTCGACGGGCGGCCGGCTCAGGCGCAGGATCTTCGGGTGCGTCGTCTCGCCGACGGCCTCGTTCTCTCCCCAGAGCTCCTCGTGCAGCTTCTCGCCGGGGCGCGAGCCGACGAACCTGATCGCGAGGTCCCTCGGCCCGGTCACCTGGTCGCCGGGGAGGCGAGGCTCCTTGCCCGACAGGCGGATCATGTTCGTCGCGAGGTCGACGATCTTCACCGGCTCGCCCATGTCGAGCACGAACACCTGCCCGCGCCCGCCGATCGCGCCCGCCTGGACGACGAGTGACACCGCTTCCGGGATCGTCATGAAATAGCGGGTCATCTCGGGATGGGTGACCGTGACCGGGCCACCTTTGGCGATCTGGCGGCGGAAGGTCGGAATCACCGAGCCGGACGAGTTGAGCACGTTTCCGAACCGCACTGCGACGAAGCGTGTCGGCACGTCGCGGCGGTGGCCGAGCGACTCGACGATCCACTCACAGATCGCCTTCGACTGGCCCATCACGGTTTGTGGATTGACGGCCTTGTCCGTCGAGATCAGCACGAAGCGCTCCACCTCGAAGTCGGCCGCAAGCTGCGCGACGACGCGCGTCGCCGCGACGTTGTTCCGCACCGATGCGAGCGGGTGCGTGTTCATCAACGGCACGTGCTTGTACGCGGCCGCGTGGAAGACGACGGTCGGGCGGTACTTCTCGAAGACCTCGCGGCGCATCGCCTTCACGTCCTTGACGTCGACGAGCTTCGGCACGGCCGGCGTGAAGTCGCGCTCGTCGACGAGCTCGCGCTCGATCTCGAAGAGCGCGGTCTCGGCGTTGTCGACGAGGATCAGCCGCGCGGGCCCGACGCGGGCGATCTGGCGGCAGAGCTCGGCTCCGATCGAGCCGCCGGCGCCGGTGACGAGCACCGTCTGTCCGACGAGATAGGACGCAACCTGCTCGAAATCGACCTCGACCTGCTCGCGGCCGAGCACGTCCTCGACCTGAACCGGGCGGATCTGCCCGGTGAGGTTGACGTCGCCGGAGATCAGCTCGTAGAGGCCCGGCAGCGTCTTGACCGGCACGTCGGCGGCCTGCGCCGCTTCGACGACGCGCCCGCGCACCTCGCCCGACGCGGACGGGATCGCGATCAGCACCTCGTCCGGCTTGTAGTCGCGGACGATTCGCGGCAGCTCCTCCATCGTGCCGAGCACACGGACACCGAGGATCCGCGAGTTCCGCTTGCCGCGATCGTCGTCGACGAAGCCGATCGGCGTGTAGCGCAACATGCGCGAGCGCTGCATCTCCTGCACGATCAGCCGCCCCGCGTCGCCGGCGCCGACGACGATCACTTCCTTGCCCCTGGTCACGAACGACCCCGACCGCGGCCGTTCCATCAGCGTGCGCGTCAGTAGCCGGACGCCGGCCACGAGCGCGAGCGTGATCAGCAGGTCCATCACCGCTACCGAGCGCGGCAGGCGGACGTTGTGCACGGGGGAAAGGAGATACACGGTCAGGTCGGCGAGAAGCGAGGCGACGACGACCGCGCGCACCGCACTCCACATGTCGTGCACCGAGACGTAGCGCCACCAGCGCCGGTGGAACCCGAAGAGCAGGAACACAGCGACCTTGATCGCGACGACGAGCAGGATCGTGCGGCGAAGCAACGTGTCGTAGTAGACGGGCAGGCCCTGGTCGAACCGCAGCTCGAATGCGAGGAACCACGACAGAGCGACGATTCCCGCGTCCGTCAGGATCTGCAGGACACGGTGGCGCCCGAAGCCGCTCATCTCACGCCCGCGCGGCAACGCCGACGGCGGCACGAACGACGTCGACGACGCGCTCCTGCGCGTCGCGCGGCATCGCGGGCCAGAGCGGCAACGAGAAGTTCTCGCCCGCGGCCCGCTCCGTCTCGGGCAGTGAGCCGGGCTCGTATCCGAGGAACCGCAGCGCGGGCTGGAGATGCAGCGGCGTCGTGTAGTACGTCGCGGTGCCGATTCTCTCGGCGCGGAGTGCATCCCGGATGCGGTCCCGCTCCGGCGAGCGGCAGACGAACAGGTGGTAGATGTGGCCGGGCTCGTCCGGCGGCAGCTCGACGAGCTCGCCGAGCCCGAGCTCGGCGTAGCGCGCGGCGGCCTCGCGGCGGCCGCGGTTCCACTCGTCGAGGTGGGTCAGGAAGACACGGAGGAACGCGGCCTGCAGCTCGTCGAGACGGGAGTTGTAGCCGACGAAGTCGAAGTCGACCTTGTCGCGCGAGCCGTGGAACGAGAGCATCCGCACGCGGTCCGCGAGGTCCACGTCGTTCGTCGCGACGAGCCCGCCGTCGCCCAGGCAGAAGAGGTTCTTCGTCGGATAGAAGCTGTACGTCGAGGCGGCTCCCTGCTGCGCGACGCCCGGTGCGCCGAACGCCTGCGCCGCGTCCTCGATCACGGGCACGCCGAGCTGCATCAGGTCGTCCATCGCGGCCGGCCGGCCGAACAGGTGCACGGGCATCAGCGCTCGGGTGCGGGCCGTGACCTTGGCCGCGACGTCCTCGGGGTCGACGTTGAGCGTCAGCGGGTCGATGTCCGCGAACACGGGCTTAGCGCCTCGATGCGCGATCGACTCGGCCGTCGCGTAGAACGTGAACGCGGGGCAGATAACCTCGTCGCCGGGGCCGATCCCCATCGCGTCGAGGAGGATCACGAGCGCGTCGGTGCCGTTTGCGACGCCGACCGTCTCCTTCACCCCGAGGTAGGCGGCGGCCTCCTCCTGGAACGCCCGATAGTGCGGGCCGCGAATGAACTCGCCGGTCTCGAGGACATCGCGGAAGAGAGCCTCGAGCCGAGGCTGCAGCGGGGCGTACTGGGAATGGACGTCAACCAGCGGGATCGTCACGGCGAGTCACTCTAGCGGTGCTGATCAGTCGATACACGAGATACGCCGCGAGCGCGAGAACGCCTGCTGCGACCGCGTATTCGGCATAACGGAAATCGTGGTGGAAGCGCTCGTAGCTCGAGCCGAGCCCGTAGCCCGCGCCCGCGATCGCGAAGGCCCAGATCGCCGACCCGATGAGGGTCAGCATCGTGTAGGGGGCGAGGCGCATCCCGAAGACGCCAGCCGGGATCGAGACGAAGGAGCGCACGACCGGTGTCAGGCGGCCGACCAGCACACCGACGTTGCCGAACCGGTCGAACCAGCGCTCTGCACGCTCGAGCCGCTCCGGCCCGAGATGAAGCCAGCGCCCGTGCCGGTCGAGCAGGGGACGGCCGCCGCGCGACCCGACCCACCATCCGGCGATCGAGCCCACCAGGTAGCCCAGGGTGCCTGCCAGCGCCATCACGACGAGCGCGCCGGCGCCGAAGCCGACCTTCGCGCCGAAGAGCGAGACGTGATGCGCGGAGCTGAAGACGCCCGCGGCGACGGCTCCCGCGTAGAGCATCACGAGCTCGCTCGCAGCGGGGAACACGGCGTCGACCATCATCAGCACGAAGACCGCGTACGCGCCGTGCGACGCGACCTGCGAGGTGAAGGACGAGGAGATGCTCGCGAGCACGCGGGGCGAGTCTACGAGCGGCGGGCCGTGAAGGGTGCCGTGACCGTGACCATGCCGATCGAGTTCGCGGCGACGACGCGCACCTGGTACTCGCCGGTCGTCGCGAGCGAGCCGGTCGAGAGGCGCCCGTTCCAGGACACCCTCTGCGGGCCCGGATCGAGCTGCTTCGAAAGGAGCGTCGCGACCACGATCCCGCTCCGCTTCTCGACCGTTACCGTGACGCTCGCCGCGTGCGCGAGGTCGAACGTCGCTGCGACGACCTCGGCTGCCCCCGCGCCCAGCTGCGCCGTGGACGGCGTCACGGCGAGAGAGCCGAGCGTGTCGTTGACGGCGAAGGTGCGATCCGCGGTCGTCGTACGGCCCAGATCGTCCGTCGCCGTCACGACGAAGCGCCACCCGCCCTCGACTGCGTCCTTGCCGTCCCAGTCGAGCGTGTGCACTCCGGCCTCCTCGGTGTCCGCGGCGAGCGGCCGCGTCGAGCGATCCGGGCCGACGACGCTCGCGGTCACCTGCGAGGGTCGGACGACCTTGTAGGAGAACTCCTGCGCGTCGTCGACGCCGTCGCCGTTCGGCGAGAGCACGCTCGCAGCCGGCGGCGCCGCGTAGACGCCGTTGTACGAGAGAAGCAGCGCGTCCGCGATCGGCTGCTCGCTCGGGCCGGTCGGGCGCGTCAGGAGCGAGCCGTCGAACGCCATCGCGGCGGACGGCCCGGAGCCGACGGCCATCGCCGTCCTCGCGCCGAGGCGCGCGAGCGCGACGGCCAGCTCGTAGTTCGTCATGCCGGCGGAGTACGACGAGTTGCCTCCCTCGACCGTCACGAGCAGGATCCGGCCGTCGCTCAGCTGACCGACGGCGCTCCGCGCGCTGCGTGGGTTGAGCAGCCGGTCGCCGAACGACTCCCTGGCGCGGAAGACCGCCTTGCCGTTCGAGACGAGCAGCGGGCCGCCGCCGAGCGCGCTCACCATGCCGCTCCAGTCAGGCGTCAACGTCAGGCGGAGCTCAACCGTGGTGCCGACCGGCGCCTCGGCGGCGAGGTGGGGCGCCTGCCCGCCCCGCGAGACGAGCACCGCGCCGCCCGGGGGTATCGAGACCGGGCCGGCGGTCGCGACCTGCGTGACGGCGCCCGAGACGACGCGGTTCGGCGTCGCGGCCGGGATGGTCTGGATCACCGCGGCCGCGACGCCGCTCTCGGCGGGCGTCGAGGGCCCCCAGGCGGAGGTGTAGAGCGTCGTGTGGCCCTTGACCGGCGCCGCGTTCAGGTCGAGCTGGCGCCGCTGCCCGGTGCCGCGCCACGTGCCGTCGAAGCTGACCTTCGCGACGCTGAGCGTCCCGTCCGCCGCGATCCCCAGGGTCGAGCGGCCTGCGAACGGCGCGGAATCGAGGGCGCCGGCGCGCATCAGCATCCCGGACGGCTTGCCGGGGTCGGCGACGAAGTAGTCGCCGTTGATCCCGACGGCGGTCGAGGTCGCGCTCACGTCCTTCTCCATGTCGGTCAGCTTCTCCGTCGCGACGACCGCGCCGTTCGAGAGCGCCGGCGCGAGCGTGTAGGTCGTGCCGTCGGGGCGCGGCGCGGTGACGACGTCGAGCACGACCGGGCCGTGCGGCGTGAACTGCACCTGGCGCTGGTAGGTGACGCCCGGCATCAGCAGCATTTGCTGGGCGACCTGAAGCGGCACGGCCGCGGACGACCCGGCGGGCAGTGCGGCGAGTGCGGCGAGCGCGACGGCGATGAGCAGCTTGCGAGGCACGACCCCGCCCCAGGGTAGCCGGGCGCCCGGCGGGCGAGCCGGCTCCCGCCCTCCCCGGGGCGTGCCCCTGCGGGGCACGCCCCGGTGTCAGACACGAGCGGCGGGCAGGTGCCGGCATGCAGGGACTTTCCTTTCGGGACGCGCCCCCGCGGGGCGCGTCCCGGTGTCAGACACCCGCCAAAGGTCAGCGGAGCGGCAGGTCAGTTCCAGACACGGACGTCGCGGTACAGCGTGTCCCGCTGCACCGGCGTCTTGCCGAGGCTCCTGATCAGGTGCACGAACTCGTCGGTGCTGGCGCGGTACGTCGTCCCGGCGGCGCTGACGACGTTCTCCTCGATCATCACCGAGCCGAGGTCGTCCGCGCCGAACTGCAGCGCCACCTGGCCGATCTTCTTGCCCTGCGTCACCCACGACGAGCCGATGTGCGGCACGTTGTCGAGATAGATGCGCGATACCGCCTGCGTGAGCAGATAGTCGAACGAGGTCGGCCGCGTCTCCGGCGGCACCTTCTCGCCCAGCCGGTTCCCGTCGTCCTGGAACGTCCACGAGAAGAAAGCGCGGAACCCACCCGTCTCGTCCTGCACCTCGCGGATCCGCCGCATGTGCTCGACGCGCTCCTCGAGTGTCTCGACGTGGCCGTACATCATCGTCGCGGTCGTAGAGATGCCGAGCCGGTGCGCATGGCGCATCACGTTCAGCCACTCGGACGACTTCGTCTTCTTCGGCGCGATGATGTGCCTCACGCGGTCGACGAGCACTTCGCCGCCGCCGCCCGGGATCGAGTCGAGGCCTGCGTCGCGCAGCCGCGTCAGCGTCTCGGGGATCGTCAGCTTCGACCGCCGCGAGATGTGCTGGATCTCCGGCGGCGACAGCGCGTGCAGGTGAATTGCGTACTTCGCCTTGATCGAGCGGAAGAGATCCTCGTAGTAGTCGATGCCGAGATCGGGATGGTGCCCGCCCTGCATCAGGAGGCCGGTGCCGCCGAGCGCGAGCGTCTCCTCGATCTTCTTGAAGATCACCGGCTTCGGCAGGAGATACCCCTCGCGCACGTCGCCGGGGCTCCGGTAGAAGGCGCAGAAGTCGCAGTCGGTGACGCAGATGTTCGTGTAGTTCAGGTTGCGGTCGACGATGAAGGTGACGCGGTCCGGGTCGTGTAGGCGATTCCGAACCGCGTGCGCCGCGCGGCCGACGGCGACGAGGTCGCGCGAGCGGAGGAGCGTGACCGCGTCATCGTCCGAGATCCGCTCGCCCGAGAGCGCCTTCTCGACCACCTCGGCGACGCTCATGCGACCGCCACGCCGGTCGTCTGCACGAAGCGAAGCTCGGGGACCGTTTCGAGCAGCCCGCCGTCGCGGGCGAGCTCGAGGAACGTGTAGAGGCCGGCGCGCTCGCGCGGGCCGAAGCGGTAGCGCAGCTTCTCGAAGTAGCGCGCGAGGAAGCCGGGCGGGTACCCGTAGCGCTCGGCCGCCTCGTAGGCGAGCTGCTCGGGCTCCGCGCGGGCGAGGCGCACCGACGCGACGAGCGCGTCCTCGAGCTCGGCGAGCCCGTCGGCGAGCGGCTCGGGGCAGGCCCAGACCGCGAAGACCATCGGCAAGCCTGTGCGCTCGAGCCACAACCGGCCGAGGTCGTAATGCGGCGTCGGATCCTCGAACGCGGACTTGAGCGCCGCGTCGCCGATCAGGAGCTTCGCGTCGGCCTCCTCGCCGAGCGGCACCTGCTCCGCCTCGGGCAGCAGCACCTTCGTCAGCGCAACCGAGGTCGCCGACTCCGGCGTGACAGCGACGACGCGCACCTGCTCGAGCGGCTTGCGGGAGACGAGCTGGATCGAGTCGACGGCGCCCTCCGACGCGACGCAGAGGCGCGGCAGCAGCCGCAGCTTGCCCGCGTTCCGCGCGTACTCGATCGACGAGATGGGAGCCGTGTCGAGCTCGCCGTTGATCAGCAGCTCGTTGAGCTCCGTCGGGACGCCCTGCACCTCCTCGACGTCCATTCCCACCCGGTAGAAGACGGGGGCCATGTTGACGTACGAGATGCGGCCGAGCTTCACCATCGGCGCAGCTCGTTGTAGAGCGTGTCGCGCTGCACCGGCACGCGTCCCGCCTCGCGGACGAACCGCACGAGCTCCGGGATCTTCTGCTCGGTGCCGCTCGTCGCCCCGGCCGCCTGGAAGATCTGCTCGCGCACGACGGTTCCCTGCACGTCGTTCGCCCCGAAGTGCAACGCGACCTGGGCCATCGGCAGGCCCATCATGATCCAGTAGGCCTTGACGTGAGCGACGTTGTCGAGCAGGAGCCTCGACACGGCGATCATCTTCAGGTCGTCCGCTCCCGTCGTGAACTTGAAGCCCCGCCGCTCGAACACCGTGTTTTCGGGATGGAACGCGAGCGGGATGAACGCGAGAAAGCCGCCGGTCGCATCCTGCTGCGCACGCAGCCGGAGCAGGTGGTCGACGCGCTCCTCATACGTCTCGACGTGCCCGTAGAGGAGCGTGCAATGGGTCGGGATGCCGAGGCGGTGGGCCGTGTCGTGCACGTCGAACCACTCGTCGGGATGCTCCTTGCCGGGCGCGATCAGCTGGCGCACGCGGTCGGCGAAGATCTCCGCGCCGCCGCCGGGGAGCGAGCCGAGCCCGGCGTCCTTCAGCACGCGGAGAACCTCCTCGTGCGTGCAGCCCTCGAGCACCGACATGTGGTGGATCTCGGAGGCCGTGTAGAACTTCAGATGGACGGCGGGCAGCGCCGCGCGCAGCTTTCGCAAGACGTCCGCGTAGAACTCGAGGTCGACGTGCGGGTTCTCGCCGTTGACGCAATGGATCTCGGTGAAGCTCGCGACCGCATGCTGCCGGACGGCGTCCTCGACGAGCTCGTCCGCGCTCAGGGTGTACGAGTCCTCCTGCTTGCGCGTCTTCGCGAACGCACAGAACTTGCATTTGACGCGGCAGACGTTCGTCTGGTTCAGGTACAGGTTCTGGACGAAGTAGACCTCGTCGCCGCCGCCCCGCGCGCGCCGCGCGAGATCGGCGAGCTCCCCGAGCGCCAGCAGGTCGTCCGACTCCATCAGCGCGACCCCGTCCTCGAAGTCGAGCCGCTCGCCGGACTCGACCTTCTCGCGAATCGGCGCGAGCGTTGCGGGCGTTTCGAGGACCGCGGCCACCTGCCTACCTCTCCCTGTTGACGACCGCGTGCGTCAGCGACTCGAGCTCGTCGCGATGCAGCTCGCCGTTGAGGCACGCGCGGGCACGGCTAGCGTAGTTGAGCGCGACCTCGCGAGAGCGCTCGAGCGCACCGGTTGCCGCCACCCGCACGAGAACGCCGTCGAGCGGCCCTCCCGCGATCGCCTTGCGAACGAGCTCGTCCTCCTGTGCGGCGAGCAGGAGCGGCAGCGTGGGCGTCCCGTCACGGAGGTCTGTGCCCGCGATCTTGCCGGTCTCGATCGTGGCGCCCGCGCAGTCGAGGACGTCGTCGGCGATCTGGAAGGCGACGCCGAGCGCCACCCCGTACTCGCCCGAGCCCCCGCCGAGCCGGCACGCCGCCTCGAACAGGGCTCCCGTCTTGAGGGCACAGCGCTCGAGATACGCGTCGACCGTCGTCGACGGGTCGTGCTGCTGGGTGCGCTGCAGCGCCTCGCCGCGCGCGAGTCGCAGCGTCGCGGCAGCAAGCACGTTCACGGCCCTCGACTCACCGGTCGCCGCGAGCTCCGCGAAGGCGCGTGCGAAGAGGTAGTCGCCCGTCGCACGCGCCGCTTCGGCACCGTGCACCGACCACGCCGCCGCCTTGCCGCGGCGGAAATGCGCCCGGTCGATCAGGTCGTCGTGGACGAGCGTCGCCATGTGGACGAGCTCGACGGCCACCCCGGCGGCGAGCGACGGCTCGTCC
>Ga0308175_100001858_pt1 | contig 14281 bp, 11 predicted proteins | sample PhyCR1_3_FD_203893 | JGI IMG/M metagenome (GOLD analysis project Ga0308175, IMG submission 203893) | Soil microbial communities from UC Gill Tract Community Farm, Albany, California, United States - DLSLS.C.R1 | ecosystem: Environmental > Terrestrial > Soil > Agricultural land | place: USA...
GGGCTTTTCGCTGGTGAAGCACGAGACGGCCGTGCGCGATTTCTGGGACGAGGCCCAGACCTTGGCGCTGGGCCATCCGGAGGCCGCCGAGATCGTCAAGGCCGCGACGGGCGCGAGCCGCGTGGTGGTGTTCGATCACACGCTGCGCCGGCGCCTGACCGGCGTCGAGGACCGCACGACCGGCGCGCCCCGCCAGCCCGCGACCCGCGTGCACGTCGATCAGACGGTGAAGAGCGGCCCGCAGCGGGTGATCGACGTGATGGGCGAACCCGCCGAGGCGCTGGGCCGCCGCGCGGCGATCATCAACGTCTGGCGCCCCGTCGGCGGGCGGCCGGCGCGGGACTGGCCGCTGGCGCTGGCCGACGCACGAAGCATCGATCCCGCGGACCTGATCACCTCGGAACTGCGGTTCCGCCACCGGACCGGGGAGATCTACGGCCTGGCGCAGAACGACGGCCAGCGCTGGTTCCACGTGCCGGACGTGCAGGTTGACGAGGCGGTGCTGATCAAGTGCTGGGATTCGGACGAGACGGTCGCGCGGTTCGCGCCGCACACCGCCTTCGAGGACCCGACGACGCCCGCCGGCACGCCGCCGCGCGAGAGCATCGAGTTCCGCACCATCGCCTTCTTCGACTGAGGACGTCATGGCTTCGAACGATCTCCTGCCCGGCGGCCCCGCCGGAAGCGTGCTGGTGGCCGGCGTCGGCGCCGAGCAGGGCTTAGGCGCGGCGATCGCCGGGCGCTTCGCCCGCGAAGGTTTCCCGGTCGCCATCGCCGGGCGCAACGCGCCGAAGCTGGCGGCCACGGAAGCGGCGCTGAGGGCCGAAGGCTTCACGATCACCGCCGTGGTCGGCGATGTGTCGAAGGCCGACGACGCCAGGCAATTCGTGGACGCGGCGCAGGCGCTGGGGCCGCTGGCGGTCGTCGTCTGCAATGCCGGGTCCAACCGGCCCTCGCCGTTCCTGAAGCTCACCGAGGCGGAGTTCGAGAGCCACTGGCGCGAGCACGCGCTCGGCGGCTTCCAGATCGCCCAGGCGGCGTTGCCGGTCCTGCTGGCCCGCGGCGAGGGCAGCCTGTTCTTCACCGGCGCCAGCGGCAGCCTGCGCGGCAAGGCCAACTTCGCGCCCTTCGCGGCGGCCAAGGCGGCGCTGCGCAACCTGAGCCAAAGCCTGGCGCGCGAATTCGGGCCGCGGGGGATCCACGTGGGCCACGTGGTCGTCGACGGCGGCATCGCCGGCGAGCGGCTCTTGTCCCGGATGCCGCAGCTGGCCGCTGAGCGCGGGCCGGACGGCATGCTGAACATCGACGCGATCGCCGAGAGCTACTGGTTCCTGCACCAGCAGCACCGCAGCGCATGGACCCTGGAGCTGGACGTGCGGCCTTGGGCGGAGACCTTCTGAGGCGTTTCACGGCGGCGGGATCAGCCGGCGTCGCGCCATCTCGCCGATCCAGAACCGCAGGCTGTCCTCGCTGTCGATGCAGTCGGCGAAGCCCGCCTGGCGCAGCTTGACGGTGGAGACGAGGATCGGCTGGCTGATTGTGTCGACGCCGGTGCGCAGCAGCGCGTCGGCGTAGTGGTGGCTTTCCCCCAAGAAGCGGTCCAGCGGGATGGGCTTGAGGCCTTCGCGCCTGACGATCTCGTCCCAGATGGCGGCGCGGGCCGGCAGGTAGTCGGCGAGCCGCAACGGCTCGTCGGGGCCCTGCTGGATCCCGAAGGCGTCGGCCATGGCGGGCCACACTTCGCGCCAGGCGAAGACGTCGCCGTTGGTGACGTTGAAGGTCTCTCCGGCCGCGGCGGGCGCCTCGGCGGCCCACTCGAACGCGTGGGCCAGCAGCCGCGGGTCGACGAGCTCCATGACCTGCATAGCGCCGCCGGGATAGCTGAAGGGCTTTCCCTCCTCGCGGCGGATGGCGGCGAAGGCGCCGAAGGCCAGCAGCGGGTTCATCGCCGCGCCCCAGGCGGCGCCGACGATGATCTGCGGGCGGAAGATGCTGAAGCGGAAGCCGCGGGCGGCGGCCAGGCCGCGAAGGTAGTCCTCCTGCAGCCAGTAGAAGTTGTCGTGCGGATCGCGCGGCGCGCGCTCGCGAGCCGGCAGCGGGATGTTCGCGCGCACGTGGGCGCCATAAGCCTTGGTGCCCTGCAGCAGGGTGACGTGTTGAAGTCTGCGCGCCGCGTCGGCCAACGGCCCGAGCAGGTTCTCGAGCATGGCCAGGTTCACCGCCATCTGGTCGGCCTCGCGCCAGCCGGCGATCAGGCCGGGCTTCTCGTAGAGCGCGGCATAGATGACGTGGGTGACCTGGGCGAGGTCGGCCGCGGCGGCGCGGCAGGCTGCGGCGTCGGTGAGGTCCAGGGCGAGGTGGCGGAACGCGCCCTCCGGCGCGGGTTCCGGCGTGCGGCGGCTGATCGCGACGGCCTCCCAGCCGGGTAGTGCGGCGAAGCGATGCAGCGCCGACTCGCCCACGAGCCCGGTGGCGCCCACGACGAGGACGGTGTTGGTCATGGCGGGGATGATAGAGACGACCTTCTCCGGCTGTCATCCCGGTTTCGCCGCAGGCGAAGACCGGGACCCATATGCGCCGGAGCTTCAGGGTGAGGCGCAGCTTTGCGGCGGCGATCAATCCTTGAGTCACGGAGTCCATGGGTCCCGGTCTTCCGCTGCGCGGAAACCGGGATGACACGCGGTGGTGGAACGGGGGTTGGCTCTACGGATCCGGCGTCGTGAGCACGGCGTCCTTCGGGGCCACGAAGACCACCAGGAACTCCGCCGGCTCGGTGCTCGAGGGGTTATGGCCCGGGATGTGGTGGGCGCCGGGGCTTCGATCCAGCTGTCGCCGGCGATGGACGAAGCGGTGGCGGCGTTGGCGGCGGCGTTGCGGGGTGCGGGCCAGCCCCAACCCTCCGCTCATCCCCGCGCAAGCGGGGACCCAAACAGACTCAGCGCCGCACCGGCCTCTCCGGACTGTCCTCAAACTCACCTTGGGTCCCCGCTTTCGCGGGATGAGCGGATCTCAGGATCAGGTCGGAGGTTTGTCCGCGGGTTTGGCCGCGTCGGCGTCCGTCTTCGGGTAGGTCTTGGCCAGGTAGTCGATGACCAGCTGGGCGGTGTCGGGGTCGAGGTCGGCGCCGCGGTCGATCATGGTGCGCACGGTGAAGTCCCAGCCGTCGCGGGTCTTGCGGTGCTCGGTGATGAAGTCGACGCCGTGGCACGAGGTGCAGGCGCTCTCCAGCACGGCTTTCGGATCCGGCGGTGGCGGAACGGGCTGGGCCTGAGGCGCGGGCGGCGGCGTCGATGGCGGCTCCTGGGCCGTGGCCACCGAGCCCAGGAGCAGCGCCGGGGCGGCCAGGGCGGCGAAGGCCGCGATGAGACGGACGGACATCTTCATGGGCCTCGCCGCGGACGTTGCCGCGCCGCCTATCACGCCGTCCCGTTGAGGCGGAAGTGCGTCCGCGTCGGGAACGAGGTCTTCAGCTGCTCCCAGCCCGGGTGGCCGACGTTGGAGCCCATCGCCGACTTGTCCTTCTTCACCGCCGCCTGCAACCGCTTGATGCGGTCCTTGGTGCCCGGGTGGGTGGCGTAGAGCGAGGTGGTGGCCTTGGTGTCCGGCGGCACCAGCCGCAGCATCGTGTTGTAGAAGTCAGTGGCGTGGCCGGGGTCGTAGCCGATGGTGTGGAACACGCCCACGATGTGGCCGTCGGCGGCGTACTCCAGATCCTGCGAATAACCTGACGTGATCATGTTGAAGATCGGGCCTTCCATGGCGGTCAGGAAGGTGTCGGTCACCAGCCCGCCGAGGGCGCCGGCCTTCTTGGTCGCCTGCTCGACCACCTGCTGCTTGGCGATGTCGGTCATGCCCTGGGTGAAGCGCTTGTTCTTGATCTGGGCGACGCCGTGGGAGAGCTCGCCGTGGCCGGCCTCGTGGCTGATCACGGCGGCCAGCTCCTCCGGGCTGGCGACGTAACGGATCAGGCCCTTGTGCACGCCCATCTTGCCGCCCGGCAGGCACCAAGCGTTGACCGTGTCGTTGTCGATCAGCGCGATCTCCCAGGGCAGGCCCGCGCGCTTGGTGGTGGCGATCACGGGCCTGGCGAAATCGGCCAGCGCCTCCTGGTCGAGGCGCGAGTTGTAGCGGCCGCCCGACTGGTCGATGAAACGCTCGTAGTAGCCCTGGCCCAGCGCGATCTCGTCCTCCTCGGAGAACTTCATCGAGACCAGCACGTCGCCGACCTTGCCGGCGAGGTTGGCGACGTCGGCCGCGCGGCCCGAGAGTCCCGGCACGTTGCCGAGCACGCTGGAGAGCTGGGCGAAGGCCGGGGTGGCGGCGGCCGCGCCGGCGGCGGCGACGCCGGTGATGAGGCCGCGGCGGTCGATCCTGGGATGGTCCATGGCGTACTCCCTGGGTGGCGTCACTTGGTCCGGGTCATTTGGTCTTCAACGCGAACTCGCCCTGCCAGCCGCCGGCCGGCGGGGCGGAAAGGTAGGCCTGGCATCTGTCGGCATATACGGCCGACGGGGGGTCGTCGGGCGCAAGGGTCTCGAAGACTTCCAGCGCGGCGGAGAACTTGCGCGCGTCGTGCAGCTTGAGCGCGCGTTCGAAGCCGGCGGCGCGGACCTCGGCCTCGTGGTCGACCTCGCCTTTGCGGCCCAGCACCTCGTAGACCACGATCGGCTCGCTCTTGCCCTTGACGATCAGCCGGTCGAGCCGGCGCAGGACGTAGCCGTCGCCCAGCGCCTGGGCGGTGAGCTCGCTGATCATCAGCGCGGTGCCGTACTCCTTGTTGGCGCCTTCCAGCCTGGACGCCAGGTTCACCATGTCGCCGGTGACCGTGTAGTTCAGCCGCTCGGCCGAGCCCATGTTGCCGGCGATGGCGTGGCCGGTGGCGATGCCCAGCCGCGTGCCCAGCTTCTCGCCCGGCAGGTAGGCGCCGACCACGTCGCGGTTGAACGCCGTCAGCGCCGCGCGGCAGGCCAGCGCGGCGTCCACCGCCTTCTTCTCGGCGTCCTCGACCGGCAGCGGCGCGCCCCAGACGGCCATCACCGCGTCGCCGATGAACTTGTCGACGTAGCCCTCGTGGCGGGCGATCTCGTCGCACATCACGGTCAGGTACCGGTTCATCAGCTCGATCAGCTTGGCGGGCGTGTCCTTCAGGCCTTCGCTGATGGTGGTAAAGCCGGCGATGTCGGTGAACATCACCGTCACCCAGCGCTGCTCGCCGCCCAGCTCCAGCGCCTTCGGATTATCCATCAGCCGGTCGACGAGGGCGGGGGCGAGGTAGTGGCGGAAGGCGTGCTGCACCCAGCGCTTCTCGCGGTCCTCGATCACGAAGCGGTACGCGTAGATGAGCGTGTAGGCGAGCACGCCGGCGACCAGCTGGCTGGGCACGGGGGTCACCGTCCCGGCCTGCAGCGCCATGACCGAGAGCGCGACCTCGGCGGCGAGCGCGAAGAGGCCGACGGCGGCGCCGGTCACCGGGGCGATCAGCAGGAAGGCCGCGGCCAGCGCGAAGGTGCTGAGCGCGACGACGGCGAACGCGGCGGCCGCGGAAAGCTGATGCAGCGCCAGGGTCTTGGTCAGCGTGTTGATCGCCGCGGCCTGGATGAGCACGCCGGGCATGGTGTCGCGGTTCGTGGCGGCGGCGAAGCGCCCAGGGTCGGCGGCGACCGCGCAGCGGGCGGGCGCCCCGCGCGCGGAGGCGGCTTCGTCCCACGCCAGCCGCTTCGCCGAGAGGTGACGATCCTCGAGGTCGAGGGCCTCGCCGAACAGCACGACCTTGCCGGCGAAAGCCTTCTTAAAATAGTCCGCGCGTCCCGCCGCGGCGCAGGCATAGAGGTCGACGAAACTGTAGACGGGCACGTCACCCGCCCCGGTGTTGAAGTTGATGATGAAATCGCCCTTCGGCGGGTGGGCGCCGGCGCGCCGCGCGAGCTCGGCGCCGAAGGACGGCACGAACCCGCCTTCCTGCGTGGCGAAGCCGCCGAGGTAGCGGCGCATGACGTCGTCATCTTCCGGCGGGATGTTCAGCAGGCGCACGTTGTCCGGTCCCTGCGCGGCCAGGACCTGGCCGGGATAGGGCGCGACACTCGTTCCGGAAAGCTGCGCCTCGCCCAGCACGATCCGGCTCTGCTGGGCGGCGCGGCGGAGCGCCAGCAGGAACGGTCGGTCGTAGCCCAGGATGAGCTCGGGCCGGTCGAGCGAGGTAGGAAAGATCACGTCCAGGCCGATGGCCTTGGGGCCGGCCGCGTTCACCGCGTCAATGATCGCGCCCAGGTAAGGCGTCCAGGCGTCCTTGGGCGTGTTGGCGAAGGGTTGCGTGCGGTAGGTCTGCTCGTCGACCGCGACGACGACCACGTCGGACTTGGCGGGCGGGAACAGCGGGCCGAAGGCCAGGTGGCGCAACGGCAGCATGTAGTCGATGCCGCGCAGCTCGAAGTCGCGCACCGGCTGGAGCAGCGACAGCGCCCCGGTGATCAGCCCGATCACCGCCGCGGCGAGCACGCGGCGGCGGCGGCGTCCACGGACCGGGGCCTGCGCGTTCTCCGACATCGCCGCCGCCGGGCCCTAGGCGGGCGGGGCCAGGGGCACGAGCCGGCTGGCGACGCTGTTCGAGACGTCGAGCGCCGGATCGATGGAGAACAGCGCCGCGGCCACCACCTGGCCGTTCGAGACGAGCTCGGCCTTGTAGGGCATGCCGGGCGCGAGCTTGGGCGCGGTGGCGGGATAGGCGATCCAGCCCGCCGGCGCGGCGGCCTCCCAGATCACCGGCTCGCCGGCCTTGTCCATGTCGTGCACGCGCACGGTGACGGCAGAGCCCAGGCTGCGCTCCCACTTGAACACCGGCAGGCCGGCGGGCAGCGCGCGTTCGCTCCAGTTGGCGCCGCTGAAAGGCGTGATCCGGTTGACCGTCGCGCCGGCCTCGGAGGCCGAGGCGAGAATGACCGGCGTCGGCGCCTTGCACCCGGCGCGCAGCTGCTGGATGCGCACCCCGCCCACCACCGTGCCGGCCTTCAGCCCCACGGTGACGGCGCCGCCCGTGTAGGTCTCTGTCAGGCAGCCGGAGAGGTAGGAGAGCGAGACCTTGGCCTTCGGCTGCAGCCGGAAGGTCTGCTTGGCGAAGACGTAGTCCATCACCTGCACCGGCGCGCCGGGCGTGGCGGTTTCGACGACGGCGACGGCGTCGGTGCCCAGGCTGTGCAGCGGCGGCTGCGGTGTGGGGTCCTTGACCATCATCGCGCCACTCTCGCCACCCGCGGCGCCGGGCTTGGACCCGCTCGGCCCGCTGGCCGGCGTGGCCGACGGCTTCTGCATGCCCGGGATGCCCGGGACCGGCAGGCTCCTGATCACGTCGAAGGGACCCGCGTGCGCCGCGCCCGCCGCCGCGCTCAGGCCAAGCAGCGCCGCCGACAGCGACGCCAAACGTCCGCCCACCCTATGCATCTTCGCCCCGTCCCATTGGCGACGCGAGCTCTCCAGGCCGCGCTTGAGGCGCAGTCTACTTGAAGTCGCGCGGAATCCGAACCTACCGCCAGGCGAATCTCAGAGGGAATTCAGCGCGCTTTGCCCGGAGCCGGCGCAGGCGCCTTGATGAGGGCGTCGTAGATCCAGGCGCGGTTCTTGCGCTGGTACTCCATCGCCCGCTCGCGGCTCTGCACCATGAAGACCATGAAGAGGTCGTTCTTCGGGTCCACCCAGAACTCGGTGCCGGCGATGCCCCACCAACTGTAGGTGCCGTTGCCGGGCCGAGCCACCTTGTCGTCGATCACCACCGAGCCGCCCAGGCCGAAGCCCATGCCGGCGCCGGGGAAGAACAGGCCCGCGCCGCGGATCGCCGGCGTCGTCTGGTCCTCGCGCATCTTGGCCACGCTCTCGGGCTTCAGGATGCGCACGCCCCTGTACGTCCCATTGCCCTGCAGCATCAGGGCGAAGCGCAGGTAGTCCTCGGCGGTGGACGAGATGCCGCCGCCGCCGGAGAACAGCACCGGCTTCTTGGCGTAGTCGTAGTAGAGGCCGTCGATGCCGGGCACGCCGGCGGTGTTCAGCGGCTGGGCGAAGCGCGCCTTGCTGGCCGCGGGCTGCCAGAAGCCGGTGTCGGTCATGCCCAGCGGGCCGGTCACGCGCGCCTTGACCGCCTCGTCCAGCGTCTTGCCGCTGGCCACCTCGACCACCGCGCCCAGGATGTCGATGGAGCGCGAGTAGTACCAGGCCGTCCCGGGCTCGGTGCGCAGCGGCAGCTTGGCGACGATCCGGGCGTAGTCGCGCAGCTTCACGTCATCGCGGTTCTCGCCGCCGGCGTCCCAGGCCTTGGAGAGCGGCGTGGTGGGCTGGATGAAGCCGTAGATGAGGCCCGAGGTGTGGCTCATCAGGTTGCGCACCAGCATCGGCTTCGTCGCCGGCTTGGTCGTCCCGTCAGGCTGCCAGACGACCAGGTTGGCGTACTCGGGCAGGTACTTGGAGACCGGCGCGTCGAGGTCGAGCTTGCCCTCCTCGACCAGCGTCATGGCGGTGACCGCGACGATCGGCTTGGTCATCGAGAAGACGCGGAAGATGGTCTCTTCGTTGGGGACGGCGGTCTGGCCGGGGCCTTGCGTGCCGAAGCCTTCCTGGAAGGCCACCTTGCCGTGGCGGCCGATCAAGAGATAGGCGCCGGCGATCTTGCCCGCCGCCACATCGGCCTTCAGCCCGTCTTCGGCGGCTGTCAGCTTGGCCGGATCGAAGCCCAGCGCGGCCGGGTCGCCCTTCACCAGCGAGGAGACCTTCGGATCGGCGATCTTGGGCGCGGCGTGGGCCAGCGGCGCGGCCAGCGCCACGGCGGCGAGCGCGACCAGGACGCGACGCGTGAATTTGGATTGATGCATGTGAGCCTCCCCTTGGGGACGGTTTTGGCGCCTTTCCGCTGCCGCTGGCAATGCGCCTGGGGGACGCCGTCAGCCGTTGACCACTGCCTCATAGGCTGCGTGCGCCGCCGCCTGGGCCTTGGCGAGGGCGGCCTTCAGGGCGCGGAAGTCGCGGGCGGCGCCGGCTCGGGCCAGGAGCGCTTTGAAGGCGGCGGGCTCCTTGGCGGGATCGGCGTCGTCATCGAGGGCGACCTTCAGCAGCTGGGTCAGGTTTTGCTGCAGCCGCCAGGCGCGCTGCAGGGCGTCTAGGCGCGCGTCGTCGGCCAGACCGGAGCGCTGGAACGCGGCCAGCGCGTCGGCGGTGTGGGGCTTGAGCGGACCGCCTTCAGCGGCGTGGGCGATTTGCAGGAACTGGGCGGCGAACTCGATATCGACCAGGCCGCCCTCGCCCAGCTTCAGGTCCCAGTCGCCCTTGGGCGGGCGCTCGCGGGCCATCAGCGCGCGCATCTCGCGCACGTCGTGGGCGGTCCTGGCGCGGTCGCGCGGGCGGCGGATCGCGGCATCGATGGCGGCCGCGGCGTCGGCCGCGAACGCCTCGCTGGTGGCCCAGGCGACGCGGCCGCGGGTGAGGGCGAGCAGCTCCCAGGTCTCGGCCTCAGCCTCGTAGTAGTGGGCGAAGGCGGCATGGCTCACCGCCACCGGGCCCTTGGTGCCGGTCGGCCGCAACTGCATGTCCACCTCGTAGAGGCCGCCTTCGGTGGTCTGGGCGGACAGGGCGGCGATCAGGCGCTGGGTGACGCGGCCGAAGTAGGTGGTGGGGTCCCAGCCCTTGATCGAGGAGCCCTCGGTCGGGTCGGCGGGACGATAGAGCGTCATCAGGTCGAGGTCGGAGCCGGCGCTCATCTCCCGCGAGCCGGCCTTGCCCAGCGCCACGACCGCCAGTTCTCCTGGCAGGTCGCCGGCGACGCGGCGCACTTCCGCCAGCGCGGCCGGCGCCAGCGCCTCCAGGCACACGTCGGCCAGGTCGGCGAAAGCCTTGCCGGCGGCCTCGGCGCTGGCCGCGCCGCTCAGCACCTGCACCCCGACGCGGAACGCCTGCTCGCGATGGACCACGCGCACGGCGTCCATCACCGCCTCGAAGCCGGCGGGCGCGGCGGCGGCCACGGCGCGGTCCATCAGCGCGCGATCCTCGGCGATGTCGACGGGATCGAAGAAGCCGGCGTCCAGCATGGCGTCGATGGCCGCGGGACGGCGCGACAGCGTGACCGCCAGGCGCGGCGCGAACGCCATCACCTGCACGACCAGTTCGAACAGCTTGGGCTGGGCCAGGAACAGCGACTGCAGCTGCACGCCTGACGACAGGCGAGCGAAGAAGTCGCCGAAGCGGTTGAAGGCGGTGTCCGGCGCGCCGCTCGCCTGGGCGGCGTCCAGCAGGCGCGGCGCAAGCCGCGTGAAGAGCTCGCGGCCGCGCTCGGTTGCGGTGGCCGGGATGTGACCGTGGTGCCAGCCGCGGATGGTCTGCGACACGCGCCGCGGATTGGAGAAGCCCATGCGCTCCAGCGTCGCCAGCGTCTCCGGGTCGTCGTCGACGCCGGTGAAGACCAGGCTGCCGAACGCCGAGGAGAGCTGTTCCTCCTCCGGGAAGAGTTCGGCGTAGCGGGCGTTGACCGTCTTCAGCGTGCGGGTGATGGCCGCATCGAAGCTCTGCAGGCGGTCGAAGCCGCAGAGCGCGGCGATCCGGCGACGGTCGGCGTCGGCCTCGGGCAGGCGGTGGGTCTGCTCGTCGCCGATCATCTGCACGCGATGCTCGGTGGCCCGCAGCGTCCCGTAGGCCTCGGCCAGCTCCGCGGCAGTCTCGGGAGCGACGTGGCCGGCGGCGGTGAGCGCGGCCAGGGCGTCCAGGGTGCGGTTGCTGCGCAGGTCGGGGTTGCGCCCGCCCAGGATCAGCTGCTGGGTCTGGACGTAGAACTCGATCTCGCGGATGCCGCCGCGGCCCAGCTTCAGGTCGACGCCCTTGGCCGAGATGCGCTCGTCGACCTTGTGCGCGTGGATCTGGCGCTTGATCGAATGGATGTCGGCGATGGCGGCGAAGTCGAGATTGCGACGCCAGACGAACGCCGAGAGCTCGGCCAGGAACGCCTGCGCGGCGGGCAAGTCGCCGGCGCAGGGCCGGGCCTTGATGAACGCCGCCCGCTCCCAGTTCTGGCCGACGCTCTCGTAGTAGTCCAAGGCCGCCGGCACGGGCACGGCCGGCTGGGTGGACGATGGGTCCGGCCGCAGGCGCAGGTCCATGCGGAAGACGTAGCCGTCCTCGGTGCGCGCCTGCATCAGGTCGGCCAGGCGGTGGGTCAGGCGGACGGCGAACTCCTGCGGGTCGACGCCCTGCGCGATCGGCATGGCGTCGGGCTGGAAGAAGACGCTGACGTCGATGTCGGAGGAGTAGTTCAGCTCGAAGGCGCCCTGCTTGCCCATGGCGATGCAGAACCAGCCGGGCAGGGGCCCCTCCGCACCCTCCCCGAGCCGGGTCAGGCGGCCGGCGGCCAATTCGCCTCTGGCGGCGACGATGAGCGCGGCGGCGACGGCGGCGTCGGCGAAGCGGGTCAGCGCGCCGGTCACCTGGTCCAGGCTCCAGACCCCGCCGAGGTCGGCCAGGGCGGTGAGCAGGTGGAGTTCGGCCTTCAGTGTCCGCAGGCGCGCCTGGGCCGCGGCATGGTCGAGGTCCGCGGCCGCCGCGGTTTCGGCCAGCAGCGTCTCCAGGCGCGCGTCCGGATCGTTGGCCAGCAGCGCGTCGAGGCGCTGCGGATCGCGCCGCGCGAGGCCGGTCAGGTACCAGGAGGCGGCGAACACGGGCGCCAGCGCCGGCCAGGCCGCCTCGAGCCTGGGCGTCCACAGCGAGTCTCCGATGATCTCGCGGGTGCGCTCGGCGGCCTTGGGATCGACCACCGGGCCGCAGGCGCGGAGCTGTTCGCCGAGGACCATGCCGATGCGCTTCCCACCGCCCGGGCCGGGCGGTCAAGGCGCGATCACACGAAAGCGATTAGCCGGAGGCCGGGCGGTCGAGAGAAATTCTTGCTGGCGCGGGAGGGCCGGAAAGGCTCAATTCCTAGCCGATGGATGGGACTTCGATGGCAGGACCGGCACGCGAGGCGCATTTGCGCTCGTTCGCCAAGGCGGTGAGCTGGCGTTTCGTCGGCTCGATGGACACGTTCATCCTGTCATTCCTGGTGACGGGCAACGCGAAATGGGCGGTCACGATCGCCTCGGCCGAGGCCGTGACCAAGATCACGCTCTACTACCTGCATGAGCGCGCTTGGCGCCTGGTGCGCTGGGGCCGCCACGATCCGGCCCACCACGCCCGGGCGGTGGCCAAGGGTGCGTCCTGGCGGGCGGTGGCGACGCTGGACACCTTCCTGCTGAGCTGGCTCGTCACCCAGCACATCGGCAAGGCCGGCACGATCGCCTCGTTCGAGACGGTCACCAAGATCGTCCTTTTCTACATGCACGAGCAGGTCTGGGCCCGCGTGCCCTGGGGCCGCGCCGAAGCCCTTTCCGGCCCGGTCGCCGCCGAAGCCGAAGCGGCCTAGCTTCCTACGCTGGACGGAGTTGGTAAGGTTCGGGGATGAGCGCTTTCGCCCACGCCGCCGAGATCGAAGCGAGCCTCGAGCTGCTGGCCGTGCGGGGAGATCCGACGGCGGCGGTCTATGCGCGGCTGTTCGCCGAGCAGCCGCAGATGCACGCGCTGTTCTGGCGCGACACCGACGGGGCCATCAAGGGCGAGATGCTGAGCCGGGTGTTCGACGCCATCCTCGATTTCGTGGGCGAGCGCCGCTACGCCGCCAATATGATCGGGTGCGAGATCGTCACCCACGAAGGCTACGATGTGCCGCGCGAGGTGTTCGCGACCTTCTTCGGCGTGGTGGCCGCGACCGCCCGCGCCGAGCTCGGCGCGGACTGGACGCAGGCGTTCGAGACCGCCTGGAGCGCCTTGCTGGCTGAGCTCGACGCCTATGTGCAGGCTACGCCGCGCGTGGGCGAGCCCGCTTAGCCCGCCGGATAGACCGCCGGATTGGTCGGGCGGATGCGCAGGACGGCGCCGGGCTCGGGGCTGACCGATAGGCTGTCGCGGCGGGCCTCCAGGCAGAGCAGCCGATCCTGCGCCACCCCCTCGATGTAGAGCTCGGGCCCGCGGCGGGAGACCTGGGTCACCGTCACCGGCACGCCCGCGCCCCGCGGCGGGGCGAACGCCACCTCGTTGGGGCGGAAGAACACCTCCACCGGCCCCTTCGGGGCCCCCGCGGGCGCCTTGGTCTCCCAGCCGGCGAGCGCGAGGCGCCCGTCGGCCACCGCGCCCGGCAGGCGGCAGGCCGAGCCCAGGAAGTCGTAGACGAAGGCGTCGGCGGGGGCCTCGTAGACCTCGGCGGGGCTGCCCACCTGCACCAGCTCGCCGTCCCTGAGGATGGCCACGCGGTCGGCGAGGTCCAGGGCCTCCTCCTGGTCGTGGGTGACGAAGACGGTGGTGACGCCGGCGCGGTCGTGCAGCTCGCGCAGCCACCGGCGCAGCTCTCGCCGCACCTGGGCGTCCAGCGCGCCGAAGGGCTCGTCCAGCAGCAGCATGCGCGGCTCGATGGCCAGCGCGCGGGCCAGCGCCACGCGCTGGCGTTGGCCGCCGGAGAGTTGGCTGGGGAAGCGCTTGCCCAGGCCGTCGAGCTGGACCAGCGCCAGCAGGTCGGCGACGCGGGCGTCGATCTCCGACTTCGCGGGTTTCTCGCGGCGCGGGCGTACGGAAAGGCCGAAGGCGATGTTCTGCGTCACCGTCATGTGACGGAAGAGGGCGTAGTGCTGGAACACCATGCCGACGCGCCGGCGGCGCACCGGCAACGACAGGAAGTCCTCGCCGTCGAAACGCACCTCGCCCTCGCCGGGCTGCTCCAGGCCGGCCAGCACGCGCAGCAGCGTGGTCTTACCCGAGCCGGACGGGCCCAGGAGCGCCAGGAACTCCTTCTCGCGGGCCTGCAGCGAGACGTTGGTCAGCGCCGGGAAGCGGCCGAAGCACTTGGTGATTCCGCGGATCTCCAGGGCCGCGGCCGTCGACGCCGCAGGCTCAGTGGCGTCTTGCGGCGGCGAGCTCGCCTGAGTGTCGCCATTCGAGCGCGGTCTTGAGGATGAGGGTAAGGAGTCCGAGGGACGCCAGGAGCGAGGCTGCGGCGAAGGCCCCGACGAAGTCATAGTCATTGTAGAGCACCTCGACGTGAAGCGGGAGCGTGGTGGTCAGGCCGCGGATGTGGCCCGAGACGACGGAGACGGCGCCGAATTCGCCCATAGCCCGCGCGTTGCACAGGAGGACGCCGTAGAGCAGCGCCCAGCGGATGTTCGGCAGCGTGATGCGCCAGAAGGTCGTGAGGCCGCCCGCGCCGAGCGTCAGCGCCGCGGCCTCCTCGTCGGCGCCCTGG
>Ga0308175_100001859_pt1 | contig 14280 bp, 14 predicted proteins | sample PhyCR1_3_FD_203893 | JGI IMG/M metagenome (GOLD analysis project Ga0308175, IMG submission 203893) | Soil microbial communities from UC Gill Tract Community Farm, Albany, California, United States - DLSLS.C.R1 | ecosystem: Environmental > Terrestrial > Soil > Agricultural land | place: USA...
GGGCGCGCCGACCCGGCTGCCGGACCCGGCCGCCACCACGATCACGGCCGTGCGCGGGTCCGGGGACGTCTCGGTCATGCGCCGAGCCTGCCAGACGGGCTGGCGCGTTCTCACGCCCGTAACAACGGCCACACGCAGCGACAACATGCGCTGCGTACGTTCGTCCCCTCCGGGAAGGACGACGATGCCCCAGCCGACCCTGCATCCACCGATCGGCGCCTGCTGCGCGACGGCGCGGACCGGTGGATCCAGGCTGAGCCCGGGCCGGCCGCGATGAGCGCCCAGCCGACCGACGACGCGTGGACCCCGGTCTGCGAGGTCGACAGGCTGCCGGCCGACCGGGGCGTCACGGCGCTGGTGCGCGGGCAGGCGATCGCGGTGTTCCGCACGCCGGACGGGTCCGTCTACGCGATCGGCAACCACGACCCGTTCAGCCGGGTCACCACGCTCGGCCGCGGCATCGTGGGCACCCGGGGCGGCGTCCCGTTCGTGGCCTCGACCGCGGCCCGGCAGGCCTTCGACCTACGCACCGGCCGCTGCCTCGGCGACGCGTCGGTGAGCGTCCCGGCCTACGCGGTGCGGGTCGTGGACGGCGTGGTCCACGTCGGACCCCGGCTCACCAGCTGAAAGGTCACCCGGCGGTAGGCACCACCAGCGCCGTGGCCAGTGCGGCGACGCCCTCGCCCCGGCCGGTGAGGCCGAGGCCGTCGGTGGTCGTGGCGGACACGGTCACCGGCGCGCCGGCCGCCGTGCTCAGGGCGTCCTCGGCCTCCGCGCGACGGGGGCCGATCTTCGGCCGGTTGCCGACCACCTGCACCGCGACGTTGCCGATCTCGTAGCCCGCGGCCCGCACCCGCCGCGCGGTCTCGGCCAGCAGCGTCACCCCGCTGGCACCGGCCCACTCCGGCTCGGCGGTCCCGAAGTTGCTGCCCAGGTCGCCGAGCCCGGCCGCGGACAGCAGGGCGTCGCAGCAGGCGTGCGCTGCGACGTCGCCGTCGGAGTGCCCGGCCAGCCCGCGCGGCTCCTCGGGGAAGTGCAGCCCGGCGACGTGGAGGGGCACGCCGTCCTCGAGCGCGTGCACGTCGAGACCGAGGCCGGTGCGCGGAAGGGTCACGGGCCGATCATGCCCGATGACGACGTAGCCGATCCGTAAGGTTCGCACACCTGTCCGTTGCGACGTGGTGAGCGAACATGGAGGCGTGACAGACGTGCCGCGCCGACGCCTCGCGCTCGCCGGTGCCGTGACCGGTCTCGCCGGGGTGGTGGTCAGCCAGGTGCTGACCGGTCTGCTCAACCAGCGGGCCACGCCGGTGCAGGTGGTGGCCGAGGTGGTCATCGAGAAGACACCGGGCCCGGTGGCCGAGGCCCTGATCCACGTGGTGGGGCGCAACGACAAGCCGTTCCTGGTGGCCGGTGTCACCCTCGTGATCATCGCGCTCGGTGCGCTGGCCGGGGTGCTCACCGCGCGGCGGCGGGTGTACGGCCACCTCGTCTTCTGGGCGATGGCGGTCGTGGCGCTGGTTGCGGCGATGACCCGGCCCGACTTCACGCCCTTCTCGCTGCTGCCGCTGGGTGCGGGCGTGGTGGTGTGGGCGGCCCTGCTGGACTACCTCACTGGCGCGGCGCAGCCCCGGCCCACGCTGCAAGCCTCACGACGGCGGTTCCTGCTGAACTCCGGCGGGGTGGCCGTCGCCGCGGTCGCGATCGCGGCGGGCGGCTCGCTCGTGGGCCGCGCCCGGGCCGCGGTCGAGTCGAGCCGGCGGCTGCTGCGGCTGCCGGTCACCCGGGGCGCCGTACCGGCGGGCGCCGACACCGGCGGACCGCAGGGGCTGGCGCCCTGGCGGGTGCCGAACGCCGAGTTCTACCGGATCGACACCGCGCTGGTCGTGCCCGCGGTCGACCCGGACCGGTGGTCGCTGCGGATCCACGGGCTGGTGGACCGGGAGGTCAGGATCGGCTACCGCGACCTGCTCGCGCGCCGGATCACCGAGGACTGGGTGACGATCTGCTGCGTGTCCAACCCGGTCGGCGGCGACCTGATCGGCAACGCCTGGTGGAGCGGGGTGCGGGTCGCCGACCTGCTCCGCGAGGCCGGCGTGCGCCCCGGGGCGGACGCGGTCAAGCAGACCTCCCAGGACGGCTGGACCTGCGGTACGCCGATCGAGGCGCTCACGGACGGCCGCAACGCGATGCTGGCCGTCGCGATGAACGGCGAGCCGCTGCCGGTCGAGCACGGCTTCCCGGTCCGGATGATCGTGCCGGGTCTCTACGGCTTCGTGTCCGCGACCAAGTGGGTCGTCGACCTCGAGGTCACCACGTTCTCCGACTTCTCCGCCTACTGGACCGAGCGCGGCTGGTCGTCCCACGGCCCGGTCAAGACCGAGTCCCGCGTCGAGGTGCCCCGCGACGGCGCCACGGTGCGCACCGGCTCCGTGCGGGTGGGCGGGCACGCGTGGGCGCAGCACACCGGGATCGCCAAGGTGGAGTACCGCCTCGACGGCGACCCCTGGCGGGAGGCCCAGCTCGGGCGGGTCCCCGGCAACGACACCTGGGTGCAGTGGGCCGGCACGGTCGAGGTCGGCCAGGGTGGCCACCGGCTCGCGGTCCGCGCCACCGACCGGTCCGGCTACACGCAGACGCCGGTGCGCGTCGACGTGGTCCCGGACGGCGCGACCGGGTGGCACAGCGTGGGCTTCTCCGCCGGCTGAGGGCGCCGCGGCCCACAGACTTCGGGCGCACATGTGTGGACAGGCGCCGGGCGGGGTACGCCCGTCGTGTCCCCTGCTGTCTGCAACGGACCCGGGCAGCGACGTCGATGGAAAAAGGGTGCTCTCGTGGCCACCGATACCGCTACCGCCTCACGCACGGACGAACCCCAGCTCAAGAGGCACGTCGGGGTCATCGGGCTGCTGTTCGCCAGCGTCGGCTCGATCATCGGCTCCGGCTGGCTGTTCGGCGCACTGGACGCGTCGACCGCGGCCGGGCCGGCCGCGATCATCTCCTGGGCCCTCGGCGGCGTGATGATCCTGCTGATCGCGCTGACCTACGCCGAGCTGGGCACCATGTTCCCGCTGTCCGGCGGCGTGGTGCGCTACCCGCACCTGGCGTTCGGCTCCTTCGCCAGCTACACCGCCGGCTGGATCACCTGGGTCGCGGTGGGCACCACCGCACCGATCGAGGTGGAGGCCACGCTGCAGTACGCCACGAAGTACCTCCCCTTCACCCAGTCGCACATGGTGGGCGGCGAGGAGGTGCACACCCTGACCCTGCTCGGCTACGGGACCGCGGTGGTGCTGATGGCGCTCTTCGTCGTGGTCAACTACTTCGGCGTCCGCTGGTTCGCCCGGATCAACAACGCGCTGGTCTGGTGGAAGATCGCGATCATCCTGGTGGTGATCGCCGCGTTCCTGCTGACCTCCTTCCACGGCGAGAACTTCACCAGCCAGGGCTTCAAGCCGACCGGCTTCCACGGTGTGTTCACCGCCATCGCGACCTCGGGCATCGTCTTCTCCTACCTCGGCTTCCGGCAGGGCATCGAGCTCGCGGGCGAGACCGACAACCCCCGTCGCAACGTGCCGATCGCGGTCGTCGGCTCGGTGCTGATCACCGCCGTGATCTACATCCTGCTGCAGTTCGCGTTCATCGGGTCGCTGCAGCCGCACCTGCTCGACAAGGGCTGGTCGAAGCTCAGCTTCGCCAACGACTTCGGCCCGCTCGCCGGGCTGGCCACGCTGCTCGGCCTCGGCTGGCTCTCGGTGCTGCTGTACGCCGACGCGATCATCTCCCCCGGAGACACCGGCCTGATCTACACGACGACGACCTCGCGGATCTCCTACGCGATGGCGCGCAACGGCAACGCCCCGCAGAAGCTCGCCTCGACGACCGACCGGGGTGTGCCGCTGGTCAGCCTCGTGGTCGCGTTCGTCGTCGGGCTGATCGTGTTCCTGCCGTTCCCGAGCTGGCAGCAGCTGGTCGGCTTCATCACCTCGGCCACGGTGCTGTCGTTCGCGTCCGGTCCGCTGGTGATGGCGGCGCTGCGCAAGCGGATCCCCGACCAGGAACGGCCGTTCCGGGTGCCCGGCGGGCACGTCATCCCGTTCCTGGCCTTCTGGGCGGCGAACCTGATCATCTACTGGTCCACCTGGCCCATCAACTGGAAGCTGTTCGTCGCGGTGCTGCTCGGCTTCGTGCTGCTCGGTGTCTTCCACCTGACCGGCCAGGTCAAGGCGGAGCGCTACGACCTCAAGGCCGGCGCCTCGTGGACCATCCCGTGGCTCGCGGGTCTGGCGCTGATCTCCTACCTCGGTGACTACGGCGGCACCGGCCTGATCGGCTTCGGCTGGGCGATCCCGGTGCTGTTCGTGTTCTCCGCGGTGATCTACGGGATCGCCTACGCCTGCGCGCTGCCGCCCGAGCAGATCAAGCGCCACATCGACGACGCGCAGGCCGAGGCCGCGGCCGAGGAGGAGGAGCTCGGGGCCCAGCCCTGAGCCACCTCGGCCCTCGGGCCGGTCACCAGTTCGGCTCGCCGGGGTCCGCCGGCGGCGGCAGGGGTACGTCGTGCGGGTGCACGACGTAGACCACGCCGCCGGAGGCCCCCAGCCACACCCGCTCGAACTCCGCGCGGTCGAACACGACCCGCACCTCGTCGTTGCTGGCGATCGTGTGCGAGGCCGGGTCGTTGCAGATCACGTCGCCGTCGGCGGTGAACCCCACCACGGTGAGCAGGTGCCCGTCGGTGGCGTAGCGGGCCCCGGTCAGCGTCTCCGGCGTGAACGACACCGTGGCGGCCAGCGGGATCCCCGCGGCCACGAACGTCTCGACCTCGGTGAGCGAGCGCAGCCGGGTCACGAAGGCGTGCACGCCGTGCCGTCCGGCGTAGGCGGTGTTGAACGCCCAGTTGCCCGCGCCGCCGTACGCGTAGTCGAAGACGTGCCGCGCGGCCTGCACCACGAACCGGTTCGGGAAGCGCTCCTCGACCCAGGCGTAGTCGCCGGGCGTGGGCAGCCGGTCGTGGTAGGCGAGCAGCATCGACGTGCTGGTGGGGGAGCACCAGCTGCGGCCGCCGCGGTCCCAATGGAGGTACTCGTCGCGGTGCAGCTGCTGGGAGTACGGCGGCACGGGCAGCTCCACGCCCCACGCGAGCCCACCGGGTGAGACCTGCTCGGGGGCCGCGGACGGCACCTGGGAGGCCATCGCCGTGACCATCCGCACCGTCGGCCGGGCCTGGCTGCCCACCCGGCGGAGCAGGGAGACGCGCAGCTGGTGGGCGGCGAACCGGGTCCCGTCCCGGGCCTCGACCACGTCGGTGACCACCCGGGCCCCGGCAGCGACCTGCCCGGGCACGGAGGTGGGGTGGATCTCGCGGTCGGAGTCGGCCCAGCGGGCCAGCGTGAACCACGGCGACCAGCGCCGGTGGCCGTCGTGGTCGGTGGCGGTCCGGGCCTCCACCAGCAGCCAGGAGTCGCCGGGTGTCTCGGCGTTCCACGACGGCACCAGCTCGGTCGCCGCGAACGGGATCTCGACCTGCGGCGAGACCCAGGCGGCCCACTCGTAGGTCGTGGGTCCTGCGCCCTGCGCGTGCGGGTCGGTGTAGGCGAGCGCCCCGGCCGGTGTCTCGAAGGCCAGCGCGCCGTCGACGACCCGGGTGCCCTGGTGGCTGCCCGCCGCCAGTGCCGCGTCCCGCCACGCGGTGAGCACCACGTGGCGGGGCGGAGCGGCGGTGAGGGTCACCAGCTCGTGCCGGTCGAGGCCGGGAGCGGGTGCGCCGCGTCCCGGATCACGTAGCCGAGGCCGCCCGAGCCGCGCAGGCCGCTGCTGGTCGGGTACCGCTGCAGCCAGGCGTTCTCGAACTGCCCGCGGTCATAGGTACGACGGACGCCCGACCGGGTCCGCGAGGCCGGGTCGTTGACCACCACGTCGCCGGCCGAGGTGAACCCGACCACCACCACGAGGTGCCCGTTGCTGGCCGAGATCGGGGCCCCGGACAGCTGGCCGCGACCGAACGTGATGGACGTGACGACCGGGATCCCCGCGCGCACCAGCGTCTCGACGCCGCGCAGCGACGCGAACCGGGTCACGAACGCGTGGCCGGTGTAGCGGGCGGCGTAGGCGGTGTTGAAGGGCCAGTTGCCGGTGCCGTCGTACCCGTGGTCGAAGGTCATCCGGGCGGCGTGGTCGACCGCCCGGTCGACGTACGACCTCCGCACCCAGGAGTACTCCGTGCTGGGCGGCAGCCTCTTGTAGTAGGCGAGGACCATCGAGGTCGACGTGGGGGAGCACCAGGCCTCACCGCCACCGCCGTACTGGGGGTACTCCCCGGCGTGCACCATCTGCGAGAACCGCGGCACGTCCAGCACGACGCCGCGGGCGACGCCGGGCCTCGAGGTGGTGACCCGGTCGACGGCGGGCAGGTCGGAGACGACGGCGCCGACCGCGCCGACCGTCGGCGTCAGCGTGGTGCCGGCCTTGCGGAGCAGCGTGACCCGCAGCTGCCAGGTGGCGAAGCCGCCGTAGGCCGCGACCCAGGTGTCGGTGGCGACCCGGGCCAGGTCGTCGGTCTGGCTGCCCAGGCTGGTGCGCCGGAAGGTGGCGTCGCCGCGGGCCCAGCGGCCGAGAGTGTCCCAGCTGCTGCGGGTGCCGCCCTCGCTGACACCGCGCACGTCGACCTGGACCAACGTGCCCTCGGGGGTGCTCGCCGCCCAGGACGGCACCAGCTCGGTGAGCGCGAACCCGGGGCGGGTCCACGGCGAGGTCCAGGTGCCGGCCTGGTAGGTGGTGCGCCCGAGGGTCCGGCGGGCGGTCGGGCTCGCCAGCCTGAGCTTGCCGGAGGCGACCGTGACGCCGGAGAGCGTCCCGGTGCGCAGCTCGGCGGCGGTGTCCCACTGCCGGTAGGCGATCTCGCGCGGTGCGTCGGCGCGGGCCTGGCGGGCCAGGGCGGGCGTGGCGGGGGCGGCGAGGGGGGTCAGCATCAGCGCGCCCGCGAGAGCGGCGCGCAGGGGAAGGTGCGGCACGGGGATGATTTTACCGACTTTCGTCACTTCGTGAACACGCTTCACATGCACAACTTCCGTCACCAGCCGGTCTTCGCCAGCGTCCTCCCGAGATGTGTGCTGAGGCCACATTTGTGGGCGCGGTGACACGCTGTCAACGATGTTGCGCGGCGGGCTCCTCCCGCACCTGAGGCGGCGTCGGCCCCGCCGATACGATGGGCCGGTGACTCTCCGGCTCCACGACACCGCGACGCGCGAGACCCGCGACTTCGTCCCCCTCGAGGCGGGCCGGGTCGGGATCTACCTGTGCGGCCTCACGGTGCAGTCCGAGCCGCACGTGGGCCACGTCCGGTCGGCGGTGAACTTCGACGTGCTGCGGCGCTGGCTGGTCGCCCGTGGGTACGACGTCACCTTCATCCGCAACATCACCGACATCGACGACAAGATCCTGGTCAAGTCGGCCGAGCAGGGACGTCCCTGGTACAACCTCGCCTACGCCATGCGCCGAGAGCTCGACGCCGCCTACGACGCGCTGAACGTCGCCCCGCCGACCTACGAGCCCGCCGCGACCGGCCACGTGCCGGAGATGATCGAGCTGATCACCCGGCTGATCACCCGCGGGCACGCCTACGTCGCCGAGGACGGGTCGGGTGACGTGTACTTCGACGTCCGGTCCTGGCCGTCGTACGGCGAGCTGACCCACCAGCGCATCGACGACATGGAGGCGGCCGCCGACGCGGACCCCCGCGGCAAGCGCGACCCGCGGGACTTCGCGCTGTGGAAGGGGTGGAAGAAGGAGACGGAGCCCGAGACCGCCGCCTGGCCGTCCCCCTGGGGGCCTGGGCGCCCCGGGTGGCACATCGAGTGCTCGGCGATGGCGCTGAAGTACCTCGGCGGGACCTTCGACATCCACGGCGGCGGCGTCGACCTCCGCTTCCCGCACCACGAGAACGAGCAGGCCCAGTCGCACGCGGCCGGGTTCGGCTTCGCGTCGTACTGGCTGCACAACGCCTGGATCACCACCGCCGGCGAGAAGATGAGCAAGTCGCTCGGGAACTCGCTGGTGGTGCCGTCGGTGCTGGAGCGGGTGCGCGCCATCGACCTGCGCTTCTACATGGTCGCGGCCCACTACCGCTCGCACGTGGAGTTCTCGTTCGAGGCGCTGGAGGAGGCCGCGGCCGGCTTCGCGCGGATCGAGTCGTTCCTGACCCGCGCGGCGTCCGTGGTCGGCACCGTCGAGCCCGGCACCTTCTGCGCGGAGTTCGAGGAGGCCATGGACGACGACCTCGGCACCCCGGCCGCCGTGGCCGCGGTCTACGACGTGGTCCGCGAGGGCAACAAGCTGCTCCCGGCCGGGGACAGCCCCGCCCTGCGCGGCGCCGCGTCGTCGGTGCGCGCGATGCTCGCGGTGCTCGGCGTCGACCCGTTCGACCCGCACTGGCAGGGTGCCTCGTCGCGGTCCGAGGCCAAGCTCACCGCGGCCGTGGACTCCCTGGTCTCCGTCCTCCTCGAGCAGCGCTCCGCGGCCCGGGCGGCCAAGGACTTCGCCACCGCCGACGCGATCCGCGACCAGCTCAAGGCCGCTGGCATCGAGCTCGAGGACACCCCGCAGGGCCCGACCTGGTCGCTGTGACCACCGAACGCACCAACGAAGGACTCTGATGGCTGGCAACTCCTCGCGACGCGGGGCGATCAAGAAGACCGGCAAGGGCAACCCGACCGCCGGATCGGGCGGCCGGGTCAAGCGCGGGCTCGAGGGCCGCGGACCGACCCCGAAGGCCAAGGACCGCGAGGGGCACGTCGCCTACAAGCGCAAGAAGCGGGCCGAGAAGTCCGCCCCGCGCCGCAAGCCGACGGTCCGCAAGGGCGGCGACTCCGAATGGGTGGCCGGCCGCAACTCCGTGGTCGAGGCGCTGCGCGCGCGCATGCCCGTCTCGGCGGTGTACGTCGCGGAGGGCGCCGAGCGCGACGGGCGGCTCCGCGAGGTGTTCCGAGTCGCCGCCGACCGGGGCATCTCCCTGCTCGAGGTCAGCCGCGGCGAGCTCGACCGGCTCACCGACGGCGCCGTGCACCAGGGGCTCGCAGCGCGGGTGCCCGCGTACGAGTACGCCCACCCCGACGACCTGCTCGAGCGGGCCGAGTCCCTCGGCGAGCCGCCGCTCATCGTGGCGCTCGACTCCGTCACCGACCCGCGCAACCTCGGGGCCGTCGTACGCTCCGCGGCCGGCTTCGGCGCCCACGGCGTGCTGGTCCCCGAGCGCCGCTCCGCCGGGATGACCGCCTCGGCCTGGAAGACCTCCGCGGGTGCCGCCGCCCGGTTGCCGGTCGCCCAGGCGACGAACCTGGTCCGGCAGCTGAAGGCCTACCAGGAGGCCGGCTGCATGGTGGTCGGCCTCGCCGCCGACGGCGAGGTCTCGCTCCCCGACCTGGATCTCGCCGACGGCCCGCTCGTCGTGGTCGTCGGCTCCGAGGGCGACGGCCTCTCCCGCCTGGTCGCCGAGACCTGCGACCAGCTCGTCTCCATCCCGATGGCCACGGACCTCGAGTCCCTCAACGCCGGCGTCGCCGCGAGCGTCACCCTCTACGCGATCTCCCAGGTCCGCCGACCCGGGTCATAGTTCCGGTCGAGCCGGGTGATAGTTCCGGTCGAGCCGGGTCATCTGCACAGGCGTTTCCCCGCGTCGTTCGTCCCCAGCCCCCGATCGTGTACGGCGCGCCGAGGCGGACGTGGCTCACGGTCGGGGCATGCGCACCGACCTGCTGCCCGCCGAACCGTTCACGACCGCCACGCTTCGATCCGTCGGCGTGACCCGCAAGGAGCTCGACGCCCTGGTGTCGATGGGGATGCTCCGGCGGGTCCTGCACGGGGTCTACCAGCGCCACGACCAACCGGACACGATCGAGTCCCGGATCAGCGCTGCCCGGCTCGTCGTCACCGACGGCGCCGTCTTCGTGGACCGCACGGCCGCCTGGCTGCACGGGGTCGATGTCTTCGACTACCGCGAGCTCGAGATCCTGCCGCCGGTCGAGTGCGTCGTGCTGCGGGGTCGTGCGCGGATCGAGCGCACGGGGTGCGCGGGGGGCGAGCGCGACCTCGCGGCGCAGGACGTCATGCGGGTCCACGGCGTCGCGGTCACGACACCGCTGCGCACCGCCCTCGACCTGGGCTGCAAGCTCTCGCGACCGGACGGGCTCGCCGCCCTCGACCTCTTCGGCCGGCACCACGGGGTCACGGAGGCCGACCTGCTCCGGTCGCTGCCACGGTACCGACGCCGGCGCGGCGTGGTGAAGCTGCGCGGGCTGGTGCTCCTGGCCGACCCGCGGTCGGAGTCGGCCGGCGAGTCGCGGGTCCGGCTGCGGATCCACGACGACGGCCTGCCGCTCCCGGTGCCGCAGTACTGGGTGCTCGACCAGGGCGTCCCGCGGTACCGGCTCGACCTCGCCTACCCGAAGCACCGGATCGCGGTCGAGTACGACGGCGAGTGGCACGACGCGACGGCCGAGCAGCGCCGGGCGGACCAGGAGCGACGGGCCTGGCTGCGCCGGCACGGCTGGACCGTCATCGTGGTCCGCCGCGGAGAGCTCGGCGGCCGCAGTTCCGACCCGTGGCTCCGTGACCTGCGGAACGCTCTGGAGTCGCGAGGATGACCCGGCTCGACCCGAACTTTGACCCGGCTCGACCCGAACTTTGACCCGGCTCGACCCGAACTTTGTCCCGGCTCAACGAGAACTTTGCCCCGGCTCGACGAGGGAGATTCAGGACTCGTCGAGGACGGCCTGGAGCTCCTCGGTGTCGGGGGAGACGGCGATGACCTCCTCGGGGCGGCCGGAGAGCTGGGTCTCGATGTAGGACTTCGCGGCGTCGATGGTGTGCACCGGGTGGCCCTGCTGCTCGGAGAGGAACCAGCGGTGCTCGAGGATCTCGTGGAAGACCTCGGCGGGCTCGAGCCTGCCGCGCAGCTCGGCGGGCACCATCGCGGTGATCGGCTCGTAGACCGTGGTGAGCCACCGGTGCGCGACGATCGAGCGGCTCTCGCCGCCGAGGTCGTGGTGGGCGGTGTACGCCGCGAGGTCGTTCAGCAGCCGCCGGGCCTGGTTGTCCTCGACGTCGAGGCCGGTGAGCCCCTGCAGCTCGCGGGCGTGGTGGTTGGCCTCGACGACCTTGGGCTGCACGCGCACGGTGGCGCCGTCCCAGTCCGTGACGATGTCGAGCTCGTCGACGTCGAACCCGAGGTCGTTGAGCCGCTCGATCCGCTGCTCGATCCGCCAGATCTCGTCGGTCGTGAACTCCTCGATGCCGGTGAGCTCGGCCCACAGCCCGTCGTACCGCTCCTGCAGCCGCTCGACGATCTCGTCGGCCTCGAAGGCCTCGCTGAGCAGGTTGCCGGCCTGGAGGTCGAGCAGCTCGCCGTAGATGTTGGTCAGCGCCACCTCGAGGTCGTGGGCCCGCTGCCCGGGGCTGAGGGTCTCGTGCAGCTCGCCGGTCTCCGCGTCGACGAGGTACGCCGCGAACTCGCCCGCACTGCGCCGGAACAGCACGTTGGACAGCGACACGTCGCCCCAGAAGAACCCGGCCAGGTGCAGCCGCACCAGCAGCACCACCAGGGCGTCGAGGATCTTGGGCAGGCTGTCGTGGGGCAGGCCGTGGCTGAACAGCGACCGGTACGGCAGGGAGTACTGCAGGTGCCGGGTGACCAGCGCCGGCTCGATCTCCTCGTCGTCCTCGGTCTCCCGGCCGCTGACCACGCCGACCGGCTCGACCGCGGGGAGCCCGAGGCGGCGGAGGTCGCGGAGCAGCCGGTACTCCCGGTTCGCCCACTGCTCGCGGGTCTGCTTCACGGCGTACACGTCCTGGCCGAGCCGCACGATGCGCACGATGTGCCGCGAGATGCCGCGGGGGAGGGGGACGACGACGTCGTCGCCCCACTCGTCGAGAGAGAGGTGCCACGGGAGCGTGACGAGGGCCGGGTTGGGCTTCGTCGCAACGATGCGCAGCGCCATGGCTGCCAGGGTAGTCCCCGGGCCTCAGGCCCCCGGCTCCAGGAAGACCGCACCCGGGCCACGCGGGGCGACCTCGTCCTCGGGGTTGCTGAGCGCGCAGGTGCGCAGGCTCAGGCAGCCGCAGCCGATGCAGCCGTCGAGCTTGTCGCGGAGCCGCTCGAGCCGCTCGATCTGCGCGTCGAGGCGGGGCCGCCAGCCCTGGGAGAGCCGCGCCCAGTCGGCCTTGGTGGGGGTGCGCCCCTCGGGCAGCGTCGCGAGCGCGTCGCTGATCTCGTCGAGGGTGAGCCCGACGCGTTGCGCCGAGCGGATGAAGGCCACCCGTCGCAGGGTGGCCCGGCGGAACCGCCGCTGGTTGCCGCTGGTGCGCTCGGACTCGATGAGTCCCTGCGCCTCGTAGTACCGCAGGGCGGACGTCGCCACACCGGATCTCTCGGCGAGCTCGCCGATGGTCAGGTGGGCGACGGCCATGCCCTGACGGTACCGCGGAATCTCAACCTCACATGAGGTTGAGATTCGTCCCTCAGTTCTTGAAGGCGTCCTTCACCTTCTCGCCGGCCTGCTTGAGGTCGGCCTTGCTCTGGTCCTTCTTGCCCTCGGCCTGGAGGTCACGGTTGTCGGTCGCGTCGCCGAGCTTCTCCTTGGCCTTGCCGAGCGTGCTCTCGCCACTGTTGGCGATCTTGTCGTCTGCACCCATGTCGTCCTCCTCGGATAGCGTCCCGTCCGCGTACCCAGCAGGCACCCAAAGGATGCGCCCGACCGGTCGCCTACGATTGGATGCGCCAACCGCGCCGCTTTAGCTCAGCTGGTAGAGCACTCGCCTTGTAAGCGAAAGGTCGTCAGTTCGAACCTGACAAGCGGCTCTCACTCCTCCTTGGCGGCCTCGCCGCTCTCCCCGGCGGGCGCCGCGCCGCCGTGGTCCGGCTCGTCACCGGCCAGGTCGACCGGCAGCACGCCGTACTTCGTGACCAGGTCGTCGTCCTTGGGCAGGTCCAAGTGGTCGGGCAGCTCGGACTCGGCTTGCGCCGCGCGCTCCTGGTCGCCCCGTTCGCGGATGAACGCGACGACGGTCTCCTTGCTCACCTGCATGGCTTCTCCTGTACGTCGGACGGGCCGGACCCGAAGGTCCGGGCATAGGTGGACCGGCGGAGGGGTACCCGTTATGCGTACATGCAGACCAGGAGGCCCACCATGTTCGGACGTTCCAGGCACCACGGCGCACCCGAGGCCGGCGGCACCGCCGTCGTCGACCGTGACCACGAGACCCGCGCGCAGCGGGCCGCCTACGAGGAGGGCTACGCGGACGGGCACGACCCGGCGCTGGCCCAGGACGTGCGGCGCGAGCGCTTCGGCGGCCTCAACCCCGGCGCCGCCTTCTTCGGCTGGCTGGTCGCGATGGCCGTGAGCCTGCTGCTCACCGGCATCATCGGCGCGGTCGCCGCGGGCGCGGGCACGAACGCGCAGGTCCAGCAGACCGCCGACCAGACCGCGGCCGGCACCATCGGCCTGGTGGCCGCGGTGGTGCTGCTCGTCGTGCTGATGATCGGCTACTACGCCGGCGGCTACGTCGCCGGCCGGATGTCCCGGTTCTCCGGCTCCAAGCAGGGGCTCGGGGTCTGGATCACCGGCTTCGTCGTGACCGTCGCGATGGTCGTGCTGGGCGCGGTCTTCGGCCAGCAGTACGACATCCAGAACCGGGTCAACCTGCCGCGCCTGCCGGTCACCGCCGACGCGCTGACCACCGGCGGCATCGTCGCCGCGCTCGTCGTGCTGGTCGGCACGCTGCTCGCCGCGATGGCCGGCGGCTCGGTCGGCACGCACTACCACCGCCGGGTGGACCGGGTCGGCTGGCGGAACTCGTAGTCCCTACCGCACCTTCTCCGGCGCGAACTCCGTCCGCGGCTCGGCGAGCAGGTCCTGCGTCTGCACGATGCGCATCTCCCGCTCGCCGGCCGCGGTCGTCGCGTCCACCACCGCGAACACCGACGAGGTCGTCCGTGCGAGCACCGTCTCCAGCGGGTGGCCGTCGAGCAGGTTCGCCAGGAACACCGCGGCGGTCAGGTCCCCGGCGCCCGGCGGGCTGACCGCCAGCCGCGGCGTCCGGGTGCGCCAGGCACCGTCGGCGGACACCGCCACCATGTCCAGCGCGTCGTCGGGAGTGTCCTCGAGGATCGTGCTGGTGACGAGTACGACGGACGGGCCGGTCGCCCGGACACGGTCGGCGGCCTCGAGCAGCCCGTCGAGGGTCGTCGTGGTCGTGCCGGCCAGGAAGTCCAGCTCGAAGTGGTTG
>Ga0308175_100001860_pt1 | contig 14278 bp, 17 predicted proteins | sample PhyCR1_3_FD_203893 | JGI IMG/M metagenome (GOLD analysis project Ga0308175, IMG submission 203893) | Soil microbial communities from UC Gill Tract Community Farm, Albany, California, United States - DLSLS.C.R1 | ecosystem: Environmental > Terrestrial > Soil > Agricultural land | place: USA...
GTCGCCGATCTGCGTGGTCGCGGCGATGGCGACCTCGTCGACGCGGTCGGCAGGCAGCGCCGGGTTGCGGCGCAGCAGCTCGCGGATGCAGCGCACGACCAGGTCGTCGGCGCGCGTCTCGGCGTAGAGGCCCTTCGGCCCGGCCTTGCCGAACGGGGTGCGCACGCCGTCGACGAAGACGACCTCACGCAGCGAGCGGGACATGGGACCTCCGGAGAGCAGTCGGACCGCCCCGAAAGGGGCGGCGCCGCTAAGTTACCCGCTGGTAACGAGGCGGCGGCAGGCGGCGCACCGGAGCGCCCCCAGCGGGGGAGGCGGACACGCCGGGTGGTCCGGAGCCACTCGGTGACGGCGCGCCGCGGCTGTCGGTCCCCGGGTCGTCGCGGGGTTACGGGGTCCGCGGGTACCGGAGCATGCTGCGCGGTCGCGTCGGCCGACCGCGTCGGATCGGCAGCTCAGCAGGTCGGGGCAGCAATTCCCGGCGAACGGGGGCGCGATGGCATCCGGGACACCACCGGTGAGGGCCCTCGCCACTGCGCCGGCACGGCACGGGGCGGACCTCCTCGGCGTCCTCCTGCGACTGGACCCCGCGCTCTCCGGCGCGCTGGCCGCCCGGCAGAGAGGCGACGCGACCCCGCCGCGTGCACTGCTCGACCTCGACCTCGAGCCGGCCGACTCGCGATTCCGGCGGATCGCCGAGGCGTACCGGCTCTCCCAGGTGGAGCTCGATCTGCTCCTGCTCGGGATGGCACCACTGCTCGACGCCCGCTACGGGGAGCTCTTCGCCTGCGTCGAGGAGGACATGTCGCGGGTGCGACCGACGGTCTCCGTGGCGCTGGCGGTCCTGGGCCTGTCGCCGGCCGAGCGGCTGACGGCGCGGCAGCTGTTCGATCCGGCGTCCACGCTCGTCGCCGGGGGCCTGCTGCGCCTCAAGGACCCGCCCGGGATGCCGGACTGCCCGCTGCCCCTGCGCGAGCTCGTCGTGGAGGACCGGATCGCCGACTACGTCCTGGGCAGCGACGGCGTCGCGACCGACCTCGCCGGGCTGGTCGAGGTCGTGCCGCTTCCCGCGGAGGCCTGCGGCGCCGACCGTCTCGTCCTGCCCTTCGCCGCGCGGCGGCGGCTCGACGCCCTCTGCGACCGGCCCCAGCCGAGGTGCGTCCTGCGCGGCCCCCAGGGCTCCGGCCGGCAGGCCGTCGCCCAGGTGCTGGCGGCCGCGTGGGGCGTCTCCTGCCTCCTCCGCGTCCGGACCGACCGCCTGGCCCGGGACGACCCGGACCGGTTCGCCGGGCAGGTACGAGCGGTGGGCCGGGAGGCCCGGCTGCGCGGCTCGGCGACGTACTGGGACGGCTTCGACGTGCTCCTGGACGACGACCGGGTCGCCCCGCGCGACGTCGTGCTGGCCGAGCTGGACCGGCACGAGCACGCCTTCTTCAGCACGTCCGTGGCCTGGCCGCCCGGTCAGCTGCCCCCCGCGGTCGAGCTGGTGCTGCCGCCTGTCGACGCCGCGCGCCGCGTCCTGCTGTGGCGGCGCGCGCTCGCTGCCACGGGCGGCGTCGGGCCCCGCGAGGACGAGATCGAGGCGCTGGCCGCCGCCTTCCAGGTCGGGCCCGGCACGATCGGGGCCGCGGTCGCGGAGGCCACGGCGACAGGCGAGGCGACGGGCGAGGCGGCAGCGCCGGACCTGGCCGCGATCGTCCGGCGGCACGGCGCGGCCGCGATGGCCAAGGAGGCCGAGCGGGTCGACCAGCCGTTCGGCTGGGACGACCTGGTCCTCCCGCCCGACCGGCTCCAGCTGCTCCACGCCATCGGAGACCGGATCCGGCACCGGGCACTGGTGCACGACCGGTGGGCGTTCGCCGCGATCCTCGGCCGGGCGCGGGGGACCGCCGCGTTGTTCACCGGCCCCTCGGGCACCGGCAAGACGATGGCCGCGGGGATCCTCGCCCGTTCCCTCGGTCTCGACCTCTACCGCGTCGATCTCGCGGGGCTGGTCAGCAAGTACATCGGCGAGACCGAGAAGAACCTGGCTCGGGTCTTCGCGGCCGCGGAGGGCACCGACGCCGTGCTCCTCTTCGACGAGGCCGACGCGCTGTTCGGCAAGCGCACCGAGGTCCGCGACGCCCACGACCGCTACGCCAACCTCGAGGTCGCCTACCTGCTGCAGCGCATCGAGCAGCACGACGGTGTCGTCGTCCTGGCGACGAACCTGCGCAAGAACATCGACGAGGCGTTCCTCCGGCGGCTGACCTTCGTGGTCGAGTTCCCGCTGCCCGACCGCGAGCACCGTCGGTTGATCTGGCGGCGGATGTTCCCGCCGGCGGCACCCCTGGACCCCGCGCTCGACCTGGATCTGCTGGCCGACCACTTCGAGCTGTCCGGCGGCAGCATCCGCAACGTCGCGGTCGAGGCCGCCTTCGCCGCCGCTGCCTCCGGCCGGGCCATCGACCCGGACCACGTCGCGACGGCGTTGCGGCACGAGCACCAGAAGCTCGGCCGGGTGCCCCCCGATCTGCTGCGGATCGCCGGGGATCCGGGACGGACGAGGACCGGTCTGCAGGCGTTCTCGGCGGGAGGCACGTGATGACGACCCCGATCCGCGTCCCGGCGACTGCACGGGTCGCTCCGGCGCAGGTCCCGGCGGGGCCCGCCGCCGTCCAGCCGGCCCGGCCGGTGCCGGCCCCGGTCAGCGCGCGCACGGCGGCGGCGTTCAACCTGGGGGCCGTCCAGGAAGGATCCGCCGTCCCGCAGACGCGCGCCGACGAGGCCGGCTCCCTTGGCGGCACCCCGCTCAACCCGGGTCCACCCCGCATCGTGGGGCCACCCGCCGTCGTGCAGACGACGGTGTCGGGCCACCGGGGCGACGGGGCGCCCACTCCCTACCGCGTCCATCTCGCCCCGTGACCAGGGAGGACGACGAGTGAGGCACACAGTTGCCCGGCACGGACCGCACGGGGTGCCGGCGGTGCTGCCGGTACCGCCGGCCGCCGAGAGGCAGGCGACGTCCGGGCCTGCCGGCCGGCCGGTGCCGGACGCCCTGCGCGCCCGGATGGAGGCGGCCTTCGGTGCCGACTTCTCCGCGGTGACCGTGCACGAGGGGGAGGAGCCGGCGGCCGTCGGGGCCCTCGCGCTCACCAGCGGCGAGGCCATCACCCTCCGCCCGGGCCTCGGCGCGGACACGGCGGACGGGGCGCAGGTGCTGGGACACGAGCTCGCGCACGTCCTGCAGCAGCGGGAGGGCCGGGTGGGCGGCACCGGTCTCACCGAGGATCCCGCGCTGGAGGCCGAGGCGGCCGAGGCGGGACACCGGGCAGCCCACGGCGAGCCGGTGGGATCGGCGCTCTCCGGCGGGGCGGCCCCGGAGGTGGGGTCCGGGGGAGTCGCGCAGCCGATGCGTCGATCGGGCGTCGAGCCCCTGGGCGACGTGCTCGAGCGCGAGGCGGACCGGGTCGGTCAGCGGGTCGCGCACAACACGTTCGGCATGTCGATGCCTGCGGCTGTCGCTGCCGAGCCGGGCGGGTTCGGGAGGCCACCGGTTCGCCAGTACGTCCCCCCGCAGCCGGCCCAGGTCGCGCCGGCTCCGCCGGTCATCCCGGAGCCGGGGCCACTGCCGGTGGTCCCGGACCACCCCTATGACGCGCCGGAGCACGTGCCGGGCCTGGACCGTCGGGCTGCTCAGTGACCGGCCGGCTGCGGGTGCCCTCCTCGGGCCGGGACCAGGGACGTTCCCGGGGACGTCTCCCGAGCGGCTCGCAGCCGGACGCCGGTCCGAGGACCGTCCAGGGGGCCCGCCCGCTGCCCGACGCGGTGCGCGCGCGCATGGAGCGAGCGTTCGGTGCCGACTTTTCCTCCGTCGTCGTCCGCCAGGACGACACGGCGACGGCCATGGAGGCGCTCGCCTACACCCGCGGCGAGGTGATCACGGTCCGTCCCGGCTGGGCCGGGCCGCACACCCCCCAGGGGCAGGAGCTGCTGGGACACGAGCTCGCCCACGTCGTCCAGCAGCGGAACGGACGGGTCGGAGGAGCCGGGCTCACGGAGGACCCGTCGCTGGAGGCCGAGGCCGACGAGGCGGGGGATCGGGTGGCCCGCGGCGAGCCGGTCGTCGCTGGTGCAGGCGGCCCGGCCCAGGGCACCGGTCCAGGAGCCGCCGCGCAGCCGAAGAAGGGACTTCCCACCCACGCAGAGATGAAGATGGTCGGTCGGCTCCTCGGTGAGGGGTCGCCGTCCGCGCCGGGGCCGCTGGGCACGGCTCGGCTGGGGGGCGACGGTGCGGGCAGGGGAGCGAACGTCGCCCTCCCTCTACCGGGGGGCCGCATCGAGGTGCGCGGCGCCCACGAGGCCGCGCACGCGCTGCAGCCGCCGGACCCCGTCGCCTACCGGCGGTCGCAGCGCGCCCACCCCTTCGCGCCCGAGGGGTGATCAGTGCTCGACGACCTCGACCGCACGCTGCGCGTGGTGATCCGCGCCGAGGTGCCCGATCTGTCCGACGACCACCTGCACTTCGAGCCGCCCGACGCCGATTTCACCCCTGCGGTGCCGGCCGTCGACCTGTTCCTCTACGACGTCCGGGAGAACCGCGAGCTGCGGACCAACGCGTGGGAGCTGGACCGCCCCGGCACCGGCCAGGTGACCCAGCACCGTGCCCCGCGGCGGGTGGACTGCTCCTACCTGATCACGGCCTGGGCCGGCGATCCGCTCAGCGAGCACCTGCTGCTCGGCCAGGTGCTGCGCGCGCTGCTGCGCTCGCCGGTCATCGCGGGCGCCGACCCGCAGGGCGTGCTCGCGGGTCAGCGGCTGCCGACCAGCATCCTGCAACCCGCCCTGCTGCAGGGCATCGGCGAGTTCTGGCAGGCCATGGGCAACAAGCCCCGGGCCGCCGTCCACCTCACCGTCACCGTCGCCGTGGACACCGCCCAGGCGGAAACGGCGACCGAGGTCCGCGAACCGGTGATCCGCATCGTCTCGAAGGAGTCCTGACCCATGGCCGAGTACCGCGCACCGGGTGTGTACGTCGAGGAGGTCTCGTCCGGGATCAAGCCGATCGCCGGGGTCGGCACCAGCACGGCGGGGTTCGTCGGTGTCGTCGCCGACGGCGTGACGACGCCGCTGCTGCCCGGCTCACCGGACACGTCCTACCCGCTCGCCCCGGAGAACGAGGCGCGGCTGGTCACCGGCTGGGAGGCGTTCACCCGCCAGTTCGGCGACATCCAGCCGGGCAACCTGGTGCTCGCCCACGCGGTCTACGGCTTCTTCAACAACGGCGGCGGCCGGTGCTGGGTGACCCGCATCGCCGGCGCCGCGACTCCCGCTCCGGCGAGCCGGCCGGCCAAGAAGGCCGCCCCCCCGGCGGCCGACCAGCCCGCGGTCGCCGCGGTGAGCGCCGCCGTGCCGGTCGCTGCCGACATCGACGCCGTACCGGCCGCGGCGGTGACCGCGGCGCTGGACACCTTCAGGCCGATCGACGAGATCGCGATCGTCGTCGTCCCCGGTGCCACCTCCGACGCGGTCCAGAACGCGGTCCTCGACCACTGCGAGAACGAGTTCCTGAAGGACCGCTTCGCCGTCCTCGACGGCCGGCGCACCGACGAGGCGACCAAGGACGCGATCCAGGGCGGCACCCGCGACTCGAGCTACGGAGCGATCTACCACCCGTGGGTGCGGGTCTACGACCCGGTGTCGAACGACCTGCTCAGCGTGCCGCCCAGCGGCTACGTCGCCGGCGTCTACGCCCGGGTCGACGCCGACCGCGGCGTGCACAAGGCGCCGGCCAACGAGGTGATCCGGGGGGCGCTGGACCTCGTGACCCCGGTGAGCCGGCAGGACCAGGCCGGGCTCAACCCCGCGGACATCAACGTCATCCGCAAGTTCGGGCCCAACGTGACCATCTACGGGGCGCACACGCTCGCCGGCGAGGAGGACGCCGAGTGGCGCTACCTGAACGTGCGGCGGCTGTTCCTGTTCCTCAGGGACTCCATCCAGGCCGGGGTGCAGTGGACCGTGTTCGAGCCCAACGACATGGCGTTGTGGGGAAAGCTGCGCCGCAACGTGGGCGCCTTCCTCACCAACGTCTGGCGCTCCGGCGCGCTCGTCGGGGCCACTCCGCAGGAAGCCTTCTACGTCCGCTGCGACGAGACCCTCAACACCCCGGACGTGCAGGCGCTCGGTCAGGTCATCGTCGAGATCGGCGTGGCGCCGGTCCGGCCGGCGGAGTTCGTCATCTTCCGGATCAGCCAGTGGGCCGGCCCCGCGGCGGCGGCATGAGCACCCTGCCCGGGATCACCCGCGAGGACGTCCGGCCGCGGCCCCGCCCGGCCGAGCAGCCGACCGGCGTCTGCGCCTTCCTCGGTGTGGCCGGCCAGGGCCCGTTCTACCGGCCGGTGGCGCTGCAACGGGCGCGGGAGTTCACGGCGGAGTTCGGCGACGCGGCCGACGGCCACCTCTCGGCCGCGGTGGCCGGGTTCTTCGCCTGCGGCGGCAGCTCCTGCTACGCCGTCCGCATCGACCCGGCCGACGACGACTGGGTCGCGCGGGGGCTGGCCGCGGTCGCCCCGCTGGACGACGCCGACCTCGTCGCCGTCCCCGATCTCGCCAGCGCACCGCCCGGACGGCGGCTGGACCTGCAGCGCAGCGTCCTGGAGGACTGCGCGCGCGACGGCACCCGCTTCGCCGTCCTCGACGCCCTGCCCGGCGCCTCCGTCGACGAGGTGATCACCGCGCGTGGACAGCTGGCGAGCCGGTTCGGCGCGCTGTACTTCCCCTGGGTGCAGCTCGCCGACGGTCGGGTCGTGCCCCCGTCCGGGCACGTCGCGGGGGTGTACGCGGCCGGCGATGCCCGGTCCGGGGCCGGGGCGGCGCCGGCCAACCTGGAGCTCGCCGGCGTCGTGGACCTCGTTCCCGCGCCCACGGCCGGTGACTTGACGGCGCTGTTCGCCGCAGGGGTCAACCCGCTGCGCAGCCTGCCCGGTCGCGGGATCCGGGTGTGGGGTGCGCGGACGCTGGCCGGCTCCGACGAGCCGGAGTGGACCGAGATCGGCGTCTCGCGGCTGTTCCTCTCGGTCGCCCGCTGGCTGGCGGCCGACGGCGCCGCCCTGGCGTTCGAGCCGAACGACCTGCCGCTGTGGGTGCGGGTACGGCGGCAGCTGACCGACCGACTCCTGGGCCTGTGGCGGCAGGGCGCGCTCGCCGGCGAGACCCCGGAGGCCGCGTTCTACGTGAAGTGCGACGCCGAGACGAACCCGCCGGACGTGCGGGACGCCGGCCTGCTGATCACCGAGATCGGCCTCGCGCCCACAGTTCCCGCCGAGTTCGTGGTCGCCCGGCTCGTCCAGCAGGACGGCCGGACGGCCCTTCCCTGACCCCACGCCCGGCAGCGACCGGGAGACCGACGAGGAGGCCGATCCCGTGGCCGTAGGAGACCGCACCGACCCGTACCGCTCGTACAACTTCCTCGTCGAGATCGACGGGATCACCCGGGCCGGGTTCCGGGACTGCCAGGGGCTGGACTCCAGCTCCCCGGCGATCGACTACCGGGAGGGCGACGATCCGCAGCTGACCACCCGCAAGCTCCCCGGGCTGGTCAGCTTCCCCAACATCACGCTCAGCCGCGGCCTGACCGACGATGCCGAGCTCTGGGAATGGCGGCAGCAGGCCGCGCAGGGCACCGTGTCCCGCCGCAACGGCTCCATCGTCCTGCTCGACGACACCGGGGCCGAGAAGGTGCGCTGGAACTTCCGGGAGGGGTGGCCGACCCGCTGGAGCGGCCCCGGCTTCGACGCGACGGGCAGCGACGTGGCGATCGAGCAGCTGGAGATCGCCCACGAGGGGCTGACCCGTGGCTAGCGGTCTCCTGCCGGAGACGGGGGACCGCGTTCCCCCGCTGGTCACCGAGGTGCCCTTCACCCTGCCCCGCGGCTACGTCGACCCGGACGGCGGGCTGCACCGGGACGGCGTGATGCGGGCGGCGACGGCGTTCGACGAGATCGCCCCGCTCAAGGACCCGCGCGTGCAGGCCAATCCCGGCTACCTGGTGATCATCCTGCTGGCCCGGGTGATCACCCGGCTCGGGACGCTGGGCGACCTGACCCCGCGCACGGTGGAGGGCTTCTTCGCCGCCGACCTCGCCTACCTGCAGGAGGTCTACAACCGGCTCAACGACCCGGCGGGGGGGCGTCTGCTCGTGGCCTGTCCGCACTGCAACGGGGAGTTCGAGGTCGATGCGGGGAGCCCGGGGGAATGAGGCGCTACCCCTCGCAGCGGCTCCACGAGGAGGTGGCGTACGTGGCTCATCAGCTGCACTGGTCCTACCGCGAGCTGATGGGCATGGAGCACGCCGAGCGCCTGCGCTGGGTGGCCCAGGCGGCACGGGTCGGCGGTGACGGTTGACCACGCCCGGAGCGCGTCGCGACCCGTACGCCGGGATGCGGTTCCGTGTCGAGCTGGAGAGCCTCCAGGTCGGTGGCTTCAGCGAGGTCTCCGGCCTCGAAGCGGTCGTGGAGACGACGACCTACCGGGAGGGCGGCGAGAACTCCTTCGAGCACCGGCTGGTCGGCCCGGTGGCCTATCCGCGCAACCTGGTCCTGCGGCGGGGGCTGACCGACAGCCCCGAGTTCTTCGAGTGGCTCGGCCAGATCGGCCGCGGCCTGGTGCGCCGTCGCAACCTCACCATCACGCTGCTCCGGGCGGACGGCGAGCCCGGGTTGCTGTGGGACTGCCTGGGCGCGTTCCCGGTGCGCTGGAGCGGTCCCGACCTCGCTGCCACCGGTCCCGCCGTGGCGTTCGAGACGATCGAACTGGCCCACCACGGCATCGTCCGCGCCCAGGGGCGCAGCCTGATCGCCGTGGCCGAGACCGTCCGGCGGCTCGTGTGAGCGGGCCCGCGCCGGCCGGTGCCGGCGAGCCCCCGTGGGCGGCGGCGCTGGACGACCGCCTCGTGCGGCGGCTCCTCGGCCGCCGCGCCCGCCTCTCCCGGCCGGCCCGGCGCGCCGTGGACCGGCTGGCCCTGCCCGAGCGCCGCGTCGCCCTGGCGTTGCGGCTGGCCGCCCGGGCGCGGCTGCTGGAGGAGGAGGACGCGCCGCCCCCGCTGCCGCTGGTCCAGCCGGTCTCGCTGCCGCCACCCGCCGACGGCGGGCCGATCCCCGTCGCGCCGTCGGCGGCGAGCCCCCCGAGGATGGTGCCCGCCGCGCCGGTCGCCCGCGGCGTGGGCTCGTCGCGGCCGGCCGACCGGTCGGCCGGCCGGTCGGAGGCGGGCGGAGCGGGGCGGAGCCCGGAACTCCCGGCCGCGGGAACGGCCGTCCGCGGGACGCGGCGCGCGGCCCCGGAGCCCGGGACGGTCGCCGGCGCGCCGGCGTCGGCCGCCCCTCCACGGTCACCCGCTCCCGGCCGGCCGACGCCGCCGGCGGTGGCGCCCGGCCCGAGGGCGGAGAAGCGGGCGGCGCCGGGGGAGGCGTGGGGCGCGCGGTCGGTCGTCGTCCGGCCCCGGACGACGGCCGCCGCGGTCCGCCGTCCGGTCGTCCGGCCGCGGCCCGCCGCGGCGCGCGGGCCTTTCCCCGTTCCCGGGCCTCCGGCCGCCGGGGGTCAGCGGCGTCCGTCGGCTGCGGCCGGCGACCACGGGGTCCCGTGGGCCGCTGCACCCTCCGGTCCGCCGGGGTGGCTCGCCGCGGACCACGCGACGCCGGTCCCGGCCGGTCCGCACCGGGCGGAGGCGTCGCCGCCGGCGCCCGCACCGGCACCGGCCCCTGCCCTGACGGGCGGCGTCACCCAGCCGCTGCGGAGCGGGGGAGCGCCGCGCCTCGAGGACCCGACCGCAGGGGGTGTCTCGCCGGACGAGCTGGTCGACGAGGTGCTGCGCCGCCTCGACAGGGAGCTGACGGTGGCCGCCGAGCGTCGGGGGCGCGGCGGCGGGGAGTGGCGAGGAGGGCACGGCTGATGGCGCTGGCGAAGCTGACGATCGTGCCCGAGATCGGGCTGCCGATCGTCGCCGAGTTCAACCCGCAGGAGATCTCGATCAGCAAGACCGTGCACTGGCAGCGCATCCCGGTCGCCGAGAGCGATGTGATGCGGGCGCAGTTCACCCACGGGGAGCCGGCAGTGCTCTCCCTGGACCTGCTGTTCGACACCTACGAGCTGGGTCTGGACGTGCGGCTGCTCACCGATCAGGTCGAGCGGCTGGCGACGGTGCGGGGGCACGGCCTCCTCCACCGCCCGCCGGTGTGCCGGATGGTCTGGGGCACCCAGGGCATCTTCTTCGAGGGTGTGCTCACCTCGGTGACGTCCTCCTTCACGCTCTTCTCGCCGCTGGGGTCGCCCGTCCGGGCCCGGCTGGCCTGCACCTTCACCGAATGGCTCTCCGCACGCATCGAGGCGCTGCTGCAGAACAAGCAGTCCCCGGACGTCGCCAAGACCCGCGTCGTGCGCCGGGGCGACACGCTCAGCGGGATCGCCGCGGCCGAGTACGACGACCCGGCGCAGTGGCGCCCCATCGCCCGGGCCAACGGCATCGTCGACCCGCGGCGGCTCGAGCCCGGCCGCGTGCTCACCGTGCCGGTGCTCCCGGCCGGGCAGGAGCCGTCGTGAGCGCCCCGCTGGGGGCCGGGGTCCTGCCCGGCCGGCCGGGCGCTTCGGTGGTACCGGCCTGGGCCGTGCGGCTCAAGGGTGTCCCGCTTCCCGCGGCGGTGGCCGCCGACGTCGTCTCGTTGCGCGTCCAGCAGGACGTCGAACTGCCCGGCATGTTCACCATCCGGTTGATCAACTGGGACGCCGAGCTGCGCCGCATGACCTGGTCGGAGCCCGGCTGGTTCGATCCCGGTTCCCCCGTCGAGATCCAGCTGGGCTACACGGGCCGGCTCCGGACGGTGCTCACCGGCGAGATCACCGGTCTGGAGCTCGATCTCGACGCGGCGCGGCCGCCGATGCTCGAGGTGCGCGGGTACGACCGGCGGCACCGGCTCCTGCGCGGGCAGCTGACCCGGTCCTTCGTCGGCGTGACCGACAGCGGCATCGCCACCCGGATCGGCACCGAGCGGGGGCTCGCCGTCCGCGCCACCCCGACGACGGTCCGGCTGGACCACGTCCTGCAGCACAACCAGACCGACCTGGAGTTCCTCAACCGGCGCGCGCACCGGATCGGGTACGAGGTGGCCATCGACGACCGGACGCTGCTGTTCCGGCCCCGCCGGAGAACCCAGGTGCCGCGGGCGCAGCTGGCGCGCGACCAGGACCTGCTCTCGTTCCAGCCACGGCTGACCACCATGGGCCAGACGCGCGGCGCCACCGTGCAGGGCTGGAACCCGGCACAGCCGGACCAGCAGCTGCGGGGGGTGGCCGGCGGGGACGACCCGCGCGCGTCCGGAGCGCCCGTCGTGGGTCCGCCGTCGCCCTTCCCCGGGGCGCTGGCGGTCGGCAACCGCACGGTGCTGCGCCCGCTCGCCGACAAGCAGGAGGCCGACGCTCTCGCCCGCGGGCTGGCGCCGGACACCGAGCCGTGGCGGATCGAGGGCTCCGGGGTCTGCGTCGGGCGGTCGGACGTGACCGCCGGGGAGGCCGTGCGCATCGACGGCGTGGGCCGCCGGTTCTCCGGCACCTACACCGTCACCTCGGCGACGCACACGTTCGACCCGTCACGCGGCTATCGCACCGCCTTCGAGGTCCGCAAGGAGCCGATATGAGCGCGCTCGACGCACTGGTCGCGGCCGACGGCACCGGCGGAACCTTCCCCGGCGTCGCGGTCGGCGTGGTCACCAGCACCGCCGACCCGCAGAAGCTGGCACGGGTGAAGGTGCGTTTCCCGGCGCTGTCGGACACCGTCGAGAGCACGTGGGCCAGCGTGGTGACACCCATGGCCGGCGCCCAGCGCGGCGTGTACCTCATCCCGGAGGTCGGCGACGCCGTCCTGGTCGCCTTCGAGCTGGGCGACGTCAACCGGCCGTTCGTGCTGGGTGGCTTCTGGGCCGGGCCGCAGAAGCCACCGGAACCCGGAGATCCGGCCAACAACCAGCGTGTGATCCGCTCGCGGAGCGGTCACGTCGTGCGGCTGGACGACACCGACGGCGCCGAGCGGATCCAGATCGTCGACAAGAGCGGCCAGAACTCGATCACCATCGAGACCACGGGGAACAAGATCACCGTCAAGGGCGCCGGGCCGGTCACCGTGACGACCGACGGGGATCTGGAGCTCACCGCCCAGGGCGCGGTGAAGGTCTCCGGCCGGCAGGTGGAGATCAGCGCGCGGCAGCAGCTGGCCCTGTCCGGGCAGGCGGCTGCCGAACTGAAGAGCTCCGGCGCCCTGAAGATCCAGGGCTCGACCGTCGACATCAACTGACCGGCATCAGAACGGAGGCTCCGCCGATGGGCCAACCCGCCGCGGTTTTCGGCAGCGTGGTGACCGCCGTCGACACGCACCTCGTCCTGCAGCCCTCGGGACCGCCCGTCCCGCTCCCGACCCCGTTCGCGGGCCGCCTCGCCGAGGGGCTCAGCCCCGACGTGACCATCCAGGGCCTGGCCGCCGCCGTCGTCGGCAGCGGGGTCGGCAACGAGCCACCCCACATCCCGGCCCCACCCGGGACCGGCTTCGCCCGGCCGCCCAGCAATCACGGGACCGTGCAGTCGGGCAGCGCCACGGTGCGGATCAACGGTCGCCCCGCAGCCCGTGCCGGCGACCCCGTGCTGACCTGCAACGACCCCGTCGACCTGCCGGTCGGCCAGGTGGTGGCCGCCGGCACCGTCCGGATCGGCTGACATGGCCGCCGAGTTCCTGGGCCGGGGCTGGGCCTTCCCGGTCGCCGTCGACGAGCAGGGGGGCATCGTCGCCACCGGCTACCAGGACGCGGTGCGCCAGTCGATCTGGCTGATCCTGTCGACCGCGCCGGGTGAGCGCGCCATGCGTCCCGACTTCGGTGCCGGGCTGGCGGACCTGGTCTTCGCCCCGAACAGCCCGGCGACCCGCGGACTGGTCGTCAGCACCGTGAAGGCGGCGCTGGTCGAGTGGGAGCCGCGCATCGACGTCCTCGACGTCGCGGTCACCACCGACCCGGCCCGGCCCACCCGGCTGCTGGTGGAGGTCGACTACGCGGTGCGCGCCACCAACAGCCGGTTCAACCTCGTGTACCCCTTCTACCTGCAGCAGCCCGCATGACCCGCCCCGTGCCCGCTGTCGACCCGCGGACGTATGCCGACCTGGTGGCCGACACCGAGCGGCTGGCCCGGTTGCTGTCCCCGTGGCGGCCCGCGGCCGAGGGCGGTGATCTCGGCCAGGCCCTGATCGCGCTGTTCGCCGGCATGGCCGAGCAGGTCCTGCGACGCGTCAACGCCGTTCCCGACCGCGACTTCCTCGCCTTCCTGGAACTGCTCGGCGTGGATCCGCTCCCGCCGCGGGCCGCCCGGACACCGCTGACCTTCAGCCCGCCGGCCGGCAGCACCGCACCTGGCTTCGTGCCCGCCGGCACGCCGGTCGCCACGTCCGGCGACGCGGGGCCCACCGCCCGCTTCTACACCGACCGGGACCTCGTGGTCACGCCCGCCGTGCTCGCCGCGGCCGTCGTCCTCGAACCCGCCGCGGACCGGACCGCCGACGTCACAGGACCGGCCACCGGCGCGCCCGACCTGCCGTGGCCTGCCTTCGCCGGCGACTCGCTGGTCGAGCACGCGCTCTACGTGGCGCACGACGAGCTCACCACCCTGCCGGGACCACGGGAGCTGGGTGTCCGGATCGGCCTCCCGGACGCGCCGGCCCGCGACGCGTTCGCTCAGCTGCCGCTGGAGTGGGCCACCTGGGACGGCGCGCGGTGGCAGCCGCTGACGCCGGCCGCGCCGGTCGTCGACGGCGCCGGCGTGCTGGTGGGCCTCGGGGGCGCGGCGCCCGGCCCGCTCGCGGTCGCCGGGCGGACCGCCCGGTGGATCCGCGCCCGCCTCGACCGCGCGATCGACACCGCGCCGGAGGCGGCGCAGCTGCGGATCGGGCGGGTCGCTGTCACCGCCGCGGTCGCCGCGGCCTCGGCCTCGCCCGGGGCCGCCTTCGCGGGGGCGGTGCCGGCCGACCTCTCCCGGGACGTCTACCCGTTCGGCGAGCAGCCCCGGCTCGGGAACGACTTCACCATCGGCAGCGACGTCCTGGGCCGGGTCGGTGCCGAGGTGACCCTCGACGTCACGGTGAGCACGGGCCTGCCCGTCGTCCCGCAGGCCTCGCCGGGGCTGGTCCTCGTCTGGGAGGTCGGCGGCACCGACGGCTGGGTGCCCGTCGGACGGTCCGGTGGCGGAGCGAAGGCGTCCCCGGGGTTCAGCG
>Ga0308175_100001861_pt1 | contig 14278 bp, 16 predicted proteins | sample PhyCR1_3_FD_203893 | JGI IMG/M metagenome (GOLD analysis project Ga0308175, IMG submission 203893) | Soil microbial communities from UC Gill Tract Community Farm, Albany, California, United States - DLSLS.C.R1 | ecosystem: Environmental > Terrestrial > Soil > Agricultural land | place: USA...
ACCACCTGCACCGTCTCGCCCGGGTCCACCACGTAGTGCGCGCTGCTCGGCGTGGTGACCGTGTGCACGAAGTAGTTGGCGTTGGCTCGCGCACCACCAGGCGCGCACGGGCTGACCGTGCAGTGCATCACGATGCGCTTCAGCGGGTGCAGCGCCTGCGGCCCGCCGTGGAACTTCGCTGGCCCCAGGTACGGCGGTGCGGGCGGCGGAACCTTGGTGCTCACGGGCGCTCCTTCTGGTCGTTGCGGTCGTCGTCGTTGCGGTCGCTGTCGTCGCGGTCCTCGATGCCAATGAGCGGCGGCGGCGGGGGGTGCTCGGGGTTGGTTGCCAGCAGCAGCGCAAAGGCCATCTGGTCCCAGGCCTCGTGTACGGCGGCGCGGGTCAGCATGTGGCGCTCGCGCTCCTCTAGCAGGTTCATGCGGCGCTCTAGGTTGCTGATCCGCACCACCTTGGCCTTCTCGCTGGTGCGGACCTCGGTGATGATGTCGCGCAGCATGCGCACCTCGCTGGCGGCCACCTCCTGCTCGGACACCCGGGCCTCGGCGGTGGTCTTGCGGGCGGTGGCGTCTCGGCTGGCCTTGCCCCACAGCAGGTCCAGGGCCTTGATGAAGCCAGCGCCAGCAGCGCCACCAGCCGCGATGATTGCCGCGAACTCGCTAGGGCTTACTCCCATCGGGCTCTCCGTCCTTGGGTGTGCGCGTGAGCAGCAGGCGCAGGGTGAACAGGTGAATGACCAGCAGCGCCAGCAGGCCCGCGTACACCGTCACGGGGTAGCCCGGCACGTAGTCGCGCCGCTCGGCCTCGGTTGGTGCGAGCACGTGAAAGTCGTGCTGGTGCAGCCGCGCCCAGGCCAGGCCCACAGTCATGGCGAAGTCCCACAGGGCCAGCAGCACCAGCCCCACGGCCTCTAGCGGGACGCTGCGCCTGGGCTTGTGCAGCAGGCCGATGATGAGCACCGCACCACCGACGACGGCCAGCAGCCCGAACGGGTAGCGGGACAGCGGTCCTAGCACGTCCTCGATCTGTGAGGCGGTACCCCACAGCACCATCTGCGTGCCCGCCGTCACCCCGACCACGCCGTGCACCCACAGCAGGCCCAGCCGGTTGGCTATCTCGTAGTTGGCGCGGGCTTGGCCTTCCAGGGCACGGCGGGCCACCCGCTCGGCTGCCGTCTCCAACTCCTTGAACGGGTCCCGCTCGCTCATGTTGCCCCCCCTAGCCGACGCGACGCACGGTTAGCCGGTTGCTGCGTGTGCCGTCCAGCGCCAGCGCGCCACCGGAGGACTGGAACACCTGCACGTTGACCGTCTGCCCAGCAACCAGGGCCACCTCCGTGGCGACGGCGTTGGACAGCGAGCCACCACCTGCCGGGAACTCGCTGCGGGCTATGGCGTTGCCGTCGATGTTGATTGCCAGCACGCGGCGGCCCGTGGTGTTGCCGCCCCAGGTGATGCACGCGGTGATCGCGTACAGGCCCGCCTCCGCGATGGTGAACACCCCGCCGCTGCCCACCCAGCCGCCCACGTTGCGCTCGGTGTCAGTCCAGGTGACGTTGGTCAGCGCGGCGTTGGGGATGCTCAGGTCCGCGTTGCGGGTCATGATGAGCGAGGGCGTCAGCGACTTGCCCGTACCGTCCCAGCGCGACCAGCCGGTGCGCCCCGAGCCGTCCGCCGCCAGTTGCACCAGCGCGCCCAGGCTGTCGGTCACCACGCTCTGGATGCTGGCCGGGGTGGTGACGCCGAAACCGAAAGCGGCGGCAGGGTTGTTGAGCGGCGCGAAAGCCACCGCCGCGTCGGTGCGGCTGGGCGGGGAGCCGGTGGTGCTGCCCGCCAGCGTCATGGACTGGGCGGTGCGGCTGGGGACGGTGGCCCCCTTGGCGAAGTAGACCCGGGCCTCGGTGACCCCGCTGGGCAGGGCGGCGGTGGTGGTGGTGACCCGGGCGCGCTTCTTCATGGTGAACGTGAGCACCGGGGACACCGTGGTCTCGGCGGGGGTGCTGGCGTTGCGCCAGGTGTAAGCGGCATACCACGTCGCGTCTGCGGTGGCGGTCCACTTGTTCCCGGCCTCGTACTTGCTGCGCTTGCCGGTGGTGCCGATGGTCCAGAAGTTGGCCCCGTCCCACCACAGGCCCCTCGTGCCGTTGCCGGTGTTGGCGCTGTCCCACTGGTTGGCGGTGTCCAGCACCCCAGCGGTGTCCACCACCTCAATGGTGTTGCCGTAGTTGGTGAACACGTAGTGCGCGGCCCCAAAGTCGAAGGACCCGTACGCGATGCTGGACAGGTTCATGGCCCAGGCGTACGTGGTGTTGAACGTCGCACCCCAGGCCACGCCGTTGTTCTGGTCGGGGGCGGCGGTGATGCGCTGCACCCGCACCTTCCCGCCATTGTCGTCGCGGGATTGGGCCAGCAGGAACTCCCCGCTGGCGGTGTCGTACCCCAGGGCCAACGTGCGCGCTGTGCTGCCGTCCCCGTAGGGCATCTGCGCGGCGGTGCCCCCGAACATGTACCACTCGATGGGGTTGAAGTACGGGTCCACGGCGTTGGGGTCGAAACGGCCCAGCACCCAGTAGGCGTTGACGGCGTTCCAGTAGAGCATCCAGGCGTAGCCATTGGCGACGCAGACAGAGTGAGCCGTTGACATGCTCGCCACGGAGTGACCCACCCGGCGCAGGGTGCCGTCCGCGTTCCACTGCTCCATGGTGGCCCTGCCGTTGACCGTGCGGCTGGTGTACCAGTAGGTGCCGTCGAAGGCTAGGCCGTTGCGGTCACTCCACTGGCCGTCATCGGTGTGCTGCGTGGCGCTGTAGCCAATGGTGGCGCTCGGGGGGTTGGTGGGGGCCACCACGCCCTGCTGCATCACCAGCGTGGAGCCCTGGGCCAGCAGCGTCTGCTGCAAGGTGGTGAGGGTGCCAACGGTCAGGTGGTCAATCTCCGCGTCGCCCCGGAACACGTTGGGCTGTGTGGGGTCGTTGGGCAACTGCACGCGCAGCCCACCGGCTGCGTCGTAGGAGAACAGGCCGGTGGGCGTGAGGTCGATGCCCGGCCCGGTCAGGTTGCCGCTGGCGTCCAGCGAGCGGGTGCTGATGGTGGTACCCAGCACTACGATGCCCGCCAGCGTTTCGGCGGTGACCGACCCGGCAGCCAGGTCGCCGCTGGCGGCCTGGTCCATGCTCCCGCTGGCGGTGGGGCTGGCGGCGGCGTTGCCGTCCTCGTCGTAGGCCTGCACCACGAAGGCGTAGGTGGCGTCGTAGGCGAAGGGCGTCCCATCGGCCAGGTACTTGACGGCGGCCATGGTGCCCGCCGTCTCGGCCAGCAGTGTGGTGGCGTCCAGGGGCAGCGGGCTGCCAACGGGCGCGCCATAGACCCGGTACCGCACCGGGCCGGTCTGCGGGTCGCCGTTGGCATTGGTGGTGACCACCGACCACTTGACGAAGATGAGCCCCAGCCCGCCCAGCGTGGTCACGGTGGCCACAGCAGCGGGCACCACACCGTCCCGGGCCGGTGGCACGCTGGTGGGGTCCAGCACGACGCTGCCCTGCAAGGTGGGGGCTACCTGCGGCTGGCTGGTGACGCGGTACGTGCCACCGACTAGCTGCAACTCCACCGGCACCGGGGTGTCGTAGGACCCCTCGGGGAAGTAGCCGACCAGGTTGGTGGGGAGTTCGGCAGGCACCGTGTCCCCGGCGCTGTCGTCGCTGCCGTCCACCAGCGCGACGTGGGCGTACCACTGCACCAGCGGGGCTCCGGCCTCCACCACCTGCACCGGGTCGCTGGTGTCTGCGGTCACCCCAGCAGCAGCGGCCAGCGTGATGGTGCCTGCGTCCTCGTCCAGCCCCGTGTAGGTCAACTGCACCCCGGACACCAGCAGCACGCCGCCGTCCTCGTTGAAATCGGCGGTGTGGTCCACCACCAGCGTGGTGTCGGTAGCAAGCAACGGGGCCACCAGGCTGCTGCCCAGTAGCCCCTGCTCGACCGCCACCACCGTGCCGTACAGCACTAGGGCCTCCGCTTCGTGTTGCGCGGCACGGACACGGAGTCGGTGTAGCCGACCGTCATGTCGCCGCTGGTGAGGGGAAAGGAGAACTGCCGCAGCCGCTCGCTGCTCACGTACTGCTCGGTGCTGATGCGCACCAGGTCCAACTCATCGAGGAACGGGACCGGCAGCGCGTTGAAGGTGCTCCCGAACTGCATCCGGGCCACCTCGGCCAGCCTGGCGTTGGCGCGGCTCTGCGCTGCGGACTTGGAGTTGATCTTGTCGTCGGTGATCGTCTCGCGCAGGTAGGTCCACACGCCGTTACGGGCCAGCGACTTGGGGCTAGCTGGGTGCCAGGCGTCCAGGGTGGCCTGGGCGGTGTGGTTCGCTGGCTTGTGACCGATCACGACCACTTGGTTGATGATGCTGTCGCGCTCATGGCTGACCGTCACGGGTGCAGTGACGTTGCCACCCTTGCCGTCCTTGAAGGTGTAGACCGGGGCGTCGGGTAGCTTGCGCAGGCGCAGCACCCCCGCACCGTCGTAGAACAACTGCATCCCCAGGCTGCTGGCGATGGTGCGGCAGACCCCCCAAGGTTGCACGTTGTCCTCCCAGCCCACGTGCACGTCCTTGGGGAGCCGCCGCGTCACCCCACCAGGTAGACCGAACGTGTCCTCCCCCACCCGCTCGGTCATGATCTTGCGAATGGCTGACACGGCGTTGTGCCCCTTGCGCAGGGTCATGGTGGGTACACCCCGCCGAGCCAGCGCCTCCTTGCCCTGCGCCTCGACGCTCACCTCGTCCCCGGTGCGGTCGAACTTCGTCAGCGGGCCGGTGAACACCGGGCACGACACCGTGCGGGCCAGGGCTGGCACGTAGATGCGCACCACTAGCTGCACCATGTTGTCGAAGTAGACCGCCCCGTCTGCGGGGCTGTCGGGCTCGAACTGCAAGGTCCCGGTGGGGTCCAGCCAGGACAGGGTGGCGCTGCGCGACACGTCGGCGGTGGTGTCCAGGTTCACCTGCCCGCTGTCCAGGGCGGGCTTGATGGTGCTCACCAGGTCCCCGGACAGCGTGAGCACGCGCACCTGCACGTCCATGACGTAGGACGCGGACCACGCGGCGACGTAGGTCGCCAGGTCGGTGCTGCTCAGTCCCAGGGTCTGCACTACAGCACCGCCGTGAACGGCAGTTCGCCCTGCTGTGCGAACGAGAACGTCACCGCGATGTTGCGGTCCCCGCCCTTGCTGACCGGGGTTGGTGCGAGGGTGAGCCCGTACACCTGCACGGGAATGTTGAGGTCCCCTGCGGCCATGCGCAGCACCTTGGCGGGGTTGGCCTTGTACCCGAACAGGCGCGACTCCACCGTCTCCACGCTCATGTACCCGGGGATCACCATGGCCAGGCCGGTCCAGTTGCCCTCTAGGCCGCGCAGGCTGCTGGTCACCTGCACCGGGGCGTCCGCACCGATGGGGTAGTACGTGGCGGTGTCCTCGCCGTATGCCCAGTCGCCGCTGTCGTTGCCCCACAGCACCGCGTCCAGCCCAGTGTCGGGGTCCGCGAGCCACAGCCCTGCACCCGTAGGGGTCAGGGTGCTGGTTGGTCCTTGGGAGCCGGTCTTGCCGTTGACGATGGGCATGACCTTGTACGTGGTCGAGCGGTTGGGTGCCACCGTCCAGTCGCGCCACGTGTAGCTGGTGCTGCTGCCCACGCGCACGGTGGTGTAGTCGGTGGTGCGGTAGACCTCGCGCCCGTTGCGGTACACCACCCAGCCGTCGGGTGCAGCAGCGCGCGACCAGTTCACGTCCACCCACGGCGCAGGCTTGGCCTGCACCACCGCCAGGGTGTCCACCCCCGCGATGGTGGGGTCGCTGGCGTAGGTGAGCGCCTGGTCCACCTGCACGTAGGACGGGTCCCCCACCGTCTCGTCGCGCACCACGTTGTCCCACCCACGCACGCGCAGCGTGTACGCGGCGGTGGGGTCGGTGAACACCGAGGTTGGCGGGGTGTAGTCCCCGGTGGTGGTGGCAAACACCCCGCTGTCGAACACCTTGACGCCGCCCAGGTAGGCCAGCACCTGCATGCGGCGCAGGTTGGCCATGGTGATCGCCACGGGCGGGCTGGGGTCGTACACCGTCGCGGGTGGCTGGTTGACGGTCAGGGCGGGCTTGCTGACCCGCGAGAACGTCGCCCACGCAGACCACGGCGACAGTTGCCCGTTACTGCTGCGCACCCGCACCCGCCACTGCGTGCTGGACCCGTCTGCCAGCCCCGCGTAGGTGCTGGCAGACAGGTCGTAGGACTCGGTGCTGGTGGCCACCTCGCCGCTGTCGAACGCCGGGGCTACGGCGTTGCCAGCGGGGTCCACCTGCACCTGCTGCGCCACCGTGGCGTCACTGCTCGTGTAGCCGAGCACCGGCTTGGCAATGGACACCGCTGCGGCGCTGGGGTTCAGCGACGTGGGCGTGGGTGGCGGGTAGGTGTAGGTGACCTCTAGCTGCGGCTTGAGGTCGCTGGCCTTGAAGCCGTAGACGTAGTGCGCGCTGGTGCGGCTGGTGCTGATTCGCCAGCCGTAGTTTGGCTGCCCGTCCACCATGGCCTGCACTTGCGCGGTCACGTCGAACTCCCATAGCGCCTTGGCTGCGGGTGCGGTGAGCGCGACGGTAGCCACCGGCCCGGTGACCCCCGGGCGGTTGCTGTAGGTGGCCTTGCTGGCCGTCCACTTGGCGCTGATGCGCTGTGCGCTCAACGTGGTGGTGCCGGAGAGCGCAGCAGTACCCCACACGCGCAGCCGCGCGCTGGTGACCGTTGCACCCTTGTGCAAGTCCTTGGGCAGCCCCACCTGCACCAGCGCGTAGGTGGTGGGGTTGCTGGCGTCTAGCGCCAGGTTGGCGGGGCTGCCGTACACCAGACTGGTCTTGGCGCTGGACACCATGACGGAGACACCGGAGCGCAGCAGGGTTGTGGTCATCGGTGCTGGCGTCCCATCGTCGCGGCGTGGTGCCGGTTGGCTCGGATGCGGGTGTCGGCCACCTCGGCCAGGTAGGCGTCGAACGTGCGGTCACCCACCACCAGTGCCACCCGGCGTCCGGTGAGCGTTTCCCCAGCGGCTGCGGGCTGCACGTTGGCGTAGCTGCGCTGCACGTTGGGCACGATCTGCCCGCTGGCCTTGGGCCGGAACAACTCGGGGCCGTCCTCGCCCACCAGGTACAGCCCGCCCCGGCGCACTGGACCACCGGCTGCGCGGGTACCGGCAATGTCGGCGTGCTTGGCGGCTGCCTGGTTCTTGGTGATGATCCGTTCCGTGCGGGTGGTGATGATGTCTATGTGCACGGTCTTGGGCTTGATCTGGTCGATGCCGTTGCGCACGTCCCTCAGCTTGTTCTCGACCCCCAGCAGTTTGCCCACCACGGACTTGCCGAAGGAGTCGAACGCACCTGCTGCCTTCTTCACCTTGGGGCCGATGCCGGGTATCCACCCCAGGCCAGCAGCAGCGGCGTGCACGATGCCGCCGAACACCTTGAACGCAGCGGTCAGCAGCATGCGCAGTGCCTTGACGCCGAAGATGCCCACGGTCAACCAGGCCTTGGCCAGCAGCGTCAGGTAACCCACGAAGGCATGGGCGATGAACGCACCCACCACCTTGAGCACGCCCCAGGTCTGGTCCACCACGTTGCGGAACTTCTCGCTGTGCCGGTAGGCGTACACCAGTCCGGCCACCAGGGCAGCAATGGCCACCACCACCAGGCCGATGGGGTTGGCCTCCATCTCCCCGTTCAGCACCGCCTGCACAATGGCCAGCGCGGCGGTGGCCTTGGTCCATGCGCGGTAGGCCGCCACCACCAGCAGCGCGGTGCCAGCGAAGGCCACCACGGTGGTCTTGTTCTTGACCAACCAACCGAGCACAGCGGCGATGTAGGGCAGCGCCGCCTTGAAGGCGTCGGACACCCGGTGCACCACGTTGGCCAACTGGCCACCCGGCCCGGTGCCGTTCTGGAACCCCGTGATGAACTTCGACACAGCCGGGATCACCTTGTTTGTAAGGAGATTCTCTAGCTTGTCGATGTAGGGCAGCAGCGCCGTGCCGATCTGCTCCTTGAAGTTGGCGAAGGCGGTAGCCATCTTCTCGCCGCTGGTGGCGCTGGCTGCTGCGGTGCCGCCGAACTCCTTGCGCAGTTCGCCCAGGATGATCTTCTGCGCGCCCAGCGTCTTGCCGTGGGCCACCATGTGCTTGATCTGCGCCTGCTGACCCTTGTCAAACGAGACACCCACCTTGGACAGGGCGGTGAGCCCCTTCACCGGGTCGTTGAGCGCCTTGCCTAGCTGGATCGCGGCAGCCTTGGGGGGCTTGCCCATGGCAGCAGCCATGTCGGTAGCGGCCTGGGTTGCCTGGTCAAAGACCTTGTTCCCCTTGCCCGCCTCGTTGCGCACGTTGGTGAACGTGAGCAGCAGGTTGCTGGCCGACTGCACGGCCTCGTCGTCAATGCCGGTCTTGTTACTGATCGCGGTGGCCAGGTTGCCCACTTGCTTGGCGGTCACGTTCGCCGCCCCACCCGTGGACTTGATGACGTTGGCGGTGATCGCGCCGACCTTCTGGCTCTCGCGCGCCTCGGCAATGCTGTCCTTGAAGAAGGACACCACCTTGGTGGCCGCGAACGCGCCACCCAGTGCAGCACCGATCTTGGCTACACCCGGGATCATGCCCGCGTGGAAGGCCTTGCCCGCTCGCTTGCCACCCTCGGACCCGGCCTTGGTGCTAGCCCCGGCCACCTCCTTGGTGATCTGGTCGGTGGCACCCTTGGCGCTGAACATGAGCGACACGTAGGCCTGTGCGACCTCAGCCATGGCGTGCCTCCTCAAAGTCGTGTCCGTGGGCGTTCAGCACCGCCAGCACTTGGCTGCGGGACAGGTTCGTACCGCCGCGCCGGGTGGGGCGGTGCTCGGGCTGCGGGCGCGGGTAGGGCTTGGGGTTCTTGGCCAGCGAGCGGTGCGTCAGGTCGAACAGGTCGGCCAGCACGAACCACTCCGGGCTGCGGGGTGCGGTCCAGTCGTTGCGCGCTGCTGCCACTTGGCTGGTGGGGTCCACCAGCAGCACGCTGGTCAGGCGCACCGCCTCGCCCCAAGTCATGGCGCGGGTGCCCACCTTGTGCAGCCCCAGGTGGAAGCGGACCCGCCAGTCGTACTCGAAGGCTGCGCGGTGCTCCTCGATCAGCGCGAGGAGCGCAAGGATTCCCCCAGGGACGCGTCCCCCTCGGCGGCGTCCATGTTCATCCAGGCAGCCACGTGTTCCAGCATGACGGGCGCGGGCATGTCGTACAGCGCGTCCAGGGCGTCCGGGTCGGCCACCAGTTCCAGCATGGCGAACCCCAGCCGCATCTGGCCGTTCTCGCCGTCCACGTAGGCGTCGCGGATCAGTCGCCCGGGCACCTTGTCCACCACGCTGGTGCCGCTGGGTAGCTGGTACTCGATGCCGTCGTGGGTGAACACGTAGGTGTTGACGGGTGTGGCCTTGACGTTGATCGCCTTGGGCTGGTGGTCCTGGGGCTTGCGGGGGGTGGGCATGCGCGGGTGCCTTCCAATGTTGTGCGGGTGCGCGGAGGATGGGTGGAGCACCAGGGGCGGGGTTCCGCGCAGTTCCCCGCCCCTGGTGGTTAGCTGGGGCTACGCGGGGGTCTTGAGGGCGGTCATCCAGACCTTGGCCGCGCCACCGATGGTGGAGTCGTTGTACGCGGTCACGGTGACCTCGTAACCAATCGCCTCCCCGTTCTGGTACACGCGGTCCCCAACCTCGGTGACCTCGCCCTGCGGCACGTACACGCGCAGCAGTTCGGCCCCGTCGATCACGTCCAGTACGAAGGACTTGCGGCCCCCCGTGCTGGTGGGGACGACCACCAGGCTGCCGTCCGTGGCACCCGGGGTTGCAGCAGCGCCGTAGAACAACTCCACGGTGTCCGGGTTGGTTTCCAGGAGCACGAAGTGGTAGGTCAGCGTCGCGTCGGTGACCACCGTGCGCACCAGGGCACCACCCTGCCAGGCCTTGATGTCATTGGTGCTGCGGCCTCGGGACTCGGTAACGCCGTCCTCGCTGATGAGCCCCAGGTCGGTGAACCCTGTGAGCGCGCCACTGGTTCCGGTGGGTGCAGTTGCGTCGGTGTCTCCCACCGACACAGCCCCTGTGACGGCCACGCGCACGTTCGCGGTGTTGGTAGCCATGCGTTCCTCCTTCGTGGCCTTACTGGGGCCGGTCGTGATGGGTTGGTGCGCGCGGAAGTCCCACCGGCCACGTGGTGGCGGTGGGGCGGTTGGGGGTGGGCCTAGACCTGCTGCCCTCGGGTGGTGACCTCGATGACCTGATAGCGCAGGGGCTGGCCACTGGGGTCCGCTACGGGGGTGCTGCCGGTGGGTTGGGCCACGTGCAGCACCGGGTCACCTGTAGGTGCGCTCCACAGCAGCGCACCAACCAGGCGCGACAGGTCGTTGGCGTCCTGCTCGGTGGTGGCCCACGTGCGCACCGCCAGGCGCGACACCTCGCGCACCAGGTCCGGGCGCACCCCACCGTCGCGGCGCACCAGCACCATGCGGTCGCGGCGCTCGGGGGGTACCCGGGTGCCGACGTACACCCCTGCCGCGTAGGGCTCGCCACGCTCGGCTAGGGCTGCGCGCAGCCAGCTTGTGGCCCACAACTCCACGTCAGGCTGCACGACGACAGGGCGCGCCATTACGCCCCACCTGCGGCGTCCAGGGCGCGGGCCAGGTAGCCGTGGTGCGTCTCCTGCCACAGCGCGCGGGGTCCGGTGGCCACCACGCGCACCACAGCGCGGTCGTGGGTGGCCTGCACCAGTTCCAGGGTGGTGCGGGGGTCCAGGTTCTCCTTCGGGACCGCTGCCAGCACCCGCTCCATGCGGGCGGTCAGGTCCGAGCGCAGTTCGTCACTGTTCAGCAGGGCGCGGATACCGGCACCGTCGATCTTGACGCGCACTGACATGGCCATGGCTAGCCCTCCGTTCGGTAGGCCTGCACCACGACGCCAGCAGGCCACTGCTGCGGGGTGCCTTGCACGGGGTAGACCTCACCGCGCACCCGCACCCGGTCATACGCGGTCACGGGGTCACCAGCGGGTAGGTACAGGGTCCAGCCGCTCACCACGGCGTTGCGGGCGTCTACCACCGTCTCGTCGGTGGGGCGCGGCTCCGGTGGGGCAAGCGTGGTGACGGTGCGCGTGGTCACGTCCTCGTCGGCCCAGCTTGAGGACTCGTTGCCGTAGGCGTCGGTGCTGATCGCGGCGGTCAGCACCTGCACGTCCTCGCCGTCCACGGCTAGGCCCTCGGGGGGATGCGATAGCGGTTCAGCGCCGCGCGCTGCACGCCCAGCGCGTCCCCGGTGGACAGGTACGTCTCCGAGAACGGGCCGGTGGTCTTGGACTGTAGGCCCGGGGCTGCGGACTTGGCCTGCTGCGCAACGGCCACCACTGCGGCGGTCACGTCAGCAGGTGGCTGGTCGTAGCCGTGGGTGAAGGTGACCGTTGCGTCCCCGTCCCACCAGGACCACAGCGGCTCGACGGTGAACGACCAGCCGGTAGGGCGTGCGCGGCGCAGCACCCCGGCAGTGCTAGCTGTGTAGTACGCGGGGTCCAGTTCGATGCCGTCACTGGTCACCACCCGGTCCACGCTCACCAGGTGCAGCGTGGGCAGCACTGCAACCCCACCAGCGAAGTGCACCGTCACGGTGTCCTGTCGCTGCGGAGCAATGTGCCAGCCGCAGAACGACCGCACCAAGGCCTCAGCCTGTAGCAGGCGGTCGTCGTCTGTGGTGACCAGGCTGGTGGCCAGTTCGGCGGGCATGGGGACCTACTTGTTCCGCGTGCTGGTGGCGCGCGACTTGTTCGCGGGCGTGCTGGACTTGCTCTGCACGGGCTTGGCGTCCCGTGCCTTGGCCTCGTCCTCGTCCAGCAGCATGGTGTGCTCGATGCCACCGATGGTGACGACGTACTCCTTCATGGCTGCGCTCCGTTCAGCTTGCAGGGCTAGGGGTTGGTGGACCGGGTGGGGTGCGGTCGTGAGAGACGCACCCCACCCGGCTGCTCACTACGCGGTGAACGTCACCTGCACGATGGCCGAAGGCCACCGCACCGCGAGCGCGATGCGCTCCTCGATGCGGGTCGTGATGATGTTGCTGGTGAACTTGCCCTGGTCGGAGTTGGTGGACTCCACCCGGACGCCACCCTTGCGGTACACCGTGGCTGCCTGCTGGAAGGCACCCACCACCGCCGTGCCCGGGGCGACAGCCTGGGTCACGATGGTGCGCAGACCCCAGATCGGCTGAGCCACCGCCGCCGTCTGACCGAGTTCGCCGTACTGCGGCTGGAAGAAGCCCCCGCCGTAATACTGCTGATTCGCGTCACGGCGCAGGCGCAGCCGCTGGTAGTCCGTGGGGTTGATGATGATGCCGTCCGCACCAAGACCCGTAGCGGTCATGATCTTGGTGGTGGCCCGGAACAGGGCGTCGGCGTCGTCGTCCCCACCAGCAGCAGACACCTCGGTCTGGATACCGCTGCGCTGCAACAGGCCGCGCAGGTTCTGGCCAGCGCCAGACCCGTTCAGCAACTGCTGCTCCTCGACCATGGCGAGCCGGTACAGGCCCCGCTGGTTGATCTCGGAGATGAGGAACGGAAGGTCCTCCACCATCTCGTCGGAGGTGTCGAACCAGCCCGCGATCTTGCGGAGGGCGTCGGTCACCTGCGTGGGGTCACCCTGGTGGAACTGGGGCTTCTGCGCACCCTCAGCCACCATGCCCAGGTCACCCTCAAGCGCACCCTCCAAGAAGTAGGTCACGGCGTTGCCCGCGAGGGTGCCGCTTCCCAGGAGGTCCGCGACCACCGGGCGGGGACGGTACCCCGGCACGATGTTGCGGTCGTACTCGACCAGGAACGGGGACAGCCCCGCTCCGGTGGTGACCTGCGGGTCCGTAGCTGCCTTGACGAACGGCGGGGCCGACACGGTTGCACCGCTGACGGTCTTGAGCCGGGAGAACCCCGCCTCACCCACCGCCTTGGCAAAGTGCTCACCGAGGGTCATGCCCTTGGTGCTCGGGCCGCTGGGCTCGTCGGGGTCGTTGTCCGTGCTGTCCAGCGACAGCACCGACTTGACCAGGTTCTCTCCCTCGATCTGCTTGTCCAGGGTGTCCACGGTGTCCATGTGGGACTTGACCGACGCCTGCTCGTCGTCGGTCAGGTTGCGCTGCTCCTTGCGGGCCTGGTCCACGATTTCGCGGGCGGCCTTGAGGGCAGCAGCGCGCTGGGCCTTGAGGTCCATGGCGTTACTCCTTGTCTCGTAGGTTGATGAGCGCCGCCCAGGTATCGACGGGCACGCCACGGTTGGGCTCCTCGGCCTTGGCCCCGTGCTGGGGCTCCTCGGCCTTGGCCGGTGCGTCCGTGCTGGCCTGCTCCTGGTGCTGCTTCGTCTCGTCGTCACCGCTGGCGTCACTGCCACCGATGGACGCGAGCACGTCCTTGATCTGCTTCGCGCTGGCCTGTAGGGCCGACAGCGCATCGCGCAGGGTCGATTCGTTCTTGGCCGACAACGTGCGGCCCGCCTTGGCGTCGGCGGTCAGCGCCTCGATGCGGCGCTTGACCCCCAGCAGTTCGGTGTCGGGGTTGGCACCCACCGGGGTGGGACCGACCTCGTACAGCTTGAGGCGGCGCAGTTCGTAGTAGGACTCGCCGTCCTTCTCCACCGGCCCGCCGTCCAGCACGTCGTAGGCGAAGGAGAACTCCCGCACCCGCCGCCCCTTGAGCAGCCGGTAGGCCTGCTTCGCCTTGGGGCTGGCCCCCTCGTCCATGTCGATCTGCGCCAGGACTTCCAGACCCTTGTCCGTCTCCTGGGCGTCGAGCACCCAGCCGATGTTGAAGTCGGGGTCAGCCATCTGGTGCGACCAGTAGACGGGGATGTTGTCGCCGCTGGCCTTCCAGTCGGCCAGGGTGTCCGCGAACGCACCCGGCTGCACCACGTCGCCGTAGGAGTCCTTGTTGCCGAACACCGACACCAGGGCGCGGAACTGACCTTCTGCCAGACCGTCCTCGGTACCTGCGGCCTTGATCTGCGCGGGGGCGGACTTGTGCATAGCGGTGCCCTCCTTGGGCGTAGGGGGGTGCGCGGTTGGGTTGCTGTGCGCCTCTGTGCGGCGCGCGGGGGTTGGGTGGGGGTAGTTGCGCCACCCGGGTGCTGCGCGAGGCTGTGGGGCACCCTGGGCGGGTTACGGGCGCGGCCAGGGCGGCAGCGGCCTGGTGCCGGTGCCGTCCCAAGGAGCC
>Ga0308175_100001862_pt1 | contig 14277 bp, 13 predicted proteins | sample PhyCR1_3_FD_203893 | JGI IMG/M metagenome (GOLD analysis project Ga0308175, IMG submission 203893) | Soil microbial communities from UC Gill Tract Community Farm, Albany, California, United States - DLSLS.C.R1 | ecosystem: Environmental > Terrestrial > Soil > Agricultural land | place: USA...
GCGTCCGCGCAGCAGCACCAGGAGGTGGTACAGGACGTCGGCGGCCTCGTTGTCGACGCGATCGTCGGACTCCTCGCGGGCGGCGCGCGCGACCTCCTCGGCCTCCTCCATCACCTTCGCGCCGGCGAGCTGCTGGTCGTCGAGCAGCGTGACCGTGTACGAGCCCTCGGGCCGCTCGGACTGCCGCTGCGCAAGCGTTCGCTCGAGAACGGGCAGCGCTTCGTGCGGTGCGGGCGGCTCGACGTCGCCGTTGTGGAAGCAGGTTCGCTCGCCGGTGTGGCAGGCGGGCCCGTTGGGCTCGACCAGCGCGAGGACCGCGTCGCCGTCGCAGTCCAGCCGCAGCGCGCGCACCTTCTGCGTGTTGCCGGAGGTCGCGCCCTTGTGCCAGAGCTCGTTGCGCGAGCGGCTGAACAGATGCAGCTCGCCGGTCTCGCGCGTGCGCGCGAGCGCCTCGGAGTTGGCGTATGCGAGGGTAAGGACCTCTCCCGTCCGCCAGTCCTGGATGACGACCGGGACGAGGCCTCGCTCGTCGAAGCGGACGTCCATAGTGGTGGAAGGGTACCGACGGTCAGGCGCGCGGCGGGGGCGCCTGCGCGAGGTACCAGCCGAACATCCGGTCGACGATCGGCTGCGGCTTCAGCACGCGCAGCAGAAGCGTCAGCAGGCGCGGCGGCAGCGCGGGCACGAGGCGCTGCAGGCGCAGCGCGCGCGTGAACGCCTTGCCGTGGCCGGCGCTGAACGCCGCGTAGCGCTCGAGCGCCTGCTCGCGCGTGCTCTCGTCCGCCAGGACCGTTCTGATCTCACGCCCGACCGCGATGCCGAAATAAAAAGCGGTGCGGATGCCCTCGCCACTGAGCGGGAAGCAGTGGCCGGCGCTGTCGCCGCAGAAGAACACACCGTCCTCGGCGGCGGGCCGCAGCCGGTGCGGGAACCAATTGCCCTGCCAGCGCTCGGCGTCGGCGCCGAGCCGCTGCGCCAGGTCCTCGGTCGGCTCGCGCACGTGGTGGCGCGGCTCGTAGGACCCGACACCGATGCGCTCCTCGGGTCCGGCCGGGACCCGCCAGGCGAAGCCGCGCGACGCCAGTGAGCGGTCGACCCAGACGTCGAGCGCGTCGTCGCTGGTCGCTTGAGCGGCGTGCGGGTGGACCTCCAGCCCGCGGCTCAAGGGTGCGTCGGGCGGCTGGTAGCCGGTGTTGGCCAGGACGCGGCGCCAGCCGAGCGCGTCCACGATCAGCGGCGCGTGCAGATCGCCGCGGTCGGTGTGCACCGTGAAGCCCGTGCGGCCGTTGACCTTCGCCGTCTCGAAGCGCGCGTCGCATTGGGCGAACAGGTCCTCGCACAGCGTCCGGTAATCGAATGCCACCCAGCGCCAGGGCAACCGGTAGCGCACGCTGCCGTGCGGAGTGGTGAACGTCATGTCGGGCAGGACCGCCCGCTGGGAGCGCTGCGCACCCATCTCGTGCAGCCAGCCCTCCGGCACCGCGCAGGCCGAGGTCTGGCGCTCGCCGATCGCGTAACGGTCGATCAGCACCACATCGGCGCCGCATCCCGCCAGCTCGCGCGCGACGGCCAGTCCGGCGAAGCTCGCGCCGCAGATCAGGACGTCGGCGTTCGTGCCGTCGAGCGACGTGCGGTCGTCACCGCGGGCGGTCGCGCGGCGGGTCATGCCGCGAGCACGTCGAAGCCGGCGCGCTCGACGCGGTCAAGCACACGGCCGTAGACCAGCCGCGCGAGGCACATCCCGTGGCGCACGCGGCCCGACACCTCGGCGTCGACGGCGCGCGTCTCGCGGAACAGCCCACGCGCACGGTCGACCTGGCGCGCGACGCGCTCGCGGAAGCCGTCGCCCGCGTGGCCCGCGCGCAGGTCGCTCTCCGGCAGCCCGGGCAGGTAGATGCGGTCAAGTGCCCAGTCCTCGCGCACGTCGCGCACGAAGTTCGCCAGCTGGAACGCCATCCCGAGCCGCGCGACCTCCTCGCGGCGACCGGACGCGCCGATCAGCGGCGCCATGATCCGGCCGACGGCGGCGGCGCTGCCGGCCATGTAGCGGTCGAGCTCGGCGTCGTCGCGGATGCGAACGGGCGCGCAGTCGACGCGCATCGAGTTCATGTAGGTGTGCAGCTCGTCGAGCGGCAGCTCGTGCCGGCGCGCTGCGTCGACGAGCGCGGTCGGGACGGGGTGCGCCGCCGCGCCGGCGCGCGCGCGCTGCAGTTCGTGCTCCCAGGCGTCCAGCGCGGCGCGGCGCTGCTCGGGCGTGGCCGGCCGGTCGGGGCCGTCGACGATCTGGTCGGCAGTCCGGACGAAGCCGTACACGGCATGGATCGCCGGGCGCACGGCTGCGGGCAGCAGGCTCGTGGCTGCAAAGTACGTGGGGTCGTGCCGGCGCTGCATCCGGCGGCAGGCGGCGTATGCGGGACGAAGATCGCGTTCCATGCGTCTTTGGGGTGGACGGGCTCCTCACCGTAGTGTGCCCGCATGGACGTTCTCAACCACCCGATGGTCGTCGTGACCGGCAAGGGCGGTGTCGGCAAGTCGACGGTGGCCGCCGCGCTGGCCCTCGCGGCGCACCGCGACGGGCGCCGTGTGGCCGTCGGCGAGCTCGGTGGGCACGCCCGCGTGGCGGGGCTGCTGCGCGGCTCGGGCATCGACACGCTGACCGTGGACGTCCACCACGCGCTGACCGAATGGCTGGCCACGCAGCTGCCGCGGCGCCTTGCGGACCTGCTCATGCGATCGGGCGCGTTCGCGTCGTTGGTCGCGGCCGCGCCGGGCGGCGCCGAGCTGATCGCGATCACGAAGCTCTGGGAGCTCGTCCAGCACCGGCGCTGGACGCCGGGCAAGCAGTCCTACGACCTCGTGATCGTCGACGCGCCCGCATCCGGCCACGGGGCCGCGCTGCTGCGGGCGCCACGCACGTTCGCCGACATCGCGCGCGTCGGGCCGATCGGCAACCAGGCGCGCGAGGTCGCCGACTTCATCAAGCGCGATGCGGGCTTCGTGATCGTCACGACGCCGGCCGAGCTCCCGGTGTCCGAAACGCTGCAACTGCAGGACGAGCTGCCCGACGTGGACATGGTCGTGGTCAACGCCGTGCTGTCACGGCGCTTCACGGGGTCCGACGTCGATCGGTTGCGCGGGGCCGATGGCGAGCCCGCCGCCGCGGCCTGCGCGCACGCGGGCCGCGTCCGCGCGCAGCAGTCCCAGCTCGCCCGCCTGCGCCGCGGCGCTCGTGGCCCGGTCGTGACGCTGCCATGGATGCTCGACGTGGAGCCCGACGAGCTCGCGAGCCGCCTGATCACGGAAACCAGGCCCGCGCGGCGCGCACCGCGCAGGCCCGGTCCCGTGGATGTCCCCTCCGGGTAGGAGGCGCAAGACCGCAGAGCTTTCGGGTTCCGTGGCGTTCCGGGCGGATGGACGCGCGTCCCTCCGTGGGCGCGTCCTTGTATCCGCCGGCGAGCCCATCCATGGGCCCTACCGCCTTGCCACCCTCTCGTCGGTCGGTACGGCGGCGGCTGAAGGGCGGCGGACGCCTGTCCTATCTCCGTCCGCCGCTGTTGCTCAGCCCAAACCGGCCGCTACTCGATGCCGAGGCGGTCGAGCAGCCGCTCGTCCGCCCGCCAGCCGCGGCGCACGCGGACGGAGAGGTCGAGGTGCACGCGGGTGCCGAGCTCGCGCTCGAGCTCGCGGCGCGCCGCCGTGCCGATCTGCTTCACCATCCGGCCGCCGGTGCCGATCACGATGCCCTTCTGGGATTCGGTCTCGACCCAGACCAGCGCGCGCACGCGGGTCAGGTCGCCCTCGCGCTCGATGTCGTCGACCATCACCTCGACCGCGTGCGGAACCTCCTGGAAGGTGCGGCGCAGCACCTGCTCGCGGACCAGCTCGGCCAGCAGGACGCTCTCAGGCTGATCGCTGGGGTCCTCGGGCGGATAGAAGAACGGTGACTCCGGCACGAGCGTGGCGAGGTGCTCGTGCAGCGCGGTGACGCCGCTGCCCGTGCGCGCGCTGAGCGGGAAGACGTCGTCGCCCACGCGGAGCTCGGCGGCAGCGGTGAGCACCTCGAGCGTGCGCGCACGATCGAGGCGGTCGAGCTTGTTGACCGCCACGACGACCGGCACCGGCGAGCGCTCGAGCAACCCCGCGATCCAGCGATCGCCCGGCCCGATGCCCTCCTCGGCGTTGAGCACCAGCAGCGCAGCGTCGGACTCTGCGAGCTCGGCCTCGACCCGGCGCTGCATGCGCTCGGTCAGCGCGTCGCGCGGGCGCTGCACGCCCGGCAGGTCGACCAGAACGAGCTGCGTTTCGGTCCCCGTCGACACGCCGCGGATCGCCCGCCGCGTCGTCTGCGGCTTGTCCGACGTGATCGCCACCTTGCGGCCCACCAGCGCGTTGACGAGCGTCGACTTGCCGACGTTCGGGCGACCGGCCAGAGCGACGAACCCCGCGCGGGTCACCAGCTCAACAGCTCCGTCTGCAGCGCGAGCATCTCGCCGTCGTCGGTCTCGTGGTCCATCCCCGTCAGATGCAGCACCCCGTGCACGACCGCCTCGCGCAGGTCGGCCGTGTGCTCCGGGCAGATCACGACGTCGCCAAGCTCGCGAGGACCGGCGGCGGGGCCGGTCTCGTCGATCGGGAACGAGAGCACGTCGGTCGGGCCGGCCTTGCCGCGGTGCTCGGCGTTCAGCGCCGTGATCGCATCGGCGTCGACGAACGCGATCGCCACGTGGCCATCCTCGAGCCCCGCCGACGCGAGCGCCAGCCCCACGAGCCGCTCGATCTCCGCCTCCGGCGGCGCACCCGCCGGCGGATCGAGGATCTCGACCTCAAGCACGGCGGCGCGGCGCGTTCGCGGGCCGCAGCCCGGGCGCCAGCGTGTTCGCGTGCTCGTCGTAGGCCTCGACGATCCGCTGCACGAGGCGGTGGCGCACAACGTCCTCCCCACCGAACCGGACGAACTCGACGCCCTCGATGTCCTGCAGGATGTCCGCGACGACGATGAGCCCGGACTGCTGGTCGCGCGGCAGGTCGACCTGCGTGATGTCCCCGGTAATCACCATCTTCGACCCGAACCCGAGCCGCGTCAGGAACATCTTCATCTGCTCCGGCGTCGTGTTCTGCGCCTCGTCGAGGATCACGAAGGAGTCATTCAGAGTTCGGCCCCGCATGAATGCCAGCGGCGCGACCTCGATGACGTTGCGCTCCAGATGCGCGGCGACCTTCTCGGGGTCGAGCATGTCGTGCAGCGCGTCGAAGAGCGGGCGCAGGTAGGGGTCGATCTTCGCCATGAGGTCACCGGGCAGGAAGCCCAGGCGCTCGCCCGCCTCGACCGCGGGGCGCGTGAGGATGATGCGGTTGATCTCGCGGCGCGTGAGGGCGGCGGCCGCCATCGCGACCGCGAGGAACGTCTTGCCCGTGCCGGCCGGGCCGATGCCGAACGTGACCGTCGAGTTGCGGATCGCGTCGACGTAGCGCTTCTGGTTGACGGTCTTGGGCGCAACTTTCGATGAGCGGTGGCGCCAGACGACGTCCTCGAGGATCTCGGCCGGCGAGTGGTGCTGGTCCAGCGCGTCCGTGACGGCGGCGATCGTGCCGGGGCCGATCTCGTGGCCCTGCTCGATCAGCTCGGACAGCTCGCGCACGACGGTGGCGCCGCTCTGGACCTCCTCGGCCTCACCGTCGAGCGTGACGATGTTGCCACGCAGGTACACGTCGCAGCCGAGGTGCTCCTCGAGCGCCCGCAACACCTGGTCCTTGGACCCGGTCAGCGCAGCGGCGACCTCGTTGGAGAGCTCGATCTGGCGCCTCAGGACAGCGCCTCCTTGACCTTCGCGCTGACGCGCGCGCCGTCGGCGCGGCCCGCGACCTTCACCATCGCGGCCTTCATCGCCGTGCCCATCTGCTTCATCTCGACGGCGCCCGTCTCGGCGATGGCGCCGGCGACGATCGCGTCGAGCTCCTCATCGCTCAGCTCGGCCGGCAGATAGGCGTCGATCATCCCCGCCTCGGTCTCCTCGGCCGCAGCCAGCTCTTCGCGGCCGCCCTCGCGGAACGCGCGCGCAGACTCCTGGCGGCGCTTGCGCTCGCGGCGCAGGACCGCGGTCTCGTCGCCGTCGCCCTCCTTGGCCGCCTTCTGCAGCTCCGAGAGGATCATCCGCAGCGCCTGCACACGGTCCTTGTCGCCCTCCTTCATGGCGGACACGACGTCCTGCTTGACCCTGTCGGCAACTGTCACTGCCAACGATGGTAGCTGGGCGTACGATCGGCACGTGTGGCGCAGGTGGGCATGCCTTACCGGGATGCTCGTGCTCGCCGGCTGCGGCGGCGGCACGAAGCACCGCGCGCGACACGACGCGCCGCTTCCCGCCGCTCCGCTGAACGCGCGCGCGCTGACGCTGAGCGGCCGCATCGTGATCGTCAACGGCTGGCAGGGCACCGTGACGGGCCAGCGGCTGCGCGTCGCGGCGGGCCGCTACGCCGCAAGCGGCGGCGGCGTGGCGCTGGTGACCGACGACGGCGGGCTCGAGCGCGAGGTGCGCGCGCCCGCCGGCGAGGGCGCGCTGCGCGTCCTGCACCGCGTCGGCCGCCGGCTCGCGCTGCGCTCGCACCGCGGCGGACGCTTCACGCTCGACCTGCGAACGCTGGTGCTCGAGCGCAAGTCGGGCTGCCCGAGCGGCGCGCTGCGCTCGCGGCGCCCGAGCCTTTCGCTGCGCGACACGCGCGACGGGTTGCGCCCTCTGCCGACACCGCGCTCGGACGCGTTCGCCGTCCTGCTCGCGCTGATGGCGAACGTCAATGCCAACGTCGAGCGGATCGATGCCGCGCCGGCGCGGCAGGCTCCGTGTGGGCTGGCGAAGCGGACCGTGGCGGCAGACGTGTGGGTGGCGACGCCGCGTCCGATCGTGAGCGTGCTGCGTGAGACGTTCTACGTCTCACGCTTCGCTCACGGTTGGCGCGTGTGGCGGATTGACCGCTAGATGGTTGGTGCGAGCGCCGCGTGCGCGTCGATCGACACACGCAGCCGCTGCACCAGCTCGTCCACCGAGCCGCCCTTGCGCAGGTAGCTGACGGCGCCTGCGGCGAGCAGCTCGAGAACCGCCGAGTGCTCCTCGTCGCCGGACAGGATCACGACCGCGGTGCAGGGTGAGTGCACGGCGATGTGCTCCGTGGCGTGAAGGCCTCCCCCGCCCGGCATCTGCACGTCGACGAGCGCCACGTCCGGACTGTGGAGCAGCGCGAGCGCGATCGCCTCCTCGGCGTCGGCGGCGAGGCCGATCACATCGAAGGAGCCGGCGACCAGCGCGCCGATCGTGCGGCGCAGAACCGGGTCGTCGTCGGCGATCAGCAGCGTGGGACGGGCGGAGGGAATGGAGCGGTCCATGACGTCCCCGGTGATCGGCGTCGCAGCGCGGTCCTTGAGGCTCAAGCCGCGCCGCGCGCGGCCGACCACCGCAGCGATGGACGACATCGCGCGCTGGCGCCGCATCGGGAAGCTGTGCGCCGCGGGCGCCGGCGCCGTCGCGCTGCTCGTCCTGGTCGGCTCGCTCACCGGTGTTCGCTCGCTGGTCGAGGTGGTGCCCCACGTCTCGGCGATGAAGGCGAACACCGCCGTCGCGATCGTGCTCTGCTCGGCGGGGCTGCTGCTGCCGCGCGCCCGCGCACCGCTGTCGCTCACTGCCGCCGCGATCGGGGCCGTCACGCTCCTGGAGTTCCTCGTGGGCGACCTGCGCATCGACGCGCTCGTGGCCGCCGATCACAGTCTCGCGGCCGGGCGCGCGGCGCCGCACAGCGCGATCGCGCTGGCCGCCACCGGCCTTGCGATCGCCGCCGGCGACCGCCCCAAGCTGCGCGCGGCCACGCTGTCGGCGGCAGCGCTGGCCGTGCTGCTCGGCGCAGTCGGCTACGCCTATCGCGTGCACCCGCTCACCGGCGCCAACGGCGGCACCGGCATGGGCCCGAGCACGCTCGTGGCGCTCATCCTCCTGCTCGCGGCGGTCGTGACCTCGCGCCCGTCCGCGTGGCCCCTGTCGCACCTGCGCGGCCAGCGGCCGACGGCAACGATGTCGCGCCGCCTCACCGCCGCGATCGCGACCGTGCCGCTCGCCGGCCTGCTCGAGCTCGAGCTGCAGCGCAGAGGGCTGTGGAGCGACGGTGTCGGCCTCGCGCTGTTCGTCGTTGTCATCTGCGGGCTGCTGAAAGGGGTCGTCGCGATCACCGCCCGGTCGCTGGACCGCCTCGAGGTGGCCGACCGCCGGTTCCAGGACCTCCTGTCGGCCGCGCCCGACGCGATCCTCGTCGCCACCCGCGATGGCGAGATCGTGGTCGCCAACGACGACGCGCTGCGCATGTTCGGCTACGACTGCGACGACCTCGTGGGGCGCAACGCGGCCGACGTGCTCTCGGGCGACTGGTCCGCCGCCCGCGCCGGCGGCGAGCTCTTCGCCCGCCGCCGCGACGGCCTCGAGATCCCCGTGGAGGTCAGCCTCGGGCCGCTCGACACCGCCGAGGGCGGTCTCGTCACCGCCGTCATCCGCGACATCACCGAGCGCCGCGCCGGCGACGAGCGCCTGCGCGCGGCCGCGCAGTTCTTCGAGATCTCGCACGACCTGCTCGCCACCGCCGACAGCGCCGGCTATTTCCTCGAACTCAACGGCGCCTGGGAGCAGACGCTCGGCTGGGCGCCACGCGAACTGCGTGCGCGGCCGTTCTCGGAGTTCGTGCATCCAGAGGACCGCAGGCGTACCGAGGCCGAGCACCGCCGCATCACCGCCGGGCGCGAGACCGACCGTTTTCAGAATCGCTACCGGACCAAGGACGGCGGCTGGCGCTGGCTTGAATGGACATCCGTGACGCCGCCCGGCGAAGGCGTGACCTACGCGTCCGCGCGCGACGTGACCGAACGCGTCGAGGTCCAGCAGGCGCTGGCCGAGGCGCGCGACGACGCGCTAGCCGCTGCGCGGACGAAGTCCGCGTTCCTGGCGAACATGAGCCACGAGATCCGCACCCCGCTCAACGGCGTGCTCGGCATCACCGACCTGATGCTGGACGGCGAGCTGACGCCGGCTCAGCGCGAGCATGCCGAGCTGATCCGCCGCTCCGGCGACACGCTGCTCACTGTCGTCAACGACATCCTCGACGTATCGAAGATCGAGGCCGGCGCCCTGCAGCTCGAGGAGGCGCCGTTCGACCTGCTGGAGGCGGTCGAGGACGCGCTCGAGCTGAGCGCCGAGCACGCAGCGCGTAAGGGCCTGGAGCTGACGCTGACGCGCGGCCCCGCCCTGCCGGGAACGGTCCGCGGCGACGCGGTCCGCCTGCGCCAGGTGCTCGGCAACCTGCTGTCCAACGCGGTCAAGTTCACCTCGGCCGGCGAGATCCGCGTGACGCTGTCGGCCGACGGCAGCGTCGTGCGCTTCGTGGTCGCCGACGAGGGCGTCGGCATCCCGCCCGAGCACGTCGAGCGAATGTTCGAACCGTTCACGCAGGGCGACGTCTCGACGACGCGGCGCTTCGGCGGTACCGGGCTCGGGCTGGCGATCGTGTCGCAGCTCGTGCGCATGATGGGCGGCGACGTCGGCGTCACCAGCACGCCGGGCGCCGGCAGCACCTTCTGGTTCACCGTGCCGTTCGAGCAGGTCCCGGTCGATATCGCGCGGCTCCCGCGTGCCGCGCAGCCCGAGGCGCCGGTGGCGGGCACGCGCGTGCTGATCGTCGAGGACAACGAGATCAACCGCCGCGTGGCGATCGAGCTGATCGAGCGCCGCAGCTGCAGCGTCGCGGTCGCGCACAACGGGCTCGAGGCGCTCGCGGCGCTCGCGCGCGAGCACTTCGACCTCGTGCTGATGGACTGCCAGATGCCGGAGCTCGACGGCTACGAGGCAACGCGACAGCTGCGCGCAACCGAGGATGCCGAGCGCCGCACGCCGGTGGTCGCGATGACCGCGCACGCCCTCGCGGGCGACCGCGCGCGCTGCCTCGAGGCCGGGATGGACGACTACCTCGCCAAGCCCGTTCGCGGCGAGGACCTCGACCGCGTGCTCGCTCGCTACGCGCCGCGCGCTTCGTCGCTCATCGATGGTGCAGCCGCCGCCGACCTGCGCTCGCGCGTCGCCGATCCCGCGATCCGCATCGAGCTCGTCGACCTGTTCTCCGTCCAGGCCCAGGAGGTCCTCGCGACGCTGCGCGCCGGCATCGACGCCGCGGACGCACGCGCCGTTGCGGCCGCCGCGCACAAGCTGAAGGGCACCTGCCTGACGCTCGCGGCGGCGCCGCTCGGCGCGTTGTGCTCGCGCCTCGACGTCCAGGCGCGGACGGGCGCTCTGGAGGGCGCGGGCGCGCTGGTCGATGAGATCGCTGCGGCGTGCGGCCCCACGGAAGCTGCACTGCGCGCCGCGCTGACGTCAGACTGATCCGCCACATGAGGCGCCTGCTGCTGCTCACCGTCCTCGTCTTCGCCCTGCCGTCCGCGGCGCAGGCCGCCGTGCCCGGCCTCGGTAGCTGGGATCCGGTCGCGCAGCGCATGGTCCGCCAGTCCGGCGTCCTGCCCTCGCTGCCGTCGGGCGGCTTCGGCGGCGCCCAGCGCCTCGACGGCACGCAGCTGCGCGACGCCTTCGCCATGTTGAGCGCGCGGCTCGGTGTCCTGCCGGTCCCCGTGCCGACCGGCCACGTGTCGGTCATGGGCTTCGACTCGCTGCTGGTCAAGCAGCTCGGCATGACCGACGTCGCCGACGCGGTACAGGCCGAGGCCGCCCGCGTCGGGCTGCACCCAGGGCCGCGATTCGGCACGGAGGTCGTCGCGCGCCAGCTCGGCCTGCGCTTCAACCACGACGCCGCGCACGACGCCCAGGAGCTCTATCCGTGGGAGCCGATCACGCGCGCGGAGGCGGCATGGTCGCTCGCGACGGTGCTGAACTTCGACGGCTCGCAGCAGGCCTACGCGCGCGAGCTTTTCGCGCAGTTTCAGCTGCCCGACTACACGCACGCGCAGCTCGCGGCGCTGCGCCTCGCGATTTCGAAGGTCGGCATGCCCTACATCTGGGGCGGCGAGACCGACTCCACGGGCTCATGGTTCGGCTGGCAGGCGCACGGCGGCTACGACTGCTCCGGCCTCGTCTGGCGCGTGTTCAAGCTCGGCCGGCAGCCGGCGGGCGTGCGCATCCGCGGGCGCACCGCGGCGATGATGGCCAACGAAATCCCGCGCTCACAGCGCCTGCACCTCGATCAGGTACAGGCCGGCGACCTCGTCTTCTTCGGCCCCGGCCGCATCTGGCAGCGCGTGACGGAGGCGCGGATCGTCCACGTCGGGATCGCGATCGGCAACGGCTGGATGATCAACTCGTCCTCGCAGGGCGTCACCATCGCCCCGCTGTTCGAGGACTGGCGCGTGAAGTGGTTCAGCTTCGCGCGGCGGGTTCTGTAACCACGGCGCCGGTTCCTCCGCTGCTCTCCTCCCCCAGCCGCGGCGGGTGGCCCAGTCCGCCGAGCTCCGATGCGTCGCGGCCGAACAGCAGGCCGACGTTCCAGTCGACCAGCAGCCGCAGCTTGCGCTTGATGCCCGGCATCATCGCCAGGTGGTAGGTGCGCGCCAGCCACCACGCGGGTGCGCCGCGCCACTTGATGCCGACGGTGCTCGCGACCGCCTCGCCCCGGCCCATGTCGACGAACACCCCGAGCGTCTTGTAGGTGAACGGCCGCACGCGGCCGCTGCCGATCGAGGCCGCGACGTTGCGCGCGACGCGGCGGCCCTGGCGGATTGCGTGCTGCGCCGTCGGAGGCGAGGCCTGGTCGAGCTTGGCGGGATCCGGCACCGCGGCGGCGTCGCCGATCGCCCAGACGTTCTCGAAGCCCTCGACGCGCATCGTGCGGTCGGTCCTGATGCGCCCGTGCTGGTCGAGCGGCAGGTTGAGGTCGCTGATCACCGGGTGCGGCTTCACGCCCGCGGTCCACGCCACCGTCCGGGTCGGGACGACCTCGCCATCGCTCAGCCGCGCGCTCGCCTCGGTCACTTCGTCGAGCGTGGTCGACGTGCGGATCTCGATCCCGCGGCCGCGCAGCTCGCGCGTGGCGAACTCCGCCAGCGACGGCGGGATCTCCGGCATCACGCGGTCGCGCGCCTCGACCAGGATCCAGCGCATGCCCTGCGTGCGGCAGCGGGGGTACAGCTCGATCACGTCGGCTGCGAAGTCCTGCAGCTCCGCGAGGCCCTCGAGCCCCGCGTAGCCGGCGCCGACGAACACGTACGTCAGCCACGCCTGCCGCACCGCCGGGTCCTCGACGGTCTCCGCGGACTCGAGTGTTCGCAGCACGTGGTTGCGCAGCTCGACAGCGTCGGGAAGCGTCTTGAAGCCCTTCGCGTATTCGGTCAGCCCCGGCACGGGCAGGCTGCGCGACACCGACCCGAGCGACACGATCAGCTGGTCGTAGCTGAGCTGCTCGGTGTGGCCCTCGGCAGTCTGGATCGTGATGCAGTTCTGCTGGGGCTCGGCCGAGCACACGCGCCCGAGGCGCAGGTCGGTCCGGCGCAGCTCCTCGCGCAGCGGCACCACGACGTGGCGCGGCTCGAGCGTTCCCGCCGCCGCTCCGGGAAGCAGCGGCGTGTAGAGCATGAAGTTCACGTCATTGACGAGCGTGATCCGCGCCGACTGCGCCGGCAGGACCTTCTCGAGCGTGCGCGCGGCGTAGAAGCCGCCGAAGCCCCCGCCTGCGATCACCACGTGCCAGGCCATCAGGCGAGCACCTCCTCGAGGAACGTCACCTGATCCGCGCGCGCCTTCGGATCGGTGTAGATGTCGAAGTGGCCGTACGGGTAGTGGATGGCGCGGCCGCGGGGCGCGCGCTCCGCGGCCTTCGCCGCCGGGCCCGGCGGCGTCGTCTGGTCGCCGTCGCAGGCGCAGACCAGCAGCGGGCACTTGATCCGCGCCGCCTTCGCCCCGGGCCGGTAGGTGCCCAGGCGCAGCATCACGCGCGCGGCGACCTCGTTGCGCCAGGCGGACCCCGGCGGCACGATCGCGGTGAAGCCCGGCTCGGCTTCGGGCGCCGTCATCGCGGCGAACGTCCCGGGTGCGCCGACGGCCGGGATCGTGCGCGGCGCTCGGCCGACGACCGCGCCCGCCTGGTCGGCGATCGCAACCGCGGTCGCGCGAGCGATGTTCTTCGGATCCGCGACCCGCATCGTGCTCAGCCCGTCGGCAAACGGGCACTGGACGATCGCTGCCGCGATGTCCTTCTCCGTTGCTGCGAGCTCGAGCACGTGCCCGCCGCTGAACGACGAGCCCCACAGCACGACGCCCCCGATCGTGCGCGCATACGCGATCGCGACGCGGTAGTCGTCGAGCTGCTGGCGGATGTCCAGCAGCTGCCGCGGCTCGCCCCCACTTGCGCCGAAGTGGCGGTAGTCGAACACCAGCGCCGCGTAGCCGGCCGCGACAAACGCCTCCGCATAGGGCTCGAGCCCCTCGTCGCGCGTCGCGCTGAACCCGTGCGCCATCACGACGCACACGTCCGCGGCCTCGGGCCGATACAGCCACGCCGCGAGGCGGTCGTCACCCGACTGCAGCTCGATGTCCTCGCGCGCGCTCATCCCCCGGCACACTAGCCCGCCGCCTCACTCACCGCTCTGGCCGAGGAGCGGGGGCGTGGGCCCCGAGACTCCGAATTATTCGTAGTACGAGGGCCCAACCTTGGCGGCGCTCAGCGGCGGGCTCGAGTCCGCGCCATCACCCCGCGCGCAACAGCAGCGCCGCCCACTCGGTGGTCTCGCGCCGGGCGGCCTCGCGCAGGCCGTGCGCTGCGAACGCCGCCGCGACCTCGTCGGCCTCGCGGCGCAGCAGCCCGGACGCGACGAGGACCTGCGGTGGCGCGCCGGCGAACCCGGCACGCGCGACCGCGAGCAGCAGTGGGCGCAGCAGGTTGGCCGCGACGGTCGGCGCGCTCGGCGCGGGGCCGTCGCGCAGGAGGTCGAAGCGCTCCACCGCCAGCTGCACCCCGTTCGCCCGCGCGTTCTCGGTGGTCGCGGCAACCGACTCGGCCTCGTGATCGACGCCGAGCACCGGATCGAAGCCGAGCTTCGCCGCCGCGATTGCCAGCACGCCCGAGCCGCAGCCGAGATCGACGAACGCGTCGCCGGGTTCGAGCTCGCACAGCAGCTCCAGGCACAGGCGCGTCGTGTCGTGCGCGCCCGTGCCGAACGCCTGCCCCGGATCGATGACGATCTCGTCCGCGCCCGCCAGCGGTTCATGCCATGGCGAACGCACGCGCAGCCGCCCGGCGACCTCGATCGGCCGG
>Ga0308175_100001863_pt1 | contig 14275 bp, 13 predicted proteins | sample PhyCR1_3_FD_203893 | JGI IMG/M metagenome (GOLD analysis project Ga0308175, IMG submission 203893) | Soil microbial communities from UC Gill Tract Community Farm, Albany, California, United States - DLSLS.C.R1 | ecosystem: Environmental > Terrestrial > Soil > Agricultural land | place: USA...
CCACCCTGTCGGCCAACCCGGTGGACCTCCCCGGCGCCGGGCTCCTGCCGAGCCCCAAGCTCGCCACCACCACCTGCACCAGCAACGCGGACTGCGGCACGGGCCAGCTCTGCTGCTACCCCTGCGGCAGGTTCGGCTGCGACTTCGTGTGCATGACGGTGACGCGCTGCCCGCTGTACCCGTAGCGGCGGCGGTACCGCCCGCCCCCTTTCCACGCATGGAGAGGGGGCCATGCCCTATCCAGCGGCAAACCAAAGACTTAGATCCTCAGGGCACACAGCTTGCACTCTCCGCCTCATCGACTGCGCTACCGGCGCGCGGCAAGCTCGGGACGTCTCATCAAGCCTTCTTCTCCAAGCTGTCCCGAGCCGGGCTCCAGCCGGCGAGGAGGGCTCTCATGTCACACCTTACCCGCCGTCAATTCATCTATAGCTCCGCCGCCGCTCTGGGCTCGCTCACCACGGGACGGTCTCTGCTGTGGGCGGCCTCCAAAGGCAAGACGGGCCTGCCGAAGCCCGACAAGAGCGGAATCAAGCACATCGTCGTGGCCATGATGGAGAACCGCTCTTTCGATCACTTCCTCGGCTGGCTCCCGGGCGCCGACGGCCGGCAGGCCGGCCTCGTCTACACCGACGCCCTGGGGAACGCCTATGAAACCCATCCGCTGGCGCCCGATTTCCAGGGGTGCGCCCACCCCGATCCCGACCACTCCTATGCGGGCGGCCGGATCGAATACGACAACGGCCTCTGCGACGGCTGGCTGCGCGCGGGCACCAACGACACCTTCGCCATCGGCTACTACACCCAGAACGACCTCCCCTTCCTCGGCCAGGCCGCGCCGGACTGGACGGTCTGCGACCGCTATTTCGCCCCGATCATGGCGTCCACCTACCCCAACCGGATCTACCAGCACGCGGCGGTCACCGACCGGATCGACAACACCCTCTCGCTCTCGAGCCTGCCCACGATCTGGGACCGCCTGGCCGCGGCCAAATTGCAGGGGCGCTACTACTTCAGCGATGTTCCGTTCATCGCCCTCTGGGGGCAGCAGTACGCCTCGATCACCCGGCCCTACGATCAGTTCCTCCAGGACTGCGCCTCCGGCGACCTCCCTCACGTGACCTTCGTGGATCCGCCGTTCTACGGCGAGGAATCCGGCTCGTCGGCCGACGACCATCCCCACGGCGACATCCGCGCCGGCGAATCGTGGCTCTCTCAGACCTATCGCGCGGTGACCACGGGCCCCGACTGGAAGCACACGGTATTGGTGATCAATTTCGACGAGTGGGGCGGATTCTTCGATCACGTTCCCCCGTCGGAGGCGCCCGACGTGGACCCCGCCCTCGCGCTGCGCGGCTTCCGGGTCCCCTGCGTGATCGTTTCGCCGTTCTCGGCGCCCGGCGCGATCGACCACGGCGTCTACGATCACACCTCGGTCCTGAAGATGATCGAATGGCGCTGGGGCCTGCCGCCGCTCTCGGTCCGTGACGCCGCCGCGAACAACCTGGCGGAAGCGCTCGATTTCAGCCGCGTGCGCCACGACGCCCCGGACTACGCCGTGCCGTCCTTCAGCTCAGCGGCGTGTCCGAGCGCGTAGAGAGGGGAAGGGTGAAACACAACCGGCTGCCCTCGCCGGCCTGGCTCTCGGCCCAGATCGTCCCGCCATGCGCTTCGACGATGCAGCGGGAGATGTACAGGCCGAGGCCCAGGCCTCTGCGATCGTCGGCGCCGACCTGCCAGAACCGCTCAAAGACCAGCTCCAGCATGTTGCCGGGGATACCCGGCCCGGTGTCGGCGACGCGGCAGAGAGCCTTGCCCGCGGCGCGTTCGGCGCGAATCGAGATCCTCCCGCCCTCCGGGCTGAATTTGATCGCATTGGTGAGCAGATTGGCGACGACCTGCATCATCCGGTCGTAGTCGAAATCCGCCAGGATGGACGGTTCGGCGCTTTCCGATACGAGAGAGATCCCCTTCGCGGACGCGACCGGCTCGAACGTCTCCATCGCCTCGGCGACCAGAGCACAGAGGTCCTGACAGCTGGGTGTCACCGCCAGCTTGCCGGCGTCGATGCTCGTGACGTCAACCAGGTCTCCGATCAGCCGGATCATGCGGGCGGCGTAGCGCTCGATGCGCTTCACGCCGGCGAGCGTCAGCCGGCCCGCCTCGTCGTCCGTGGCGCGGATCGAGAGCAGGTCCGCGCTCACGACGATTCCTTGCAGCAGGTTTCGCAAGTCGTGGCTCACGATGCCCAGGAAGTCGTCCCGGTTGGCGATGGCGAAATCGGAACGCGCGCGCTCGGTCAGCAGATGCCGGTCGGTCTTTTCTCTTTCCAACGGCAAGAGTCTGTGCAGCGCGCGCGCATACGCCTCGCGTTCGCGGCGCAGACTCTCATCCGCGGCCACCCGCTCCCTCTGCAGAGCCGCGTCCTCCACCGCTCTCTCTTCGCCGACGCTTTCGCGCGCGCCAACGGAAACCGGCGGCTTTTCCTGATCCAGCTTCTGGTCGGCTTTGTCGCGCGCCTCGTTCAACACGGCGTCGGCGATCTCCCGGGCGCGATCGACGACCGCGTCGGCCGCGTCCTCGAGAGACTCCTGTTTCACGAGCAGGGCTTGGTCCGTCTTGTGCCGCTCGATCCGCAGGCTCTCGTCCGTCTCTTCGCGCTCCGGGCTCTGGCTCTTGTCTTCTGGGATCATACGGCATGCTAGCACCCCTGCCCGGCAAGCACCGGAACGCTCCGGCGCCGTCCCGCTCGCGCTCCCGGAGAGCACCTCCCTTTATGAACGGCCCATGGAGGATTCTGAAATGCGTCAATGTCTCCGGCTCCTGCTCCTCATGTCCCTCTGCGCGCTCTTCGCCGTGGCGGCGGGCCTGGCCCGGACCCCGCAGGCCCCCACGGCCCAGCCGCAAGCGGTCCCCACGGTCGCGCAGTTCCTGGCGACGCTCTCGGCCACCCCCGGGGAGGTCCCCGGCGCCAGTCTCCTGCCGCCCAACCCCAAGCTCGCCTCGACCACCTGCACCAGCGACGCGGATTGCGCTCCCAACGAGCTCTGCTGCTACCCCTGCGGCATCCCCGACTGCAACTTCGTCTGCATGAAGGTCAAGCGCTGCCCGCTGTACCAGTAGGGCGGCATCTTCATCGTCAGCCCTCATCCCCCCCTCTTCTCCCGGCCCGGAAGCCGGGAGAAGAGGGGGGAGGTCCGCATGGGAAGCGTATCCAAGCGCCTGGCCCCTCCCCCGAGCATCTCCGATCCCTGCCCTCGACATTACGGGCCTACAGGCTATTATTCTCTTCTGGAGAGTCGAGCTCGAATGCGCCAGACCGCCAACCGGATCCCAGAGCCTATTAGGGATCACCCCTACATCGTTCGGACCGAGGGGGTCTGCGGCGGGAGCCCGCGCATCCGGGACAGCCGGATCCCGGTCCGCGTGATCGCCGGGCTGTATCGTCAAGGCGAGCCGGTCCGGGAGATTCTCGACACCTACCCTCGTCTCGATCCCGCGGCGGTCGACGACGCGATCGGCTACTACCTCGATCATCAGCAGGAGATCGACGCCGAGATCGAGGCGAGCTCCCTGGAGGCGGTTCTCGCCGAGACCGGTGACCTACCACCGGGCTCGTAGGGAGACCAGTGGAGCGCTCCGTCGCCGTCCTATCCGAACGCCTGGCCCCTCTCCAGTGCTATATCTCTTCTACGCCACCTTCATGCTTGTGATGGATTGACGCAACGGGGAGGGGCATGATATGCGTGGTCCATGGAAATTTGGCTTGGAGAACGGAAACATGACCCTGATCTCCGGTTGCTGCTGTCCGACCCTCGTAAGGTAGAAGAGCTTCTGCGTGAGATCCGTGAGCCCTGTCTTGAGTGGCTCGACTTTTCCACCGCGGTGCTCGAAGATGACCCCTTCGCTCGCGAGGTCCTTGCTCCCTGCGAGGGGTGCGTCCTTTGGAAGCTCCAGACCTACGATGGTGTCCCAGCCCACGTGTTTGTGGCCCTCGAGCTCGAGCACGGCGTGATCCGGGTGGACTACAGGCTGGAGGAATCGGAGGACGCGACGCTGTGGCGGCACTTCAAGCCCTTTATCGACGCGAAGCTCGCGACGTTCGGGATCGACACCTCAGCGGCGGGAAACATCGAGGAGTATTTAGACCTGCTGCCGGAGAATCCTGAAGAACAGCCGGCCCGGGATTGAAATCCCGGGTGGGCGAGGTCGCCGACGTTCCGAACACCCCATGACGAGGCGTCTCGAAAGCAGGTCAGCCCCGCAGGGGCGTCAGGAAGTAGCCCGGCGGTGTGAGCCCGGGGACCGATACATCCCCACCACCTCACCTTCTAGCGCTTTGAGCAAATTTCCCGTACAGGTTTAGGCGCAATGAAGAAGAAGCAGAAATCTCCCAATGCTAAGAAGCGAACGGGTATCTGTAAACTTACTCATGCTAGCGGCGTGTTCGTCGAGTCACACCTCATTCCAAAAGCGCTGACTAAGCCGGCTCAAAAGGGTATGCCATTTCTTCAACTTAGATTGAACAGACCCCCGATCAGACGCTGGAGCAGCTGGTATGACCCTTGGCTGGTCACACAAACAGGAGAAGATATTCTGACAGAATTCGATACATGGGCTATCACCGAGTTACGAAAGCACAAGCTTGTTTGGAGTAGCTGGGGGGCGAATCACATACTTGGTTCACTCCACCGTCCGATCACCGGAACTTCATGGGGCATCCGTAAGGTCGACGGCATAGACCCCAAAAAGCTTCGACTCTTCTTCCTGACGTTGCTCTGGCGAGCTGCAGCCACTAATCTTCCTGAATTCTCTGCCGTTCAGCTACCACTAGAAGACCTTGAGCAATTGCGACAGATGATTTGCTCTAGAACCACAGAGCCCATATCTTTCTATCCTGCGCAGCTGACGCAGCTCTCGACCATGGGCGTCATCCACAATCACGCTCCGATACCCGAGACAAAGAAAATTCCGAGCCTGCAACCAGGCATACCAGATCGAGAACTGCCGATCATCCGCTTTTATTTCGATGGCTTGATCGCCCATATTCATTGCCATAGTTCGGACGCAGGGTTTACTTCTGGGCTTGGCAATTTAATCGTCGGCGCAGAAGATTCGTTAATTGTTTCAATGCAAACCTATATGGATTCATATCAAGGCGCACGTTTGAGAGCTATGGTACCGAACCTTTTATTCCAAGGTGATTCTGCGCAATAGAGTCGAGCCGCGCCCCTGAACTCGAGCGTTGCGCACAGTACCCGAACCTATTATGAGACTGCATTGGTTAACCATCTGGTCTGCTCGAATCTACCCGGAGTCAGATATAGTCGGCATCCAGAGGAGGCAACAATGACCCCACCAACCGACACGCAAATCGAGCCCCTCAAAATCACCCCCGACGATCCGCGGTACCGCGCGGTGATCGATAAACGTTTCAACAAGCGGTTCAGCGCTCGCCCGGACTACGTCCGGCTGGCCGGCTCGACCGAGCAGGTGGTGTCGGCGGTCGAGGAGGCGGTGCGGGAAGGTCGGCGGCTCGTGGTGACGAGCGGCGGGCACTGCCTGGAGGGGTTCGTCTCGGATCCCGAGGTGCGGGTGATCCTCGACATCTCGCCCATGAAGCGTGTGTACTACGACGCGGAACGGGGCGCCGTGGCCGTCGAGGCCGGCGCCACGGTGGGCGAGACGTTCCGGGCGCTGTTCGAGACGTGGGGCGTGGTGGTTCCGCTCGGCGAATATCCGGAGATTGGCATGGGCGGGCATGTGGCCGGGGGCGCCTTCGGCTTCCTCTGCCGCCAGCTCGGCCTCGCGGCGGATTATCTGTATGCCGTCGAGGTGGTCACCGTGGACGAGAACGGACGGGCGCGCGGCGTGGTGGCGACCCGGGAGGCGTCGGACCCGCATCGCGAGCTCTGGTGGGCGCATACCGGCGGGGGCGGAGGAAACTTCGGCGTCGTCACCCGCTACTGGTTCCGGTCGCCCGGCGCATCCGGCGAGGACCCCGCCAGGCTGTTGCCCCGCGCGCCGGAATCGATCACCATCTTCAAGGCGGAATGGGACTGGAGCGACGTCGACCGGCCGTCCTTCCTGCGGCTGCTCAGGAACCACGGGATCTGGTGCGAGGGGAACAGCGGCGCCGAGTCTCCGTACGCGTCTCTCTGGGCTCTCCTGGAGGTCCATCGCAAGCAGTTTGGAAAGATCGTCGTCCGCAGCGTGAGCACGGCCGGCGCCGCCGCCGAGCGGCAGATGGAGGACCATCTGGCGGCGCTGGGCGAAGGGATCGGCGCGCCGCGGGGGCGGGAGCTGGCGCGGATGTCCTGGCTCGAATTCGCCCTGAACCCGCTTCCCGATCTGTTCGCCATGCCACCGGGCGGAGTGAGCACCAAGGTGAAGGACGCGCTCCTCAGGAAACGGCTCACCGATCGCCAGATCGGCGTGGCCTTCGATCACCTGACGAGCACCGATCACGACGTCATGGGTGGCATGCTGGGATTCGCGACCTATGGCGGTCGGATCAACACCGTGGCACCCGACGCGACCGCCGCCGCCCAACGCGGCTCGATCCTCGACATGGCGTGCACCACGGGCTGGCTGGACCCGCGGGACGAGGCGCGGAATCTGGCCTGGGTGCGGGGGTTCTATCGGGATCTGTTCGCGGAGAGCGGCGGCGTGCCGGTGCCGGGCGAGGCATACGATGGGGCGTTCATCAATCATCCCGACACCGACCTGGCGGACCCGGCCCTGAATACCTCGGGCGTGCCCTGGCCCACGCTGTATTACCAGGAAGGCTACCCGCGCCTGCGGCGGATCAAGGCGCGGTGGGACCCGCGGAACGAGTTCCGGCATGCGCTGTCGATTCGGGTGGAATGACGGGATTGAGTTAGCCAAGCCAGCTTTTCACGCCTTGAATCCAGCTCAAACATCTTTTTCCCGCCGCGAACAATGCTTGACGGCCTGGATCATTGTCCGGTCGCTTCGAGCATTGTTCCAGGAGCCGGAACCGGGTTTTTCGGCTTCGGAGAGTGTTCCAGGCCACGGAACATTGTTCAAGGCCGGGAAACAATGAAAAAGCCCCCGATGCGGATTACGACGGGGCCTCCCGCCTCAAAACGTCCCCTGACGGCATATTAGACCAGGGTATTGACATCCTTCTGGAGCTTGGCTAGGATCTGCCCGTCGTATGCAGCTACGGAGGAATGAATCCGCTCGAAGAGCCTGAAGCCCTCGGGATCAGGGAAGGAGTATCAGCATGAGGAAGAACCGGGGACCTCCCAGGAGAGAGCCCGAGTAGACCCGGCGCCGGAGGGCGGCGGGAGGCCCAAGCCGGACCGGGATGTCCATCCATCGAAGACAGATTGTACCAACCCCTAATCTTTCAAGGAGAAAAGCCGTGCGAAAAGCACAAACGTTCGCGAAGAAGATCACGGAGTGGGAGCTCCTCAACAGCAACATCAAGCCGCATCTGCAGGAGATGCCGTATCTCCAGGAGATCGTCACGGCGCTCGACGCGCTGATCGCCGAGGCGAAGGGCCTGGACAGCGAGCAGGAGGCTGCGCGTGGGCAGATGCAGGACGTCGTTCATCGGCGCCAGGCCGTGGAGAAGCAGGGCGAGGCTCTCCGGCGCCGGGCGGCATCGCACCTGCGGGGGACCTTCGGGTTCACCAGTGACGAGTTGGTGAGGTTCGGAGTCCGGCCCCGCAAGACCGGTCCGCGCGGCCCGCGCAAGGCCCAGCCGCCGGGGGCGCCTCCGGCGAAGCCGAATCCCCAGGCGTAAGCCCATGTCCGGAGAGACGCCCCGCCCGGCCGCGTCCGGGCGGGGCCGGACTCTGGGCCCGCGCGCCTACTTCGTGCGCATAGAAATTGTCAATACCACGACAACGTCAAAGCCCGCTCTTTACATTCTCCTCCCCGTGCGGCAGACTAACGCATATAGCAGGAGGGATCGATGCCTATCAACCGTGAAGTTCAGGACCGCCGCCACAAGGCCATCCTCGCGATGTTGGCGGAGAGGCCGATGACCCGGCAGATGGAGATCGGGCGCGCGTTGCGCAAGCAAGGGTTCAAGGTGACGCAGTCGACCGTCAGCCGCGACCTCGAGGCCCTCGGCATCGTGCGCCGGCAGGGGGTCTACCACCCGCCCGTGCCCCAAGGGAACGAGAGCGGATTCGGGAAGATGGAGGAGTTCATCCGCCAGGTGCAGAACGCCGGGCCCTACATGCTGGTGTTCACCACGGTTCCAGGGATGGCCAAGGCCGTGGGGGTGGCCCTCAAGGGCGCCGCCTGGCCCGAGGTGCGGGGGGTGATCGCCGAGGACGACACGCTCTTCGTCGCCACCGACAACGTGTACGACTCGCGCCTCCTGATGCAACGGCTCAAGAGGATCGTCCAGACGTGACCTCTCTGAGCCCGGTTCTTTGACAGACGATGCACCGGAAGGGAGCGGAAGCGGGGACCGCTCCCTCCGGCCTACCTTTTGGACCGCCGATGCCGGCGGACGGCGGCGCTGTGCGCGCCCGCTCTAACGCTTAGTAACGCACGCCATATTCGCGTTGGACCAGACGTACTGGTAGCCATACCCGCCGTCGAGGAACGGCGGGGGGGACCAGGCGCACTTGTCGCAGACGCCGTAGCCGGACGAGTCGTACCAGCCGGTGCCCACCGGGTCGGTCACGGTATTGCAGGTTTCGTTAAAGACGAAGTGCTCCTGGTTCTGCACGTCGGACCAGCCGGAAACCTTGCAGCCGTTGCAACTCGGATACGGCTCGATCGAATAGAGGACCGTGCCGGAGGTGCCGCTGTAGGAGCCGTGATAGGCGCAGTAGGCCAGGCCCGGCCCGCCGCAGGAGGTGCTGGTGCCGCTGGAGGAGTACGAGGTCTTCGGGATCACGACCTCATAGATCGCGCTGGAGTTGTAGGCGCCGTGGCCGCCGGAGAAATACCGGTTGACCTCGCTCCGCACGGTGGAGTCGGTGACGTTGGTCGGAGGCGTCGAGGTGTCGAACCAGTCGGGGGGTCCCCCACCGAGGTTGGTCGGGAAATAGATCGAGTATGGTTGAACAACCGACCACTCCGGGGTCGAGCCAAGCTGATTCCGGTAGGCCTGCAGAGTGCGGGCGTAGGCATAGTCCGGGGAGGCGGCGTTGTTGAAGCTCGGCCCCCAGAAGAGGAAGACCACCTTGGCCGAGGAGATTACAGGGCCGCCATGATACGTCATGAGTGTCGCCTTGAGCAGCGACCGTAGCGACCGCGAGTCGCCGTGCAGAGGGACGTAGATGACGTGGTCCGCGTCCGCGAACGGCTTGTTCGCCGGCTTCTCCGCGGTGGCGGCCTGGGTGGAGGCCGCCAGCAGGCCGCACGACAAGGCCAACCCGAGCTTCAAACCTCTGATCTTCATCCTGTTTGTCCTCCAAGAAGTGAAGGTGGGTATGATCTCTACTGCAACTTACAGTGTTCTCGACGATCCAAAACGAGCCGAAGAAATGGAGGCAGGGCTTGATGATGGCTGAAGCCGCGGGCTCACGGAGGATGAACGTGGTGCCACTTGGACAAAAGGGCGGCCCGGCGGGGCCGCCCCGGCAGAGCTCCCTTTCCTGGCCGGCCTAGCAGCTTTCCGAGCAGCCGAACCGGCAGAAATTCGGGATCGGGTCCACGTCGCAAGCCGAGCAACAGGGCATGGCGTGGGCCTGCCGCACCGTGAAGGAGCTCAGGGAACCCAGGCACGCCGTCAGCAGCGCAAGCAGAATGAAGAGCTTCCGGAGGGAACGACTACGCAGGCTCTGTTTCAACATGACGCCTCTCCTTTCCTTGACGGGTCTTTCCCGATTGGCAGCCGGAGCCGCCGAAGTTCTACACTTGAAGGTGTTCTGAATGAAATAAAGCGAGCCTGGTAGGGGCGGGCTGGCGAGAAGGCCGGCGGTGACGCCGGCGGTCCCAGGGAGACAAACAGGCCGGCCTGCGTCACCCCCGGTCCCGGAACAGCCCGTTGAGATCGGCGAAGGGAGCGGCGCCGGCGAAGCTGTCGAAGGTGCCGTTCTCCTGGATCTCCCGGGCGGCGCGGACGAAGGCTCCCCAGGCGACTCGCGCCAGGGAGGAGCCGACCGAGATGCGCCGGACCCCGAGGTCCGCGAGCCGCGAGACCGTCAGGTCCGGGCTGGGCGAGGAGACCAGGACGTTGACCGGCTTGGGCGCGACCGCTTTCACGATCTCCGCGATCCGCTCCGGATCCTGGACGCCGGGGGCGTAGAGGCAGTCCGCTCCCGCCTCGGCGAAGGCGACGAGCCGGTCGAGCGCCAGGCGGCGGGCCTCCGGATGCCCGACGAGCCAGGCCTCGCAACGGGCCGTCAGGATCACCGGCACGCCGGTCGAGTCGATCGCCGCCCGCGCCGCCCGGACGCGCTCGACCGCCAGACGGTCCTCATAGAGATGAGCGCCGTCGCTCGTCGAGTCCTCGATCGACAGGCCGGCCACCCCGGTCGCCACGCAGAGCTTCACGTTTCCGGCGACCCCCTCGGGCTCGTCCGCGTAGCCGGACTGGAAGTCGGCGTTCACGGGCAGCGGCGTGGCGGCGGCGACGTCGCGGATGTGCTCGAGCATCAGGTCCCGCGGCAGGGCCCGGACCTCGTCCGGCAATCCGCGGGAGAACGCGAAGCCCGAGGAGGTGGTGGCGAGCGCCTGGTAGCCCAGGTGCTGGAGGTAGAGGGCCGTCCCCACGTCCCAGGGGTTGGGGAGGACGAAGCACCCCGAGGAGTGCAATTCCCGGAATCTGTCGATCGCGGAGCGCTGGGCGGAGGTGGAGGAGCTCATGGGCACAAGCCTATACCGAGCCCCGCCCGGCGATGAATCGCCGGGCTACGTTGGAACCGAAAAGCCGGCTGAAGCCGGCTCCTGAACAGACTCCGATTCCAGAGCCGGCTTCAGCCGGCTTTTCGGTTCCAACGTAGCCCAGGCATTTATGCCCGGGCGGCGGGGCCGATCCCCGCCCGCGCCTCTCGACTCCCAACCGGGTTCCTGGTAAGTTCGAGGCGATCAGGCACGGCAAAGGTCACATCAGGAGGGGGTCATGAGCGTCCGTTCTCTGTCTGGTGGGATGGCTGGATCGTGGGTCCGGGGGCTTGCCGCCGGGATTCTTCTCGCCCTGGCGGCCGGGCCGGCCGGCGCCACCGTCATCACCGCGTCCCCGGTCGACTTCTCGGCCAGCGAGCAATCCCTCTTCAGCGGCACGGTGGCGACCTTCACCGACGATAATCCCGCGGCCGCTCCGAGCGATTTCGTGGCCGTCATCGACTGGGGCGACGGCTCCTCGACGAGCTTCGGGACGATTACGGAGAGCGCCGGGACCTTCTCGGTCAGCGGCCAGCACACCTACGACGACGAGGGGACCTTCGCCGCGACCGTGACCATCACCGAGCAGGAGCCCGGCACCGGCTTCGCCAGCGTGACGGACACCGCGACGGTGGCCGAGGCGGACGTCCTCTCGGGAACGCCCCTGACCTTCGCGGCCCCCCCGGGCGTCAGCTTCACGGCCACGGTGGCCAACTTCTCGGACACGCTCACCTCGGCGGTGGCGAGCGACTTCACGGCCACCATCGACTGGGGGGACGCGACCACCTCGGCCGGCACGGTCTCCGGCGGCTCGGGCTCGTTCCAGGTCAGCGGCACGCACACCTACGCCAGCACCGGCACCTATCCGGTGATGGTGACGCTGAGCGATGACGCCCCTGGCACCGCCACGGCGACCGTGACCAGCACCGCCATGGTGGCCGCCGGCCTCTCCGGGGTCGCCTCCAACTTCACGGCCCCGGAGGGCACGGCCTTCAACGGCCAGGTGGCGACCTTCTCGGACGCCGACACCTCGAAGACCGCCGCCGACTTCACGGCCACGATCGATTGGGGGGACGGCACCACCTCGGCCGGCACGGTCACCGGCAGCTCCGGCTCGTTCACGGTGAGCGGCCAGCACACCTACGCGGACGAGGGGAGCTTCCCGTTCACCGTGACGGTGACCGAGACGGGCCCCGGCGGGGCCACCGCGAGCTCCTCGGCGACCGCCACGGTGACCGAGGCCGACCAGCTCGCCGGCTCGCCGGTCACCTTCACCACCGTCTCCGGCTCTCCGTTCAGCGGGGCGGTGGCGACCTTCACCGACGCCAACACGGCGAACGTGGCCGGCGACTTCACGGCGACGATCGACTGGGGGGATGGCACCACGACCGCGGGCGTCGTCTCGGGCGGCGCCGGCTCCTTCATCGTCTCGGGCAGCCACACCTACGCCTCCGCCGGCAGCTACCCGGTCACCGTCACGCTGACCGACGACGCTCCCGGCACGGCGACGGCGACGGTCACCAGCACGGCGAACGTGCAGGCCCCGATCATCGCCGTGCCGACGCTGGATGTCTGGGGCCTGCTGGCCCTCGGGATGATGCTGATGGGCGCGGCGCTGTACCGGTTGCGGGTGGGGCGGCGCGTGGCCGGACAGTAGCGTTTCCGGTCGGTTGGCCCTCATCACTCCGGCCCTCTTCTCCCACCGCACTCCCCCCGACCGGGAGAAGAGGGAGAAAAACCGCCCTGGAGGGGCGGGTATTCGACCGCCTGGGGTTTCAACCCCAGGCGGGGGTGAGGGTCCGGCCGGAATCTGTTACTCTGCCCTATCTCCATGAGACGACAGACGCTGCTCCTCCTCCTGGCCCTCGCGGCCCTTCTCCCCCACGCCACCTCGGGCGCCGCGGCCGGCTGGCCCACGCTCCGCGATCAGATGCAGGCGGACGGCGTGACGCCGCGCAGCGCTCTGGAATCGCTCATCGCCGCCAACCAGGACTTCTCGCTGCTGCGGCCGGAGGAGGCCAAGGACCACATCCCCGTGCCGCTCTGGCTGCGGGTGATCTGGCGCCGCGCGCACCCCGAGCTCACCTATTCGGCGAAGGACCCCACGGGCGGCTATCCGCACGTCCTCAAGGAAATCCACGAGTGGATGCTCTCCCACCAGAATCTCGTGCCCGGCCCGCCGGACCCGGACGCCTCTCCGGAGCTCGACGCCGAGCTGCCTTCCAAGAGCGCCACGGTCGGCGGCGAGAAGCGGGTCTCGGGGGCCCAGGCCGCGCCGCGCAGCGAGTCGGACATCCGCGTCAATTATTGGGATCCGATGAAGATCATCGGCGCCTCGAACAACATTTCGGGAAGCGGCAGCCAGGCGCAGTTTTATTCGACCGACGGCGGCGCCACCTGGGGCCAGACGAGCCTGCCGCTCCAGGCGGGGGACGCCTTCCACTCCGATCCGACCGTCGACTGGACCTCGGACGGCACCGCCTGGTCGACCACGATCGGCATCAACGGCTCGAACCTCCACATGCGGGCCTACAAGTCGACCGACAACGGCGCCACCTGGACCTTCGACGCCACCTTCTCCGGCGCCCAGACCAGCACCGACAAGCAGATCCTGTGGGCGGACCACAGCGCGACGTCGCCCTACAAGGACAACCTCTACGTCATCTGGCACAACGGCGATCCGGCTTTCATGGCCCGGCGCACCGGACCGGCCGGCTCCTGGCAGGCGCCGGTGCAGGTGAGCGGCGCGGAGTCGGCCGGGACGGCGATCGGCGGCGACGTCAAGACCAACGCCTTCGGCGACGTCTTCGGCTTCTGGCCCACGACCGACAACCAGAAGATCTTCGTGGTCAAGTCGACCAACGGCGGCGCCTCCTACGGCACGCCCGTCCAGGTCGCCACCACGATCGACGGCTACGACATCGGCATCCCGGCGATGAGTAAGCGCCGGGCCCTGATCTACGTCTCCGGCGGCGCCTACCGCACGGCGGCCAAGAACCTGGTCTACGCCTCCTGGACCGACCTCACCGGCGCCACGGGGTGCACCTCGGGGGCCAACGAGCCGGGCACCAACACGGCCTCCACCTGCAAGAGCCGGATCTGGCTCGCGCGCTCCATGGATGGCGGCGCCACCTGGGGCCCGCCGGTGATGATCAACAACCAGGCCTCGCTGAACGATCAATTCAACCAGTGGATGGTGGTCGACGAGACGACCGGGGCGCTGGAGATCATGTACTACGACACGGTGGGGGACCCCGGCCGCAAGAAGGTCGACGTCTGGACCCAGTCCTCGTTCGACGACGGCGCCACCTGGTCCACGGCGGTGAAGGTGACCTCGGCGCAGACCGACGAGACGGTCACCGGTGCCGATACGGGGAACCAGTTCGGCGACTACAACAGCCTGTCGGGGATCGCCGGCCAGTTCTTCCCCTCCTGGACCGACCGGCGGAACAAC